>MDTD01005084.1_pt1 | contig 11604 bp, 10 predicted proteins | sample 811221 | NCBI WGS metagenome assembly MDTD01 (sample SAMN05326646, study PRJNA326480) | marine metagenome | isolation source: seawater | place: Pacific Ocean: South West | collected 2011
CGGCACCGTCGGCGCCATCGCCGCCCTGCTGGCGCTGCCCCTCGGGCTGGCCATGGCCTGGGCGCTGTGTGCGGTGGTCAATCCCCGGGCCTTCGGCTGGACGGTGTCGCTGCATCTGCCGGTCGCCGGCTGGCTGCCGCCGCTGGTCCTGGGATTCGCGGCGGCGCTGCTGGCCGGCGCCCTGCCGGCGCCGCGGGAACGGGGGGGCGATCATGGCGACGGCTAGGCGCCGCGCATGCCGCTGGCTGCGCTGGTGGCTGCCGGCCGCCGCCTGCCTGCCGTTGGCGGTCTGGGCGGCCCAGCTCCGGCTCGGCGCGGTGCTGGGCGAGGCCGACGCGGACGGCTTCGCCCGCGCCGACGCGCCGGTCGAGTTCGCCTTTCCCCGGGATCACGGCGCCCACCCGGATTTCCGCAGCGAGTGGTGGTACGTCACCGCCAGCCTCGAGGACCTGGATGGCCGGCGCTTCGGCGTCCAGTTCACCCTGTTCCGCCAGGCGCTGGCCCCCCGGCCGCTGACCGGAGGCCCGTGGGACGCCTGGCAGATCTACCTGGGACACCTGGCGGTGACCGACGTGGCCGGTGGCCGGCACCTGCACGCCGAGCGGCTGAGCCGGGGCCATCCCCGCCTGGCCGGGGCGCGGGTCGAGCCGGCCGCCGACGGCGGGCCGCGGCTGCGGGCGATGGTGGACGGCTGGCGGCTGGAAGGGGAGGGCGCCGGCCTGGACCGAATCGCCATCCAGGCCGCCACCGCGGAACTGGCCGTCGATCTGTCGATGGACGCGGTGAAACCGATCGTGCTGCAGGGCGATCGCGGTTTGTCGGCCAAGGGGCCGAACCAGGCGTCCTACTACTACTCGCTGCCGCGCCTCGCGGTCGCTGGGCAGGTCACCGTCGACGGTCGGGTCCGCCAGGTGACCGGCACCGCCTGGCTCGACCGGGAGTGGAGCACCAGCGTGCTGTCCGCCGGTCAGCGCGGCTGGGACTGGTTCGGCCTGCAGCTCGACGACGGCACCGAGCTGATGGCGTTTCAGCTCCGCCGCGACGGCGGCCTGCGGGACCCCTACGACCAGGGGCTGTGGGTCGACGGGGCCGGCCGGGCCGTGCAGCTCCGGACCCAGGACTTTACGATGGCGCCGCTGCGTCACTGGCGTGACGAGCAGGGCGTCGCCTGGCCGGTGGCCTGGCGGATCTCGCTGATGACGCCGGACGGTCCGCGGGCGCTGACCGTGGAGGCGGCGCTCGACGATCAGCGCATGGAGACCCTGTTCACCTACTGGGAGGGCCTGGTCACGGTGCGCGACGAGGCCGGCGAGGACATCGGAACCGGATACATGGAGCTGACGGGTTATGACTGACCGACTGGACTGGCCGCTGGAGGAGAGCCGCGAGGGCGAGGACCTGATCCTGTTCCGGGCCCGCTACGACATGCGCCGGCACCCGCTGACCGACGACGTGATGAAACGCATCGTGCTGCAGTCCGTGGACTGGGTGAACGTGGTGGCCCTGACCGACGACGACCAGGCCGTGATGATCCGCCAGTTCCGCTTCGGCGTCGGCTACACCACGCTGGAGGTGCCTGGCGGCATGGTGGACCCGGGCGAGGATCCGCTCACCGCCGCGCAGCGCGAGCTCATGGAGGAAACCGGCTACGGCGGCGGCTCCTGGGACTACCTCGGCGCCGTCGAGCCCAATCCGGCGGTGCAGGACAACCTGTGCCACCACTATCTGGCGCGGGGGGTGCGCCGCCAGGGGCCGCAGGCCCTGTCCGGGGGCGAGGCGATCCGGCTGGAGCTGATGTCCACGGCGGCGGTGATCGAGGCGTCGCGCAGCGGCGAGATCAAGCACGCCCTGGCCCTGTCCGCGCTGTCGCGGGTGTTCCAGCTCTGGCCGCTGCCGTTTCTGCACGCGGGCGGGGCCGCCTCCGGGGCGTGAACCCTGCCGGGGGTGTCTCGCCGGCGGAAATGAGGTCACAATGCGGCTGACGGACATGGGCATGGGCACTGTGGCAGAGGGGTCTGTTTCAACGTCTGACTCTCGGACGGAGCGGACGGGGCGCGACCCGGGGACGGACCCGGGTGAGGGCGGCCCGGACGCGCCTGCCGCGATCCTGCTGGTCGACGACAAACCCGAACTGCTCGACAGCCTCCACCAGCTCGTGACCCTGCACGGCTATCGCCCCGACAAGGCGCTGGGCGGCCAGGCCGCCATCGAGGCGCTGGGCGCCCGGGCGTACGACGTCGTGCTGCTCGATCTGGTCATGCCCGGCGTCAGCGGCCACGACGTCCTCGACTTCGCCGCCCGGGAATCGCTGCCCTGCAAGATCATCGTGGTGAGCGGCGACGCCAGCTACAGCGGCGTCAAGCATGCCCTGCACCGGGGCGCGTTCGACTTCGTGAAGAAGCCCTACGAGGCGAGCGAGCTGATGGCCACCCTGGAGACCGCGCTGCGCCAGTGCCGGCTGGAAGCCGACAACGCACGCATGGCGAAGCGCCTCGAGGAGTCCGAGGCGCTGCACCGCTTCATCGTCAATCACTCGCCGGACCTCATCTACATGCTCGACCGGCACGGCTGCTTCACCTTCCTCAACGACCGGGTCGAGTCGCTGCTCGGCTATCGGCGGGAGGAGCTGATCGGCCGGCACTACAGCGAAATCGTCGACCCCGAGGACGTCGAGCGGGCCCGTCACCTGTTCGACGAGCGGCGCATCGGCCGGCGGGCGGCGAGCAACGTCGAGATCCGCCTGAAGAGCCGGCGCCGGTCCCAGGGCGACCGGGTGTTCCAGAACCACGTCGTGTGGGCCGAGCTGACCGCCATGGGCGTGTACCGCGATCCGCGCGAGCGGCGGCGCGAGGGCTTCGTCGGCAGCTACGGCACGGCGCGGGACATCACCGCCCGCAAGGAAGCCGAGGAGGTCATCAACTTCCAGGCCTACCACGACCTGCTGACCCGTCTGCCCAACCGCGCTCTGCTGCGCGACCGGCTGTCGCTGGCGATCGCCCAGGCCGAGCGCAACAAGCGCAAGCTCGCGGTCATGTTTCTCGATCTCGACCGGTTCAAGGTGGTCAACGACACCCTCGGCCACACGGTGGGCGACCGGCTGCTGAAAGCGGTGGCGAACCGGCTGCGGAGCTGTCTGCGCAGCGGTGACACGCTGTCCCGGTTCGGCGGCGACGAGTTCATGCTGCTGCTGCCGGAAATACGCACCCGGGACGACGTCGTGGTCATCGCCGACAAGATCCTCGACCGGCTGAACGCGCCGTTCAGCATCGACGGCCACGAGCTGTACGTCGGGGCCAGCATCGGCATCGCCATGTACCCGGAGGCCGGTGACCGGGAGGAAGCGCTGATTCAGAACGCCGACGTGGCGATGTATCACGTCAAGGGCCAGATGCGCAGCGGCTACCAGTTCTACGCCCCGGAGCTCAGTCATCAGTTCGCCACCCGGCTATCCATGGAGCGGGACCTGCGGGCCGCGCTGGCCCAGGGCGAACTGACGGTGCACTACCAGCCCCAGGTGGACCTCGTCAGCGGCGCCATCGCCGCGGTGGAGGCCCTGGTCCGCTGGCAGCATCCCGTCGAGGGCCTGCTGCTGCCCGAGCGGTTCATCGCGCTGGCGGAGGAGACCGGGCTGATCGCACAGCTCGACGACACGGTGCAGCGTCAGGCGTTCGCGGATGCCGCGCGCTGGCGCAGCCACGGCGCGCCGGAGCTGCGGCTCGCGGTCAACGTATCGGCGGTGCAGCTCGCCCAGGACAACTTCGTTCAGCGGTTCGCCGCCAATCTCGATGCCGCCGGGCTGCCCGGGTCCGCGGTCATCGTCGACATCACGGAGAACACCCTGCTGCGCGACATCGAGGTCATCGTGCCGCGCCTGAAGGCGCTGGAGCGTCTGGGGGTGACCATCGCGGTGGACGATTTCGGCACGGGCTATTCGTCGGTCGGCTACCTGCATCAGTTCCCGGTGAGCGCGCTCAAGGTCGACGGCACGTTCGTCGGCGACATCCGCGCCGACGACGGCGGCGCGCCGGTGCTGGACGCCATCGCCGCCATGGCCGGTGGCCTGCGGCTGTCGCTGGCCGCGGAGGGCGTCGAGAATCAGGCCCAGCTCGGCTATCTGGCCCGGCGCGGCTGCGGCCACGCCCAGGGCTTCGTGTTCAGCCGGGCGTTGCCGGCCGGCGCCATGTCCCGGGTGCTGGCCGAGGATCCCTATCGAGCGCTGGTGGCGGCGCAGCGCCGCTCCGCGGCGGCGGCCAGCGAAGTACTCTGAAGGCACCATGAAAGGCTTCACCACCCGCATCGTTCACAGCGATCGCCAGGAGGCGATCGAGCACGGCTCACTGCACAAGCCGATTCACGCCAACGTCGCCTACGGCTACGAGGACGCCCGGGATCTGGCCGCGGTGTTCCAGGGCACGAAGGCCGGCTACAGCTACGGGCGCCAGATCAATCCCACGGTGGAGGCCCTGGAGCGCAAGATCAGCCGCATGGAGGACGGCCTGCAGTCGGTGTGCTTCGGCACCGGCATGGCCGCCATCGGCACCATGCTGTTCGCGCTGCTGCGCCAGGGCGATCACTTCGTGTCGAGCTCGTTCCTGTTCGGCAACACCAACAGCCTGTTCCAGAGCTTCGACGCCCACGGCGTCGACGTGTCCTTCGTGGATGCCACGGACGTCGCGGCGGTGGCGGATGCGGTGACCGAACGCACCCGGCTGGTGTTCGTCGAGACCATCGCCAATCCCCGCACCCAGGTCACCGCCCTGGAGGAGATCGGCGAGCTGTGCCGCGAGCGGGGGCTGGTCTACGTGGTGGACAACACCATGACGTCGCCCTACCTGTTCCAGCCCAAGGCCGTCGGCGCGAGCCTGGTGGTGAACAGCCTGACCAAGTACATCGGCGGCCACGGCAACGCCCTGGGCGGCGCCGTGACCGAGATGGGCACCTTCGACTGGGGTGGTTTCGACAACATCTACGAGACCTATCGCAAGGGCGAGCCGGCGAAGTGGGCGATCACCCAGATCAAGAAGAAGGGGCTGCGCGACTTCGGCGCCTCCCTGGGGCCGGAGGCGGCTCATCACATCGCCATGGGCGCGGAGACCCTGGGGCTGCGGCTGGAGCGCCAGTGTGCGAACAGCCGGGCCCTGACCCGGTGGCTCGACGCCCATCCCCGGGTCAAGCGGGTCTACTATCCGGGCCTCGAGAGCCACCCGGAACACCATCGCGCGGAGCGCCTGTTCCGTCATCCCGGGGCGCTGTTCAGCTTCGAGCTCACCGGCGACGTGGACATCTGGGACTTCATGAACCGGCTCCAGGTGGTGGTGAAGTCGAGCAATCTCGGCGACAACCGCACCCTGGCCATTCCGGTGGCACACACGATCTATTACGAGATGGGCCCGGCGCGCCGCGCCAGCATGGGCATCGACGACTCGCTGATCCGGATTTCCGTCGGCATCGAGGACACGGACGATCTGCTCGCCGACTTCGAGGCCGCGCTGGACGGCTGATTCGACCAACCGAAACGGGGGAGACCATGGACCGACTGAAAGACAAGGTGGCGGTGATCACCGGCGGCGCCGGCGGCATCGGCCGGGCGGCCGGCAAGCTGTTCGCCGCCGAGGGCGCGAGCGTGCTGCTGGTCGACCTCGACGAGGACGCCCTCAAGCAGGCCGTGGCCGAATCCGGCAGCAACCGGGTGAGCTACTTCGTCGGCGACGTCACCCGCGCCGCCGACAACCAGGCCATGTTCGAGACGGCCACGGAGCGCTACGGCGGCGTCGACGTGTTCCTCGCCAATGCCGGCATCGAGGGCGACGTGAAGTCCATCGTCGAGTACGACGAGGACCGCTTCGATCAGGTGCTGGGCGTGAACGTCAAAGGCGTGTTCCTGGGGCTCAAGTCCGCCATCCCCGCCATGCAGGCCCGGGGCGGCGGCAGCGTGGTCATCACCTCCTCGGTGGCCGGCGTGACCGGCGCGGCCGGCGTCTCGGCCTACGTGACCAGCAAGCACGCGGTGATCGGCCTGATGCGCACGGCGGCCAAGGAGTGCGCGCCCCTCAACATCCGGGTGAACACCGTCAATCCGTCGCCGGTGGAGACCAGGATGATGCGCAGCCTCGAGGAAGGTATGCTGCCGGGCTCGGCGGAGGCCGCCAAGGAAGCCATGACGGCGTCGATCCCCATGGGCCGCTACGGCACGCCGGACGAGATCGCCCGGGTGATGCTGTTCCTGGCCAGCGAGGACAGCGCCTGGATCACCGGCTCCGTCTACATGGCCGACGGCGGTTTCACCGCCTGATGGGCTGACGGCGGTTTCACCGCCTGATGGGCCGACGGCGGTTTCACCGCCTGATGGGCTGATGGCGGATTCACCGCCTGACGACCGTCGCCGCCATGCGTGGGAGCGGTCTCCAGACCGCGATGGCTGCGCCACCGCCTGACGGATTGCGACATCGACACCTTGTAGGAGCGGCCTCCCGGCCGCGATCATCCTCATCGCTGCCCCCTGGCGGCGCTCCTGCAGAAACCAACGACACGGAACAGACATGACCGAAGCACTGCTGGAAACCCATCTCGACCTCCCCAACCGCCGCTCCGGCAAGGTGCGCGACATCTACGACGTCGAGCTCGCCGGCGGCGAGCAGGCCCTGCTCATCGTCGCCACCGACCGGGTGAGCGCCTTCGACGTGGTGATGGAGAACGGCCTGCCGGGCAAGGGCGTCGTGCTGACCCAGATCTCCAAGTTCTGGTTCGAGCATTTCGGCGCCACCGTCGACCACCACCTGATCTCCACCGACGCCGCGGACGTGCCCGGCCTGACCGACGCGCAGCGCCGCCAGCTCGACCGCCGCATCATGCTCTGCCGCAAGACCGAGGTGGTGCCCATCGAGTGCATCGCCCGGGGCTACATCACCGGCAGCGGCTGGAAGGACTACCAGCGCAGCGGCGCGGTGTGCGGCATTCCGCTGCCCAAGGGGCTGCGCAACAGCGACCGGCTCGAAAAACCCCTGTTCACGCCCTCCACCAAGGCGGAGACCGGCCACGACGAGAACATCAGCTTCGACGAGGGCGCGGAGATCGTCGGCGCCGACCTGATGGGCTGGCTGCGGGACACGACCCTCGATCTCTACACCCGGGCCCGGGACTACGCGCTGGAGCGCGGCATCATCCTGGCCGACACCAAGTTCGAGTTCGGCCGCCTGCCCGGCCGGGAGGCGCCGCTGCTGATCGACGAGATCTTCACCCCGGACAGCTCCCGGTTCTGGCCCGCCGACCAGTGGCAGCCGGGCGGCGAGCAGCCGAGCTTCGACAAGCAGATCGTGCGCAACTACCTGGAGACCCAGGTGGCCGAGGGCAAGTGGGACAAGACCCCGCCCGGGCCGAAGCTGCCGGACGAGGTGATCGACAAGACCATGGGCCGCTACCTGGAGGCCTACGAGCGGCTCACCGGCAGCGCGCTGACGCTGTAAGCGAGCCGTGATCCGCACCGGCACGAACCCCGAGGGTCCGCGGCTGGTGCTGATCCACAGCCCGCTGACCGGCCCGTCGTTCTGGCGCGGCGTGCACGACGCCCTGTGGCGCCGCGGCCGCCGCGCGCTGCTGGCCCGGCTGCCCGCGGCGCAGCACATCCACGCGCCCTACTGGCTCACCCATGCGTCCGGCGTCGCCGCCGGGCTGCCGGAGGAGGGCGAGGTCGTGCTCGTCGCCCACAGCGGCGCCGGCCCGCTGCTCCCCGCCATCGGCCGGCTGGCGCGCAACCGTACCGCCGGCGCGCGGGTGGCGGGCTATCTGTTCGTGGACAGCGATCTGCCCCGGGACGGCGCGTCCCGGCTCGAGCTGTTCGACGATCCGGCGCAGGCCGAGGCGCTGCGGCAGCGCAGCCGCGGCGGCTGGCTGCCCACCTGGACCGCCGCGGACGTCCGCGCTCTGGTGCCGGATCCGGAGTCCTTCGTGGCCGAGCTGCCGCGCACGCCGCTGGCGCTCTACGACGAATCCATCCGCGTTCCCGACGACTGGCCTGACGCGCCCTGCGGCTATCTGTCGCTGTCGGCGCAGCACTACCGTGGCGCGGTCCGCGCCGCCGAGGCGGCGGGCTGGCCGTGTCACGCCCTGAACGCACACCACTTCGCGCCGCTGGCGGACCCCGAGGGGATCGCCGCGGCCATCGATGCCGTGGTCGGCGATCTGGCCGCGCCGGACCCGGCCTGAGCCGGCTGGCTCAGGGGGCCAGGTCGGCGACCTCGCGGAACCCGTAGGGCGCGTAGGCGCCGATGACGAGCTGCTCGAGCACGCCCTTGCCCCTGCGGGTTCTGCCGCCCTGCTCGAGGGTGGCGTCGCAGATGGCCTGGATGTGGAAGTGGGTGGGGTCCGCCGGGCTCATGGCGTCGAGGTCGAACACGTCGAAGCCGGTCTCGAGCTCGCCGTGGTAGCTGCCGTGGTTCCAGTCCGGGTGTCCGTAGCCGAGCCCCTTCATGTAGAAGGTCTGACGCGGCTCCAGGGTCAGCACCGCGCGCTCCCCGCCGGGCACGTCGTAGACGATTTCCGCGGATCGGGCGTGGCGGGTGCCGGACTGATACACCAGCTCGCTGCGCGACGCCGGCACCTCGGTGCCGTGCTCGGCGGTGGAGATCCGACCCATGGTGTTCCAGGGCGCGCCGGCCGCGTCGGCGTTCAGATGGTAGAAGGTGGCGCAGTCCTCGAAGTTCACGGGCGCCCACAGCCAGAAGAACTGCGGCGCGCCGGCGTAGGGGTTGGGCTGGGGGTCGCGTTCGCCCACCGGGCGGATGCCCCAGGACCGGTCGCGGGTGCCCCAGCTGTCCGCCTGGGTGAAGGTGGTGCGCTCGCCGTTCACCTCCAGCCAGCCGTCGTAGCAGCCGTTCTGGGTCAGACGGGTGTAGTCCATCATGGTCATGGCGCCGAGCCGGCGGGTGAAGCGGGGCTCCTCGAAGGCCGGGCAGCGCAGGTTGAAGGTGAGGTCCGCGGCGATGCCGTTGTCGGGGTCGGAGCAGGTGATGCGCAGCACCTTCAGGGGCTCGATCACCTCGATCTCCACCGGGCCGACCCGGGTATCGAGGCGTTCCATGTGCAGGGTGCGGGAGGCGTGCACGTTGTACTGCTTGCCGCCCTTCACCACGCAGAATGCCGCGTCCATCACGTTCAGATGGGGGTAGACGCCGAGAGCGCCGGCGAAGAACACATCGCCGTCGCGGTGGTAGCCGTTGAAGAAGTAGCGGTCGTAGAAATTGCGGTTGGTCCCGGAGTAGGCCACCGGCTCGGCGGTCTGGTGAATGGGATAATCGTCGGCTTTTGTTAACATTCGGCGCCCCCCCTGGGTAATCGTTCTTCTGGTCGCGACGCAGAGTATTCGATGGACTGGGAACGCTACAAGGCGCTGTGCGATGCGCCGGACGTCTGCAGCCGCTGGCTGCTCGAGCAGACCCTGGAGCTGCTGGAAGCGCACCCGGCGGCCGAGCGGCTGCGCGCGGCGCTGGCCACGGCGCCGGTGGAGAAACCCGCCGATCACCGCGGCGGCGCGCCCACGGACATGTTCCTGATGAACCTGTCCCTCGAGGAGGTCGCCGGGGTGCGGCGCCGGATCGAGCAGGCGGTCGCCCGGGGCGAGACCACCAGCGCCACCGGGCGGCGCGGGCTCGGCGGCTTCGCCGAAGCCTGGCGCGAGTACGAGGCGCACCTGCTCGGCGTGCCCATGACGCCCGATTTCCGGCCGGACGGCGGCTGAGTGTTCGGCAAGGTCCTGATCGTCAATCGCGGTGCCATCGCCCGGCGCATCATCCGCGCCTGCGACGCCCTCGGCATCCCCTCGGCGGTGGCGTACTCGGAAGCCGACGCCGACGCGCCCTATCTGGCGGAAGCGGGCGAAGCGTTGCCGCTGGCCGGCAACCGCGCCGCCGACACCTATCTGAACGCCGCTGCGCTGCTCGACTGCCTGGACCGGTGCGGCGCCGACGCCGTGCATCCGGGCTACGGGTTTCTCGCGGAGAACGCGGATTTCGCCGAGGCCGTGATCGCCCGGGGGGCGACGTTCATCGGCCCCTCGCCCCAATGGCTCCGGTCCATGGGCGACAAGATCGAGGCCCGGCGGCTCATGGCCGGCCACGGCTTTCCGGTGCTGCCGGGCAGCGGCGCCCTGGCCGACGCCGAGGCCGCCCGCCGGGAGGCGGAACGTCTCGGCTTTCCGCTGATGCTGAAGCCGGCCGCCGGCGGTGGCGGCATCGGCATGCAGATCGTGCGCGACGCCGCCGAGCTCGCCCGGGCGCTGCCCCGGTCCCGGCGCCTCGCCGGGGCGGCCTTCGGCGACGACCGGGTGTTTCTCGAGGCCTGCGTCGAGCGGCCCCGCCACATCGAGATTCAGCTCCTGGCGGATCGCCGGGGCCGGGCGATGCACCTCTACGAACGCGACTGCTCGCTGCAGATGCGTCATCGCAAGCTGGTCGAGGAAGCGCCGGCGCCCGGGCTGGCGCGCGGCCCCCTGGAGGACCTGGGCGCCCGGGCGGAGCGGGCCGCCATGGAACTCGGCTACGACAACGTCGGCACGCTGGAGACCCTGCGCGGCGGCGACGGCGGGTTCGGCTTCATCGAGATGAACACCCGGATCCAGGTGGAGCACGGCGTGACCGAGGCCGTCACCGGGCTGGACCTGGTGGCCACCCAGATCGCCCTGGCGGCGGGCGCCGGGCTGCCGGAACGTCCCGCCCTGAGCGGCTGCGCGGTGGAGGTGCGGGTCTACGCCGAGGATCCGGCCACCGGATACGCTGCCACCGGTACGCTCGCGCATCTGCGCACCCCGGCGCTGCACGGCGTGCGCTACGAGACCGGCTACGGTGCCGGCCAGGCCGTGACGCCGTATTACGACCCGCTGCTGGCCAAGGTCATCGGCCATGGCGAGACCCGGGCCAAGGCCGTGGGTCGTGCCCTGGTGGGCGTGCGCGCCCTGGAGATCCGTGGCGTCGCCACCAACGCGCCGGTGCTGGAGCGGGTGCTGCAGGACGAGCGATTCCTCGCCGGCGACGTGCACACCGGCTACTTCGGAGCCCGCTGACCGCCGCGGCCGGCCGGCATGTCACGTTTCGGGGCGCCCGCTCGTCCAATGGGTCGAGCCATCCGTGCAGCGCGAGGAGACCCGACCATGTCTGAGCCCGCCAGCGCCGTCCCCGCCGTCGACCGGCCCCGGCTGATCCGGCTCGCCTACCGGCTGCTCGGGTCGGTGGAGGACGCCGAGGACGTGGTCCAGGACGCCCACCTGCGCCTGCTGGCCGGGGGCCACACCCCCGACGACCCGGGCGCCTACCTGTTCCGCACGGTCACCCACCTGGCCATCGACCGGCTGCGGCGGCTCAAGGTGCAGCGCCGCGCCTATGCCGGCCCCTGGCTGCCGGAGCCCCTCGACACCGCCGACGAGGATGCTTCCGCGCCGGCGGAGCGCCGTCAGGATCTCGGCATCGGCCTGCTGCTGCTGCTCGAGCGTCTGTCGGTGGGCGAGCGGGTGGCCTACGTGCTGCGGGAAGCCTTCGACCTGGACTTCCGCACCATGTCCGAGGTGCTCGACGTGCGGGTGGAGGCCTGCCGGCAGCGCTACCACCGGGCCCGCCG
>MDTD01131919.1_pt1 | contig 11604 bp, 10 predicted proteins | sample 811221 | NCBI WGS metagenome assembly MDTD01 (sample SAMN05326646, study PRJNA326480) | marine metagenome | isolation source: seawater | place: Pacific Ocean: South West | collected 2011
ACCTTGCATTGTTTTTCTTGTTGAGTTTTATTGTGCTATTCGACATATTAATTAACCGAAACCCAAACTACAAGAAAAACGTACGTTTTTCTGATAGCCCTTGCATCGTATATGGAGACCGATCCATGCCAAGAATGAAAATTCTAAACAACGTAGAACAAGAGGATTTTGAAACACCACCGGTATTCAACAGTGTGCAACGAAAAAGATACTTCGATTTCTCACAGGCAGCCCGACGACTGGCGGTTAAGTTGAGAACGCCCACCAATAAAGTTTGTTTTTTGCTGACATACGGCTATTTCAAAGCATCCAAAAGATTCTATGCCATTGAGTTGTCCCATAGAGCAGACATTGAATATGTTGCACGGCACGCAGGCATTAGTCTTGAGATGGTAAATTTGGAAAGCTATTACAAGCAAAGCCGGCTCCGGCACAAGCAAAGGATTCTTCAGCTGAATGGTTTCAGGCCATTTGATGAAAATGCGCAGGCCAGCATTCTTAACGAAATAGAAGCAATGGCGAGATTGCAGTTGAAACCTAAATTGATATTTTGGAGGTGTGTCGATCTGCTGATAAGCAGGAAAATCCAGATACCAAAATACTTCAGGCTATCTGATCTCATATTGAAGGCCATTAATGATCGCAAGAAAGAATTGGCTGGAATAATAAAAGATAATCTATCAGATCATCTACGGGCTGATTTGGACGCTCTTTTTGTCCAAAGTTCAGGTCTTGACGATAAACCCGTTTCATCCCAAACCGCTGCATACAAATTAACCCTGCTTAAAAAGCTGTCACAATCCACAAGACCATCAAAAATAAAGGAACGAGTCGGTGATTTGGTTTTATTAAAGGAGCTTTTCAAATCACTTCAATTGACATTAAACGCTTGCAGATTGAACCATGAGGGAATCCGCTTCTATGCAACCAGCGTCATTAAATCCGAAATATTCCAGATGACCCGGCGACAAGCCGAGGACCGCCACCTTCATATCATCGCTTTTATTGCATACCAGTATTTTCGGCTGCAGGATAATTTGATTGACGTACTGCTTTCAAGCCTACAAAACTATCAGAACAGTGCCCTCCGGGAACACAAGGAACAATGTTATCTGAACCGTATGAGACATACGGAGGCCGTTAGATCTCTGGTTGATATTGATGAAAGGTTTTTAGGCACGCTTTCTGAAATCCGAACAATCTCCCATGACGAAAAAATTGATGATGCCGATAAGCTCGAAAAGATTCGTACGCTACTTGATGCAAACGAAGCCGACCAAAGCCGCGCAGAATTGGAAATATCTTCCTTAAAGGAAAAATTGGGAAACGATTTTAACGCTAATGATTATTATCTTGTTCTTGAATCCAGATCCGTTCGGATCCAAAACCGAGTCAACCCGATCCTGAAGAACATCGAGTTTCAGGGAGAATCGCACGCACAGGACCTATTAAAAGCCATACTCTACTTTAAGAAAAGGAACGGCAGCATTGATAAAACAGCTCCGGTAGATTTTTTAAAGCCGACGGAGCGTGACGCTGTGACTGAAAATGAGCAGGTGTCTCGTTTCTCATTGTACAAAGCATTTTTATTTTCTGTGTGCGATGCTTTTACTAAGCGGCGAAGGAGTTGCATGTTTCGGGAAAACATTCCTTCCTGGTGCAAAATGTTTGTATCCAATAGAACACTATTCATTTCTTCTCCAGCTCATATAGACTTCGTGGTATTTCAGTCGGTATTGTTAATTCTACTGTCGACACCTGATTTTTTTTAACCTCGATTATCCCTTTCCATTTTCATAAAACTGAAAAGGAAGCAATAGATATTTATTTTCTTGGCCTTAAAATGGATCGTGAATCAGTTCTGATTTGTATTGGTCTCACTAAGAAGCCCATTGAGGACTATGTCAAAAACGATATTCCAAGAATACATAAGGATAAACCAGACTATTATTAATAGTTACAAGTCACAACCAAGCAGAGAGTCGAAGTAAAAACTAAAAACCATGTTATTTTTGCAACCAGAACGGGGGTTCTGGCGGACAGAAAAGCGGACAGCAAACGCCTTGGATATGGTGTGTCCCATGTGTATAGCGCAGCGAATAACCTTGTACTTCAGTGTTAGTGGGGTGGCATCGAAGTCCTTTCACGCCGGCGACAGGGGTTCGAATCCCCTTGGGGACGCCACTTAAAAGCTTAGAGGGTTGTACGTTTTAGCGTGCAGCCCTTTTGTTATTTAAAGCCAATTTAAGCCTGACGGCTCATCAGACGGCTTTTTTAATTTTGTCACCTGGCAACTTCCCTTCATCGTCATTATTTTGCATAGCAACCTCATGATGATGCTTGGAAAATTTTTCAAGTGACCCCCTTACCTTTTCGAGTCCAATTGTTTTCAAATACCTCTCGGTTGTTCCGGGACTCTTGTGTCTTAAGATCGCTTGAATCTCAGATAAATCACAACCGAGTTTGTAAAGAGAAGAAGCCGTAAAATGCCTGATAGCGTGAAAGCCAAAGCGTTTGACGTTTGCCTTTTCACACAGTCGCCCCATAAAATGCCGACGACTCTTAAACGGCTTACCATAAACCTCTTTACAAAAAGAATACTCATCAAGACAGATGAAAACATGCTCCTTATCCTTAATCGGACAGTCCTCTTGCCACTGCTTTAAAGCACAACTCAAATCATCTGTCATCGGAAGCCAATCAGCTTCTAAGCTTCCATTCTTCCTTTTTCTTGTCCAAAGCCTAATACGGTTATTCTCAAAATCAATATCCGCCCATTTAAGTCTGAACAACTCTCCTCTTCTTGCGGCAAGATGAAGAAAGGTCAAAAGCATAATCCTGTCTTGCCCCTTTGAAAGGTAAAACACCTTCCAAAAATCCTTTTCAGGCGGAACATACCGTGGAGATCTTTTCTCGGGCATCTTCTCAACCAAAAAAGGATTTGGAACAGGCAAACTTGACTCCATGTATTTGATCCCCCAATTCCAGCCAGCCAAAAGATTTTTCCGGTCTTTATTTGCAGCATAACCGGATCTTTCCTTTAATTGCTTCTGGAGGTGTTTTAGGGTCACTGTCATGGTCAAATCAGCAACAGGCAAAGTCGCATCAACACTTTGGAAAAACCGTTTAAAGGCACCCCTCTTTTCAGCATAGGTTTTAGCAACAAATCTATCTTTACAATAATCCAGATAGCTTTCAGCCCACTCAGCTAAACAAGCTGTGCTTTTGTCTAAGTCTTTCAATAGACTCGTTCGCATTTCGTTTTCCCAAGCCAGAGCGTCTTTTTTCAGCTTGAACTTTTTTTCCTTTCTCTTGCCTTTTATTCTTACCTGACCCACCCATTTGTCTTTTCTTTTGTACGGCATTAATAATCTCCTTTTCAAAGAACAAATAGTGGCGGCCCAAGCGTATCCCACCTAATTCAAAATAGTATTGTCGGACAGTTTTAACGTCAAGATTTAAAAACTCAGCCACTTGCTTAGTGGTTAGCCGCCGACCTAGATTTTTCTGAAGTAGTTGCATTTAAATTCACTGCTTCTTTTTGTGGTATAAATCCAAAAGAATAATTTCCTGCCTCTTCGTATCGTATGCGTAAGAAAGCCGAAATGGCTTCAAGTAGACTTCCCGCGTTCCCTTCCTCCCATACCTCATTGGCTTGCCAATAGTTGGATTTTCTATAATCTTTTGAATCAATTTTACGACTTTCGTTCTAATTGTCTTATCAAGCCGTTTATATTGGCTCACAAATTTCTCAGACTCGTGAAAACGTTTAACAGACATCCTCTAAGTGTTTAAAGAACTCCTCCACAGAATATCTCGTCCCTTTACCCGCATCAATCTCTTGCCATGCCTCTTCCGTTCTACGCGCAAATTCCAAATCTTCTCTCATTTGTCCCGTAACCTGCTTTAGTTTTTTAAGAACAAATCGCTCATCATCTTTTACAATCAAAAACTCTTCTCCTTGATTCAGGCCAGCTCTCATCTCAGATGGTATAACTATTTGCCCTCTGGAACTCATTTTAATCAATCCGGCATTCACCATAGTAAGGTGTTACTTACAAACTATTTAAAACTTTTGTTTTAGAATTTTTCCAAACATTCCCTCAAGACCCTCTCCGGCTTGCCCTTCAGTAAATCTCCAATGAGACAGACCGTTGTTTTGTTCAAAAGCTCCAAATCCAGCCCAGAAATGCTCTTTTCAACGTCAGCTAAAACTTTCTTGTCCTTACAAGCAACAATCACCCTAGAAGCCTTCGCCTGTAGAATATCCTTTTCAATATTCACCTTTTCATTTGCAGAACTCATCGCAACTTCAATGGCAAAAAGGTGGCTACCCATCTCAAGCCCAACATCCATAAACTTTCCTGCCCTGTTGAGTTCAATTACGGGTTCAAAATCTTTGAAGTATTCCTGAATGAGATGCTGATATAATACGTGCTCAACCCCCGCACCCTTGCCATAAAACTTCTTTTCTTTGATCCCCAAAGCAGAATAAGCGTCCGGCAACAAAACGGGATACCGAGGCCGTCCTCTGCCAAATGCAATTCGAATAACTTTGATTAAATTGTCCTTCTCGCATCTGCTGGCAATTCGAGATCCGGTCCCGGCTGTTAAATTGGCAAGCTTGTAAATTTCAGTTATGGGCTTTTTATACTGATGAAGATTTACAGCCATCAAAAAATCATGAGTCTTTGAATCAAGTTGTTTGGGTTCTTCTTTTGTGGAATCATCCTCCGGCTTAACCAAAGGTGTTGGCTCAGGAACCGATTTGATTTCCAGCTGAGGATTGAAACGCGGCTGAATCTGATAATTTGAAAATAGCCTTTGGTTATTCAACGACACAACCCTATCGGAGATTATACAGTCATCAGTATTGAATTCAGGGACTCTTGCAAGAAAGGGCTGGAGATACCTTCCCGAGAATTTAACAATCGCCTCTCTTGGCATTATCCTAAAACAATGCTCTCGCTGTCTAAAATCCTTAATTCCCATGCTTTGCTGCATCAGTTCGACATCCTTTCCATTAGAAAGCGAAAACATGATCTTTGCAAAGGAGTTGCTGAGAATGGAAGCGCCAATCTGATGGGGAGTCTGAGTTAGGGCAAATATGTTAATCTTACCCTTTCGAACCGTTGTTAAAAGGTGATGTATAATTGGTAAGCCTAAATCGGGTCGTTTCTCGTATGACGCATCAAAAATCTGATTCGCATCATCAATCCCCACAAAATGCCGAACAGAAGTCTCCCTGGTCAGTTTCGCATTGAAAAGGTAGCTCAAAAGATAGTTGGTTAAAAAGACCTGCTGCTCAACTGGAAGATACAGCAACTCGAAAATCACGTTCTGGTTTAAAAACAAATTCGCATGCCCTCTGGAACAATTCAAAATCCTTCCCATTGACCCGTGAAGCATACCTGTTAACCGGTTTAAAATACTCTCCTGATACCGTGCTGTCCTGGAAAACCCAGAAAATCTCAATCCCTTTACATAGCTGTACAAATCAAAAATGCTCGGATAGTGGTTATGCTGTGCAAATCGTTCATACAAAATCGAAAGACACTCAATCAAAAGCGCCTTACTTGCGTCATATAATCTAAAGGCTTGTATCCAGACATCCACGATAATCATTGCCCAGTTCTTCCAAGAAATTCCAGGCGGTGGTTCAAGAGGATTTAGTCCAATTCCATCAAGGCTTGTCACGACCATATTAGGATTGATATTCAATAAGGGACGCATGTCTTGGGCTTTGAGAAAAAGCCAGGTTTTAAAGGGGACGCCGTGGGCAGCAAACCGTAAAACCTGAGAAAAAATTAGCTTCAATAGGGTTGTTTTGCCGCAACCTGTCTGACCGGCAATTAAAATATGGCAGTCATAGGGACTCAAACCCACAGGGATACTATTTTCGGTAACCATGAATTTGATCAGTTCGTTCACCGAAGCATCCGGATGCTCGAACGGCCCTTCAAGCATTTCACCTATTCTGCTGGCCTCATGGACTTTATAAAAAATTCTCTCGGGCTCTTTTAAAATCATTTGGGCAGTATTGGGGTTTAACATACCCTTGCTCTTCAAAAACTCCACGGCCTGCATTTGCATCATTATTCTTTGAGTTGTCGGATTCATACCCACCTCAAATTAAATGGTATTCATAGCGTTTCTTTCAAATATTCATTCCAAACTTCATCCTCGGGGTTATCCCAAACTTCAGCTAAAGAATCCTCCGACGCTCTCTTCACATCTAAAAGACTGTCCCGAGAATTATTAATAAATTGCTCATCTCTTTTGGATGGCAAACTGTCTTTAAATTTCATCAAAAATAAAGGCATTCTGTATTCTTTAATCTTGCCCTTATCACGTTACCCACCTCAAATTGATTTTGAGCATGGAAAGAAGTGCATGGGATTTTGAGCAATACCACTGGTCATGCTTATTGACGTAGCACCCACACCTCTTAGAAATGCAGCACGTTTTTCCGCATGGGCACCTGTGAATACTCTCGGTACTGACAACGGCTTTACAAGTCTGGCAGCGAACATACCCATTTTCTCCAACCGGTGTGCCATCTTTAAGGGTTCGGACATAATTTCGCTTTTGCTGCACACACTCTAGAACACCCCGCTTATTGATAAACTGACCCTCTCTTGTTTCGCTCGTTATTTCCGAGGGATGGGGTCTTGTTACTAAAGCTTCGGTTTTGGTGACCACCTCCATGGGCTGGAATATCTGTCTCATCAAAATTCTCTCAAGGGCATCCTGATTTAATGGCTGAGGGCAGGGGCGTTTTTGGTACTTCACCGGTAGGTTGGGTGGAGGTCTCTTTTTCATCTCTACACCTCCCCGCCTCTCTGGCTGCACGGACTATCAAATTGATCATCTCCATTCAAAGGCTCATTAAACTGGTCTTGAAGATTCTGGAAAAACTCGTAATCGTCAGGCTCGACTTCTCCGGCTACTGGTGTGCCACCATTGATGGGAGTGCCGAAGGTGCCAGTTTCCAACTCGGGTTCATGGATAGCCATGGGAGAAATTTCGTCGGGCTGTCCCACCAAAATACTGTTGTAGAACATCACAACGTAATTGAATGTCAGGTAGATGGTGATCTCTAAAAGCAAGCTTATGAGAACTGATATGAATATGGCAAAGGTGAGATATTCAATTTCAAGGTTCAACCCTTCGTCCATTGTTTTTAAGAATGCTGCGACTATAGGGTTTTTAACCCGTTCATCAGATTCATAGGTTGAAGAATCGATATTTGATAAGGCAGTGCTTTTCGCATCCATTGAATCTTCGATTTTGCGCTGAAATTGCTCTTCAATCTTACCGATATGTTTTTCCAGTTCGGTATTCTCAGCACTTCTAAGGCGTTCCTTTTCACGTTTGTAATCTCGATTCAAACTTTCAAGTTGCCTGTTGTATTCGTTCCAAACAGGCCCTCTACGAAGACCACCCCTGCCGACATTTTGGAATTCCTCCGCTCTCAGTCTTTCGGTTTCAGAAATTTTAGGTAGATAGTATGAGTCCAGCTCACTGTGGCGCTTTTCATATTTTTCTTTGATCTCACTTGTCATCTGTTCAAGCCGAAGTCTCCTCTGGGACTTGAGAAATTCTGTTTTTTCATTAAAGGAACTTTGGATTCTTTTTTCGTCTTGGTTTTTCAGATTTTCAAGATTAGGACTATCTAAGCCTTTGGAGATCAACGCTACAGAACAAATTAATGAGAGCGTGATTAAACCAGCTTTGAAAAAGAGACTTAAATTGGCGACGGAATCGGGGACTGATGTTCCCCGGCGTTCCTCTATAAACCGGTTGAATACTACAGTCATCACCTTAGCTGACTCTAAGACCAGGGTCAGGATGAAGGCTGAGTATGGTCTTTGGGTGATGCTGGCGAGAATGTTATATTCGAGGATTAGGGAGATAAGAAAGGCCCCTATTCCTACGGCTATGTTAAAAAGCCAGAGTTTTTTCATTGGGTTCTGGGTCATGGTTACCTCCTTAATTTATGGGGATATCGATTGTTGTTTTCTGATTGTGTTCGCGAGAGTGGAGGAAGTCTTCGAGAATATCTAAGGCTTCATCAATTTGACACTGTTCGCAGTTTGGATTTTTCAAGGGGCAAAAATTACCCATACATTGTTTTCTTGATTTTGATGTATGTTGCACTTGTCCACCTCTCTTGTTTAGGTTCATGCCATACATATAGAATAGAGAAAAATGGAAGAATTCACATATCAGTGACATCTCAAAAAAATGCCTTTCAGGTCACAAAAATCATTTATTATTAGTGTGTTACGATTTGTACAATTTGAATGGATCTCAATTGCATCTCAATAACATCTCAACGAAAAATATTTAAGTGAGATTATTTGATGCATCTTCATATAAAATGGAAAAGTCAGAACCCCGAAAAGGCATTATTTTCTGTCAGGGAGATAAAAGTGAGCTTGAAAGCATCACTGGTGATAAATATGAGTTTTTAAAACTGAGTGAAATTCTTACAGAAGATGTCTTAGAGACTTTTGAAGAAGAAGTGCTGCCAACATTTATTTATGCTTTTCATGAACCCAGAGACAGCGACGGACCCACCAATCCCCTATCCCTTAAAGATAGGCTGGCAGATAAGGCAAGAAAAATGGGCGCAGATGCGTTGATAAGATTTCAATTTAATATTTATGATTCTCATAGAGAGGAGTACCCAGTAGGGTATGTTTGTGGAACTCCTCTAAGAAAGAAACGATAGATTAATCGTTCAAATCAATGTGTCCAATATTTACTTTTAGACGGTAGTGTTTCGCCATTAAGAAAACTTGGCCATTCTCAATTAGCTTTATTCCAATTGTTTTTTTGAATTTTTTATTGATCCTGTCTATCTCTCCAGTAATCCTTGAATCTGGAACTTCAAAATCTGAATCATCTTCTATTCGACTACGCCATTTAGAAACAGAATTTCGAAAGTCATCATAAGAGACCCAGCCTATGTCTTGGGGCGATGAAGTATTCCAAGTTTTTTTCAATCCATTGAATAATGCTAAAAAGATATCGTTTTGAATTCCAGATAGGTTTACAGTATTTCTTTTATTTATTAACAACCGTCCTTTTTGACCAGAAATTCCATTATAAAAATCAATGTCATAGTCTGTCTCAAAGTAGGATTTATCAATCTTATAATAATCAATGGCGCTACCATCAGAATAAGTTTGTCTTTCTGAATTAGAATGATTGTGAGGTATCAAGGCCTCAATTTTTTGCTCACAATCCAAAAGATTATTTTCCAGCTCAATTTGAACATCACTTGGATAATCGCCCTCTTCTAAAAGCTCTGAGAATAACTTATGAGCAAGCTGCAACCTTTTTATTTCTTTAGATGATTCATTCATGGTTTTGGAATTTTAGCATGATATTTCCTTGCCAAATATTACATTAATGGGATAACAATATTTTTGAGTGAAACGTAGCGTAAGACAAAATTCTTAATCATTCTATAATATCAAAGGCTACATGGCAAAGATACACCATCTCAATATCAGCCAGTATTACAGTATAATTAATAAAATTCAAGAGACTCCAAGCATGCTGTCTGGCTCCGATCAGCTCACCCTTTTTATTGTGGCAAATGCCCTTTTAGAAGGTGTAAAAGACATCTCAGATTTAAAAGAGATGATAGGTAGACTGCGGGATGAGCCGCCATATAAATACTTCATACAAGCGGATTCATTTTTTTCAAATAGTCTGTACGAAGATTTTGACTCTTTTTTTGAAAATAGCGATATTTCTACCCTATCGATTTCCGAAGATTCCAAATCGATAGAAGCCTCATTTGAAGAAGAGAATGAATTAATTGAGATTTATAAATCATTTAAGGAGAATAGCTCACAAAAGAAGCTGCTCCAATGCCTGTGGGTAGTCTTCGAATTTTTAGATTCAATTGATTTCGACGTATTGCACCAATTATTTTCTTTTATAACTGGCATCAAAATTGATAGATCGAAGTTGAAAAAATTTATAAATGATTTTGAAGACAAGGGTTTCATCTATACTGATTATGAGAACATCTTACTTTGGGATTTGCCTCAGACTAAAATCTATAAAATTGAGGGCAAAAGTTTTCTTTCGAATACTCTAAGAAAATTGATCCCATTTTTTTCAAAAATTAATGAATTTAGGATGCTTTTACATCTGGGGGGGCACTTCTACTTTGAAGACCGCTATGAAGATGCAATTAGCTGTTATGAAAACATAATACAATATGCACCATTCGAAGCAGACAAAAAATTGATTGCTGGGGTTTATAATAATTGGGGTCTTTCACTTGTAGGGATGAAGCAATGCAAACAAGCTTGTGAAAAGTATCAAAAGGCCCTTGAAATTGATGATAGGTATGCCCAGCCACATAGAAACTGGGGATCTGTTTTAATTGAGATGCTAGATTATAAAGAGGCATGTGGGCATTTTCAGCAAGCTATCAAAATTGAACCGAGCTATATAGAAGCATATTATGATTATGGAAGGGCTCTTGAAAAGTTAAAAAACTATAAAGAAGCCCACAAACAATATAAAAATGCAATCAAATTAAACCCTTATCATATACCTGCCTATAATAATGACGGAAATACTTTAATAAAATTAGAAAGATTCGAGGAAGCAACCTTAAGATTTAAAAAAGTTATTGAAATTGATCCTGAATTTGCCGGGGCATATTTTAATCTGGGCAGAGTAATCCCAATGATGAATTATTATAAAAGTAGCTCAGATGAAGTATTTGAATTATTCTTAAAGGCCTTTTTTCTCTTCATAATTCGAAAGGAATGGAAATTTGCATACAAGACAGCGGTTTTCAATATCTTAAATAATCAAGACCATTCTTTTTTAAAAAATGTGGTTTACATTTTCAATATAGGAGTAGATCTAATACTGAACCCCAGTAAAAAACTAAGCGATACACGCATTAAGAGAATAAACCTATTCAAAAATAAGGTCGCAAAGATAGAAAATAATCTTATTAAGTCCTCTTTCATAGTGATTGATGCCATTCTCGACAAAAAGATTCCCGAAATCCAGAAATGCCAGCTGGAGTTGGAAATAACTCTGTCCTTAAGAGCAGGAATTATCCTGGCAAATGAAGTTGCTAAAATCTCTCCTGTTTAAAAGTCGGTAAAGCAACCAAACCTTGTTTAACTACCCTTCGAATTTGGGCTTCAGGCAATTGTTTTATTTGAACTCTTTATACCGAATGCCTCTTTTAAATTCGATGTGGGCAATCTTCAATTAGAAAGCGACTCGCCCAAGCGAAATATGAGTAACACACTAATTTGATGGGATTTACGGCCTCAATCAAGAAAAAACAAAAAGATTGACAAATCTCTGATAGTTTGTTTGATAATATGTATCTTTAGTTCGGAAGCAACATGCTAAATGTAAAATTCATATTCACAAAAGATATCAATATGAAAAAATCCAAATTTAATGTTTTTATTCCTTTTCATGATGGAAATGAGGTTGTCTTTAATACTTTTTCAGATTCTATAATTATAGCTGACCTCGAAACTATTGATGCCATTGAAAATTGTTCTCGTCCGCATTTATTAAATAAAAAGCAAAAAGATTACC
>MDTD01198986.1_pt1 | contig 11604 bp, 8 predicted proteins | sample 811221 | NCBI WGS metagenome assembly MDTD01 (sample SAMN05326646, study PRJNA326480) | marine metagenome | isolation source: seawater | place: Pacific Ocean: South West | collected 2011
GGAGGTGCTGCTTATATTTTTAATATTAGAGGAACTGTTAAACAACTTCATAAACTGACTGTCTCTGGTTCGAAAAAATATAGTTTTGGTTGTTCAGTGGGAATATCAGGGGATTATGCTGTTGTAGGAGATAAAGATGATTCAGATAGTAAAGGTGCCGCATATATTTTTAAGGTAAGTACGGGAACTATGCTTCATAAAATTACTGCAAAAGATGGTAAAAAGAAAGATTATTTTGGTTATTCTATTGGTATTGATGGTAATTACATAGTTGTTGGTGCTAAGGGTGTTGATAATAATAAAGGTGCAGCATATGTTTATGATACTTCAGGAAAACAACTTCATAAACTTACTGCGGAAGATGGTAAAGAAGAAGATAAGTTTGGAGATCAGCACGGCGTTAGTATTTCGGGTAAGTATGCTATTATTGGCTCTAAGTATAATGATAATAGTAAAGGTGCAGCATATATATTTAATGTAGAAACGGGTGAACTATATAAAAAACTTGTGGGTAGAGATAAAGAAAGTTTCGGTTGGGGTGTATCTATTCATGGGAATAATGCTATGATTGGTGCACCATCACATAATGGTAATGGTAAAAGCAATACTGGAGGTATATATTTTTATACTGGTGCAAGTGGTTCAGGGTCAGCAGAATGTGGTACTGGTGGACAAGAATGTATTGCAAAAGCACTAACAAAAGAAGATTTTACAATATCCAAGGATGGAAAACCACAACATAATGTTGTTAATCAAAAATATATTCCTATAATGAATGAAAAAGAGTGTAAAAAAGCATCTACTATTATTGGTGGACCTAATGTTAAATGGGATAAATTTAAGTATACTGCTTTACCAGTAGGTTGTGTATACAGACCTTCGGAAAATAGATTTCAGTGGAATACTTATACTGATGAGTTATTTGATTGTGAAGATGGTAAAAATTGTGTTAGTCTCAAATAAACTATTTAAAAATATCAATATACTAGGAATATGATTAGGAATTTATTTAAAAGAAAAAATTTACAACCTAAATTAGGAAGATGGGGCGTAACATATGAAAAACCTGTTTTAGATAAAAGAATAAATTGGGCAAACCATGATCATTGTGGGAGTGAAGTATGTGAAAAACATTTTACTAAAAACAAAGAAGTTGAAAATTGGGATGAATATTTAAAGAAAAAAAAGAAAAAAAAGAAAAAAAATAATACTGAAGCTAGCTCATCAAAAAAAGACGATGACGATGATGATGATGATGATTTTTATTATTATATTCCTTATTGTTTATAAAAATCTTTTTAGAATACTCCTCGAGTGTATTTTACAAAGTTTTTTTCTTTCTTTTAAGTAGTATGAAAGGAGGTTTGATGCAATTAATATCTATAGGACACCCTGATATATATCTTACAGGAACTCCTCAAATAACATTTTGGAAAATGGTTTATAGAAGACATACAAATTTCGCAATTGAATCAAGACCTCTTCCAGTTATTGGAGGAAAGGTTGAATTTGGGAAAAAATATGAATTTGGAATAGCAAGGCAAGCTGATTTATTAAGTAACATGTATCTTGTAGCCACTTTACCAGCTTTAAGTATTCAAGGTAATAATCAATCTTCTTCTGGGAGTAAAAAGAAAGTCCTTTTAAAATGGTCAGAAAATTTTTCAGATAGTGTTACCGTAGCTAATGATAGTCCTACAATATCGTACGTGTTTTCTTCAGGACAAGAAGCAGAAATTAAATTTAATACAATCAATACTAATAACGCTACTGATATTGTTACAGTAACCTTAGAAACTGTTCCATCTAATAAAACCAATACTCTTTCTTATGGTAGAACTACAACTACTGGAGCTTTAGACAAGTTACTAACTTCTGGTACTTATGTTTATATTAAAGGAAATGACAATACAACTGCAAGTGGTATAATTACTAGTTCATTTAGTTACGATACATCAACTTTTCAATTTTTAAAACAAAACGGAGATGTTACTGATAATCAAATAGGAACTATTAAAATGACTAATGATACAACAGGAACTTTTGATAACACAAAACATACTATAAAATGGTTTTATACAATAACTATTCAAAACAGTGATTATACTTCTCAAGTTGACCCTGGAGATCTTATTAATATAGAAAACGCAGCTAATAATACATTTGTCAATAAATACCTGTTAGTAAACAGTATCAAATTAGTTGGTGATAATACCATAATAAAAGGTCATACTAATGAAATGATATTAGGAAACGATTTAGACATCGCAGCAGCTAATAATTTTAAATTAGTATTTGGCCAATTTTCAGGAAGTGATGTTAATGCAGCTTGGACCGAAAGAATAGGATATGCTTTGATCGAAGATATAACTATAAAAATTTCTCAAAATATTATTGATAAACAATATGGAATTTGGATGGATATTTGGAGTGAATTATCATGCCCTAAAAATAAACAAAAAAGTTTAGACAGAATGGTAGGCGAAAAAAATAGATTGCAGTTAATTAACAATGCTATAGAAGGAAGAATTCTATATATACCCTTGCAATTTTGGTTTTGTAATAATCCTGGACTAGCTTTTCCATTAGTAGCTCTTATCACTGAAAAGATGAAAATTGTGGTTAACATAAGAAAGTTTGATAGTCTTGTAATACCTGTTAATAACACTACTGGTAAAAGATACAAAGGAATAACTAGTTTTAGTCCAGAAGTTCCAGAATTACTTTCATGCGCTCTTTTTATAGATTATGTTTATTTAGACAGAGAAGAAAGAAAATTATTTGTAAATGAAAAACAAGAATATCTTATAGAACAATTACAAAGTATTCAAAATATAACAGGAGGTATTATAAAGTCATCAAGTAATAGAATATACAAGGAAATAAAACTTCATCATCCAATCAAAGAAATAATATGGGTTTTTCAAGATAATAATTATGCTACTAAGAGTGGAAACATATTGGATAACAATGGTAATATTATAGGAAGAGCTAATTCATGGTTTAAATATAATCATAACCCTTCAGAAACATTAGCACAGGCTGGAGATTGTACATTAGGAACGTGTGGTACTAAATGGAATGGTGTTTATAATGATTTTCTTTCACGAGAAAAAGTTAATGATATTTTTATTCATGGGGAAGAAAGATTACAACCGAGAAGTGGGAAATATTTTTCAGTAGTTCAACCTTATCAACATCATAGAAATTCTCCAGATAATGGAATATATCTTTATAGCTTCTCTTTAAGACCAGAAGATTATCAACCAAGTGGAACTTTAAATTTTTCAAGATTGGATAACTTTAAAATAAGATATAATTTAGAGCCTAGGACAAGTGGTATTTTATTAAATAAAAATCTATTAATGAATATATTTGCTAAGAATTATAATATTTTAAATATCGAAAGTGGAAAAGCTGGTATTTTATTTTCAAATTAATTGAATACGTAGATTTTATCAAAAATTTTTTCTATGTATTTATTATATATTATGGGTGGTGGTTTAATGCAATTAGTAGCCTATGGGGCACAAGATATTTATCTTACAGGTAACCCACAAATTACCTTCTGGAAACTAGTATACAGACGTAACACTAATTTTGCGATTGAATCTATCGAACAAACATTTGCAGGTTCAGTTGATTTTGGAAATAGAGTAACATGTTCTATTTCCAGAAATGGTGACCTAATTAATAAAATGTACTTAGTAGCAACTTTACCATCTTTAACTGTACAAGAAGCAGCTAGTCCTATTGCAACTCCAGGTGATGCAGCAGTTTTAGAATACACTATTGGAAATTTAACAGCAGGTATTACTAATGTTATTGGAACAAATTCAGCAGATTCAATGCATTCTGTGAGTGCAGCTTGGACTGAACATGTTGGACATGCTTTAATTGATGAAGTTATTGTAGAAATTGGTGGACAACTAATTGATAAACATTATGGTATTTGGCTTGAAATCTGGAATGAGCTTAGTTTACCAGCAGAAAAAGAAGAAGGAATGGATGAACTTATTGGTCCAAAGAAAAGACACCAATTAGCAATGTCTGCTAAAAATGAAAGAATTATTCATGTTCCACTTCAATTCTGGTTCAATCGTAATCCGGGATTAGCTTTACCTCTTATTGCATTACAATATCATGAAGTTAAAATTATTATTCAACTTAAAGAACTTAATCAATTATGTACTGTTGTTTTAGACGGAAGAGCAGTTAGTGGTAATTGTAGAAATGATTGGGTTTTAAATGGTACTGCTGGAGACATATCCTTATCAAAATTTCCAAGTTCTTTTATGGGAGTTGATGATAAAAATACTGCATCAGGATGTAGAATACAAGGAACAGGTGTTAGTGTAAAGACAAGTAAATCTCTTAAAAATTGTCAATTATGGGTAGATTATGTTTATTTAGACACAGAAGAAAGAAGAAGATTTGCACAACAATCTCACGAATATCTTATTGAACAACTTCAATTTAATGGAGCAACTAGTACACCTAGTACAGCTACTACGGAAGTTTCAGGAACTTATAGAATCAATTTTAATCACCCAGTAAAAGAATTAATTTGGGTTTATCAAGATAAAAACAGATGTTGCCCAACTGTTGCTGATATCACAAAAAATTCTTGGTTTAATTTTGGATGGAATGATCATAATTTAGTTTATCCAGGATACATTACTGACGAAGTTACAGCAGATAGTGCTGGTAAAAATAATTTAGGAGGAAAACCTTTTATATTAGATTGTGTTGATAGTGCAGATATGCCATTAGGTACATGTGGAACACCTAAAGATGGAAGAGTACATGATTTCTTATCCAGTAGTTATACTAATAAAATTCAATTGAATGGTCACGATCGTTTTGCACCTAGACCTAATAATTATTTTAGACATGTACAACCTTTTCAACATCATTCAAGAGTACCTGAAAGTCAAATTTATAATTACAGTTTTAGTCTTAGACCAGAAGAACATCAACCAAGTGGTACATGCAATTTTTCGAGAATTGATAATGCTCAATTACAATATTCTTTACAACCTATGATTTTACCAGCAGATGCAGAAAAAGGTTTAAGTCCTAACAATGAAACTTATGCACCTACTCTTAATTTAATGATGTTTGCTACTAACTATAATGTACTTAGAGTTATGAGTGGTATGGGAGGATTAGCATATTCTAATTAATTTAATAATTAAAAATTTTCTATAAGAAATAATATTTCTCGCAGAAGATTTTTATTTTTTTTGTTGACTATTACTAAATGGGTGGTGGTATGATGCAATTAGTAGCTTACGGAAAGCAAGATATATATTTAACTAGTAAACCTGAAATAACTTTTTGGAAATCAGTATATAGAAGGTGTACAAATTTTGCTATCGAATCTATTGTTCAAGATTATAGGGTTGCTCCAGAATTTGGTAATGAAACTAATTTTGTTCTTACTAGGGATGGTGATTTAATTAATAAAATGTATCTTACGTTAACTTTACCAGCTCTTACTCTTAACGGAAACACTAGTACAAATGACCTAGTGGTTTTGACTTTCGACCATACTAAATTAGCTGATGGGTTAGCTAATATAAATGATGGTAATGGGAAAACATATTTTACAGCAGCGTGGACTGAACATGTAGGTCATGCTATTATCGAAGAAGTTGGTATTCTTATAGGGGGTCAACTTATTGATAGACATTATGGACTTTGGATGGAAATATGGAATGAACTTACTATTCCTGAAAACAAGAAAAAAGGTTACGATAATATGGTTGGTTATAGAAATAGAAAAGATCTTCCTTATGGAGCTGTAACTAAGAAGAAATTACAAATACCTTTACAATTTTGGTTTAATCGTAATCCAGGTCTAGCTTTACCTTTAGTAGCTTTACAGTATCACGAAATAAAGATAAATGTTAAATTTAGAGAATTTACTTCTTTACCTATCGTAGTTATTAATCGTTCCGATACAGGTAATAAAATTTCTAACAGAATAGACCTCAACTATGTACAAGGTTTAAGGGCTCAATTTAAAGATAACCATAGACCTAGTATCGTAGGAAATTTCACACCAAAAATGAAAGACCTTAAATTATGGGTAGATTATATTTACTTAGACACTCCAGAAAGAAGAAATTTCGCATTAAATGACCATGAATATCTTATAGAACAACTTCAGTATAAAGGAATGGAAAATACTTTACAATTAGAGGATGCAAATGAAATTGGTAATTTTTTAAAATTGAGATATAATCATCCGGTCAAGGAAATTGTTTGGTGTTTACAAGATCCTGTGTCAAAATGTCCACAGAAATCTAACGGTATTTATGACATGTCAAAAAATGCTTGGTTTAATTTTGGACATAATAAAGATGATATCGTAAGATTTTTAGGAGACAATGCTAATAGTATTACAATTAATGCTATAAGTAGTGCAGATATGCCTCTAGGAACATGCGGTACAAATATTGACGGTAAGGAACATGATTGGATTACAGTAGAAGATAAGAATGGTATTCAAATAAATGGTCAAAATAGAATACCTCAAAGAGGTTCTGATTATTTTCGTTATACGCAACCTTATCAACACCATACGAATGTACCTGATTCTCCTATTTATTTGTATAGTTTTTCTCTTAATCCCGAAGAACATCAACCTAGTGGTACTTGTAATTTTTCTAAATTAGATGAAGCCCAATTACAATTGTACCTTAGTAAGAATACAGGAATAACAAGAACTTTAAAATTACTTGTATTCATGATTAATTATAATGTATTTAGAGTAACTGGAGGGATGGGAGGTTTAGCTTTTGCTAATTAATACGTTAAAAAAAATGGTTTTTTTTTAATTCTTTTAAGTAAAGTATGGGTGGTGGGTTAATACAATTAATTGCTTATGGAGCTCAAGATGTTTATTTAACAGGTAATCCTCAGGTTACGTTTTGGAAAGTAGTATACAGAAGGTGTACTAATTTTGCTATGGAATCAATAGAACAAACTTTTTCAGGTGTTGCTGATTTTGGAAGCAAGGTTGAATGTAATATAGCTAGAAAGGGTGACCTTATTGGTAGAATGTATCTCGTAGCTGATTTACCAGCTTTAGCTGTACAAGTATCAGGTTCAGCTACTAATACTCAAAGTGGAAAAGTAAGACTAACGTTTAAATATACAAATCTTACGGCAGGTATGCAAAGTCGTTCTGGTACAAACAACCAGCCAGATTATTCAGCAGCATGGACTGAACATGTTGGTCATGCTTTGATAGACGAAGTTACAGTTAGTATTGGTGGTCAAGAAATAGATAAACATTATGGGTTATGGTTAGAAATTTGGAATGACCTTACACAAACCGCAGAAAAAGAATATGGTTATGATAAAATGATAGGAGAAGCAAAAAGAGAAGAATTACCTTTTAATGCTGTTGAAAAAAGAACTTTACACATACCTCTCCAATTCTGGTTTAATCGTAATCCAGGTTTAGCTATACCTTTAATTGCTTTACAGTATCACGATGTTAATATTAGTTTTAAACTCAAAGATTTTGATAGTCTTGCTATCGTTGTTTATAACAAAGGAAACACAACTAGTATAGGTAATGCTCAAGGTATCAGAATACAACATCAAAATGCAAAAAATAAAATAGATCCTTCGACGTATGTTAACATAGTCACAGGAGATGAAAAAGAAGCTAAACTTTCTAATTGTCAACTATGGGTAGACTATATTTACTTAGATACTGACGAAAGAAGACGCTTTGCTCAAAGAAAACATGAATATTTGATTGACCAATTACAATTTACAGCAACAGAAGAAATACCTTTTGTAAATGATATTTCAAATCATACTTACAATCTTGGTTACAACCACCCAGTTAAAGAACTTATTTGGGTAGTACGTGACGAAAATTATAGAGCAGTTAAAGGATTAGGAGAAAAAAATGGATGGTTTAATTTCGGTTACAACACTTATTCAGCAACACCCAGTGGAGACGCATCAACAGATACTTTCATAGCCCCTACACTTTATAGTGCAGATGCTCCTGAAGGTACAAGGGGGACTGTTGCTAATGGTAGGAGTAGTGATTGGTTAGCTAATACTTATACTACTAAATTTATACTAAATGGACATGACCGTCTAGCTCCACGACCATCTAGTTATTATAGACTTGTACAACCTTATCAACATCATACTAAAGTACCAGATGGACATGTTTATAACTACAGTTTTAGTATAAAACCAGAAGAACATCAACCAAGCGGTACACTTAATTTTTCAAGAATCGATTCTGCTGAAATGGCATATAGTATTATTGGACCACCTAGTGCACCTACAGGGAAAGATGGAGGTATGGCTGGAAATAACAGTCTTGAAGTAGGATTAACATTACACACATTCGCTAGGAATTACAATGTACTGCGGATTACTAGTGGTATGGGAGGTTTAGCTTTTGCCAATTAATTTAAAAAAAATATATTTGTATTTAGTAAATGAATATTTGTAAATTAAATAAATCAGGTTCTTTACAATATTATATTCAATTACTAGTAGGTTCTGTTATATGTGGTACAGGTTTTATTACTAATAGTGAAACAACTGTTATAGGTAGTATGCTTATATCACCTATTGGTGGTCTTATTATGAAATTTGGAAAAGAAGGTTTCAAAAGAAAACAAAATGTTAGATCTGAATTTCAACACATGTCTTATAAATTAGCTGCAATGATTATAGTACCAATTATTATAGGATTTGGTTGTGGTTACTTCTTTAAACAAGTTGCTGATACAGACGTAGTAGAAGGAAGAGGGAGAACATTAATGGATGATCCAAGATTATTTGTAGCTAGTGCTGTAATAGCATCTAGTGCTGCTTTGTTATTTAGTTGGGGAGATAAAGTAACTATGGTAGGTATTGGTATAGCTACGGCATTATTACCCCCACTAGTTGCTATTGGATTTTCATATGGAAAACATTATAAAGGTGAGAAAAATAAAACAGATTTAGGGTTAGAAGATACTGGATATAGTGGTATCCTGTTTGCTATTAATTTCTTTGCTCTTTATATTTCTGTTGTTGTATTTAATTTAAATAATAATTGTTAAGTTTATTTGTTTTTAATATAGAATTGATATACTAAATTTTTACCCCAAAACATTCCCATAAAATATACAGGTATGACGAAATAATAAAAAGAAATACCGAAAGTATCTCTCCATTCTTTAGAAAGGATTACATAAGTAAAATAACAACAACGAATAATTAAATAACTGGCCATTTCAATGTATAAACTATATTGAATTATTTTAGAAGGTATGTTTTTAATTTGCAATAGTAAATAATGAGAATACATAAATATATTAGTAAATTCACCTAAACCTAATAGATATGTTGCACTAGGGCTAACGATAGGGTCTAAATTCATAGCATATATTATACATAAATGATGATATATTATCATGTTATATACGAGAGTTCTAAATCCTACAAAGAATGTTATGTAGAAAATATCATATAAAAAAAAAGATGTTAGTAATATATTCAAATACTCAAAAGAATCTGAATAGGCATAATATTGATAACAGTAACATAAAGAAACAACTAATTTGATAATCGTCATAAAAATTTTTTGATTATTAATAGAATGTCCAATATGATGGAACAGACTATAACTTAACAATAAATTGCTAATAGTATACATAATAATGTAGGGTAATATTCTTTAAATTATTTTTTTTTGTGTAAATAGTTTAAAGAATATTTTTTTTTAAAATAAAGTCTACGTATTATTTAAATAATGAATGTGATATTAATTATAGTAATAAGTTGTGTAACAACAATTATAACATTAGGTATAATTTTTAGAAACTATTTTTATATTAGGAATTTAAGAGTTTTAAGGTTATTTGACACTTATAATATAAATCAATATGAATATAATCCATATTATGGTATTACGAATTATAAATCAACCTTATATGGAGAACATATACATAATTTAAGTGTTTTATTTTTTAAAATTTGTGATTCATTAAATTTTGATTATTATGTTTTTGCTGGTTCTTCTATAGGATTGGTAAGAAATAAAAATATGATGCCTTGGACAGATGATTACGATATTATAGTATTCAACAAATATAAAAGGTATTTTAAAGAAAAAGTAAAACCTGAATTAGAGAAATATGGGTTTAATTTTTGGGGTTCATGTACTGATAAAGAAAAGAGTACAAAAGGTATAACATTTGTAAGTGAAAAAATTAATTTTAAAAATAGAATAAAATTTAGATTAGATATTTTTTGGTCAGATATTAATAAAAATGGTCATTTATTTAATGTAGGTAATTTTGGATTATACAATAAAAAGAAAATACCTTCAAATTGTGTTTTCCCTAAAAAATATTATAAATTTAACGGAATGAATTTACCATTCTTTAATAATCCTGAAAAAGAAGTTCTTTTAACTTATGGAGATGTACATAAAAAATGCATAATTTCTTCACATTCTAAACATATGAATGAAAAGATTGTTTATAAAAAATGGGAAAATGCTGTACATGATTTTAATTTTTTGAAAAAAATAGCTATACAGAATACAAAAAATAAAATAAAAAATTACAAAAAATACTATCCTGATAACAAAATATTATTAATAGATAAAGCTATGGATTCTTCTGAAATATTTAAAAAAATTTCAAATAATAAAATAGGTATTGTTAATTTTTTAGATTACAAAATGTTTATGATGGAATCTTTCAATATTTTATTTTACTTTCCTGGTATTAAAATAAATTTATTTTTAGATGATTTATCAAATGTAAAATACATTTGTTTAAATTATGCTACTAATGTTTATGTTAAAAATAATAAAATGAAAAGAGTATTGGATGAACTTATATATTTCAAAAAACCAAATATAAAAGTAGCAAAAATAATAACATTCGGAACATTTGATTTATTCCATAGAGGTCATAAAAATATTATAAACAAGTGTAAAAATTTAAGTGATAATGTAGTGATAGGAGTTTCTACTGATGTTCTCAATCGTAAAAAAGGTAAAAAATCTTATGATTCTTTAAAAAAAAGATTATACAATGTTAAAAAATATTCTAATGCTAAAATATTCCAAGAAGAATCTTTAGAAGAAAAAAATAATTATATAAAAAAAAATAATAGTAACTTATTAGTTATGGGGAATGATTGGGAAAATAAATTTAATTGGGTATCAAGTGATGTGTTATATCTCCCTAGGACGCCTGGTATTTCTTCAACACAATTAAGGAATAAAATTAAAAATTATTCATAACAATTATAAACTGTTTATACTTTTTAAAACTTAAAAGGTTTAAAACGTTTAAAAAAATATTTATATATTATAGAATGCCAAGAGGAGCCTTAATTGAATTAACAGCAAAAGGTCAACATGATCTTTTTTTAACAGGGACACCTTCAATAACATTTTGGAAAACAGTTTATAGAAGACACACTCCTTTTTCAATGGAATCTATAGAACAAGTATTTGATAATTCAATTGATTTTGGAAGTAAAACTAGTTGCACATTAAAAAGGTCTGGTGACTTAATCAATAACATTTATTTTGTTTGTAAATTACCTATA
>MDTD01101542.1_pt1 | contig 11603 bp, 9 predicted proteins | sample 811221 | NCBI WGS metagenome assembly MDTD01 (sample SAMN05326646, study PRJNA326480) | marine metagenome | isolation source: seawater | place: Pacific Ocean: South West | collected 2011
CCTGAGCATCAATGACGTTGTCATCGTTGGTGTCGAAGCGCCCGAAGATGTCCTTCGCGGACATTTTGTTCTCCTTCATCCACGTTCGCAAAACGTCGACCACATCGTCGGACACAAACACAACGCCACAGGCTGTACAGGAGCGTGGTTGATGGTCAAACAATTCACCGCAGGCTCCACACTCCCAGCGTTGCTCCTCGCCTGCCAATCGGGCGTTGCATTCAGGGCAAACTTTGGAATCCAGTGGGATGATGGCTTGGCAGGCGCCACACGCGGCCATTTGCATTGAGTCGTCGCTCATGGAGAACCCTATTCGCCGGTTATCAAGGAACGATATAATCATTCATGGGGCTCAACACGCCATTGACAGGTTGGGGCATGAACGTGGACGGTCGGCCAAGACTCGCATCCCTTCCTGCCATCAAGGACGAATTGACACGAGAATCGCAGGAACGTGATCGTGTTCAGAGGCTCCGCATCATCACGCGACATCCCGACAGGTACGCGGATTTCATCCTCGAGGGTTGGTCCATTGATGTGGGATGGTGCACGCCTCGCCCGGGTCAAGACAGGATTGCGTACACCGCTGATGCCGTCGTGCAAGACGTACAAGACAACGTGACCAAAGCAACAGCATACGTCATTGATGTTCTCGATGTGCTCGGTCCTACCTCGGACGACATTGCTCGCTGGCTCCTCCGTCTCGACGACACATGCACCAATCCGGACGTCGACGTGTACATCCTGATCGACACATCCATGCATTCGTCTCATGACATTGCCAGATGGTCCTCAATCACACCGACGCTCTCCCCCCAATCCGAACACAGCACAGCCTCGGATGTGTTGGTTCACGGCGTTTCCACCATCGCACAGCACACGACCCCAGCCGTGAACGACGATTCCGTCGATACGAACGGGTTACGTCACCTCACACGCCTCCCTGCTGGATTCTCAGTCGATGCGCTCCGCCGACGAATCCTCCAGTGGCGACGCATGGGCTTCGATGTCTCTGACCTTGAATCGGCACTGGTCCAGGACGCGGAGGAACGAGAACAGATGTACCGCCACGTCGAAGCGCGCGTGCGGAGAGCGATTGACCTAGACCGCCAATTGACTCAATTCGCGGGCCAACTTGCCGCGGCTGATGTTGAACATTGCCGATTCAGGCTCCGGCAACTGACTGGCTTGGACGATGTGGCCTCCAAACTCTCATCCGAGCACGTTTGAATTGTCCATCACGCGTCCATGAGCGCAGTCGTTGCAGCCAATTCAGACCACCATGCTCCATCACGAAGATGTTCGGTGATGCGCCGCAGGTCTTCAGCCGTTGAACGGTCCGTTTGCAGGGCAGGAACCTGCACCCGAACCAACCGATGAAGGTGATTCAGTGCGGTTGCCATTGGAGCGGGCAAGTCCTCGGCAGCTTCTGCAGCGATCAACAACTCCGCGGCCAGGACGTCGGTAAAGCGATCGATGGCCGACATGAGGTTCATGCAAGCCGTCGCGCCCATCGACACATGATCTTCTTGTCCACCTGACGTCACTGTGCTGAAGGCAGAGCGTGGCATCACGTGTCCATGCAGTTCTGCCAAGGCTGCGCCTGCAACATAATGCACGATCATGAGGCCTGATTCAAGGCCAGATTGCCGGGCCAAGAACGGGCGTCCGCCGGAGCGGGCAGGATCCAACATCTGGTCCATCCTGCGCTCGCACATGGAAGCCTGCTCAAACAACGCCAGGGTCATGTTGTCGGCCGTTTGGCCGAGGATTTCACCATGGAAATTTCCCTGACTGATCACTTCATGCGGGCCAGGATTAGCCGGGTCGGGGAACACCAACGGATTGTCTGTCACAGCGTTCAGTTCGATGTCGACCACGCTTTGGAGGGTCATGGCACGTTCGTAGGTCACACCGTGAACCTGTGGGGAACACCGGAAGGAATAGGCATCCTGGACACGATCGCAGTCAGCGTGGTCGGCAAGATTCGGAGAGCCGCGCATCAGCCGAATCACGCGATCAGCGACGTGGCGTTGTCCGATGTGAGGTCGCACGTTGTGGACTTCAGCGGAAAACGGACGAACGGTGCATCTGCGCGCTTCAAGGGACATGCACAGCACGGCGTCGGCCATCGGGAGCAACGTATGCAACCGCTCTGCAGAAAGGGCCAGCAGCGCGGTCATCTGGCTCGTACCGTTGATCAACGACAAACCGTCCTTCGCCCGCAATGGACAAGGTATCAGTCCGCTGTTGGTCAGGACATCGATGGCCGGTTGCACGTGATCGCCGAACCGTACCTTCCCTTCACCGACCAGAGCGAGCGCAACGTGGGAAAGAGGTGCCAAATCACCTGATGCACCCAAACTGCCCAGCCTTGGCACAACGGGTGTGATGCCCAAATTGAGGAAGGCTTGGAGTTGACGAAGCGGGTCCTCATGGACACCTGAGTGGCCACCGAGAAGGGAATTGAGGCGAACGACCATCATCGCCCGAACCTGAACGTCGGGCATTGGTTCACCAATGGCGGTTGCGTGGGATCGAATCAAATTCAACTGGAGCGTCTCAAGGTCGTCTGAATCAATGCGCGTGTTGACCAAGGCTCCGAAACCGGTGTTGATGCCGTAGACCACCTCCCCTCGTGCGATGATGCCTTCAACGGCCGCACGCGCCAGTCGAACACGCTCCAAGGCGTCGGGGGCGCATTCGACCTTGGCGCGAGATTCTGCCACGGCGAGCACGGCTTCCGAGGTCAGGCTCCGACCGTCCAACACCACCGTCCTCATTCTTCGCCCACCAACCATTGGTCCAATCGGTCCTGATCCACCGTGCCGGGGAGGGTGACTTCCAAGTCGGGTTGGCGTCTCATGGCACGCTCAATGGCGCTGATGGCACCAGGATTCCTCGCCCATGCCCTACGGGCAACACCGTTCTCAACGTCCCAGGTGAGCATCGCTTGCGCGCGTGCTCCTGCCGCTTCAGAGCCGTCCAGAAGGAGGCCAAATCCACCGTTGATGACTTCACCCCAACCGACGCCTCCGCCGTTATGGATGCTGACCCATGTGGCGCCACGAAACGCATCTCCAATCACGTTCTGGACCGCCATGTCTGCAGTGAAACTGGAGCCGTCGCGGATGTTGGCGGTTTCTCTGTAGGGGCTGTCCGTGCCGGAGACGTCATGATGGTCACGACCAAGGACGATTGGACCCTTGAGTCGACCGTCGGCGACGGCTCGATTCATTTCGGTGGCAATCGCGGCTCGTCCGACGGCATCGGCATACAGAATGCGGGCCCTGGTCCCAACGGCCATCTGATGATCATTGGCAGATTCAATCCACCGCAGATTGTCGAGCAACTGTTGACGAATTTCGTCAGGGGCATCGCCCAACATGTTGCGGATGACCTGCGAGGCAATCGCGTCCGTGACAAGGAGGTCCTCATCCAAACCAGATGTGCACACCCAGCGGTAGGGGCCAAATCCAAAATCAAAGCACATCGGACCCATGATGTCTTCCACATATGACGGATATCGGAACCCACCTTTCCCATCGGAAAGGTTCGCGCCCGCCCGCGAAGCCTCGAGCAAGAAGGCATTGCCATAATCCCAGAAATACATGCCACGTTCGGCCATGGTGTCGATGGCCGCCGCATGACGGACAAGCGTCAATTGAATTTCTGATCTGAACGCGTCTGGGTCTTCTGCCATCAGGGCCATGGCCTCCTTGTAAGGGCGGCCGACGGGACAATAGCCACCGCCGAAGGGATTGTGCAGGCTCGTCTGGTCGCTCCCGAGGTCGATGTTGACTTCACGTTCGATCAATCGTTCCCAGACGTCGACAATGTTTCCGACATATCCAATCGAAACGCCGAGGCGTGCATCACGCGCCTCAACCAAGCGGTCAATGGCCAGATCGAGGTCGTCGTGAACCTCACTCAACCAGCCTTGCTCATGGCGTTTGTAGGCCGCGTGTGGGTTGACTTCACAGATCAAGCAAGCCGCACCGGTGATGACCGCAGCTTTGGCTTGCGCCCCTGACATGCCACCGAGGCCGCTGGTCACGAACGTGACGCCCCCGAGGTCTTGTTCTGGGTCAAGGCCGAGGTGCAATCTTGCCGCGTTCAGCAGGGTGATGGTGGTGCCATGGACGATGCCCTGTGGACCGATGTACATGTACGAACCCGCGGTCATTTGGCCATACTGCGTGACGCCGAGTGCGTTCATACGGGCGAAGTCGTGCTGGGACGAATGGTTCGGGATGACCATACCGTTGGTCACCACCACACGCGGGCTTGCGGGATGGGAGGGGAAGAGGCCGAGGGGGTGCCCGGAGTACATCGGGAGGCACTGTTCATCGGTCATGGTGGCGAGGTAACGCATCGTCAACCGATATTGCGCCCAATTCTGGAAGACAGAGCCGTTGCCGCCGTAGGTGATCAGCTCATGAGGGAATTGAGCGACGGCCGGGTCAAGGTTGTTCATGATCATCAGCATGATGGATGCGGCTTGCCTGCTCTCTGCAGGATATGCGTCGATCGGGTACGCCTTCATGGGAACGGCCGTCGGCCTGTAACGGTGCATGATGATGCGCCCGTAATGCTCCAACTCCTCGAGAAATTCACCTGCCACTTCATCGTGATGAGTTTCGGGCAGGTACCGGAGGGCGTTTTCGAGCGCCAGTCGACGCTCTGATGGACTCAAATCGATCGGCCGAGCAGGTGCATGGTCCACCGTATCGTCGAGGCTTTTGGGTGCAGGCACCTCAGATGGGATGCCTTCGAGGATCGACGTGCGGAGGGCATCCTGCCATGAATCGCCTCCTCCCATGAATCACGCTCTGCGTCGCGACCTTTGTGGTTTGTCCATGCTAAACGAGGTGCTGAGACTTGAAATACGACCATTGAACCCACGACGCATGGACGAGAAGCAGGGCCTCAACAGGCTCAGCACCGGAACCATCCTCGGTTCCACCATCGCCGTGTCCATCGTTGCGATTTTCCTTGCCATGATCGCCTCGCCGCTGGTCGAGGAGGGAATGCAGAGCAATCCCACCGCTGAGCTTCGCGTACCGGTATGGGAAAGGGCCGGATTGCCGTATGACGTGACCTCAGATTTTGGTAGCGTGCTCGAACTTGGACCATACACGCCATTGGCGACACAGAACGAGTGGAATTCCACCCACGTGTTTGTCGAATACGAGTTGCCCCTAAGCGAAGGGGGAGCAGCAGCAACCGGACCCGTGATTTCCTTGGCGTACTGGCGCCCCGACGTTCCGGAAGGCGTTCAAGTGCCGGTCATTGCGGAATTTGGACCCTATTTCCAAGAGCCAAGTGTCGAGACGCCGACGATTGAAGTGCCTGGGTCCTGGCTTGGCCAAATGGTCGTCGATCAGCTGCTGCCCCACGGCTATGCGTTCGCTCAGGTCTCCGTCACGGGGACTGGGCGCTCAAACCACTGCATGGACCTCATGGGCTTCGCAGAGCAAGAGGGCGTGGATGCGGCCGTCACGTGGCTTGGAGCACAAAATTGGTCCAACGGCGCGGTCGCCATGATCGGCAAGTCGTACGATGGGAGTACGCCATGGCAAGCCGCCATGTACGGCAACGAGGCCCTCAAGACCATCGTGCCCATTTCAGGATTGATTGGCGTCAAGGAACTCATGTGGCGGAACGGCTCTGCAGAAGCACGTGCGCCTATCATGCACAACGGCGTGTACGGTTCATACGGCCTTGATGGCGATGAAGAGGACTACCAGAACATCTGTCCAGACTACCTTATTGGCCCGGGCACTGGCGTTTCTGCTTGGTTTTTCGGCTCCGAAGTGGCCGGCGATTATTGGGCAGAACGGTATTTCTTGGACCGCGTGATTGAGAACTACGAAGGAAGCGTGTACCTGATTCAAGGCATGCACGACTGGAACGTGGATCCACACATGGCCGTGCCAACGATGAACCGGTTGATCGATGCCGGTATCGAAGCGAGGGGTTTGTTTGGACAGTGGGACCACGATTATCCCGATCGGCCCGTGCAACTCGACGATCGCAGTGAGCTCGGTGGATGGGGAGGTGAAGCCTTCCCCCAGATGGTCCGCTACGATTGGATGCAGGACCTCCACGAATGGTTCGATTACTACCTCAAGGACATCGGACCACAACCTGGCCAGTGGATTGAGGTCCAATCCAACCATGGTCAATGGCGCATCGAAGACCGCTATCCCCCTGCTGACACCACAGAGGTTGTGATGCAGCTGGGGGCTGAACTGTCGCTTGAGAGCGGGGGCTTGACGGTGCTGCCGGACACCACAACCGGCCCCACATGGACGTCCGAACCACTGGCCGAGGACATGCAGATTGTCGGCACGCCCCGACTCCACGTCGAGGTCCGCACAGCGACCGTCGGTGGTCAGCTCTATGCCCTGCTCGAATCATGCAACGACGGCACATGCATCCACGTCGGCCATGCCATCATGGACCTCAGGTACCATGCCGGTGGCGACGAGATTCAGACCTGGGCGGCGCCGCTTCAGACCATCACCGCACTGATGGAATTCATGCCGCTCGACGCTGACGTTCAAGCAGGAGACACGTTGAGGTTGACCCTGTCGTCGACAGGGATGGATTACCTCCCTGCATCGACGTCCTCGGTGGTGACCGTACTGGAAGGTGAAGGGAGCACGCTCCAGTTGGACTTGGTCGACTTGGATCAACGACGCTTGTTCGACCCACCGGCATGCCTGCATGAGCGTTGTCTGGCGGTTTGAGGGCATCATTCTTCTTCGGATGATACCGTTTCATCGCCAATCAAACTGACTTCGATCCATTTGCTGGTCGGGGTGTTTGACACGGCCGCGGTGGAGTCCAACGGGACGAGCACGTTGGCCTCAGGAAAGTAGCTGGCCAAGTTTCCCTTGGGGATGGCGTATGGCACCAGCAGCCAGCCGTCGGAACGGCGCTCTTCACCTTTCCAGTGCCCAATCAAATCCACACGGTGGCCGGTCTTCCATCCACGCTGGGCCATTTCTTCCGCGTTCATGAACACGACACGACGGTTGCCCTTGACGCCGCGGTAACGGTCTTCCAAGCCGTAAATCGTGGTGTTGTATTGGTCGTGAGACCGCAAGGTCATCATGATGTGTGTGCCCCCGTGTTGAGGCACCAAGTCCGGCAACGCATGGAGTGTGAACTCGGCGAGACCGCTCGCGGTGTTGAACTTGGCCTTGTCGCGGGGCGGATTCGGCAACTCGAAGCCGTTTGGGGACCGAACGCGTTCGTTGTATGCATCAAAACCCGGAATGGAGGCCTCGATCAAATCACGAATTCCGTCGTAGTTTTGTGCCAGCCCTCGCCAGTCAACGGATTCGTCGTCAAGCGAACGCGCCGCGATTTCAGCGACAATCCAAGGCTCAGAGCGCAGGTCCTTCGATGCGGGATCGAGCCGACCTTGAGACCGGTGTACGATGCCCATGGAATTCTCGACGGTCACAAACTGAGGTGACCCGTCTTGGAGGTCGATTTCGGTGCGCCCGAGGCATGGCAGGATGAGGACGTCGCCGTTGGTGGGTATCATGTGCGAACGGTTCGGTTTCGTGGAGACATGAACCACCAACCCCACCTCGCCGATGGCTGAGGCGGTTCGTTCCGTGTCTGGCGCTGCAGAAACAAGATTTCCACCCATGGCCATGAGCACATCCACGCCCCCTGCTTCCATCGCTCGAATGGCGTGGACGACATCGTATCCATGCGACCGAGGCATGGCCACGCCGGTACCTTCCTGCATCTTGTCCAAGAAAGACTCTGTCGGGGCTTCCCAGATGCCGACGGTTCGGTCGCCCTGGACGTTCGAGTGGCCACGTACAGGACATAGTCCGGCGCCCGGCCGGCCAATGTGGCCACCGAGGAGCAGGAGGTTGACCACTTCTTGAATGACCGCGACACCGTTCCGATGTTGCGTCAAACCCATGGCCCAACAGGCGATGGTCGCTTTGCTCTCGTTCAGCATCTTCGCCGCCGATTCAATCATGGCTTGGTCCAAACCCGTGTCGTCGGTGATACGTTGCCAATCAATGTCCTGCCGCGCTTCCGCCAAGGCATCGAAACCGCTGGTGGACGCGTCGATGAAGGACGTGTCCACAGCGCCGTGCGTGATGGCCAAGTGTTGCAGCGCTTGGAGGAGCGCGGCGTCACCGCCGATTCGGACAGGAAGGTGGAGATCGGCCAGTTGATCGTCAAAGAGGTCCATGCGCATGTAGTCTTGCGGGTGCTTGAAGCGCTCGAGTCCAGCCTCTGGAAGCGGGTTCACGTGGATGATGCGTGCTCCTTTGCGCTTTGCATCTCGGAGGGAAGTCAACATCCTCGGATGGTTGGTGCCTGGGTTCTGACCGATGACCACAATCACATCGGCCTCATCGAAGTCCGACAAGCGAACCGTGCCCTTGCCGATGCCAATGGTGCTTCCGAGGGCTTTCCCGCTGGACTCGTGGCACATGTTCGAGCAGTCGGGGAGGTTGTTGGTCCCGAGACTACGGACCATGAGTTGGTACAGGAAGGCAGCTTCGTTGCTCGTCCGGCCAGAGGTGTAAAACACGGCACGATCAGGGTCGCCAAGACGCTTGAGTCGCTCACCGATCATGCCCAAAGCATCGTCCCACGAGATTGATTCGTAGCGGTCGTGGTCCTTACGGCGGAGCACTGGTTGGGTGAGTCGACCAAGCCCCCCAAGGTCGTAATCGCTCATTTGTGACCAGTCTGCAATCGACTTTGAAGCAAAGCGCTCGGCTGTGAAGCGGGCGGACATGGCTTCCTCTGCGACCGCCTTCGCTCCGTTTTCGCAAAACTCGAATCCAGAGCGGTGTTCAGGATCAGGCCAAGAGCATCCAGGGCAGTCAAAACCCTCCTGTTGGTTGACCGTCCGTAGTGTCTTCCAGGTCCGTCGAACACCCATTCGACGGATGCCGTGTTGCGCGCTTGAGATGACGGCAGGGATGCCTGCTGCTCGCTTTTTCGGTGCGCTGACGTGGAGTGGACGGTGGTCATCCGGTGTTCGACCTGGATGATTCCCCATGGGAGCCCCTCAGCGCCGTTGATTCAAGACTTTGTGGCCGCTGAAGGCCATGGGCCCACGAATTGTGGATGTTCACCTGCCGCGAATCCCATCACAAGGATGCCTTGTTTCCGAGCAAGTTGAGCGGCTTGGCCGGACATCGCCCCAACACAGGCCACTTGTTGAATTCCGGTTCGAACGGCTTTGGCCATGAGGTCCCAACCGCACCGACCGGAAAGGAGCAAAGCAGCGGGGCGCTGCTGGTCATGATCGACCAGCCATGCTCCGATGACCTTGTCGACGGCCGTGTGCCGCCCGATGTCCTCACGGAGCACATGATGCCCGTCGTGCGAGACCAACATTGCTGCATGAACCCCGCCCGTCTTCTCGAACATGGGTTGCAGTGCTTTCATCTCGCGCAGGATGGACCTCAGTCGAGCGGAATCAAGTGCTGATTGACCAGCAAAGCGGACGCCGAGTGGGGGTGAGGCCATGGCGTCACCGCAACCACCGCACGACGGTTGAATGAGGCGAGATTCTCGGAGGGGGCCCCACGAAGACGCACCACTCATCCTCAAGGCGTATCCGTCCTCATGATGCTCGACCTCCACCAAAGGGAGTGGTCCCTCTCCGCTCCACCATCCCTCCGACAAAGCGTGCCCAATGGCAAACTCACGGAGATCATGAGGCGTGGCGAGAACGCTGACCTCGTGACCGGCTTCGGTGGTGAGCGCAACATAGGCTTCGTTGGCGAAGTCATCAACGCCGGGGACAAAACCGGAGCCGACACGTCTCAGAATCGGAAGCCGTTGGGTCGACGTCATGTGGAGGGCTCCCGTTCGATATCAAAAAATTCGAATTGGAGATCAACCAATTCAGATGACGATGTTGCTCCAGCATACGCCTCGAGCGGTTCAGCGTTGAGTTCCAGAAAGCGCCCACCCCATCGCACGCAACCGAGCACCTCCTCCGCCTGTGCGACGTGACCCGCCAACACCAAGGTCGCTGCAATCGCTTCAACGGTCGAGAGTCGCCCTGGTTTACCCCAGTTCACAGGATTGGCCGCCAAGAGGAGTGGGAGCATGCGGTGCTTGAGGCGTGTTCGGCGGTCAATCGATGCGACGGACGCATCGATTTGCGCCCAACTGCAATCAAGCGCAACGAGCGACCCAGTGTCGAAGAGATGGTGGTCTTCTGGCCCGAAGACTTTGCCACAAAGCGGATCGAGAAGAATCCCTCGACGTGGTACGCGCTTGAGGTCTTTGTGAAGAATGAGGTCGCCCCGTTTCGAAGAACGCACGGCGGTGTTCTTCTTGGGGTCGTCCTGCGCCAGCCAAATCGCGTGAACGGAGACGGCGGTCAAGGATCATCGCGCTCCGTTGAGGTAATCACCAAGGGTGAAGCCGCCGCCACTTCCACCGCCAATTTGGCGATGTTCTTCCGGCGTATACTCCTCCATGAGGGTCACGGAAAGCACGCGCTCAAATTTTGAGATCACAGCGTCGGTCGGCCGTCGGCCGGACTCGCTTGATTTGATGACATTGACTTTCTCGGCCATTTTCCGAGCAAGTTCTTCCTGACTCCAGCCCTTGCCAGATCGCGCTTTCCTGATGCGCTGGCCGAAATCATCCGCCAAGACGCGTTCGGAGCGCCGCATCAAGCCGGCCTTCTTTTGTTGACGTGGGGCGGGCGTTCTTCTCGCCGCTTGGGCCAAGCCGGGAGCAACATTGCGATCCCCTGCACCAAGACGCTCAGCGCAGCGGTGGCACGCAGAGACGTTCGCCCTACCCATCGGGACGGTGCGTGTCCCGACGTTCATGGCACCGCAAACTTCGCACTCACCCATAATTGGACCATGGGCAGGGAGCCCTTACGGCTTCCGGCTCAACATTTCGATTTTTTATACCGTGGAGCGAGTCCATGCTCATGTCCGAAGTGGATGCCAGCCCACGGACGGACGTCGGGAAGACCGACGACCTCGTGGAAATGGAGCGCAACATCCGACGGCTTCAGGAGCAAGCCAAGGACCTGAATCAAGCACGGCACGCCTTGGAGGGCGACGTGCGAGCCTTGCGCAAGAAAGCGACGAGGCTTGAGGATGAAATCGCCCACCTCAAGAGTCCACCCATGATCATTGGTACCCTCCAAGACATGCTTGGCCCTCGCACGGCCATCGTCAAATCTTCAAACGGCACCGTCTTCCAAGTTGCGGTCAACGAGCGGCTTGATGCGGACAAACTTCGGCCTGGTGCTCGCGTTGCGATGAACCAAGACAGCTTGGCCATCATTGAGTTGCTCCACGACGCGTGGGACCCGATGGTGAGCGGCGCGGAGATGATCGAAGCACCAAACGTCTCGTATGGCGACGTGGCCGGACTGGAGGAGGAGATCACGCTCGTCAAAGAGGCCGTCGAATTGCCGCTTCGAAATCCTGCCCTGTTCACCAAAGTTGGCGTGACGCCACCCAAAGGCGTTCTTCTGGTTGGGCCACCCGGTTGCGGCAAGACGCTGTTGGCCAAGGCAGTCGCCAATTCCACAGAAGCCACCTTCATCCGCATGGTGGGCAGCG
>MDTD01086078.1_pt1 | contig 11602 bp, 19 predicted proteins | sample 811221 | NCBI WGS metagenome assembly MDTD01 (sample SAMN05326646, study PRJNA326480) | marine metagenome | isolation source: seawater | place: Pacific Ocean: South West | collected 2011
GCCCAGAATTTCATTACCGGGCCTATTGAGAACCCAGTTGGTAGAGAATGGGTTGAAAGTACGATGAAGGCCAAGGGCATGGACCTCGAAGATCCCGTCGTTGCTAAAAGACTTAACGCCCTCTTAACTACTGGGACGGCATAACTGCTTCCAGCTCGCAACATTCAGTGAGTGTAGTTGCGCCTGTATCCCAGTGGACCCTTGCGTACATTGTCACTGCGCCTCTTCTTATTTCTAGAACTATTCCTGTCCTGCCTGTTTCAAGACATTTGACGATGATACCTTCTACAATTTTACTCACTGGATCCTCACATGAAAAGTTGGATAAATAGGATTGCGCAAGATAGAATTATGCACAGCGAAGTCTTAAGCGTAAACATCGACTCGCCAAGGAAGTAATACGTCATAAACGGAAATGTGATGTATGACAAAGAGAACGCAAGGAAGCGTACACCCCAAGCAGACTCGCCCAGCGCTGAGTAGCCAAACCTGCTGCCAAAATAAGCAAGAAGAGAGATGGGAATCGCCAATGTAAAAGTGACCCATAGGCTTTTCTCTGACCAGCTGCTCTCGATGAACTGTAGATTTGTGGAGAACCAAACCATCACGTGAAGTGCGACAAAGCACAACGCTGAATATAAAATGTTAACGCTCATTGATTATTTCCTCAATCTCTTCTTCGTTAATTTCCCTTACCGAATCGCCTTCGATCACAGTGTAATATGTCCCAAGCAGGCCGCCGGTGACAATTCCAACAACCACCACGACATTTCCGTTTCGCAGCTTTAAGACTGACCCAAGATCTACTACGCCCATGAGCCCAGGTATCTGTTTTGAACTGTAAACACTTCACCTGCGTAAAGCACATCAGACCAATCTGAACCATGCTCTATACAAAGAACAGCTGCGCCATCGGGAACGTCAAAGGGATAAAATAATGGGATTTGTCGTTGCTCATTTAGCGGTGTGTTTATCAACCTGAATAACTTACCCACCTTTCACCTCCTCAAAAGCCTTGACATCACAAGGACCGTACCATTTCCCATTATAAATCAGCTCAACTGCTTTTTTCAAGGAAATAATATTCTTTGTTCTTCTTGGAGAATGAGAACTAAGATCAGTCTCTCTTGGTTTTGTAGTGACTATGCACAGCTCTTCAGCTGGAGGATAAAGGTGATTGAGCGCCCCAATATGAATGCCGAGGACTGTATGACAATAGTCATCTGGTAGGCGCCTCACAATGGTCCCCTTAGTGATAATGACTACACCCCGATATCAGAAACTTTATCGACTTTTCCTGTTACGATGGTGTCAATCATGTTTTTTATATCTTTGTTTTCTTGAGAGTTTACGTCGTAAAAATCACGAACCCAGTACTTGTAGACATCTGGCAGATAGGAAACATTATCAGGCTTCGCTTTTGTAACTCCAATCATCCAATCTCGAACTGACTTTCTATCTTCTCCATCTAATTTGACTGGGCATTTTCCTGATGGGATTGCCAGGCATGTATACACGTGAGTTGTTTTAACTGTATCTGGATCTGGTCTGGACCATTTTGAGGTGTCTGTTTTTCTAACTCTTGCGTTCTTTCTTTTAGCCATTCTTCCTCCAATAGATCAACTCGATGGCATTACCATCTGGATCAGTCTTATAAACATAACAACTACCGTCGCGGTGTTCACGATAATCTGGGCCCAAGTCGGAAAGGTTCTCAACGCAAAAAGCGAAATGTGGGGGATGCTGAGCCGAGACAGTTAGCGCGATTTTAGTTCCATCAACATCAAGCATCGCCCAGGTTTCATCGATATAATCAACCTGCGCGCCAAGGAATTCCGTATACCAATCTGCTGACTCGCGGATGCTCTTAACGTTTATGGCAATGTGGTCCAATTTCAAATTATTAAGTTTCTTCATCTTGTTTCCCTGCGGGAGATAATTCATCAGGGAGGACATACTTCACATCCCCGCCCTCTTCTAAAACTGCTATAATGCGCAAATCTGGAAATGACCCTGAAATTAAAGTGCCTAAGGAACCAAGCTCAGCTTCTGCAGCGCTTCCTAAGCAAAGGTATATCTTTCCATCATTTTCATCTTTCCAGACGGGATCTTTTATGATCGAATCGTAAACTACAATATCGCCAGGAGCAAAATTATCTTTTCTTTTTTGACCTTTTGACTTTGATTTTGCGCCGTGGTTTCGGCTTTCTTTTCCTCGAATGAGTTTTTTTAGACGTTTTTTGTCCATCGAAATTTCCAGCCATCAACTCCTCGTGGTCTCTTTCAAAATCTGACATGGCTTGCTTACGGGCCGCCTCTTCTTTCTTTCGCTGCTTCGTTACTTTCTTGTATACCGACGCTCGCTTAAAGTGCGACTTTAGTCTTCTGACAAATAAGATCCCATCCAGATGGTCAACTTCATGCTGAATGCATGCGGCTGCCAGACCTTCAACCTTGAGTTCTTGCTCCTCCCAGTTCTCATTATAAAAGCGAACTGTACATTGTGAATGCCTTGGGACAATTTCAGAAATATATGGAATGGAAAAGCAAGCCTCATGTGACTTGAATAATTCACCTGACAGCTCGAGCTTGGGGTTTATCATCACCAACATTTCATCTTCTGATATCTTCAGGTGAGAAGGATTGACAACGACCACCCTCTTGCTTATTCCGATTTGCGGGGCTGCTAGTCCTAAGCCACCAGTCACGCGAAAACTATCTGTTAAGTCCGCTATCACACTAGCTGCAGACTCTTTGTCTAATGTCACTGACTTCTTTAATAGCTTTTGGTTAGGCCACTCAATAACTTTTCTGTACAAAGTTTCACCTATTTGTTGTGGGTTATTGTAGTCCAAACACCGAAGCACAACAAGGATGTCACTCCGCTAAACGCAGCTTCAGGGAAATGACCCGCCTTTATAAAGAATGTTGTTATCCCGACGTTCGCGAATGTCAAAAGCAAAAATACCAGCTCTTTCAAAGAAGAGGGTACCGCCTTCTTAAGCGCATTCACTTAGAAACCTTTTTCTTTGTCGCGGTTTTGCGCTTCGCTGTTGGTTTCTTTAGCGGCCTCTCGGCAGCTGGAATGTGCCAATTTTCTTTCGCAGTGCTCTTTTTAGGGCTAGACTCTGCGCTGTCGCTGGTTGGCACTTCGGCAAACACCGAAGCTGCAGGTTTTTCAAACCCGTTGTTCTCGCACCACGCTGCAAGTTCTTCATCTGAAGTAATTCCTTTTCTAGAGAAATAACCTGCTGGGTCTTCTATCTTTCTGCGATATAGAAATCGCTCAAAATTTCTTTTCATTTAATTCCACTCCGTATCATCTGTGGCTGGGTTTATTGAGGGAAGAGCATAAAGGCTTTTCTTACGCTCGTCCTCTTCCTTAATTATTCTATCTGCAGCAGCGCGAATGTTCTTTTCAACAACTTCAAAAACATTTGGTGGCAAGTTGCCACCATCGAATGTATCCCATGGGGTGTTTCTAAGCCAGAACAGCGCTTTTTCGACGTTCGGAGGAGCTGCTCGTAGCAAAATGCCTAACTCATCGACGAACGTCTCAAGCAGATCATCATCCCAGTTAAGGGCCTCCAGCAGCTCTGTCTGACCACGAAGGTCAGAAACATAGCTGAGAATTCTGGCAATCATAGCTTGATGCCTTGCTCTTCGATGATGTCTGCAACGGCCTCTTGAAATCGTGGGTCAAGAGCAATGCGCTCAACCTGGTCTTTCGACTCGCCATGAACTTCACAAACAGCATCTGCGAGCTTTCTCATGCCAGACAAAAAGTAATTACGAGCAGCTGAGTGTTTCATGGGGTCGCCGGAAGTTGTCATAATCTCTGCGATTTCGCGATAGCCTTTGCCACCTCGCTCCCCGACTGTTGCGTAACCGTTTGCGGCCTTAAATCCTTTTGGCATACTCATTTTGCACCTCGCTTCTTAAGTTCTCTGTGTTCTTTATTTGTGATTGGAAAATTTACGTGATCGCTACCGTCTTCTGATAAGCCGAAACGCAACCTGATTATCTTCTCTTCTCGGGAAGACAGGCTTTGCAGGGCTTTCACAAGCGCTTCACGAATAACGACTCGGTCGAGCTCTTCGCCAGGGTCAGTGTCGTCGATTCCACCGACAACTTCAGCAAATGTACGACTGCCAGAGTCATCTGAATTCATTGGCCTGTCAAGAGAGAGTTGCGGAGCACCAGACTTCCTGATTGCCTTGAGCGTTTCTACTGGAACGCCAACAGCTGATGCGACCTCATCAGGCGATGGCTCACAATCAAAGGCGTCCATATATTCTTCACGAAACTTGTAGGCCTTATAAAGAACAGCACGAGCAGAGGTAGGCATTTTGATAGCACCTGACTGTCCGGCTACGTGAGATTGTACAGCTTGACGAATCCACCAAACTGCGTACGTGCTAAACTTAAAGCCTTTTCGCCAGTCGAAGCGATCGACCGCTCTGATTAGACCAATGTTAGACTCTTGGACAAGATCTTCAAACGAACACCCCTTGTCACGAAAATTCTTTGCAATAGAAATTGCCAGGCGAAGATTTGCCTGGATCATCCTATCACGGGCATGCTGATCGCCTGCCTCGATTGCTTTTGCTAGCTCAACCTCTTCTTGACGAGTTAGAAGAGAGTGTTTGCCAACTTCGTTGAAATAACTTTCAAGTACCATTGTTTCTCCGGGGATTAGGATTGATAATTAATGGTGAGAGAGCAGAGTACCACCCCAACCATCAATTATATTATACTCTATTTTGACGAGGTTTTGCACGATTATCTTTATTTTTTCTAACCTTTTTGCCATATTTTTGTTGCGTATACGCTTGGTGCGCTTTCCTCCGAGCTGTTCGGACCTCGAGCTCTCTGTGGATGTAGCATGCGTTAGTTTCCAATGCCAACATTCTTTCGAGCAGAATATCGTCGCGGCCTTCTTTTCTGATCTGATCGCGTAAGCGATCTCTTTTGTAAGTTATATTGCTTAGCTCTTTATGCAAACGCTCTTCACGGACGTATGGGATATCTTTGCTGGCAATCGTCATGTTTAGTGAAATCCTTCTATAAGTATATGGTGTTGAAAAATTGGCTGCTATGACTCTTCATCTTTTACCATCGCGCAACCAATCGACAGTAAATTTATTGAAACGCTTGAAGCATTTTGCAGCGCTAATCTAGTAACTTTTGCTGGGTCTACAATACCCTCTTTCATAAGATTACACACTTTGCCCGTATTTCCATTATAGCCGAAGTTCTTTGGTTTTTCAACAATCTTTTCCAAAATAACTTCTGGAACAGAACCGCAGTTCGAAGCAATTTGCTTCAACGGCTCACAGGCTGCTTGATATAAAATCTTCTCGCCAATGCTCAGATCTTTTGTCTTTTTCAGTCTGGACCGAGCTGCGCGAGCAAGAAGAGACCCTCCTCCGGCGACGATACCCTCTTCCATCGCTGCCTGAGTGGCGTATAACGCGTCCTCAACTCTGTCTTTTCGCTCGCTTATCTCTGCTTCAGTAGATCCACCGACCTTTAATATGCCGATACCGCTGTTCATGCGCTTAATTCTTCTGGAAAATACATTGAGCATTTCAGCATCGTCTGAATACTCGAAGGCTGCTTGCTTAATCTCCGATATTCTGGAATCTATCTTTTCTTGGGTCCCACCGGGTCCTATAAAAATCGTCCTGAACCTGTAGGAAGACATTTTTTTGCACGTGCCCAAGTCTTTTAGCTGTGTTGATCGCCAGCTCGATGGTTCCCCAGTAAGCACTTCGGTACCAAGCAGCGTTGCCATATCGTGTAATGCCTCTAATCTGGAGGCTCCGAATTCAGGGGCTGCTAAAACGCATGCTCTGATCAAATTCTTTGAGTGGTTAAGTATCAAGCCCTGCAGTGCGTCGCCTGTAGTCTCAGGACCGATTATTACGAGAGGCCGATTATCCCTAGCAGCTGCTTCCATAAAGTGCATCAAATCATGAACCGAGCTGATGCGTCTGTCCGTAACAAGAATGGCTGGGTTAGAGTACTCACATGACATTCTGGCAGGCTTATTCACAAAATATGGTGAAACATACCCTCGATCGAGTTCACAACCATCTACCACGTCCAGAGAGGATTCGAATCCCTTCGCTTCATCAACAGTGACTGTGCCGTGATTGCCAACAGCTTTCAAAGCCTGGACTATCAACTCTGCCAGGCCAGACTCGTTATTAACAGATATGTTCGCAACTCGACGAAGGTCTTCGTCTGAACTTACGGGGACCGAAAGCTTTTGCACTTCTTGGCAAAGGTCTTCTGTCGCGGAACGAATACCATCTCTTATTTCTCGCAGTTCGTGACCGCCAGCAAGCGCCTTCAGACCTTCTTGGAAAATCGCACAGGCCAAAACTGTAGCTGTGGTCGTGCCATCCCCGGCTTCCTCAGCAGTCCTTTGGGCGGCCTCACGGACGAGATGAACCCCTAAATTGGCAAATCGGTCTCTCAGGTTGATCGCTCTTGCAACTGTCACTCCGTCCTTTGTCAAGACAGGAGCTGCTTCTTCCTGTTCGATTAGCACGTTTTTACCGCTCGGTCCCATCGTAACTCGAACGGCATCTGCAAGCTTTTCAACACCAACCCTTATTTTTTCCCGTGAGTCTTCCGAGAAGGTTATGACTCGATTTTCTTGTGTAATCATCCCTTAAGCAACCTCTTGTTCTTTGACTCTTTCAAGGGTAAATTTTCGATCAATCTTCTTGATCCAGTTATAACGTTAACAGCGATCATCAAGTCACCTTCTTGAACTGCGACTTCTTCTGATGCTATGACACCCTGCTCACGTAAAAGCGTGAGCACGTGATCAGGTAATGTATTTCCGGCCATCTTTCAACTCCATAAACGGGGACGAGAAATTCCCCCAAGCTTTATCACTAATCATACTCTTAAATTTTAACGTAGTAAAGGTGTTGCGTAAAGCTTCTAGAGTCTCTTTTGGGAAAGAATATTCTACTTGAGCGCGCTCTGACTCGCTGAATTGAGAGAGGGCAATCATATCCAAATTCTCACGGTACACTTGGCGAGTATCAGGCTTTCGAACGAAATACTCTTCCAGGTTATTACCCTCCAAGAGCAAAGCCGCTCTCTTATTTCCGATCCCGGGAATACCAGCTATGTTATCTGCTGAGTCGCCGCGTAACGCTTTCCACCTTGCATAAGGATATTCTGGTACCTCTCTGAACTCTTTCTTAATCGGATTGTAAAGAGAGGTATTGATACCGTCCTGGCACAACTGGATGAAGTCTGTGTCGCTAGAAACGATAATCTTTTCATGAGCAAAGGGAATGCTTCGAAGAACAAGATCAGCAATAACATCGTCAGCTTCAGCTTCTGGATGCCTGATCGTTACAAAAGGCACATTCTCTTTGATAATACGGATGCACTCTTTTCTTTGTGCTCTAAAGCCGTCTTTATCATGATACTTACGAGTGCCTTTATACTCTGGCTGCATTTCCATCCGCTTCTTTGGATAACCATCTAGAACGAAATAGACATAATCAGGATCAAACTTTTCGATAATCGGTTTTAAGCTGCGGAAGAAAGTGTGCACAATGACATTTTCATAACGACGACGTGCGCATGCATGGCGCGCGCGAAATAATAGATTATTTGCATCTAAAAGTAAGTGTTTCATTTACATCCTCAACTTTGCAACAGTTCCATCAGGCAAAACTACTTCAGCCGGATCATCAGGGTCTATGGTACCAAGGTTAACATCGGTAGGTGTAGCTGGCTGCTCGACCGGCTTTTTTGGCCGGAAAGACTGTGCAACTGCTTCGGCGGCTGCGATCAGCTTATCAATCGCCAGAGCTGTTCGATGCATCATAAAGTCTTTTACTTCGGTGGTGCTTTCAAAGAGCTGTGTCTTTTCTGGATCAACTTCGATCTCTTTTGATGAGTTACCTGACTTTACTTTCAGAACGTAAGTGACCCTTACTCCGCCAAGAGATGAACGAGTTATCTTCTCCGCGACCAGAGCCGGAATAACTTGTTCTGTTTTGCTGGAGATAAAATAGACTACCTCACCAACTTTAAATTCTGCGCCAAATGCGCCCTTAGCAGATGTCATCTAGACCCTCCAAATGAATCTTATAGTGTGATGGTTTATTATACCACAACTCTAGCTTTTGTGCAGCAGTTTCTTTTTCTTTTTCTGTTTCAGCGGAAGCCATTCGAGATTTATACATCTCCATGTACTCTTCTCTTTTGTCAACAAAGCCACCAACTAGAGGGGTGCATTTCTTAAATGCAGAACCCTTATCTAAACGCGCCTTTCCACGGGAGCCAGGCGCTGGATCTTTGAAGTCTTCAGGAGTCAGGCTCTTAAAAAGAAAGAGCCCGACATTCTCATGGGTGCGGTCAAAAAGCAAATAGAGAAAATCACACTCCCCCTTCTTTTCTAGAGTCGCCTTATCTGTTTGAAGGCTCCAAGAACCTTTCTTGCCTTGACAAACAACCTTGCACTCCAGCTCTCGATTGTCCAGGCATTCGATGATGATATCCGCGGCCCCGGTTCGGCCGTCGCTTACACACTTTCCGAAATTTTCATTAATTGCATCAGCGAAAAATCGCTCTTGAGCCGCTGATATCAAAATATTTTGTCGGCCCACATCATTCGTAAGGTCAATGCCGTGCGAAGAGTAAAGGCTCTTGATGTCGGTAAACAGGCTGTTGATACGCCTAATCGTGCTTAGAGAAGAATCGCGAGTTAGATAATTCATTTCAAAAATCCTTTGTGTAGAACGCAGAAGAATAGATCTCCTACATTTTTATTATACCACACCAGGGACTATTTTACACGACTATCAGTTATTGCTCACATTATCCCTGACTTTCTCAGTTATCGCTCTGCCTTTTTCTACTGCTGTCGATAAGTCTTCAAGGCCCAGCGCAACTCTGATAGTGTTATATGTCGCCTGAGGAAGATTATCTCTCAAGGTATTCATGTTGGCGTACTGGTGCAAGTCAAGGTCTACTATTGGCATTGGCTCTCCATCTGGGCCGATCTCCAGTTCCCCAGTTTCACTAGCCTCAAAGATAAACAATATCTTCGGCATCACCTCAGAGGCTGGTACCTCGATAAAGGGAATGTGAGAGGTTAACCCATCTGCGTCGTCTTCATAACAAATCTCTGGTACCCAATGCGATGGGTTTAATTCTGTAGCCACTGTAAGCCTCCATATCTGTTGCTCATTATATTAAGATAATAGAACAATTAAAAAGAATTACACTTCGACAGCCAACAAATCATTTTCTAGCTGAAAGATTATCTCTGCGAACTCGGCGCCAAGTGGACTGGCCTTGGAAACCTGCTCAAGCTCGTCCCTTGGCATCTCAGCAACAAAGCCTAACATTTCTCCAATTCCTTGCTTCTTTGCACCGTCAACTGCGTTAGCAAAAGCAGCGGCGATGGTCGACTTCTCAATAAGCGGAAACCAACTTTCGGCAGGAGTGTCTTCCGGCAAAGATTTGCCGTCCGGAGTTTGGCGAAGCTGGTCTATTATTTCTTTTGCTTCATCTCCGCCAGCCTTGACTGTCTCTTGTTGCTCCTGAATCATCTGCTCAACCTCAGTAAGCTGGGGTTTAAGGTCGATGCCACCTTGCTCTAACTGAGGAACAATCTGAGCTATTTCTTCTAGAGACTGCGCTTGAGAAACGGCATTCAAACCCTCTATCACATCGACGTATTGTTTTCTGACTTCTTCAGCTTCTGCCTTCTTGGACTCAATGATCTCTCTTGCATATTCATCGATTTTTTCGCCAGCCCCAGAATTTGAAAGCCAGTCATCGACAGCTGCTTGGACCTCTTCTTCAGTCAAATCTTTCATCAACGGACCTTTGTTCGCCGGGTCTTCTTCTTTGCTCTCGTCGCCACCTTCTCTCAGGACTCTCTCAAGCTCGTCAATAACATCGAGACCTTCCGTCCTCACAGGGCCACCTGCCACTCCTGCTACCGGAGCTCCAAGACCTATCTGGCCTATGTCACCCGTAGTTATACCCATATCAGGACCAAAGAACAGGTTCTTAAGCTGGCCGAGTAAGCCTTGTCCGCCTGTTATCCCGCCTTTCGGGGGCGGAATGTAGTCAGAACCAATGCCCATCATTGTTCCCATATTTCCAAACTTATCCCCAACGTAATCTGTGAACGGAGTTGCTGTGTCTGCAGCTTCGCGAACCATCTCAGCTCCGATCCAAGCTCCGGGGTTCATCATGAACATTATCAGGTTGGCATCAGGCGATGAAAGAGCAGCGTCAGTCGTTTGCATCGCGGCCGTCATTTCCTGCTTGTATTTCTCTCGCTTCGTGCGAAACTTAACCATCTGCTCTTTCTTTTTTGCAGGGTCGAAAGTAAAGGCTGCTTCCACCACCGAGAGGATAGAGTCTGCTGTGTCCTTAAAGGCGATCTTAGTGACGTTGTATACGTCGACAAAAGGGCCGATGAAAGTATCATAAAATTCTTGACCGCTCGGCGGTACAATGTCACCCCAAGTTACATCTTCAACCTGCTCGCTGAGAATCTTTCGAATCTGTTTTCTAACGAATATTTCATCAAGCTCTTGCACTTTTCACACCCTTCCTTAATTTCTTCCCTGTCTTGCTATAGTAATTATCGATCAGGCGAAGTTCAAATTCATTAAGGTTCTGTTTTTTTGTCTTAGGATCCCTCACAGAAAAATTTGATCTGGCAGATGGTGGTAAAGCTCTCAGCAAAAGCTTCTTTAGATCCATCCACTCGTCGACTTCACATACGCTGCCGATCTCAATTGCTTCGGATATTATCTCGTTCTCGGTCATCGTATCATCCCTATAATCGGAAGCGGGGGCTGAGGGGTTGGATCGTTCTTTTTTACCAGCGAATATGTGCTGCTTCTAATTTGGTATGTTGCTCCTTCAAACGTGAAGTAGAATCCCGGATTATTCTCTAAAGCAACATCGAAATTCTTCTCCAGCAGCTGGTCTGAAAAGAGCTGCAGAGTTTCTTTGGCAACGGCCTTCAAACCGCTAAACCCCGAAAGGTCTTTCCCTTCGGTCAGATAAAGCATCCCGTCGAACTGTTCGCGAAGCGTTGTGTAGATGCCGCTACCTGAAGTGTTGCTTAAGACAGTGGTCGGATCTATAGTCACATTCCATGGCGAATCAACCTCATGAAGCTTCAAGCTCCTAAAAAGTCTTTCGAGAAGCTCAGTGGTTGTTTGTTCTCCGCGAGGGCTCAGTCTAACCGCTTTGCGAAAAATGACGGTAGGTCTATTCGACGGCCCGTTAATGCGGATGGACGGATGTAATACCTCTAACAAAACCCAGCTCGATGTCCCTGGAGCGAATGGCCAGCACTCGGCAAAGTTACTTTCTACCACTCCTAAGGCTTCTGAGACTGCGGCGGCTCTGGAGGGATCTTTCATCCTCGAAGCTATATCGGACGCTGAAGTAACGTCTGTCCCTAAATCATAAGGGTGCCGGGCGTATGTAAATTTTCCAGATGAATGAACTTTTGCAAAGACTTTTACGCACTCGAAGATTGGACGTACCTCAGCATTGCCGTGGCACAAGTAGTCTGCGATCCTCA
>MDTD01158146.1_pt1 | contig 11601 bp, 7 predicted proteins | sample 811221 | NCBI WGS metagenome assembly MDTD01 (sample SAMN05326646, study PRJNA326480) | marine metagenome | isolation source: seawater | place: Pacific Ocean: South West | collected 2011
CAATCGTTTCAAGAAACAATTATAAACCTTCAAAAATTTTGGAGCAAAAAAGGATGTATAATTTTGCAGCCATATGACATGGAAGTTGGTGCTGGCACATTTCATCCAGCAACCACACTTAGGTCGCTTGGCCCAAAGCCATGGAAAACTGCATATGTTCAGCCGTCAAGAAGGCCAACTGATGGAAGATACGGAGACAATCCTAATAGATTACAACACTATTATCAGTTTCAAGTTCTTATAAAACCTTCTCCAGATGATATAAAAAAATTATATCTTAATAGCTTATCGGTTATTGGTATTAATTATAAAGATCACGATATAAGATTTGTTGAAGATGATTGGGAGAGTCCAACACTTGGTGCAGCTGGATTAGGTTGGGAAGTTTGGTGTGATGGTATGGAAATAACACAATTTACATATTTTCAACAAATGGCAGGTTATGAATGCAAACCTGTTTCAGTTGAAATTACCTATGGGTTAGAGAGAATATGTATGTTTACACAACAACAAAAAAACGTATATGATCTGCTATGGAATGATGAAGGAGTAAAGTATAAAGATGTATTTCATCAGGCAGAAAAAGAATTTTCAGCATATAATTTTGAACATGCAAATATAGATAGTCTAATAAAAATGTTTGATATGCATGAAATAGAAGCTAAATCTTTAGTTGATAAGAAGTTATCATTACCTGCGTATGATCAATGTTTAAAAGCAAGCCATGTATTTAATATTTTAGACGCTAGAGGAGCAATAAGTGTCGCTCAGAGGGCAGGGTTTATAAGTAGAATTCGTGATATTACCAGAGCGGCAGCAGGAATTTGGATAGATAGTCAAAGCTAGATGTCAGAGTTTTTTTTAGAATTATTTAGTGAAGAAACACCTTACTCTTTACAAAAAAATCTGCGTCAAGATTTATTAGATAATTTTGAAAAATTTTTTAGTGAAAAATTTATTTCCTTTAGAAAAAGCTCTTCATATTCAACACCCAATCGGGCAATAGTTCATTTTGAAGGTCTTAATAAACAAGTAGTTTTGAAATCTGAAGAAATTAAAGGACCAAATATAAAAGCCCCTGAAAGAGCTCTAGAAGGATTTATGAGATCAAACAATATTTCTAAAGAAGATCTATTTAAAAAAAACATAGAAAAAGGTGAGTTTTATTTTTTTAAAACTAAATCAAAAAAGCAAAATACACATAATTTATTAGAAGAATTTGTACCTTTAATAATGCAAAGAATTCAATGGAAAAAATCGATGAAATGGGGAGAGTTTGATTTAAATTGGGGCAGACCATTAAAGTCAATAATGGCAATTTTTGACAAAAAAAAATTAATTTTTGATTTCCATCACCTATCTTCATCAAATGCAACTTTTATTGATAAAGAGTTTGAAGAAAAGAAAAAGATATTTTACGATTTTAAGTCGTATGAAAAATTTTTTTTTAATGAAGGTATTATAGTCAATCAAGATAAAAGAAAAAGAATAATTGAAAAACAATTTGAAAAAATTTTATCTAAAAAAAACTTAAAAGTTAAAAATAATAATAATCTTATCGAAGAAGTTGTAAATCTTACCGATAAACCATACATATTAGAGTGCTCGTTTGATAAAAAATTTTTATTTGTACCAAAAGAGATTTTAGTTTTGACAATGCAATCACATCAGAAATATTTCCCATTATTTTCAAAAAAAGATGAGATTACAAATGAATTTTTAGTAGTCGCAAACAATAAAGACCATCAGGGATTAATAAAAATTGGCAATGAAAGAGTAATAGAAGCAAGATTAAATGATGCAGAATTTTTTTGGAATAAAGATAAATCTCAAAATTTAGTTAAAAAAGTTTCTGAATTAAAATCTATGAATTTTTTTAAGGGACTGGGCACTTATTTTGATAAAGTTCAAAGAATGAGAAAGCTTGGTGCCTTAATTTCAGATGAATTATTGATCAGTAAAGAAAAAGTTGAACTTTCAGCATCAATTTGTAAGACAGACTTGATTTCCGAGAGTGTTAGAGAGTTTCCAGAACTCCAAGGAATAATAGGAAGCCATATATCGCAAGCACAAGGTTTTGATAAAGACATAGTTGATGCAATTAAAGAACAATATTTACCAATCGGTTTAGAGACAACTGTTCCTAAAAAACCTTATAGCATAACACTTTCTCTGACAGACAAGATTGATACTTTGATAGGTTTTTTTGGATTAAATGAGAAACCATCTAGCTCAAAAGATCCATACGCATTAAGAAGAATGGCACTCGGTATAATTAGAATAATAATAGAAAATAAGAAAGATCTAAAAATTAGAGATTTAATGTCATACTCTTCAAATATTTATTTAGATCAAGGATTTAATTTTTCAAATAATAAACTACAAAAAGATATTTTAAATTTTTTGAGAGACAGATTTAAATATTATCTTAGAGAAAAAGGTATAAGACATGATATTATTGAAGCAGCTACAAACGAACTTGATATAAATCAAATTTCAATAGTTTTTGAAAAAACTAAGAGTTTAAATAAAGTTATAAACAAAACAATCGGAGAAGATATTGTTTCCTCTTATAAAAGAGCATCAAATATTTTACTTTCGGAGTCAAAGAATATAAAAAATGAACTTACAAATACTATTGATGTAGGTATATTTAAAGATGATTTTGAAAAAGATCTATTTAAAAAGATAAATGAATTGAAAAAATATTTTTTAGGGATTTCCAAAGCACATAATTTTGATGAGACACTGGTTTTATTATCTTCAGCAAAAAAAGAGATTTTTGCTTTTTTTGATAATGTAAAAGTAAACCATAATAATGAAATAATAAAAAAAAATAGATTGGAACTAATCAATTTCTTATGTAAAACGTTCGAAAATTTTATAAATTTTCAATTAATCAAAGACATTAATGACTAAACTAATTTTTAATTTTAACTCAAAAGAAGTTAAAAAACTGAAAAATTCTAAAAATATTCTAGGCGGTAAAGGTAATAATTTATCTGAAATGGGCAGATTGGGTCTTCCAGTACCCCCAGGATTTACGATTTCTACAAATGTTTGTGAATTATTTTACAAAAATAAAAAAAAACTTAATTTTAAAATTATTAGCCAAATAAAATCAGAACTTAAAGCTATAGAAAAAAAAGTTAATAAAAAGTTTGGAGATTTAAAAAATCCTCTTTTGTTATCTGTAAGATCTGGTGCGAGAGTTTCTATGCCAGGTATGATGGATACAATACTTAATCTTGGATTAAATGATAAAACTGTAATTGCTTTATCTAACAAAACTTCTAATGAAAGATTTGCGAAGGATAGCTATAGAAGATTTATTCAGATGTATAGCAATGTAGTAATGGGAGTAGAAAGTCACCATTTTGAAGAACTAATAGAAAATTATAAGTTAACAAAGGGTGTTTTGTTAGATACTGAGCTTGATGAAAATGATTGGGATGGATTAATAAATGATTTTAAAAAAGTTGTTAAAGACAAAACAAAGAAAGATTTCCCTCAAGATGTTAATAAACAATTATTAGGGGCAATTAGTGCAGTCTTTTTATCATGGGAAAGTAATAGAGCAAAAATTTACAGAAAAATAAATCAAATTCCCGCTGAGTGGGGGACAGCTGTAAATGTTCAATCTATGGTTTTTGGAAACATGGGTAATGATTGTGCTACGGGTGTAGTATTTACAAGAAACCCTTCGGATGGATCAAAGGATATTTATGGAGAATATTTGATTAATGCGCAAGGTGAAGATGTGGTGGCTGGTACTAGAACACCACAATATATAACAAAAAAAGCACGAAAAGAATCTAACTCAAAAGATAAGTCAATGGAAGAGTCGATGCCAAAAGTTTATAAACAATTAGAAGAAATTTTAAGAAAATTAGAAAGTCATTATAAGGATATGCAAGACGTAGAGTTTACAGTTGAAAATAATAAATTATGGATTTTACAAACAAGAGCGGGCAAAAGAACTTCTAAATCAGCTGTAAAAATTTCTGTTGACATGGTTAAAGAAAAACTAATTACAAAAAAACAGGCTGTTCTAAGAGTAGATCCAAATTCATTAGACACATTACTTCACCCTACCTTAGACGAAAGAAGTGAGATTCAAGTTATTGCAAATGGTTTGCCTGCTTCCCCTGGTGCTGCAAGTGGAAAGGTTGTTTTTACTTCAGAAGAAGCTGAAAGATTAAATGATATGATGCAAGATACGATTTTAGTAAGAGTAGAAACATCACCAGAAGATATACAGGGTATGCATGCTGCAAAGGGTATATTGACAGCAAGAGGTGGTATGACGAGCCATGCTGCTGTTGTTGCTCGAGGAATGGGCAGACCTTGTGTATCTGGTTCTAGCGAAATAGATATAAATTATGAAAAAAAAATTTTCAAAACTTCTAATTTAGAAGTGAAAGAGGGTGATGTGATTACCATAGATGGATCATCCGGAAGAATTATTTTAGGAAATGTGCCAACTGTTAAACCTGAAATTTCTGGAGACTTTTCAAAGTTAATGAGCTGGGCTGACACTATGAGAAAACTTAAAGTTAGAGCTAATTCAGAGACTCCAATAGATACAAAAACCGCAAGAGACTTTGGTGCAGAAGGCATAGGTCTTTGTAGAACAGAACATATGTTCTTTGATGAAGAGAGGATTTTATCCGTGAGAGAGATGATTTTATCTAAAACCAAAGAGGATAGAGCTAAAGCTCTTGTAAAGTTATTGCCTCACCAAAAAAAAGACTTCATGGAAATTTTTAAAATTATGAATGGATTGCCAGTAACAGTAAGACTACTAGACCCACCACTACATGAATTTTTACCAAACTCTGATAAAGAGATTACAGAAGTTGCTGAAGCTGTTGGTGCAGATATAAAAGAAGTAAAATCAAGAATATCTGAGTTACATGAGCTAAATCCTATGCTAGGACATAGAGGTTGCAGATTAGGTATTTCTTATCCAGAAATATACGAAATGCAATGTAGGGCTATTTTTGAGGCCTTGGTTGAATTAAAAAATAAAAAAATAAAAGCGGCTTTTCCAGAAATAATGATCCCCTTAGTTTCTACAGAAGCAGAAATAAAAATCATGAAAGATTTAGTAAAAAGTATAGCCAAAAAAGTTCAAGAAGAAAATAATCTTAAACTAGACTATATGGTTGGGACCATGATTGAACTTCCTAGAGCAGCGATTAAAGCCAGAGATATAGCAAAACATGCTGAATTTTTTAGTTTTGGTACTAATGACTTAACCCAAACAACATTTGGAATAAGCAGAGATGATAGTGGAAAATTTTTAAATGACTATATTGAAAATAAAATTTTTTCTATTGATCCGTTTGTATCAATTGATGAAGGTGTTAAGGATTTAATTAAAATTGCGGTTTCAAAAGGAAAAAAACAAAATAAATATATCAAATTAGGAATTTGTGGTGAACATGGAGGTGATCCAAAAAGTATAACATTTTGTTCTAAAGCAGGATTAGATTATGTTTCTTGTTCACCATATAGAGTGCCAATAGCAAGACTTGCTGCTGCGCAATCTGAAATTAATAAAAAAAAATTACTTTAAAAAATTATATTATTTATTAGGGACTATTTTACGAAATATTAACGTATATCGTAATAATTTATCCTCATTTATGTTCTTGTCTAACTCATACTTATAATTACGATTTTTTATTATTAGATTAATCTTATTTTTATAAGAATAAAAATTATAATTTTTTTGGAATAAATATTTAAAAGATATTAAAATTCTACTTAAATTTATGAAAATACAAAAAAATGCCTCAAGGTAAAAAGGATATTTTGGAATATCTGATATAATTATCATATCTACTTTTTTTTTGAAAAAATAAGATATTAAGGATTTATAATTTTTTAATGTAAGGTATTGAACTGTGCTATTTATAAAAACAACATTATAATTTATATTAATAGTTGGAGTCCATTTTATAAGAGAATTTTTTTTGTATTTTTTTTTAATATGAGTTTTTAGTTTTTTGTTTTTGTCATACATATTTACTAATTTTATTTTCTTATTAGAAAAATTTTTTGGAAAAATTCCATTTCCACAGCCAAAATCTAAAATTACATTTTTTTTATTTGGAAGATACGATAAAAATTCTGAGCAATCTAATTTTGAAATTTCGAAAAAACTTCTTACTGTAACTTTATTTTTTACATTTTTCATAAATGATTAATGATATATAAGAAATTTGATTAAAAAACATATACATTTATTTTATTTCTGCTAACTTTTTTAGAATGTATTTCAATAAAGATAATAACTTTTTTCATGGAATTATGTTTCATCACTTTCACGATCATGGAATACATACAAAAAGTCAAGGATCTATAGATAAAGATACTTTCTACAAAATAATAAAATATATTGGGAGAGATAATATTTTAGATGCGGATGTATTTTTTGAAAAGTTTAAGAGCAATAATCTTAATGAAAAAGATGTTTGTTTTACTTTTGACGATAATATAAAATCTCAAATAGATGTAGCTTTACCAATTTTAGAAGAACAAAAAATTAAATCTTTTTTTTTTATATATACTTCAATATTTGAAGGTGAATCAAATTATTTAGAGTTATTTAGATATTTTAGATCAAATTATTATAATAATATAGACGAATTTTATGATTATTTTTATAAAAATTTAAACAAAGATTTAAATTTTTTTTTTAAAAACAATATTAAAAAAATTCAAGAAATAAAAATTAAATCCCCACATTATTCAATAGAAGATATCAAGTTTAGACTAGTAAGAGATTTATTTTTAAATCAAAATCAGTATGAAGAAATAATGTTTAAAATGATAAAAGAAAAACAATTTAATACTAAAGATTTTTTTAAAAAATTTTTTTGGAAAAAAGATGATTTAAAAGCAGTTGAAAAATTAGGACATTTAATTGGTTTACAGTCTCACAATCATCCAACTTTACTTGAAAATTTAAATTATGAAGATCAAAAATACGAATATACAAAATGTCAATCTATAATTTCAAAGATTTTAGATAAACCAAAAAATGAGATAAAATATATGTCTCACCCTTGTGGTAGTTATAATAACGATACATTGGAAATTTTAGAAGAACTTGGTATAGAGTTAGGGTTTAAACAAATTATGAGTATAGAAAAAGAAAAAGGTATGAAAAAAATTAATAATTCCTTTTTAGAGATAGCAAGACAAAACCATGCGCACATAGTTGAAAGTATGAAATAATGTGCGGAATCGTAGGTCAATTAAATTTTAATAAAAAAAAAATTAATATTAATAAGTTTAAACAGATTACAAAAATTATTTCACATCGTGGTCCAGATGATATTGGTGTTTACACAGAGGAAAATCTTGCACTAGGTAACACTAGACTGTCAATATTTGATTTATCAATTAAAGGCCATATGCCAATGATTTCAAAAAATGGAAGATTTATAATCTCATATAATGGTGAAATATATAATTGGAAGGAGATAAGAAAAAGACTTAAATTTATTAATTGGAAGTCAAATTCGGATACAGAAACTATTTTGTATGCTTATATAGAAATGGGCCCAAAATGTTTAGATTTATTCAAAGGTATGTTCGCTATTTCAATCTGGGATAAAAAAAGAAAAGAATTATTTTTAGCTCGTGATAGGGAGGCTATTAAACCTCTATTTTATTCTAGAGATAAAAATAATTTTTTTTTCTCTTCAGAAATAAAAAGTTTAATACTAGCAGGTATTAAACGAGAATTAAATTATGAAAAAATTAATGATTTTTTAAGATGGGGACTTATAGATCATTCGAAAGATACTCTATATAGTAATATTTTTCAAATTGACCCTGGCCAATACTTTATAATTGATCAATCAGGCAAAATTAAAACTAAAAAGTATTACTATGAACTAAAAGATAATTTGGTAGATTATAGTTCTAAAAATCATAAAGAAATATCAAATCTTTATTTTAACAAATTAAACAAGATAATTGAACTTTACTCTCGATCAGATGTAAAAATTGGCACACTTTTAAGTGGTGGGGTTGACTCATCAATTATTACTGCTTTGACTGCTCAAAACTATAGAGATGATATTGAAACTTTTACATATGATTTTAAGAATAACAGTAATACAAAAAATTATGGCGAGTCCAAACTTGCAAAAAATTTTAGTGATAGATTAAATATAAAAAATAACACATGTTATTTGAGTGCTGAAGAGGTGCCAAAACTCTTTGAGGAAATGATGTATTTTCAAGAATTGCCTATTACTTCTCTTAGAGTGCTAGCTGATCATAAACTCTTTAAATTAGCAAAAAAAAAAGGTTTTTCAGTATTAATAAGTGGTGATGGTGGTGATCAAGTTGCTGGAGGTTTTGAGTATTATTGGATAGCCATTATTTTAGATACAATTAGAAATAAAGGGATTAATCAAGGGGAAAAATTATTTAAAAAATACATTAACCATTTCGGCCTAAAAAAAAAAGATATTTTTAAAAAAATTTTTAATACATTTTCAGCAACATTAAACCCAGGAACAACTACTACTGACGGAACTCCTTATTTTGATATTGAGGTTTTTAATAATGATTTTATAAAAAAATTTAGATCTTCAAAATTTCAATATAATAAACCTTTTGATGCTGACTATTTAAATTTTCAATATATAGATTTTAAATATCATGGTTTGCGAAAGGTCTTAAGAATGAAAGACAGAGCCTCAATGGCAACTGGCTTAGAGGTAAGAGTCCCACTATTAGATACTAGTATAGTAGAATTTGGATTTAGCACTCCTCACGACTCAAGAGCTAAAGAGATAGAACAAAGGTATTACATGGTTCAAGCAGCAAACAAATATTTAAACAAAATAAAGATTCCTAAGCACAAAATAAGTATTGTTGATAATCAAAGGCAATGGTTAAAAAATGAACTCAAAGACTGGGTTGGAGATATAATTCACAGTGTTGCTTTGAAAGAAATTGGAATTTTTAATGTACCAAACATTAAAAAAAAATTTAATATATATTGTAAAAATAAAATAAACGATACAAGTTACAATCTTTTTCAAATAGTAAATATTGGATATTGGTACCACAATATTTTTAAGAAAAAGATTTTTTGAATATAAAAAACTAAATAGACTCAGTTTGAAAAAATTTATAATTTTTAAAAAAAATATTTTTTTTAATCAATTTTTTAACTAAAATATGAGTTTCCCAATTTTTTTTAAATTTATTCTTTTTTAAAAAATTTTGAATTTTATCAAAAACACTAATTTTCATACGAATTTTTTTACATTTTTCTTTTTTGGCAAGATGTATAATAGAGTTTAACAATAATTTTTTATAAACTAAATTATTTGAACAAAACTCTAAAATTTCCAACCTTGAGCAACTATCTCTCATTTTTGTTTTACCCACTAAAGCATAATGATGTTTATTATTAGAATCTTTTAAAATTAATATTTTAAAAACATATTCATGATTATAATAATGATTTTGCAAATTATACCAAAATTTTGAATCTCTTTTTTTGTAACCATCATATGATTTATTCAGACTTTTAAATGTCTTATTAAGAATAGATCCATTTTTTTTAAATGAATTAAAATTATCTAATATTTCATAATTCGGTTTAAAAAAAAAAGATTTATCTATTTTTTTTTCAAAAGATAAGATTTTAGAAACTTTTTTAAATCCATTTTTTTTATACCACCTAAATGCTTTGCTTCCATAATTTTCTCGCATTACAAAAATATATTTGAATTTTTTTACGAAAAATTTCTCTGAAAATTTTAAAATTTTTGTTCCAAATTTTTTATCTCTATATTTTGGAAGAATATATAACGCTGATATCCATAAAATTTTTTCAAATTTATTGTTTATCTTTAAATCAATTTTTTCAAAAGGTAAAATTCCAATAATTTTATTTCCATTATTTATGTTTACGCTTGTCATATTATTTTTAATCCAGGTATTTTTTGTCCTTTTAGTCATTCCACTTTTTTTTATAAATTTTAAAGTTGAAGGTAAAATATTTCGATTATATTTTATGATTTTTATGTTACTCATATATTCACCAAGCCTAACTACTTAATTAATATAATTCATTATATAACTTTTATATCATGAATATTCATTAGTGATGGAGTTGGTAAAAATCTTGATGATTTAGTATTAATATCAAATAAATAAATTCCAGCATTATTCATTACATTTTTGTATTTGAATTTAAATTCACTCATATAAAGAGTTTCACTTTGACCTAAATAGAAATAATTTTCATCAAAATCTACACCTCTTAAAAAACCTGGAAAGTTTCCTATAATCTTCCCATTTAAAAGAAGATCTCCCCTTACAGAATTACAAATTATATATTTTTTTTTAATAAATTTAATACTGTGAGGTTTAATTAGATTATTAACTAATACTTTTCTTTTATTATTTTTTAAATTAATTATTGTTACTCCACCATCAAAAATATTTTGTTTCCATTTTCCTTTTTGTGAAAAATAAGAAACATAGAGACTTTCTCCATTCAGATATAAATCATTAATATGATGATAACTTTTAGATACTTTATATAAGGTAGAAAAATTTATTTTTTTTATAATTTTTTTTAATTTTATGCTCACAACATAAATTTGATCTGTGAAACTATCACTTACATAAAGCAATTCTTTCTTTCTATTTATCGCAAGTCCACAAAGATTTGCACTTGAAAAATTATCTGATTTATGAATTTTTAAATTTATTTTTTTTAAAATTTTACCCTTTAAATTAAAAAAAATAATTAATCCTTTAAATTGTTCTATAGAGATATAAACATTTTTTTTATATAGTCTTATACATCTAAATTGACCTTTGAGAATATTGTAATAATTATTTTTTTTAGTATTCATGAGGTAAATACCACCTCCGCCAGAGGAATGTCTCAATCCATAATTTGGATTTTTGAAATCATTACTAGAAAACATAATATTTCTATCATAATTTTTAATATCACAAAGTTTGACCCAATCATTCATGACTGGGGAAATACAAAAATTTTTTAAATTTTTAATTTTGATTTTATTTTCTAGAAAATTTACTATGCTTAGGCAATTTGTTGCTGTAATTATAATATAATATTTTGAAAAATCTATATTATATAAAATTTTAGGACTAAAAATATCTAAATTTGAATATTTTTGATTAATTAAATTTTTATTATTATCAACTATAAAACTTATTTTTCCTTTAAAAATCTTTTTTGTTTTTGAAATTAAATCGTCCGATCTTCCAAAAAAAATAATTTTTTTTTTTTTTGAAAACTTATTTAATTGTCCTATACTTAAAACTGATGTCATTACTTTCTATTTAATGGTTAATTCTGAGCCCCGAACTTTGTTTGAATATAGCTAATTATTTTTCTAAAAACACTCAAATTTTACGTATCAGGACGATTCACTCGGTTGTATTTTAAAATTAATATTTAGAAATATAATTTATTTTAAATAAGGAAGGGGCGTTCTGTTGCCAGGTGCCCCAGACCCCGTTTACTTAATTAACAAAGTTAATTAAGCAGCAAGTGCGTAACTTTCGTTAGCAATTATA
>MDTD01164099.1_pt1 | contig 11601 bp, 10 predicted proteins | sample 811221 | NCBI WGS metagenome assembly MDTD01 (sample SAMN05326646, study PRJNA326480) | marine metagenome | isolation source: seawater | place: Pacific Ocean: South West | collected 2011
GATTTCTAAATTAGCTGCTGTTATATAATTTTTTATGCCAATATAACAAGTAAACAATAAATGAGGCTAATAAATGGCATCTGATCGTCAGAACTTACAAGACGCATTTTTAAACCAGGTTCGCAAAGAAAAAAACTCGGTTACAGTTTTTCTAATAAACGGTGTAAAATTACAGGGCGTAATCACTTGGTTTGATAATTTTTGTATACTATTACGCCGAGATGGCCAGTCTCAACTAGTTTATAAACATGCTGTTTCGACAATAATGCCATCTCAAAACGTATCATTGTATGACGGAGAAGAGCCTAGTTGAATACGGTTGCTCGTGTAAAAACACGGATTTGGGTATTTCAAGTAGAATTAAGATCCAATTTTGATGAATTAGCTGCTGATTTTAAGCATGAAGAAGCCTTAGCGCTTTCAACTGCTTTACCAGATCTGGAGCTAGTAGGTTCAAAGGTAATAAAAATTTCCTATTTTAAACCTGCTGCTATTTTTAGCAAACAAAAGCTAACCGATCTGCATCGATTGATTATAAGTAATGATGTTAACATAGTTTTTCTGAATTGTAATGTAACTCCTGTTCAGCAGAAAAATCTTGAAAAAGCCTGGAACGTGAAAATCTTAGATAGGACCAGTTTAATATTGGAAATTTTCTCTAACAGGGCTGCGACCAGAGAAGGCGTACTGCAAGTTGAAATGGCTGCTTTATCATACCAACGAACAAGACTTGTCAGAGCATGGACTCATTTAGAAAGGCAACGGGGCGGATTAGGTTTTGTTGGAGGGCCTGGCGAAACACAAATTGAGTCCGATAAGAGGGCTATTGACTCTCAATTGAAAAACCTTGAGCGCCAACTTAAAAAAGTCGTTAAAACTCGTGAACTGCATCGAAAAAGGAGATCTAAAACATCAACGCCAATTATTTCGCTTGTAGGATACACCAATGCAGGTAAGTCAACTCTTTTTAATAAACTTACAAATGAAAAAGTTCTATGTAAAGATATGTTATTTGCAACTCTTGATCCCACCGTTCGCGTTTCGGTATTACGTTCTGGTTTTTCTGTTATTGTTTCAGATACCGTTGGTTTCATATCGGAGTTACCGACTGAACTGATTGCAGCCTTTCGTTCTACCCTTGAGGAAGTTTTAACTTCTGACGTGATTTTACATGTTCGAGATATTAGTCATCCTAATACCGATAGCCACTCTGTAGATGTTTTAGATATTCTAAAACGGATTGGACTAGAAGAAAAAATTCCAGTCTTGGAGATTTGGAACAAAATAGATTTACACTCGGAAAGTCATAAATTATTGCAAACTGATATTAATCTCAATAAAAGAAACATCTATCCAGTTTGCGCAGCCTCTGGGCTCGGTTTGGACAATCTTATAAATGGTATTATCAATATAATTTTGGCAAGATCTAGTAGGGATGTTCGAACTATACCTGCGAAAGATGGTAAAAAAAGAGCGTGGCTTTACAGACATGGCGTAGTCGAGTCCGAAAACTTAGTTGATGAAAGCTATAAAATGGTTCTGAGGTGGAGCGAAAAGCAGAGAAGACAGTTCGATCTATTGTAAATTTAATGCTGGAATTAGTTTTGTTGTGCCGATCGAAGCAGCCTTTGCCAAGTCCGGATCAAGCGACATAGCAATATACTCACCTCGACGCCATAACTGCCCAAGATCATCATAATGACGTGAAAATAAATGACCGGACTGTCCTGTAGAGATTATGTATAGTGAACTATCTGGATCAGAAAAGTCGTAAACTCCACGATAAACAGCGGCATGAACGTTTTCAAATGGATTATACCCACTTCCAGAACTTAGTCCTCTCTGTAGGGTATAATCACCCCCTGAAACAGATTGCCTTAAATTAATTAATAGATTTAATAATGGAATATGTCCCAATGTTAAATGATCGTGCATAGCAATGTGAGCGTCTCCCCATCTAAGCGAGGTCATATCAATTTTATACTTTGATCTTAGCTCTGATATCGCATCATATAGGGCTAGCTTGGCCATGGTATCACATTTTTCCTTAGAAATACTTTGTACAATATCGCACCAAACCGATGCGCCATCAATATCTCTGAATACGCGCTCCAGAAAGACCGGATCAAAATTTCCAAATTCTTGCGAAAGCACCCCTAATTCATCCTGAATTAGTCTTTTCTGAAGCTGTCTCATCCATGAATAGAATATTAATGGCTCTGGTAGATGTTCATTCATTTCACCATTCCACTCTGCAAGAAGATTAAGAGCAACTCTTACATCTTGATCCAAGTCAGAATTTGAGGACGTTATAGGATTATACCATAGATTAGCCCCAATAATTGGAAGTAATGATTTTGCAGGAAAACTTACTGTATCTAATTGTGCTTCTAAAAAGCTTTCTCTAGTATGAACTCTTCTGGACTCCATTAATCGGTTTAATCTCTCAATTCTTTGGGAGTCGCCCCAATTGTAGGAAATATGGTTTGGAAAAAATTCATCTAAAATTTTATTGTTGGTATTCGCTATTAATCCACTTTTAGGATTAATAAAGCGTGGATTGGTATCATAAGGTCTATATCCTAACCATCTATTTTCTTCTATGTAGCCAAGGCTAGGTAAACGCCCTTGAGTATTGTGATCTTTGTTCCTATTTGGGATCTTTCCTGCCAACTGAAAAGCTAAGTTTTCTTGGTCAACAATAATATAATTTAGTGATGGGGCCACGAGTTTTTCAAGAGTTTTTAATGCGGTTGCAAGATCTTTGGCGTATGGCAGGTTAATTAAAGCAGACATGGAGGTGTCTTCTGGAGAAAGCATGGTCGAACTAAGTGCCATTTCATGATTTAGAGGAGTGATATCAGAAATCTGTGATGTATTTTTATTAAGAATAGGTCCGTTTTCACTCCATCTTAATTTAACTTTTTCTGATGGTTCTCCCTTGATTTGGATAATTGTATCTTCTGTTTTAAATTTCTTCCAGCCATCAAGAGACCTATACATTTCGCCACTACTATCACTTAATTCTTCGGCATATAAATCCTGGTCATCAGCATATGAGGCAGATATACCCCAGCCTAAATAAGGAGAGCGGCCAGTAATTATTGTTGGTATTCCAGGTATTGTTCCACCTATGACACCGCCACCAGGCAAATCTAAATGAGCAAGATAAAACTGGCTAGGAACGCTTAACTTAAAATGTGGGTCATTTGCTAGTAAAGCGCCATTGGATGCAGTTCTAACATTACTAGCAGCAAAGGAATTTGATGCGCCTGCTAATCGATTGTTAACAAAACTATTAAAAAAGTTTGATTTGTCCTGATACCTTTGGGGTTTTACAATGCTTCTATTATCTAGTTTTCCTATAACTTCAGCCTTTGCTTCGCTTTTTATATTGGGAGTGTCTGGTAAAATGTCTATGATCCTCTTTGGGTCTGGAAGGGCTACCAGCGTTCTGGCTCTTAGAATTTCTTTCGCGTAGTGACTACTTGAATTAAGAGCAAACAATTTCAGAATTGCTATACTGTCAGCAGGATGCCATGATGCTAATGGTACATTGTATAAAAGTAGTTCTGGGGCACCACGCCCTAGTGATCTGCGATTAATCTCTAAAAACCTTGCATTGATGCCCGCAGCATATGCCTCTAATGCGGTTTTTGTCCTATTATCCTGAGCATTGAGTGATTTTTGAGCAAGTGAGTATATGCCCAAACGTCTCATAAATTCATCTAAGGAAAACGCTTGTTTGCCAAAAATTTCAGATAATCGACCTTGAACTGTCAAACGGCTCACTACCATTTGCCATAACCTATCTTGGGCATGAGCATAGCCTAGGCCAAAGTAAAGGTCGTTATCATTATTGGCATAAATGTGAGGGACGTTAGCGGTATCACGTACTATCTCAAATGGTTCTATTATACCAGGTAATTCTACTTTTTTATCATAGTCAGGGATTGATCTCAAAATGATATAAAAGATAATCATAAGTATGATGAGAGATAAAACTAAGGATCCTCCAATTATACGAAATATCAATTGTAGGGCTCTTGCCATTTTTTTCCTCTTGATGGCCGAATGGCTATTGAAACTTAACAAAATGTAAACCAAAGTTAGCAAAATCAGAAAATAAAGGGAAATGCCATGGCAAAAATTTCTTTTCTAGGTTTAGGGGTTATGGGTTACCCCATGGCAGGACATCTTGCAACTGCAGGGCACGACGTAACTGTTTACAACAGAACAATCTCAAAAGCAAAAAAGTGGATTTCAGAATTCAATGGTGCTTTTGCAGTTACTCCGTCTAAAGCAGTTGAAAATGCTGATTTTGTTATGTCATGTGTTGGAAATGACAGTGATCTTTTAGACATCGCTCTGGGTGAAAATGGCGCATTTTTTCAAATGAAAAAGGGATCCGTTTTCATTGACCATACTACAGTATCAGAAAAAGTGACTGAGAAGCTTTATCAAAAATCACAAAGTCTTGGTATTAGCTTTGTAGATGCTCCTATTTCTGGTGGGCAGGCTGGTGCTGAAAACGGCGTATTGTCAATAATGTGCGGTGGTGATGAAACCGATTATGCGCGCGTTGAGCCAATACTAGAAGTGTATTCAAAGATTTGCCGTCGAATTGGTGGTTCTGGTGCAGGGCAAAAGACAAAAATGTGTAATCAAATTGCTATTGCCGGGCTGGTACAAGGCCTATCAGAGGCACTTCATTTTGCTGAAAAATCTGGATTGGATGGTCGTGCAGTTGTTGAGGTGATCTCTCAGGGCGCCGCGGGTAGTTGGCAAATGTCTAATCGCTACGAAACCATATTAAATGATGAGTTTGAGCATGGATTTGCCGTCGATTGGATGCGTAAAGATTTAAAGATTTGTTTGGATGCGGGAGATACCAACGGTGCATCCTTGCCGATAACCGCTATGGTTGACCAATTTTACAAAGATGTTCAAAAAATGGGTGGAGGTCGTTGGGATACGTCAAGTCTTTTCAAGCGTCTTAAAGTAATGGATGGGCTTGCAGAATTGAAAAATAGAAAGCTAAAATAACATACTAATGCAATTTGTCATTGTATTTTGGTTAATTTTTCCATTAATAGAGTGATATCACTATCAATCAATATAGTGAATATATGAGTTTTAAGGTTTGCCGTAGTGGGAGCTGTTTTTGCTGAACTTCGTCAGATTGCTTGGTCCCTAATGGATCAAATTTTCCATTCTCTGAAGAATGGTAAATAAATAATTGGTGGGCTCAGCTCGCCGGAAATGTTAACGCGATGATACGTACTGATTGCACTTCGATTAGAAAAATGGCACCGGGCCTCGCAAGGATTGGCCCTAGTACGAGTTTAATCGCCCAAATGGGATACGACAGTAAAGAAGCTATTTCCCTTGGTAGAATGGCCTCTATATCTGTTTGTATATATAATTTATGCCTAAGAAAATGCTTATTGATGCTGCACATGCGGAGGAAACTCGCGTTGTTGTGGTCGACGGAAATCGCGTCGAAGAGTTTGATTTTGAATCTGAGACAAGAAGACAGTTAGCCGGTAATATTTATCTTGCTAAAGTAACTCGAGTTGAACCCTCGCTGCAGGCTGCTTTTGTGGAATACGGCGGAAATCGGCATGGCTTTTTAGCCTTCTCTGAAATCCACCCTGACTACTATCAAATTCCCATAGCCGATAGAGAAGCTTTGATGGAAGAAGAGCGTGCCTTTGCGGAAGCTCAACGAGAGCAAGAGGAATACTTACAAACTGAAAAAAAACGAGGCAGGGTTAGGACCCGATCTAAAGAGCTTAAATCAGATGATGCTATTGAAACGCAAGAACTTGTCGACGACAGTACGCCAGTGGTTATAAACAGTGAGTTAACAAAAAATGATAAGACCCAAAATGATTTATCTTCTATGCCAGACGATAACGGCTCCAATAATACTGATGGCCAAACCGATACAACGGAACTAAAAGAGTTAGATGAAAACGTCACCTATAATGACAGCTTAGACGATATAGAGTCTATTTCTGATAATGATGACCTTTTAGATGTTGAGACTTTAAGTAAGCCGAGGCCCCGCCGTTATAAAATTCAAGAAGTTATTAAAGTTCGCCAAATTCTGTTGGTTCAAGTAGTTAAAGAAGAACGCGGCAACAAGGGAGCGGCGTTAACAACTTACTTGTCACTTGCTGGCCGTTACTGTGTTCTTATGCCAAATACTGCAAGGGGTGGCGGTATAAGTAGGAAAATAACCAATGCAGTCGATAGAAAAAAACTAAAAGAGATTGCTGGAGGTATTGAGGTTCCATCCGGTGCTGGTTTGATAGTACGCACGGCCGGTGCAAAAAGAACCAAGACGGAGATCAAAAGAGATTATGAGTACTTACAGCGATTATGGGAACAAATAAGAGAATTAACATTAAAATCTAATGCTCCTACAAAAATTTATGAGGAAGGTGATCTTGTAAAACGTTCAATACGTGATTTGTACAATAGAGACATTGACGAAGTATTAGTAGAGGGAGAAACTGGCCACAAAATAGCAAAAGATTTTATGCGAATGATAATGCCGAGTCATTCAAAAAACGTTAAACATTACAACGACCCACTGCCTTTATTCTCGAGATATCAAGTGGAGACCTATCTGACATCCATGTTTAACCCAGTAGTACAGTTAAAATCAGGTGGGTATTTAGTAATTGGAGTGACTGAAGCTCTAGTGGCTATAGATGTAAATTCTGGGCGAGCTACCAAAGAAGGCTCAATCGAAGAAACGGCTCTAAAAACAAATTTAGAAGCTGCCGAGGAGGTGTCGCGTCAATTGCGGTTGCGGGATTTAGCAGGCTTAATCGTTATTGACTTTATTGATATGGAGGATCGCCGAAATAACTCTGCCGTTGAACGTAAGTTAAAGGATAAGCTTAAAACAGATCGGGCTCGAATACAAGTTGGAAGAATTTCAGGATTTGGTCTTCTTGAAATGAGTAGACAACGTCTTCGACCGGGAATGATTGAAGCTACTACTCAAAACTGCCCGCATTGTCATGGAACGGGTTTAATAAGGTCTGAGGAAAATTTGGCCTTGTCAATTATTAGGCAAATAGAGGATGAAGGAGTACGAGGTAGATCCAGAGAGGTCGTTGTTAATTGTCCCGTTTCAGTCGCAAACTTCATCTTAAACCAGAAGCGCGATCACATCACAAATATAGAGGCGAGATTTTCGCTATTTGTAAGAGTAATTGCTGATGTTACTCTAGTTAGCCCCGAATATTCAATTGAGAAGTTAAAGACTTCAGCTAAACCCTTGAATGATAAATCATCAAATTCTGCCTCATCAGAAGCAATCGGCTCGTCTGATTTGGAAATGTTTGATGAGAGAGAACCCGACGGATCATCTGCCAAATCAGAAAACGGTGCCTCGCATGATGATAGTATACCAAAAAAACGTAGAAGAAGGCGCAGGCGAAAACCGCGTCAGGGTGAGGGCATAGTGCCTTCAGTAAATGAAACGGAGAAGGCTGAGTCGGTTAATGAAATAGCTACAGATGGCTTAGAAAAAGAGGGTAGCGTCTCAAATCAGTTGTCTGCCGATAAAGAGATACTTAAAGAGAAAAAGTCAAAGTCGACGGCGACAAAAGAAAAGCGTGCGCCAAGAAAAAACAAGAAAAATGAAACCCTTAAAGATGTTTCTAACAACTCCAAAACGGACGATGCTATCGATCTCTCTGCTAAGACGGAATTAACTGAAAATGCTAATGACTCGAAAACTGTACGAGCAAAAACTAAGTCACGGGTTCGAAAAAAAGTTATAAAAGGCGAACCAAATCTTAAGGATGAAGCAGATGTAGCCGAAAGTACTTTGGGTTATGAAAGTGATGTTTCCACTACTAAACCGGAAAAAAAGAGCACAAAATTAAAGAAAGCCAAGTATACCAAAACAAAAAAAGCTAAATCCGACTCTGAAACATCGGAAACTTCAGGTAGAGAAGAAAAAATATCTGAGATGGATGATAAAACGAGTAAGTCAGTGAAAGATGAAACAAAGAAAACGCGTAGGCGGGGATGGTGGTCAAAAGATAGCTAGAAAAGGCTTAATTATATTTCTTTTCTTACTTTGTATTCCGTTGCATCGTTCCCAGTAGCCTGATACGAAATCAGTGTATGACCTGCTTCTGTGCAGAAGTGGGGAATGTCTATTGCTGCGGCTGGATCGTCGGCTAGAACCAGAACTATTTCACCAATTTGCATGGACTTGAGGTACTTTCTAAGTTTAAGCACCGGAAGTGGGCACAGTAGACCTGTCGCATCTAAAATTTTAATTGTCATATTGAGGAGTGTAGTATTTTTCGGTAGTTCGTCTATTTAGAAATATTCGGTTATCGAATAATTGCGGTAAAGTTTAATTAGGATAGATTATGTTTGGTATTGATATTTTCGATGCGTCTTTAATGCCAGCTGTATTGGTTTCATTTTTGGCTGGTTTAATTTCATTTCTAAGTCCATGCGTTTTACCTATTGTTCCGCCTTATCTTGCATATATGAGCGGTATTTCTTTAGATAGCTCTAGGGAGAAGAGTAACTTAAAAGTTGTAGTAGTAGCAGCGTTTTTTATTATAGGTCTATCAACAGTATTTCTAATTCTCGGCATTGCCGCCTCATCGTTTGGAATGCTGCTACTGGGCTATAAAGACTTTTTAACGACTGTAGCAGGTCTATTAATTATGTGTTTTGGGTTACACTTTCTAAGTATAGTACGTATTCCTTTACTCAACAGAGAGGTTAGATTTGACGTTGGTGATAGGGGAGGCTCTTTTTTTGGAGCTTATCTTTTGGGCCTTGCATTTGCCTTTGGTTGGACGCCCTGTATAGGACCTCAGCTTGGTGCTATCCTTAGCCTGGCCGCAGGTGAAGCTTCGTTATATAAAGGAATGATGTTACTTGGTTTTTATGCTTTAGGATTAGGAATTCCATTCCTTATTGTGGCTGCATTTTTATCCAAAATGGGAAGCACGTTACTTTTTTTTAAGCAGAATTCTGCACTTATCGAGCGTGTTATGGGGCTTTTACTTTGGACAGTTGGGCTTTTAATGTTATCCGGTGGTTTTACCGATTTGTCCTTTTGGTTACTCGAGACATTTCCATACCTTGGAACTTTAGGTTAACAGTTTTTAATCAGCACAGCATAATCATAAAAGTTAAAATTTAATTTTTGTTTAAATGGTGTTTTAAAACAAACTCTCTCAACTCGGTCGCGAGTCCACTTACCTCAAAATTTCTACTTTCATCTATTTTTGCAACAAGTTGGTTTATTGATAGCTCTTGCTCTTTTGCAATATTTTTGAGCTCTCTCCAAAAAAGATCCTCAAGGGATACTGATGTATTATGTCCATTTAGAATGAGGGATCTCTTTTTAGGTCGCATTTTCTGAATATAATTTAATTATCTGGGACCAACCATATTTTCTGGTTTCACAACTTCTTCAAAGGTTTCATCATCAACAAAACCTAGTCTTACTGCTTCTTCCTTTAGAGTTGTTCCATTTTTATGTGCACTTTTTGCGACTAGTGTAGCGTTATCGTAGCCTATTTTTGGTGCGAGGGCGGTAACAAGCATTAAGCTTTCCCGCATTAATTTTTCGATCCGAGCTTTGTCTGCCTTCAAGTCTCTAATTAGATTATCTGTAAATGCTAAGCAAGCATCTCCTAACAACTGCATCGACTGTATTAAATTATACGCAATCATTGGTTTAAAAACATTAAGTTCAAAATGTCCTTGAGAACCTGCGAGGCCTATTGCTGCATCATTTCCAATAACCTGAGCACAAACTTGGGTTAGAGCTTCACATTGCGTTGGATTTACCTTACCCGGCATTATTGACGATCCAGGTTCATTTTCCGGTAGAATAAGTTCTCCTAATCCACAACGTGGACCTGATCCTAGGAACCTAATGTCGTTAGCAATTTTAAAAAGGCTTACTGCTAACGTTTTCAGACTTCCAGATATCTCTACCATTGCATCGTGCGAAGCCAGTGCTTCAAACTTATTTGGTGCGGTAACAAATGGTAGTTTTGTTTCTTCAGCAATATATTTGGCGACATTCGTATCCCATCCAGGCGCAGTATTTAATCCAGTCCCAACGGCTGTTCCGCCTTGGGCTAACTCGTAAATATCATTTAAGGATTGTTCAACTCGGTCAATTCCCTTTTTAATTTGATGCCGGTAACCAGAAAATTCCTGTGATAAAGTTAATGGCGTAGCGTCTTGTGTATGGGTTCGGCCGATCTTAATGATCCCATCAAACTCAACTATTTTTTTATCTATTGAATCAAGAAGTTTTCGTAAATTAGGCAGAAGTATATTATGAGCAGTAATTGCCGTGGCAATATGCATTGCCGTTGGGAAGGTGTCATTTGAAGATTGGCCCATATTACAATGATCATTTGGATGTATGGGATATTTTGAGCCAATAGTACCTCCCAATATTTCAATAGCACGATTGGCAATTACTTCATTCGCATTCATGTTAGATTGTGTTCCAGAACCTGTTTGCCAAACAACTAATGGAAAGTGGTCATCAAGCTTACCAGAAATAACTTCGGAGGCAGCTTCTGCAATTGCCTCGCCGTGATCCTTACTTAATTTTCCACATTCTATATTAGCTAAGGCACACGCCTTTTTAATTACACCTAAGGCACTTATAATTGCGGTGGGTTGCTTTTCCCATCCAATTGGAAAGTTAATAAGAGAGCGCTGAGTTTGGGCGCCCCAGTATTTAGAATTTGGCACTTTTAATGATCCAAAGCTATCGGTTTCAGTACGAGTTTCTGTCATCTATTTTCTATTCTTTTAATAATAAATTTTTACACCAATGTGGTAAAATCACTTTCTGAAGCTGTCTAAACTTACAACATCACCTTTTTTCTTAGTAGCTTCTTTTTCTGGAGAATTTGTATGTTCAATATCAGAAAAGTGAGGTATTTCCTCATCTTCGCTTTGCTCAAATTTTAATCCAAATTCAACTGATGGATCTACAAAGGTTAGTACTGCAAGAAATGGTATAACTAAAGGCTCCGGTTGATCCCCAAAGTTAAGGGTAATATTAAAACCATCTTTTGTTACGTTAAGCCCAGCAAACCAATGCTGAATTACAATAGTCATTTCTTCGGGGTATCTTTTGCGAAGCCATTCAGAAATCTCTACACCCTCTACATTGGTGTCGAATGTTATAAAAAAATGGTGTTCTCCAGGCAGACCATTTTCTTCGACACCTTTGAGAACATCAAAAATTAACGTACGCATGGCTTTATGCATTAATGTTCCGTAGTCGATGTTCTCAGTCATGAATAACGCCTTTCAAATATGATTGATACAATAGAAATATTTGAAAAAAACAAAAGGATAAAATTATAAATATAATTGTCGCAGCAGTTAAATTTTAGCGAAGGGTATTCTGTTGCGAGGAACCCTTCTAACCCCACCCAGTGATGCTAGTCACCAGGAATTAAAGGTCAGTATCTCCGACTGCTTACGCAGCCATTGCTACTGGAGCACGATTGTCATTTGCAATTGTACTTTTTGCGCCGATAACGGTGGCATCCTGCCGAGACA
>MDTD01034484.1_pt1 | contig 11600 bp, 8 predicted proteins | sample 811221 | NCBI WGS metagenome assembly MDTD01 (sample SAMN05326646, study PRJNA326480) | marine metagenome | isolation source: seawater | place: Pacific Ocean: South West | collected 2011
ATCGCCGCGCTTGGCGAATACCTGCTTGTGGGCGGTCTGTGGTGGGGCATCGCGGCCATGGAACTTGACTTGGAGAGGATTGGGGCGTGGAACGGCGCCTCCGCATAGAGGTCCAAGGCCGATTGCGCTTGACCTTCGAGGGTGATGAACGGACGAAACATGTGGCGAGGCGATTCTGAGAGCATTTAGTCTTCCTTGGCCGATTCAACGCATGGTCGGTGCCAAGCGCCGATGGCCAACTCAAGCACGCGTTCATCGAGCGTGCTGATGGCTTTGCTTGCAGGGTCCACGCCGTGTTCGACCTGGCCCACCCAGACCTCGACCTCAAGACGGCGGTGGCTGAGCAAGTGCACCACCTCACCGGCCTTGGAGCGCCGTTCGCACTCGTCCGTAACCCCTGAGCCGTCGGCGTCCAGATAGTGCGGACCCCATAGGCCGCCAAAACGTGCTTCAGACGGTCGTTGAATCAGGTGCGGGCGGCCTTGTGCGTCCACGTCGACCAGCGCCACGAGCCGTTCCGTGATCACGCGACGTTTGGCGGGGGCGGGGAAAGCAGTGGGCCCACTGGCGTGATCACGTGCGAGGCAATTCTGCTGCACCGGGCAGTCAGAGCACCGAGGGGCACGTGGCGTGCACACGGTGGCGCCGAGTTCCATCACGGCCTGATTCCACGCGCTCGGGGCCACGTTTCGCCCATGGGCGTCGTCCATCCATGCTTGAGCCAGGGACGTGACGTCAGCAGTCGTCGGTTGGAGGGTTGCCGTCTGCCGTGCCACGACGCGACGCACGTTGCCGTCGGCCACGGCCGCAGGCACCTCATGCGCAATGGAGGCAACGGCAGCGGCGGTGTACGGGCCGATGCCGGGCAGCTGCTGGAACGCGGCGACCACGTCCTCGGAGGTCGACGGTGAGGGCAAGGCGCCGTTCCACGGGCCTTCGGGATCAGAGACTTCCACGGCAAGCGCGTGCAAACGTCGCCCACGGGCGTAATATCCCGCACCTTGCCAGAGGTGCATCACCTCGTCGAGGTCGGCCTCGGCCATCGAGGTCACCGTTGGAAAGCGCTCGAGGAGGCGCCGCCAGTACGCGATGCCACGCGCGACTTGGGTCTGTTGGAGCAGCACTTCGGAAAGCAGGATGGACCACGGATCGGACGTCGCACGCCATGGCAAATCGCGGGCCTCGTCCGCGTACCAGCGCGCAAGCGCCTCGACGTTCACGGGCCTCAAGCCTCAGCTTCCTCAGGCGCCTCAGCGGCTGCCTTGTTCGCCTTGATGGCGGCGTCGTTGGCCTTGATTTGGGCCCAGACCATCTCGGCCACGTCCTGGACCTGCATGTCGGCGTCGATGGCCGCAAGGCCGTCGGTGACCATCGTGGAACAGAAGGGGCAGCCCACGGCGACGGTGTCGGCGCCGGTCGCGGCCAACTCACGTGCTCGGATGACGTTCACGCGCTCGTGGTCGTCGTCGACAATTTCCTCCATCCACATCTGGGCACCACCGGCGCCACAGCAGAAGGATTGCTCGCCGGTGCGGGCGGGCTCGGCGTCCACGCCGCCGATGATCTCGCGAGGTGCCTTGGTCTCGCCACCGATGCGACCGAGGTAACACGGGTCGTGGTAGGTGACCTCACCGTCGTGCTTCGGTGCGGGAAGCTTCCCGTCACGCTGGAGGGTGGAAATCAACTGGCTGTGGTGCAGCACCTCGATGTCCTCGCCGCCGAACGCCTTGTACTCCTTTCCGAGCGTATGGAAGCAGTGCGGGCATGACGAGACGATTTTCTTGACGCCGAGTTCTTCGAAGGTCGCGAGGTTGGTCTCCGCAAGCATCTGGAAGAGGTACTCGTTGCCGGCGCGCCGCGCGGGGTCGCCGTTGCAGGTTTCCATCATGCCGAGGATGCCAACGTCAAGGCCGGCCTCCTTCATCACGGAAATCGTGTCACGGGCGACCTTCTTGTTGCGGTCGTCAAAGGACGCCGCGCAGCCTGCGAAGTAGATGTACTCGGCGGGCTCGGCCACCTTGACGTCGAGGCCTTCCGCCCAGTCGCCACGCTCGTGGGCGGGAATGCCGTACGGGTTGCCTTCGTTCTCGATGTTCTCGATGGTGGACATCAGCGGGAGCACGACTTCCTCGACCGACTCGTTGAATTCCATTCGCTCCATCATCAGGTGACGACGTGCGTCGGTCAGCTTGGGGACGTGGTCGATGTAAATCGGGCACGCCTCCACGCACGCGTGGCAGGTCGTGCACGCGAAGATGGCGTCTTCGCCAATGCGTGCGATCAGGTCTTCCTCGGGCGTGCCGCCCGAGAGCAGAATGGGCGCGTGGTCGTTCGCGTAGTTGCGGATGTCGTGGATGATTTGCATCGGGTTGAGGGCCTTCCCAGAGGCGTAGGCCGGACATGCGTCCTGGCAGCGGGCACAAGAGGTGCAGGCCCAACCGTCGATGAGGCTGCGCCAGGTCAAGTCGGTGTAGTTCACCGCGCCAAAGGACTCGAGGTCGAGGTCATCAAGACCGACCGCCGTGCCGTCCTCGTTGGTGGCCATGGGGAGCATCGTGCCCATCGGTCGAAGGTCATGGAAGAAGACGTTGGGCAGCGCCATGACGAGGTGCATGTGCTTGGAAACCGGGATGAGGAAGAGGAAGGTGGAAATCGCCACCATGTGGGCCCAGTAGGCCAAGTTCACCACACCTTGGGTCGGCGCCATGACGTCTTGCACCCAGATGCCAATGAACTCAGAGCCGGAGAGTTCCTCACCCGCTTCCACGATGTAGGACGTGAGGGTGATGGTCATGATGAGCAGCAGGATGACGTTGCCTTCCAGTTGGGACTTGCCCTTGAGTTTCTCAGGGGTGAAGGCCACACGGCGCGTCAAGGCCGCAGTGCAGCCGAAGAAGGCCATGGTGTAGCCGACTTCGACCATCCCGTTCCAGGCCCACTTCAGGCCAAGCGGCTCCAGCAGACCGTCCGAGAAACGGTTGGCTGAGGCCAGATCGAACATGTCGGTGGAGAGCATCAGGAAGCCCCAGAACATCAGCACGTGCATCGTACCGGCCACGGGGTCCGCGAGGACCTTCTTCTGGCCCAACCAGCCGGTCAGGACTTCCTTGAAGCGAAGGCCCCACGAGTCAAAGCGGTCCTCGGGTGCACCTTTGAGGACCAAGCGGGTCGCCTTCTGGACCTGATAGATGAAAAATCCAGAGGCGGTTCCGAGCAGCGCGACGAGCAGCACCCAACCGGGCAAGCCTGCGTACGTGTCGGCCAAGGGGTGAACGAAATCGGACATGACGACCACCGAGGCGTGAACCTCGCTCTGGACGGTGCGGGTATGGCCCTTCAATGCACCGTCAATGACCACGCCGAAGGGAAACGGCTTGAAGCGGAGTCCCCCAGCCCACGGCATGGACGAGGTCGTGGCCAGCGCGCCGGGCAAAGTCGTCCTGTTCGGTGAACACGCCGTGGTCTACGGCCATCCCGCGATCTCAGCCTCCATTTCGCAGCGGACCACGGTGACCGTCCGAGCACTGGACGAGCCCGGCCTTCACCTCAACCGGAGGAGGGTCAGCCCTGCCCGTCATCCTCACTTGGCGTCGCTGATGCATCGCTTGTGGGACGAAGCGATGACCGACGGCGTGAACGTGAGCGTCCAGAGCGACGTCCCGCGTGGGGCAGGACTCGGCTCCTCCGCCGCCTTCGCCGTCGCCTCGGCCACGGCCCTCAGGGCCGCGTCCGGCCGATGGGTCGATGCCGACACCGGAGCGTGGCACGAGGGCTACCCCTCCGACGGCTCGGAGGTCGGCCTGTTCGAAGGCGAATCACGCGCGCATCAACGGACGGACACGAGCGTTCGCGTCCACGGGCAGGCCACGGTTTCTGCCGAGGAAGCCTCCTTGCTCGGCCACGTCGGCGAGGCGCTTTCGCAGGAGGGGCGGGCAAGCCCGATGGACACGATGACGGCCGCGTACGGAGGAGTGGTGATGCTGTCCAACCGTGTGGAAGACGAATCCACGTGGGTCATGAAGCGCACCATGCCCATGGGCGATGAGCAACGAACGTGGGACCTGCACCACCTGGGCGACCTCCGCCTCGAGGACGGTTTGAGCCTCGTGGTTGGTGATACGGGCATCAACGCGCCAACCACGCACATGGTCGCTGGCGTTGCTTCACGACGGGCCAGCGACCCCAGCATCGACGAGGCCTTGCAGGCCATCGCCGGACTGGTGCATCGCGGTCTTGAGGCCCTGAAGACGGGCGACTCGGAAGCCTTGGGCCGAACGATGACCGAGAACCATCTCCTCCTGCGCCGCATCGGCGTGTCGCACCCGAAACTGGAGGCCCTGGTCTCGGCGGCCTTGCCGACCGCACTCGGAGCAAAGTTGACCGGCGCTGGCGGCGGTGGTTGCATGATCGCCTTGACCCGCGATCCCAAGGCCACGAGCGAAGCCATCGAATTGGCCGGAGGAAGGACTTGGATCACTGCCTTGGGCACACCAGGTGCACGCCTCGAAGCCTGCCCGGAGGGCGGGCTTGTTTCCGGGGACTGAATCAGTCCAGCGCCGCGATGGCGTCTTCGTGACGGGTCAACAGGTTGCGCAACTTGACCTTCATCGTCGGGGTCAGCAGGCCGTTGTCCGTCGTCCACTCGTCATGGTCGAGGATGATGTCGCGGGGGATTTCGTAGCCCTTCCAGTTGGTGTCACCCTTGGCGTGGGTGGCCACGCGGTTGAGCAGCCACTCGCCGACGGCGGGGTCAGCACACACGGCAGCGTCATCGCCGGAGGTGTCGATGCCCGCGGTGTTGAGTTCCTTGCGCAGAGCCTCCATGTTGGGGTGCACGATGAGGAAGGTGTTGCGGCGGTTGCGGCCGTCCAAGGCAGCCTGCTCGATGACCGCGTCCAACTTCAGGTTCTCCTCGAGCGGAGCGGGGGAGACGTACTTGCCGTTCTCCAGCTTGAATTGGCTCTTCACGCGACCGGTGATGGTCAGATAGCCGTCCTTGGACAACTTCCCGAGGTCGCCGGTGCGGAAGGTACCGGGCTCGACGATGACCTTCTCGGTCTCCTCGGGCTTGTTCCAGTAGCCCTGCATGACGTTGGGGCCGGTCACGATGATCTCGCCCTCATCGGGGCGGTCGGGATCGTCCCAGGCCGAGGTGTCGATGGTCACCTCAATGCCGTTGAGGACCTTGCCGACCGAGTTCAAGCGCGACTCGCCGTAACCCATCCATCCGTTGGCGGACACCATCGGGGAGGTTTCGGAGAGGCCGTAGCCTTCGAAGCAAGAGATGCCGACCATCTGGATGAACTTCGCCACGTCAGGCGAGAGGGCCGAAGCACCGGAGATGGCGAAGCGCAGGTTGCCACCGAAGCGGTCGCGGACCTTGCCCCAAATGAGGCCGTCAAAGCGCTTGTCCCAGAAGGTCGTGGGCGCGACGGCGTCGCAGACCACGCCGGCCTTGGCGATGCGCTTGGCGGCGTGCTTGCGGGCCTTGCCGGCAAGGAATCGCTTGACGCCGCTCGAATCGAGTTGGGCGTTCACGCGGTCGTAGAAGCGGTTCCACACGCGGGGCACGGCGCACATGACGGCGGGCTTGATTTCGGTCAACTCGTCCGCGATGCGGGTCAGGTCGGAGATCAGATTGACGTGGACACCGCTTCGAATCATGTAGAACAGGTCGACGGTCGAACCGAAGACGTGCGCCCATGGAAGGAACGAGGCGGACTTGTCACCGATGTAGATCGGGAACACGCTTTGCACGCTGAGGATGTTGGACAGGATGTTCCAGTTGGTCAGCATGACACCCTTCGGATTCCCGGTGGTCCCGGAGGTGTAGATGAGGGTCGCAAGCGCCATCGGATCGTCGGCGGGCTCGCCAAGTGCGTCCGCTGCACGACCGGCTTGAACAAAGTCCGCCCAGTTGACGACCTCAATGCCCTCGGGCGGCACCTCGTTGGCCTCGTCCTCACCAAGGAGAACGATGCCGTTGGCCGGCCATGCGGAGGCGTCGTCCGGCATCGAAGCCACGAGCTTGTCGAGCACGGCGGTGCTGGCGACCACGACCATGGAAGGCATCGAATCGCCGAGGATGTAGGCCCATTCCTTGCCGTGCTGCTGGGTGTACATCGCGGTGTACAGCGCACCCACAGCGTTGGCCGCAACGGCCGTTGCGGCCCACTCGACGGAGTTGTCGACGATGAGCGCAATGCGGTCGCCGGCGACGACGCCACGGGAGACCATGCCGCTGGCCACGGCGTCGACGAGGTCGGCAAATTCGCCGTACGAGAGATGGCTGCGAGGCATGCCTTCAGCGGGGATGTAGCCGAAGAGCGGCTGGTCGGAAAAGCGCTCGACGCTGGTCTTCATCATCCGATAGAGGGTGCGGGGGTCGTCGCCCTCGGGCTTCTCCCACTGTCGGTCGTTTGGTTGTCGCTCCCACGCACGCTGGTGCTCGGCCATACTTCGGCCACACGGATAACGGCCTTTCAATCCATCTCCTGTTCGCCGAGGAGGACCTCGCGGACCTGTTGACGCCAATCCGCGCCCCCGTTTCGATTCGCCAGTGGGGAGGCCGGGCTTGGGTGCCAGCACGAATCAAGACGCACGCTCCGCCCCGAGGGACTGATCCCGATCCCCTCAGCACCGTTGAGCGCCCGCTTCGCGCGGTTCGAAGCGTAGGCCCCAACGCCGACGATGCGGGTGGCACCAAGGACGTCAACGACCTCACGAAGGTGCTCGTCGCATGCCTCGAACAGAGGTGCAACAACGGCCGCAGGGAGCTTGTCAGGCGTGACGTTGGCACCGCGTTCTTTGAGCAAAAGCAGAGGGCAATGGTTGACGAGGAAGACTTGCTCCATGGCGGATTGCGGTGAACCGTACACCTCGAAGAGCAAGGACCAGATGCGCTGCCCGCTGACCTCTTGCCGTTCTTGGGACAACCCAACAATCGGCCGCTTCGGATGGGCGCCGGCTGGCGTTTGGAGCGGAAGATCGGGGATGGCAAGGTCCCCTCGAACGATGCCCGTGGCCCCGAAGGGCACGCCGCTCTGGGCCATGCCCCATGGACCAGGGTTCATGCCGAGCAGAAGGGTAGTGGCGCCGTGGCCGCCCCAGGTGCGGATCCACGCTTCGTGCAGGGGCCACGCGTAATCCAGCGTGTTCGTGGCGTGCGCCACGCCTCCTTGTCCAACCAGGCTGGAGAGCAGGTCGTCACAGCGGTCCGAGAGCCGGCGTGCTGCGTCGAGCAGCCCGTCCACAATGCCTTGGTTGGCCATGCCTCAGGCCTCCTTTGGACGGAGGATCTGATGCACGTCAACGGCGTCCGGCAGGCGCTGTCCTGCCGCCGTGAACCACGCTTCGACGTCGTTGATGAGCGGAGCTCCGCCGCTCCGCTTTCTCGCCCGTTTCGCGCGCTCGGTGACCAGCGCCCAGGCCGCCTTCGCGCCGACGCCAGGGATGGCCTCCAACACGGCAGGTGTCACGAGATCGGGGTCCATGTCGACTTCAATGCCGGTGATCGAGCGTTGGCCGTGCGCGGTCACCATGACGTCCGTCGAGGCTTCCAGGGTGGTCAGGTACGACGCGCCAATGAGGATGGGGTAGGCGCCGATTTGCCGGCCGAACGAGACGCCGGCGCCGCCCCACATCGAGCCGTCACGGTGCGCGGATGAGTCGTGTGCAGGCAGGCGTGTTCGGCCGCCATGGGCTTCCCAGTGCACGTCACGAAGGACGTCGCCGATGGGCATCATTTCGGCGAGCAGGGGCGCGTCAATCTCATCACGGACGCGTCGCTTGAAGGCGGCAAAGGCATCGGAATCCACGTCTTGGAAGCCCTCGCCCTCGACCTGCCTGAGGTTAATCCTCCGCAGCCAGTGGCCCTCGGAACGAAGACCGTTCAGCAGGTCCATGTTGAGACCGTAGGTGGCGTCGGTCTCACCGTTCAGGCCGGCGATGAAGTTGAGTCCAGGCAACAGTTTCGGCAGACCACGCGCCCCGCGCTCGCGGCCGTAGCGGTTGATCAGGTTCACAGCGGCCTTGAGTTGAGCCGGGTCGCAGTTCAGCCAGTTGGCTTTGTGAACGGCGGGGTCTGCAGATTCCACGCCAAAGGACAGCACGGCGCCATCGCTCAAGGTGGCCACGAGGGTTTTCGTGATCTCCTCCGCTTCCTCGAGGTGCTCGGCGATGATGCTCGGATTGCCGTTGTCGGTGTGCAGGACGCCAAGCCGTTCGTCCTCACGCAATCCGTGGAGCAAGCGGGCAATCGGTTCTGGATTTGGACGTGGATACTCCAACTCACCGACGCCATCAGCGAGGTAGGTGTAGGTGTCCGTCATCCCGCCAAGTCGAACATGACGGACCCCGGCATCGAGCGCAAGGCGCACTTCTGCGATGACGTCGTCGGGCGTGCGCCAGACCGGCGTGCCCTTCTTCGGCTCGATGCAAAAGCGGCACCCGCGCTTGTACCGGACGCAGCCCTGGTACACTTCCACCTCGTAGGTCAGCGGACCGGCCTGCTCGTGGTCCGGGTGCCGAAGGTCTGGGTGGTCCAGCACCGCCTTCGACGTGGCGCCGGCATGCGCCCATGACGTCCACTGTTCGGCCGTCCGTCGCTTGTGCTCCCACCGGCCGGAACAGAGGAAATGATGCAGCGTGGCGTCGGCGTCCTGCAGCGCAAGGAAAAGACCGCGGCGCAGCGGCGACCAGCCTTGATGCCGCCAGCCGCGGATGGCCCAGCCGCCAAGCACCGCCGGCACCTCGGCCGGCAGCATACGAAGCAGGGACTTGGTTTCGGGCAGCGAGATCGGTGTGGCGCGGAGGTATTTGCCGGGGACGACCGCGCCCGCAAGCAAGGCCAGACCAGCACGGCCTTGGAGCATCGCGCGTTGCGCGTCCTCACCTTGGCGGCCGAGGGCGCGCCACGCGTCCACGGTCAGGTAGTCGTAGGGCTGACCGTGGGCTTCGAGCACGCCGCAGAGGTAGCGCACGTGGAATCCGACGTAGGGTGGAACCCCGAAGGCGGCGGGCTCGTCCTCGTAGCCGTCCACCACGAGCCAGCGGGGTGCACCGTCCTCCGCCATGGCCCTGACCACGGCCCATGGGCCTCAAGCCTGCCGCCCCTTACCGTCAAGGCCAAGTGCAAACGGCGTGGCGGACGGTTTGGGGGAAGAGCATGGCGCGTCAACTCATCACCGTCGAAGGCGTGGACCGCTCCTTCGGCCCTGTGGACGTCCTCCAAGACGTCAACCTCGTCGTCAACCACGGCGAGCGCATCGGCATCGTCGGGCACAACGGCGCGGGGAAAACCACGCTGCTCAACACCATCTCGGACCAGAAGCAGGACGTCGGCGACGTCGACTTCGCCCCCGGGCTTCGCATCGCTTACCTGACCCAGATTCGGGACCTTGAGAGCGACCGGACCATCGAAGAGGAACTCTCCCGCAAGGGACGGCAGTTCCAGGAACTTGAGGAGGAGATCGCCGCGATCGAGGCGCAGATGGTGGACCCGGCCTTCTACGAAAGCGACTGGGAACCGATCATGGAGCGCTACACCGAGCTCCAGCAAACGCTCGCCCAGTCGGGAGGTGGCAACGTGGCGGGCATCGCCAAGGGCATCCTCACCCGTCTCGGACTGGACCAGCACCCTATGGACATGCAAGTCGCGTCCCTGTCCGGTGGCGAGAAGGCCAAATTGGCCCTCGCTCGGCAGCTCGTGGGTCTTGCCGGCGTGGACGTCATTTTCCTTGACGAGCCGACCAACCACCTTGACATTCAGACCACGGAATGGTTGGAGGATTTCCTTCGGGACTTCGACGGCGCCCAGCTCATCGTCAGCCACGACCGTTACTTCCTCGATCAGGTCTGCAACCGCATCGTCGAGATTCAGGACCTCCATGCGTGGCCCTACAACGGGAATTTCTCCCGCTACATCCGGCAAAAGAACGCCTTCGAGGCTTCCTTGGCCGACCGCATCGCGACCACGGAGAAGAAGATCAAGTCGACCATGGGCGCCATGGCCCAAATGAAGCGGGCGAACAAGTACGACAAGTCGATCTCCGCGAAGCACAAGATGATCGAGCGGCTTCAGCAGGAACTCAAGGCCCTCAAGGCCCGTGTGCCAAAGAAGCGGAAGCCCCTCCGCCTCCGTTTCGACGCCATCGACAAGGCAAGCAAGGACATGGTGGACCTCAAGAAGGCCACCAAGCGCTTCGACGGGCTTGACCGCGCCATCCTTGATGCGCAGGACCTCGAGATTCGAAAGGGCGACCGCATCGGCATCGTCGGCGGAAACGGACAGGGCAAGACGACCCTGCTGAAGCTCATCGTGGGCGACGAGAAACTGACCTCCGGCAGCATCGAAGTCAGCCCAGGCGTGGTCATCGGCTACTTCCATCAGGACCACGCGACCCTCGACTTCGACCTGAATCCGGTCGAGCAGATCGAGGCGTTGCGACCCGACCTGCAGTACGGTGACATCCGTGGCGCGCTGGGCCGCTTCCAGTTCACCAGCGACAAGGTCAAAACGCCGCTCAAGGCACTTTCCGGAGGCGAGCGAGCCCGCGTTGCGCTGCTCAAGTTGCTGCTTGAAGACAACAACCTCCTGCTGATGGACGAGCCGACCAACCACCTCGACATGGAGTCCAAGGACACGTTGGAAGAAGCCCTCCAGGCCTACGAAGGCTCGCTGGTGACCGTCAGCCACGACCGGTGGTTCCTCGATCAGGTCGTCAACAGGATCTGGGAAGTCAACGAAGGCAAGGTTACCGTGTATTACGGCAACTACACCGATTACGTTCGCGCGAAGAAGGGCCTGCCACCGCTCACCGATGAGGAGCGGGAAGCCATGGCCAACGATGACGCAGACGACGAGAACTGAGCGTTTCCCGCTTCAGGCCTTCGACGAAGACGGGTCGATTTGGCACGTGTTGCGGTTGAGCAGGCCGTTGAAGGGGCAATACCCGAAGGCGGACGTGAAAACGCCCCACAAGCCAATGACGAGGAAGACCAACTCGATCTGCACCGAAGCAAGGAAGTCAAGCACAACCACAGAGGACCCCAAGACGGCCCGTAGGGCCCGCTCTGTGCCTCCGACGTTTCTCATGTAACCCGCGTCCTCGGCTTACCTGACTTAATGCGTTGTTTCGCAAGGACGAAGATGCTCAAGGCTGCATCAACGCCACAGTGTTACGTTTTGTGAAATTTTTTGACCCAAAGGATTGGTTAATCGCATCCGCTATCATCGACCATGGCGGGTGACCAGCGGCACATCCACCACCCTGCCGCAGCGGAGGAATTCGCTCGTGCGTTGGGCTTACAGGTCGGCGGAGCGGGCTATCCGTTCGTCGGCGACTGGGCCACCAAGGGGCTCTATGCGTACCGGTCAGGCCAGTACAACGGTATTGCCTATTTTGGCACCGGTGGAAGCGAAAGAGATCGTCTCACGATGCCGCATGAATCTGAGAAGTACCGCCCATGGAACAGGTACGACCCTGACATTCCAGCCCACATTCGCGAAAAACTGGTTGAGTTGGAAGATGATGATTCCACCACTCTCGCTCAACCCTCGAGGAAGCTCTCTGACGGCGGCGCTGCCAAGGGCGGCGGCG
>MDTD01010814.1_pt1 | contig 11599 bp, 12 predicted proteins | sample 811221 | NCBI WGS metagenome assembly MDTD01 (sample SAMN05326646, study PRJNA326480) | marine metagenome | isolation source: seawater | place: Pacific Ocean: South West | collected 2011
GTGGTGCCGGCGAAGAGACTTGAACTCCCGACCCACTGATTACAAATCAGTTGCTCTACCAACTGAGCTACACCGGCACTATTGATCTAAATTACATAAAAAGAATTATATATCAATATCAAATTAAATTTTTCTATTGATTGGAATCTGGTAATTCTAGAGGAAGACCTTGGTCATCAATATTATTTGTGTTTGTACTATCATCTAATTGGATTTCTTGATTTTGGGGTCTTACCAAAGAACTTGGAGTGCAATTTTTAAAGACTACTTGTTCAAACAGAGATTCCTTGCATTTAGCCCAAGGTGGTGCCTCTCTATCTCTTCCAAACCAATAAGAGCTCACCATCATTATTGTTATTAAAATTATGATTATCCACATTCCTCGAGACATAGTAAAACTCAATTTATAAATTAATTATTTTTCCTTTTTTTTGCTCAGCAATTTTTGATTTTACAGTATCTATAATATTTGTGTTTTCTTTAAAATAAACAAGCTTAGGCTTATGGAGATTAACTTTGCTTGATTCAATTTCAGCATAGGTACAAATAATTATCAAATCGCCTACTTCTCCTTTATATGCAGCTGCTCCATTAAATGAAATTATTCCTGAATTTTTTTCTGCTTTGATTGCATACGTTGTAAATCTATTTCCATTATTAAGATTGTAAATATGCAACATTTCAAATTCATTAATATTTGCTGACTCCATTAAAGACTGATCAATTGCACATGAACCTTCATAGTTAAGTTCAACATTTGTAATTTTTGCTCTGTGTAGTTTTGATTTTAGTAAATTAATTCTCATATAATTTATTACTAAAAACATAAACTAATTGGATAATCAATAAAAAATATACTATTATGGTTAATTGATGAAATTACGAAAATGGCAAGAAAAGGTTATTAAAGAATTTCCTGATATCATCAAGAATTATAGGAAATTTATTTTAAAAGCCCCTACTGGAGCTGGAAAAACTGTTTTAGCTAGCGAAATAATCAATACTTTTTATAAAAAAAAGAAAATTGTTGTCCTTTGTCATAGATTAGTTCTTCTTGAACAATTAGAAAAAGGTTTATCTAATGATCACAAGGTTAAGAAACTCGGTCTTTCTGAAGAAGGTAAGCCATTTGATAAATATGATGTTCTAATTTCAACTAATCTCCGATCAAGAGATTTTTTAATGGATGCTATTAAAAAATGCGATTTGCTTATAATTGATGAAGCCCACAGAGTTTCTCCTAATGGTCAAGCCTATAAAGAATTACTAGACCAATTTGATGAAAAAAGTTCAAAGGATTCAAAATTACTTGGACTTACAGCTTCTCCAGAAAGAAGAACTGGAGATCAGAAAGATCAACTAGGCTTGGCATTTGATGCAATAATTGATTGTGCAGACATTGAAGAATTAATAAAAGAAGGAGTTCTTGTTTCAGCGGAATATAAATCTTTTTTTGTACATGATCTTGAACTAGAAAAAATGGATATAACAACTGGAGATTTTCCAATAGAACAATTATCAAATGCAATAATAAAATCATCTATGATTCAATATGCCTGTGATGTTTATTTAAAAGAAAAAAAGAGAATTAATGAAAAACCTATTTCTGCATGGTTTTGTCCCGATGTTCTTGTAGCTGAAGAAACAAAAAAACAAATTGAGATGATAAATTTAAGAGTTGAGTTGATTACTGCTAAAACACCACTTAAAGAAAGAATGAAAATACTTGATCAGCATGAGAAAGGAAATATAGAGTGTCTTATATCCGTTGGTGTACTGTCTGAAGGCTGGGATAATCCAAATTGCAACATAATAGTTCATCTAAGACCGACATTATCAAAAGTTTTTTGGGGACAATCAGTTGGAAGAGGTCTCAGATCTGCAAAAAATAAATCTAAATGTATTGTTATTGATGTGAGTTCTAACTATACAACCTTTGGTCCAGTTGAGAAACTATCTTGGAAATTATGGAATCACAGAAAGTCATACTTAGAATTTAAAAATAGATTTAATTGGATAAGTAAACAGAAATATATTGAAGATAGAGACTATACATACCTCTTATGTGAAGGGATGGGAGATAACGGAAAAAGATGCTCTTTAGTATACAAGAAAAAAATGCTTTCAGATAGTCCATGTCCAATGTGTAGTAAATATGCTGCAACAGACTTGTATAAAGATAACAGAATTGAAAAGCCAAAAAATGATAATAGTTTGCATAAAGTTTTCTTTGAAAGAGTTCCTAAAATTTTTGGAGATATGAATAGGGGTATTTGGATAAATATGGAAAACTCTGCATGGAGAGATGCAAATATTTATGAGAAATTATTTTTAACTTTTTGTTTGGCATTTGATTTTGTATCTGGGGATTCAACAGGTTCAGAAACAGAATTTTGGAATCTTACCCTAGAAGCTGAAAAGAAGGTAAGGAGTTTTTTGTTTGAAAGAGAAGTAACCATTCCTCAGCAAGAAGAATTCATTTTCTCTAATTTAAGCGATGGTCTTAGCAAAGGTAAGGTGATAAGACCAGTTCAAACAAATTATGGAATTGCAATTTGTGGTGAGAATTTTACAAAAAATTCAGAAGAAATAAACGAAAGAAAATTTCAAAAAGCGCTTCAAGTAATAGAAAGAATCGCTGCAATGGGTGTTACTAACACAGAAGAGTTACCTTATTATAAAATTAATTAAAATGATGGATTATAAACACAAATTATTGATAATCCACTGTTTCTTTTGTGGATAACCCCTGAATCTTCTTTTTGAATAATAGTGTATTTTAGGTCACAAAGTTTTAATATTAATTCATCGCTTCTTACTTTTATGTCATGTAAAACAAGAATCTTATCACCCTTATCACATATTTTTAGTTTTTCTTGAATTTCTGATTCGTTCTTAATTATTTTTGGTTTGCAAATTTTTGCGTTAGCAAAATTATTAAATAAAATAACAATAATAAAAATTTTTAAAGATTTCATAACTATATAATTGCTGAAACCTTCCCAAGATGTTTTGTTAATTTCATGTTTTCTGAATAATCAACAGGAACGCCAATAATTGCTGGCCCAGATTGTTTGAATGCTTCATTTAATGCAGGTATGAACTCATGAGCAGATTCAATTTGTTTTCCCCACATACCAAATGATTTGGCTAATTCTTGAAAATTTGGATTTTCAAATTTTAAATCTGAATGTTCTCCTTTAAAGTTTACTTGTTGTTTCCATTTTATTAGCCCGTATTCTCCATCTAACCAGACAACTGCAACAATATTAATTTTTTTTCTTACAGCTGTCTCTAAATCTTGTACATTCATTAAAAAACCTGCATCACCATTGACAGATATTATTTTTCTATCAGGAAATGCCATCTTTGCACCTATTGAGCCTGGTAAAGCAAATCCCATAGTACAAAATCCATTTGAGATCAAACATGTATTTGGGCTAAAACAATTATATTCTCTTGCTACCCACATTTTATGTGCACCAACATCCGATAACAGAATATCATCTTCTCCCATAATTTTTCTTATATCAGCCAATACTCTTTGAGGTTTCATTGGAAATGAATTATCTTGGTTGTTTTTATCTAAATGATTCATCATTTCAGTTCTTCTTTTTTGTCTTGACTGTATATCAAACAATGGAAGTTTTTCATCTCCCATTCTCTCTATTAAGGCTTTGTTTAATTGATATAAAGCTCCAGCTAGGTCTGAAATTATTTCTACATTTGGCAAATAATCTCTGTCAACTTCTGCTGGAGTATAATCAATGTGAATAATTTTTTTTTTTCCACCTTCAATTCTATTCCAAGCAGATGGTGAATATTCAACTAAGTCGTAACCAATGGCAATTACTAAATCAGATTCATCAATTGCAAGATTATTATAATCACCACTACCTAAACCAATTGTAAAAAGAGAATGTTTATCTGAAAAAGAAACTGATCCTTTTCCCATAAAAGTGTTTATAACGCCAATCCCCAAATTTTCTACAAGAATTCTTAACCTACTAGAAGCTCTTTTTCTTATTGTTCCATTTCCTGCTAAAATTATTGGATTTTTACTTTTAGTTATTAAATTTAATGCTTCTTCAATTGCACGATTGTCTGCAGCTGGTCTTCTAATTAAAGATGGTTTAATTGGTTCATCATTTATTATTTCTTTTGCAATATCTTCAGGAAATTCAATAACTGTAACTCCCGGTTTTTCAGTTTCAGCAACTTTAAAAGCCTTTCTTATTACTTCAGTAATATTCTTTGGCGACAAAATTGTTTGTGCCCACTTGGATATTGGATGAACCATATTTATTGAATCCATAATTTGATGACTTTCTTTATGTAGTCTATTTGTTGAACCTTGCCCAATAATTGCAACAACTGGTGATCTATCCATATTAGCATCAGCTAAACCTGTCATTAGGTTAGTAACCCCTGGACCAAGTGTAGAAAGACAAACTCCAGCCTTTCCTGTTAATCTACCATATACATCAGCCATAAAAGCTGCTGCCTGTTCATGTCTGCACAAAATAAATTCAATTTTCTTACTTTTTTTTAGTGAAATCATAAAATCAGCATTTTCTTCACCTGGAACACCGAAAATTCTTTCAACTCCTTCTTCTTCCAAACATTTTATAAATAAATCTGACGCTTTCATTTATTCTCCAAATTATTTTCTTAAAACTAGCATTTTATCTACTTGCATATCATGCATTGTATATTTAATTCCTCCAACACCGTGTCCAGAGTGTTTTAACCCTGCAAATGGCATCCAATCTACTCTAAATGCTGTATGATCATTATGAAACACCGATGCAGCATTTATTTTTTCATAAAATTCTAAAATTTCATCAATTTTATTACTAAAAATAGATGCTTGAAATGAAACATCAACAGAGTTTGCGTCTAGAATTGCTTGTTCAAAATTATTGAATTCATTTATAACTGCAACAGGACCAAATATTTCAAAGTTTGAAACTTTATCTTTTTTTGAAGGATTCAATAAAATAGTTTTATCATACAGTGATTCAGAAATCTTTTTTCCTCCCAAAACAAGTTCTGATTTGTTTGATAAAGACTCATTTACCCAACTTTCAACTCTTTTCAATTCTGAATTTCTTATTAATGGACCTACAACCGTATCCTTTAAAAAAGGATCACCAACTTTTAATTTTTTTGTTTCTCTTATAAAAACATCGATGAAATCCTTAGAAACTTTTTTATCAACAAAAACCCTTTGAACTGAAACACAAACTTGCCCCGCATGATAAAAGGATCCTCTAGATATAGCTTTTGCACACATTTCTAAATCACTATTTTTCGTTATGAATGTAGGTGCCATTCCCCCATGTTCAAGAGAACATCGTGTACCCGATGACAACTTTGATCTTAAGAACCAACCAACTTTACTTGATCCAATAAAACTAAAAAAATCAATTCTACTATCTGAAACTAATTTTGTAGCTAATTCTAAATTTTCAGGCATTACAAAATAGCACCTCTCTTTTGGTAAACCAGATTCATATAACATATCTAAAATCTTTATACATGATAAGGGTGTATCTTCAGCTGGTTTGACAATAACAGTACATCCGCATGCTATGGCTGGAATAACCTGATGAATAATTAAATTAAAAGGATGATTAAAAGCGCTAATGGCTAATACAACACCAATTGGTTCTTTTTGTGTAAATGCAATTCTCCCAGTTGAAGCTTCATTTATATTCATTGGAATAACTGATCCACTTTCATTTTTTAAAACTTCAATACAGGATTCAACACCCTCAGCACCTCTTTTAATTTCCACTAGTGAATCAGTAATTGGTTTCCCGCCCTCAGATGTTGCAAGATTTGCTAAATCACTGATATTATTTTTTATTTTCTCTTTAAAATTATTTAAAATTTTAATTCTATCCTTAATAGGAAAATCAACGCCTTTGAGCCGTGAGATCTGCGAGACTTTATTCAAAATTATTTCTAATTCCTTTTCGTTGTTTTTTTTGACGGATCCAACTTTCTCAGAATTCCATGGGGATTTTACAATAAGCATAATCTTTTTAGTTACATTTGAAAAATTTAATTTTATAATAGCTCTTATTAATTACAACAAAATATTCTAACTTTAATATGCCAACATTTGATATTGTATCTAAAACTGATTTTGCTGAAGTTGATAATGCTATTAACGGTGCTATGAGAGAGATTTCAAATCGTTATGACTTCAAAAATAGTCATTCTAAAATTGAAAGAAATGATGAAGAAATTGAATTAATAGGAGAAGATCAATATAAAGTAGATCAAGTTCAACAAATCTTTAGAACACATCTTGTTAAAAGAAATGTATCATCAGGAGCTTTTGATTTTTCAAAGGTAGAAGATTCTAGAGGAGGGCTTCTTAAACAAACAGCAAAAATCATACAAGGAATAGACAAAGAAACTTCACAAAAAATTAATAAAGTCGTTAAAGATAGTAAAATTAAAGTACAAGTAAGTATAAGAGGAGATGAAATGAGAGTAAGTGGAAATAAAAGGGATGCTCTTCAAGAAGTAATAAAAATAGTTAAAGACATTAATATTAAACAACCTTTACAATTTATAAACTTTAGGGATTAACATGGATAAAAAAAAAGATTTAAAAAAAGTACTCGACAATACAGGCGATGGACTTATTGATAAACTAGCTGCTGTAAGATACATATCTCAGAAGGATACTAAAACAGTTTCTTCAGTTGTTTCAAGTATTTTAAAGAGAAAAAAATAGTTTATAATTTTTTTTTAATTACAAAAAATACATATCCTTGATGCCAATCACTGTTTTCCCCAGAAGCTAGTGAATTTGAGCCATCGTGAGTCGTTCTGATTTCTAATTTTGATACAATCTCTAAATTGAGGTTGTCAAGAGCAAAAAATGTTCCATTTCTTACTTGATCCCAGTTCCAATCATCGACTATTAAAATAAACTTATCTTGTAAAGCCGGTTGGGCAAGGGTGATACCCTCCACATGGTCTTCAAAATGGTGAGGACCATCAAATAAAAAAATATTATGTTTATCTATTTTTTTAAAGTCTACTTTACGAAAATCTTTACTTAATATTTTTAGTTTGGATTTTGGTAAAATACATCTTTTTATATTCTTATTAAATTCTTTATGAGGGTCAACTCCATCAAAGAAAAATTGACTCCAATTATCAATACAAGTTATTTTTAATACATTATTTGCAGAGGCTGCACAAGCTGTTGAACCAGTGTAAGATCCAATCTCTAAATAAGATGGATTATCAATTTTTGAAATTAGAGTATTAATTAAAACCCTATATTTTCTTCCTGACAAGCCAGGTAATTTTAAAATCCAATCATTGATTTTTCTTTTTTTTTCTAATGACTCAAGAGTTGATTCCTTTATTTTCTTTAAAAGCTCGTCATTTTGATCCCCAGAAAAGATTATTGAAGTTTCATCAAAACTTGAAACTTCATTAAAAAATGCTAATAATTTCTTTTTTTTTTTAATTAAATGTTTTCTTTGAATGTTGTTCATTTTTAAATTTTAGATTAGTTTAATAATATGCGTGCCATAGATAATTGCAATAATGTTAATGATTTTAGAAAATTAGCTAAGAAAAAACTTCCTTTTCCCATTTTTCATTATATCGATGGAGCAGCTGAGGATGAGGTTACATATAGAAGAAATACTGAAAGTTTTGAAAAATGTTATCTTGTTCCAAACGTTTTAAGATCAGTTAAAGAAATTGATTTATCAGTTTCAATTTTAGGAAAAAGGATAGATCTTCCATTTTTTTTATCACCAACAGCACTTCAAAGATTATTTCACTACCAAGGAGAATACGCTGTTGCTAAAGCTGCTGAAAAATTTAATACTTTTTTTGGAATTTCTTCGCTATCAACTGTTTCAATTGAAGAAATTAAATCAATTAAATCACCAAAGATATTTCAATTATACTTTCACAAAGATAAGGGACTTACTGATTCAATGATTCAAAAATGTAAAGACTCTAAGATTGATGCTTTAGCCTTAACTGTAGATACCATCACTGGAGGTAAAAGAGAGAGAGATTTACGAACTGGATTCACATCACCACCAAAATTAACTATAAAAAGTTTTCTTAGTTTTTTATTTTCACCAAAATGGACTCTAAACTATCTGTTTAGAAAAAATTTTGACTTACCTTTCTTAAGTGAATACGTAAAAGAAGGAACTGATGTTAAGGTTTCAATTTCAGATTATTTTTCTAATATGTTAGATCAAAATATGAATTGGAAAGACGCAGAAAATATCAGAAAAAGTTGGGGAGGGACCTTTTGTTTGAAAGGTATTATGTCTTCTGATGATGCTAAAAAAGCTGTAGATATTGGTGCGGATGCTATAATGATTTCTAATCATGGTGGAAGACAACTTGATGGCTCAAGATCCCCATTCGATCAATTGGAAGAGATTGTTGATAAAGTAGGTGGAAAAATAGAAATAATTTGTGATGGTGGTATTAGAAGAGGTACCCACATATTAAAAGCATTATCTATGGGTGCTAATGCTTGTTCAGGAGGAAGAATGTACTTGTATGCATTGGCTGCTGGTGGGCAAGACGGTGTTTCTAGGGCTATATTTAATTTAAAAAAAGAATTAGAAACTGATATGAAACTAATGGGTTGTAAGAATATAAAAGATTTGAACAGAAATAATTTGAGGTTTAATTGAATTTTTATGTTTTCATTATTGTAGCTTTTTGTTTTTTGAATTTATCAGCAAAGAGTCTTGATAGTCCTGATTTAAATTTCAATCATGATAATCCGTTATCATGGCAAGAGTGGAAAAAAAATACAATTCTAAATTTTAAAAATGACTTTAGTGAATCTACTATTAATCATTTTAAAAAGCTTACATTCAATAAGAGGGTAATAGAATTAGATAGAAAACAACCTGAATTTACGATTACATTTGAAAAGTATATATCAAATCATCTTAATAAAAAGAAAATAGTAAAGCTTAACAATGAATACAGTAAAAACAAGAATCTACTGGATAAAATCAAAAAAAAGTATGAAGTTGATCCCAAGATTTTAGTTTCTCTTTGGGGAATTGAAACTTACTTTGGAAATTATGTAGGAAAATTTAATATTTTAAGATCATTAGCTTCACTTGCATATGATGGTAGAAGAAGTAATTTTTTTTTGGGTGAATTAAAAAAAGCATTATGGATCATTGATAATAAACATGTTGAAATTAATAATTTTAAAGGGTCATGGGCCGGAGCTTTTGGGCAAACACAATTTATGCCAAGTACATTTACAAATTTTGCTGTAGACTTTAATTCGGATAATAAAATTGATTTGTTTCAAAAAAATGATGCATTGGCATCAGCCGCTAATTATTTGAAGAAGTCAGGGTGGGATAATAAATTAATTTGGGGAGAAAAGGTTTCAATAAAATTAACGAAAGATTTAAGACTGTTATCTGAAAAAAAATTATATAAAAGTATAAACTTTTGGGAAAGTAATGGAATTAAGTTCAAAAATGATTACAATAAAAAAAATAAGTTACGTTTGATAATTCCAGATTCAACAGAGGGTCAATGTTTTTTGGTAAACAAAAATTTTGATGTGATATTAAACTGGAATCGCTCAAATTATTTTGCTTTAACTGTCTTTTTACTTTCAAATGAAATTAATAATTAATAAAAATTACAAAAATCTTTTCAATTGTTTAATTACTTGTATTTTAATCACCAGTTGTTCTGAGGCTACATTCCTTGTTAACTCAGCAAAAAGAATAGGGTCTTGGGGGGATGATCCAACTTATAAAATTGGCAATCCATACAAAATTAATGGTAAATGGTATTACCCAGCTGTAGATTATGATTACGATGAGACAGGAATGGCCTCTTGGTATGGTCCGCAGTTTCACGGAAAAAAAACTGCTAACGGGGAAATTTTTGATCAAAATAAAATTTCGGCTGCTCATAAAACTTTACCATTACCATCTATAGTCAAAGTTACAAATTTAGATAATGGAAGAATTCTGCCAGAAGTACGGATCAATGACAGGGGACCATTTGCAAAAAATAGAATTATTGACTTATCAAAAAAAGCTGCTGAAGAACTTGGTTTTGTCAATCAGGGTGTTGCTAGAGTAAGAGTTCAAATACTTGAGGATGAATCTCGAAAGATGGCAGTACTTCAAGAAAATAAAAAAATTAAAACTAATTCTGCTGAAATAGGAAAAGTTCAAAAAAAACAAATTAAGGATAATTATGATGAATCAACTATGAAGGCATCATTGAGAGACAATAAAAAACCAGAGATTTCAATTGATTTTCCGGAAGATGCTACAGTAGAATTTTCATCAAAAAAAAGAAAAGAGGTAGAAATAGATTTTGTTGAATCAGAAAATGATGGTCAACAAATAGAAGATGAGATTTATTTTCCAAAATATTCTAATAAAGAAATAGTTGAAGAAAAAATTAAAAAAGGAGAAATTTTTTTTACTAAAAAAGACGAAGGAAGAAGAGCTAATCTAGAAATTCAGGTAGGTGCTTTTGAAGATCATAGAAACGCTAAATCATTGATTGAAAAATTATCTGAGTTTGAAGCATATATCAAAAGAGAATTTGTAAATGAGAAATATTTATACAAAGTTAGAATTGGACCAATTGAAAATATGAAAATTGCTAATAGTATTAAAAAGAGACTTGGAAAAATAGGGATTTCAACAGTCAACTTAATTATGAATTGAAGATAGATGAAAATTTTTATTATTTTATTTATATCCATCTTTTTTAAAAACAGTTTTGCTTTAGAAACAAATGCAAAACAAGCTTTACTTTTTGATCAAGAAACTAAGACAGTAATTTTTGAAAAAAATGCCGATGATTTAATGTCACCAAGTTCTATGAGTAAAATTATGACAATCTATTTACTTTTCAAAAAAATTAAAGAAGGTGATGTAAAGTTAGATGATAAATTTAAGGTTAGCAAAAAAGCTTGGAAAAAAGGTGGTTCTAGAATGTTTTTAAACCTTAATTCACTTGTAACTGTCGAAGATTTAATAAGAGGGATTATTGTACAATCAGGAAATGATGCATGTATTACGCTTGCAGAGGGTATTTCTGGAAGTGAAGAAGAATTTGTTAATGAAATGAATCTACTTGCTGAAGAAATAGGTTTAAATGACTCGACATTTAAAAATTCAACTGGATGGCCAGATCCTGATCATCTTATGACCACAAGGGATCTACTTATTCTTGCTGAAAGAACAATTGAAGATTTTCCTGAATATTATCATTACTATGCAGAAAGAGAATTTGAATACAACAAAATTAAACAATCAAATAGAAACCCACTAATATTTTCAGATCTTAATGGTGATGGGCTTAAAACTGGACATACATCATTAGGAGGATACGGCTTAGTTGCATCAGTTGAAAAGAAAAATAGAAGGTTAATACTTATATTAAATGGATTGAATTCAAATAAACAGAGGCGGAAAGAATCTGAAAGATTAATTAAACTAGGTTTCAATCAATTTAAAAATATAAATGTGATAAATATGAACACAGTAATTGATGATATTCCAGTATGGGGAGGAAAAGAAAA
>MDTD01055075.1_pt1 | contig 11597 bp, 10 predicted proteins | sample 811221 | NCBI WGS metagenome assembly MDTD01 (sample SAMN05326646, study PRJNA326480) | marine metagenome | isolation source: seawater | place: Pacific Ocean: South West | collected 2011
ATAACTTTCTGACGTTCTCCTCCGCTTAGTTTACTATAAGGTTTTTCAATCAAGTCATGAAGTTCAAGTTCCGAGATAGCCCGCTTTACCTTTGCTCCATTATCTTTGGCTCTTTTCCAGGGATAACGTCCAAGCTCAACAACTTCGCGAACTGACAAAGGAATCCGTCCGGGAATTTCCTGTTCGACAAATGCCATATTACGAGCCCGTTCAAGATTGCTGGAATAAGCCGGGTACACGCTGCCGTCTTGCGGTTCCAATTCTCCTGTGATAACTTTCAGGAGTGAACTTTTCCCGCTGCCGTTAGGCCCGAAGATGCCATGAAAAGTTCCAGGGTTGAATTCTGCTGATATGCAAGAAAGCACCTCCTGCCCTGAAGAATATGAAAAACAAATATTATTAAGTTTAATCACTTTTCCGGCTCCTGTCGGAAATAAGCAAATAGAAAAAGAATGGTCCGCCGCCAAGCGCCATCAAAATTCCGACCGGAATTTCATGCGGAGCCGCCGCAACCCTGGCCAGAATATCAGCCGTCATCAGGAGAAATCCTCCGGTAAGAATCGAACCAGGCAGAAGTTTTTTAAAGCTCGCACCCGTCATTATCCTGACAATATGCGGAACCGCCAACCCGACAAAACCGATCACACCGCAGCAGCTGACCGCTACAGCGGTTAAACCTGCAACAGTCACCATCAATAAAGGTTTGATTATTTTTAAGGGAACCCCGGCCAGACTGGAAGAACGGTCCCCCAAAAGCAGCATATCCATTTCAGAAGAGAGGGCATATAGTATTATCCAGCCCGTAAGCGCAACCGGGACCAGCAGGTAAACATCCCTCCAGGTGATCCGCCAGAAACCGCCAAGCAACCAGAAAACCAGCGAAGAAAGACGTTCATCAGCCAGATAAAGAGCCCCGGATGTCAGGGCCGATGAAAACGCATTGACCGCAATACCGGCCAGAATCAGGACCGTTGCGTCCCAGCCCCTGAGCTTGCCGGGAATAAACAGCAGTAAAAGTGAAGCCACCCCGAAAATAATACTAAGCGGAGCGACAAAGCATTCACCAATAAAAAAGCCGATGACCGCTCCTAAAGCAGCAGAGTTTACTGCACCAAGTACGTGCGGGGAAGCAAGATCATTACGAAAAAGATTCTGTGTCGCACAACCGGAAGCGGCAAGCATGCCGCCAACCAGAAAAGCAGCCAACAAGCGCGGCAGACGAATATCAAGTAACACCGTCCTGGTCGCGATAGAAACCTCTCCCCCTGAAAGCATGGTCCATAATTCGCTATAACCGCAATTCCCCGCCCCCAATCCCCATGAAATAAAGAACAGCGGCAGAATTGATGCGGCAAGGTATTTCATCCCTTAGGCTCCAGCCACTATTTTCACGTCAAAACGGTCATCGCGAACTGAGAGGTCCAGAGCCTCTTCACTACTCAGGCAGGAAAATCCGACCTTATTCAAATAACCTTCCGCAAGATGAACAGCTGACTCCATCTCTCGACCGGTCGGCCTGCGCCAAGGCTGTCCGGGAATCGGTATATACCCCATAATATGGAAAGGAATCGAAGCATCAAGCCTGGAGAGAAACCGCAATAATCCTTCCATTTCGTCCAACTCGACAAGCCCCGGCACATAGACCATATTAGCCGACATTTTTATTCCTGATTTGAAAGCTCTGGTGAAATTATCATATATCAAATCTTTGGGTTGTCCGGTTATTTTCAGATGCAGATCTTCGCTCCACGCTTTAAAGCCGACATTGGCGCCGTCCAGGTTCTTCAAAGGCAGACGGCTGCCGTTAGTGTGGCCAAGTTTTGCCTCCGCTCCAAGTTCACATTTGGCAAATTCCAGCATTTCTTCCAATTCTTTTGCCAAGGTTGGCTCGCCGCCCATAAAAAAAACTTTTTCAGGGTTGAGGGACTTCAATACCTCTTTTTGCTCAGAGACGCTTAAAAACTTCTCGGGATGAGGAACTGACAATCCGGGCCTTCCATCGGCTCCGCTTTTCAATTTATAGCTGCAGAACGGACACTGGAAGGTACATCCCCAGTTATGCAGCGTGGCAAACTTGTATTTTTCGTTCCAGGTTACTCTAAAAAAAGACATTTTTCACCTCATGCATGTTTTCAAATATTCAATTGCTTCAAGCGGGGCCACCCCCTCAATGATTAAACGGCGGCTGACCGGGTATATCCGGCCGTTTTTTGCGGCTGGAGTATTGGCGATACCGGGACGACGAACAATCTCCTCCGGTTTGCTGAATCCTTTTATATAAAAAATTACTTCCGGGGATTGTCCGATTATAGTTTCCTGACTTACCAGACCGGTTTTACGGATTATATTTTTTCCTCCGGCGGCTTTTACCAGGTCGCCTATATAGGACTGCTCTCCGGCACATTTCCCTGCAGCATACAGTTCAAAATAAACCCTGCGTTTTTTGCCACCGGCTCCGGCAACCTTATTCAGCGTTTCCTTAAACTTTTTGCATAGCTTCTCAGCTTTTGCCTTTTTCCCGACTAACTCGCCAAGTTGTTTGATGAGTTCCGGGTAAGTCTCAAGCCGGAGTTTGGCCACTGTTCGAACCTGTATTCCTTTCAATTTAAGCTCTCTGGACAAGGCGAGCTGATAATACCACAATACAGCGGTATCGATATTCAGTTCTACCATTTTTTCTCTTGATACGGCACTGCCTTTTCCGATTACAGGCGGATTTTCTTTACCCGTGGCAATTTTCCCGTATTCATCAATTGCCGCTGGAGGACATCCCAGTTGAATAAGAATATGAGTCGCGGCAGTGGACAGCGATAAAATTCGAGGCGGCCTAGTGTGGGATTTGCCAACGCAAATGTCTGAGACAAACACCATAAGCAAAATTATATAGATGATTTTCATCAGAAAGTGCCATCCCACTCATTGACAAGGTCCCAGTACCGATGAGGAACCGAATCGAAGTTCAGAGTTTTAACATGCCCGTCTCCGAATGCCGCATTAAAACCCAGTGAACTGGCGTTATGCCTGAAAGACAGTTTTTTGCAAAAACCGCCAACCACTGCGGCCTCCCCATTATATTCACCGATTTCCGGCTCCGCGATGGTTGTACCGATGTAATATGAACCGGCATCCGCCACACAAATAAACTCTGAAGGCTTGCGGATCAGATTTACGTTCACGCCGTACCACAACTTATAGGGCTTTTCACTCTCATGCCCTTTTGAATAGCATTGATTAATACCATAGCTCAAACTATTTGTGTCACTGGTGCTGTATACGACTCTCTTATCCGCAGATCTAGCGTCGGAGGGACAAACATAAACATTTCCGGCCATCTTTTCGCTCTTCTTAGTGAGATACAATTCCATCAGGTCCACCCAGCGTACTCCTGACGCACTGACCGGAGGGGTGTATTTCCAGTCGGAACAGTAGTTAAAATGAGCCAATCCAAACTGCTTTAAGTTACCGGTACAGCTGATTGTTTTTGCCTTATCCCTCGCTTTATTCAAAGCCGGCATTAGCATTCCGGCCAAAATTGCAATAATTGCAATTACAACCAATAATTCTATTAATGTAAAATAGCGTTTTAACATAGTTTATCCTTTTTTACTAAGATATTAAATCAACCATCATGAAAAATCGCAATTAAAAAAGCTTTCATTCAGTTGCCAGATTAATTAACAGCAAAAAATGATTAAAATATAGTAAATTAATTATTTAATCTTCTATCACTAATTGATCATAAATTTGCTGACTTCAGTTTAAAAACATAGTTTTTTTGCTGAAAATAAAAATTTGCAATAGGCAGGAATACAGTATTACGATTTTTTATTTCGTAATATTATAACATCAAAAAAGAGCAAAAGCAAACATTTATGGCAAAAAATCAGGAAATATGTTCGCCAGTGGTACTCATGGAGAAGTTAACGTTAAGAACGCCGCGAAGCTGCCTGATCGAATTGGCGAGTTTTTTAATGTTATCCCCGTTCCCCTTGATCATAATCATTTCGGAGCATATTTCATGGCTGAGATGCAAATGGGTTGCGGCCAGAACATGCTCGCCACTGTGGTGTTGCAACTCGACCAGCTTCTCTGTCAGGCCACGCTGATGATGATTGAAAACCACGGTCACAGTGGCAATCACCTCTTTGCCGGACTCCCATTGTTCATTTATTAGCTTATCACGAATAAGATCCCTGATATACTCTGACCTGTTATCATATCCGCTCTCATTGACCATATCCGTCAGTTTTTCAAGTAGCGGTTTCTCCAACGACAAGCTTAAGCGAACCAAATTTGACATCCGGCAATCTCCAATAATATTACTAACGATTAATTTTCAATAAAATAATACTTCAACCTTATCTTACCAGATAAAGACACAAGAAAGAAGTTGAGGAAAAGTTAACGGCTTCAGGCGTCCTTCTTTTCAAATTCTTTTTTGGCTTCAGGCAGGAATTTCTTTATTTCATCAAGAACTCTTACGCTCATCTTCTCATCGCCAAACGCTCCGATACGAATAGAGACTTCGCTATTCGTATTTGATTCCGAGCTGACCTCAACCATGATTTTATCGTCGGAAGCATTGCGTCCCACAATTTCCGCATCAACAGCGGAACTGCTTGATGAAACCAATTTGATATCCATTGATTTAAACGCCTTCTTCGCAGCTATCGCGACAACTCTGGGTTCCCCATCAAGCGTTGCTTCCAGGTCCCCGTTTACGTAAGCGACTCCGGCCGCGCCGGCTCCGGCCGCAGCTCCGATAAGAAGCAATGTGCAGCCGGTCAAAGATGTCACTCCGGCCAACACAGCGACAAGGGCAATATGTTTAAAAACAGACGCCAAGCCTGATTTTGTTTTCAACTTTTTACATGAAACAGTCATTTTAATACCTCATTAATTATGATTTTGTTAGCAAACAGCTCTTTGCAAATACATTACATGGTGAAGATATTTTATACAAACTTCAAGCTCAATTATTACGATAAGTTGACGGAGAAACTCCATACCTTTTTTTGAAAAGCTTGGAGAAGTAATAGACATCGTCGTAGCCGGAACCGGAAGCGACTTCACTGATAGACTGCGATTTATCTTCCAGAAGCATAGCCGCGTTTTTCAGTCGCAGCCGAATCACATAGTCAATCGGCGACACCTTGAAATATTTTTTAAATTCCTCGCAAAAATATGGCGGCGACATACAGGCAATTGAGGCCAGCTTATTCAAGGTTAATTTGGTGGTAAAGTCCGCTTCTATCGCCTTTTTAGCGGCGCGTATCCCCGGCGGAATATGATTGACATTCCCGCAACGGGTTTTGATCTTGTTCAGCCAGATATCCAGCAGCAGCCTGACGCTGTCAAGGTCAACCTGCGTCCGGCTCATCTCCTCGACGATCAGCTCCAGCCACTTATCCGACTCACGGCAGTCATCAAACTTAACCGGACTGTTGAGCGGAATGCCAGCGGCAACAATAGAGTTAACCGCATCCACTCCTTTCAGGCGAATCCATGAATGTTCCCAAGGTGAACCATTGATACTGCCATAACAGACCGGCTCATTCTCAGGGAAAATATAGAGTGTCTCCGGTTCCGTCGTTTCGATCAAATCCCGGCGCACGATCCGCATCGGAGCATGAAACATCATTATGCGGTATGCGGGAATACCGGTCCCTTCATAGAAGTCGTCACGACGACAATGCAGGCCGATCACTTCAATTTCGAAACGAGAATCAGCTCCTACTCTGTCAAATATATATCTTTTTTCGCTCATAATATTAATATAATACATCAATAGCATAATAAAATCTATTTACTTATATATAAATAATAGTATATTTTATTAATATAATACAAATTTAACCACAGAGATAACAGAGAGACACGGAGAAAATACGTTTTTTATTTCCTGCTTTGCAGGAATTTCTTAAATCTGCTTCGTGTTACTCCGTCTCCTCCGTGGTGAGACTCCTAAATATAACAAAGGAAAATATCATGAAACGCCCGAATGTTCTTATACTTTACACCGATCAACAACGCTGGGATGCCGTCGGTTATACAAATCCACTGGTAAAGACCCATAATATCGATGCTCTGGCGGCCGCCGGGGCGACCTTCGAGAACACCTTTGTAAACACCCCGGTCTGTATGCCAAGCCGCATGAGCATGCTGAGCGGCAGATATCCGGCCACCCTCGGCATAGCCAGCAACGGCATTCCAATGCCTATGGATATTCCATGTCTGCACAATGTCCTGAAACTTTACGGATATAAAACCGCAAATATCGGCAAACTGCATTTCCAGAACCACTCCGATCACGATCATCGAACCCCGCATCCGACTTACGGATTCGATGTGATGATCAACTCTGACGAGCCGGGATGTTACGATGACGCCTATATAAAATGGGTGGAACGCAAGGCCCCGGAGATGGTTGAAAAATGCCGGGTCTCGACGCCTCCGGCCTGGGAGGGCACTCCGTACGACGTTCATCCCAGAAACACCGACGAACCATATCTTTTTGAAGGCGATGAAAACCTGACCCACACGGCTTTCGTCGGTGATGAGACAGTCACTTTCATCGAGAATTCCGGCAATGAACCGTTCTTCTGTATAGCCGGTTTTTATGCTCCGCACTGCCCGTTGAATCCGCCAAAGCGTTTTGTTGAGATGTATGACGAAGCGGAAATGCCGCTGCCGGTCAGGAACGAGGGCGACAATTTCAACGACCATCCGGATTCCCGCTGGCAGAAGGTCAAGGCCTATTATTACGCCATGATCAGCCAGGTGGACGAAGAGGTGGGCCGCATTCTGGAAGCGCTGGAAAAATCCGGCAAGCTGGATGATACACTTATTATCTTCACCTCGGACCACGGCGAATACCTGGGCGATTACGGTCGGGTCCAGAAAGGCGGCCCGGAAGACAGTTCCAGCCATGTTCCACTATTATTCAAAGGTCCGGGCATCGGCTCCGGCAGCTACGACGAGATGACCGAAGCTATCGATATCGCACCGACCATCCTCGACTACTGTGGGATTCAGATTCCTCCGTACATGCAGGGACAAAGCCTGCTGCCGTTATTCAATAATCAGAAATTCAAGGCCAGAAACTCAGCCTTGATCGAACTGAAACATCCATTCAAAAGTGCTTACAAAGCGGTCAGGACCAAAGACTTCCTGTATAACGCCGAAGCGGAGAATGAGGAACTTTATGACCTGCGCGAGGCCCCGTATGCATTAAAGAACGTCGCCAACGCTCCGGAATACGCGGAAGCGCTGTCGGAAATGCGCCGTGAGATGGTTTCCAGACTGATCGAAACGCAGAGTCAGTATCCATTAAAAGAAGCCAGCTATTAAATATCCTCAAGTCTGATTTTAGTCTGAGCTTGCCAGATTCCGCCCGGGGCCAAATCAATTACCCCGGATTCATTATCCGGCAGATTCAGATTAGGCGCATCGATCATCCAGGTCATGGGCTCGGGACAGAAATAGCCGTTCCCGCCGCCGCCATTAAAGAGGCACCATTGCGGATAATTGTCGTCCGACTCGTAAAAAACCCGATATCCGGCGGACGGATATTCAATCACCGCACCGTGAAGCGGCTTGCCGCTGTAAATTTCAGTCGTCATCGGGCAATGGCAGCTGACCGCCGCCGCATCAGTATAGACCGGCAGTTTATCATCCCAAGGGATTAGGTTACCGGTCGGATGCCAGCATGAGGTATCAATCTCCCAGTATCCTTTGCTTGCGGAAACTCGCGCGACGGCATCAGGAGTCATGCGGAACGCGGTATGAAAACCCAGTCCAAACGGCATGATCAAATCACCGCGGTTGTAAATAGTAAAATCCTGAATCACCTCGTTATCGACAAAGGTGTAACGCATCTTCATCGTAAAATCGTGCGGATATCCAGCTGTAGCGGCGACATCAATGGTCATTTCGACGTAATCTTCACCACTTTCAGCCAACCGCCAGGGTTTTCCCAGCAAAGGACCATGCAGATGGTTTCCGCGATCAGGTTCATTGACCGGAAATTTATAGTCGACCCCGTGCCGGGAAAATTTTCCGCCGCCGATCCGGTTAGGCAGGAACAGGACCGGGATGCCGAAAAATTCCGGCATCTTGTACAAATCCTCCAAATCATCCGGCGACCGCAGTAACTCCAAGTCTGCCGTTTTATTGAGCAGACGGTACATATTTGCTCCGCAGTCAACCGCGATCTCCGCTATCCAGTTTCCGGTATCAAGTTTGAATATTTCTTTATTAGACATTGCTATTACCCTAATTTTAATAAAAAATTTTCTTTTGGTCAAGGCTATCCCCGATGCAAGCATCGGGTAATTAACCTTTACTCTTTATTTTGTTTCCGCTTCCTAAGCACATAGTGCGATGTTTGAAGCGGTATATCGCCATCCGCCGTACGGATTAATGAATTTTACATATTTTACGGTATTCCGACGGAGAATAACCGGTTTCAAGTTTAAACTGCCGGGAAAAATAGAACTGATCGACAAAACCAAGTTCACCGGCTACTTCACTGATACTCAGATCAGTTTGAGTGAGCAGCGTGCAGGCCTTCCGGACAATAATCTCAATCCTGAATTTTGCCGGCGGCACGCCCATATATTTTGACCAGTAACGTCTGATCGTCGGGATCGATATCTTATACTTTTTACTGTAATGCCCAAGGTCGACAAAATCGTTCCGGCTTTCCATATCCCGATATATTTCAGTTATGACCGAATAATAACGACTGTCGGTCTTCTCTTCCGGGGCAAGCACACTTTCCGTAAGCAACTGTTCACACAGACAATCAAGACGATCAAGGTTGATTGAACATAGCGGTTGGTCAATTATGGATTTGATGCGCGACCCTACCGCCAGAACCTCTTTAATATTTTTGATCTGCCACATCGGACTGATTCCGTCCCAAAGCTTTTTCTTTATAACAAAGTCTGAACTGGCTGCCGGAAGAACAAAATGCAGCTCGTCCCAGGTTTTGCCTTTATCGGGCCCGAAACGCAGTTCGACATCCGGCGGCTGCACCAGAACGCATGGCGCTTTCACCTTGAGATATTTGCCCTTCCAGTAATAGCGACCGGTACCTGACAGCACGAAAACGAAATTCAGCGTCTTGAACGTACAAGTGAAAAAATAGTCCTTGCCATAGATATATCCTGCGGAGAGAACAGGGGACATACTGTTCAAGCAGCGTTCTGCATCAGGAAATCTTCTGATCAATTTATCCATATTATTGATTATATTCTTAATGGATTTTTTTGTATTTATATCGTATAATCTTACTAAACAAATATAATTTATACAAATATACAGACCTTGATCGAGTTTTCAAACAGTCTTTAGAAAAAGGAAAGATTATGCAAATTAGCAGATTTATGACATTCTCACTAACGGCGTTTGCTATAACCGCTATATCTATTCAGGCCAATGCCGGCATAATAAAAGAAGTCACATATCCGAAAACAATCAACGCCGGACAGGATTTCAAGGTCAAACTAACTATAGCCGACAACGTTATTGATCCCGGAACAATAAGCACTTACAGCTTCAACGACGAAAAAAAATACAGCATCAACGGATCAATTTTGTATGACGCCGTGAAATACAAGTCCACCGAGGCAAATATTGAAGACTGTCCGGATGCCTATAACGGAAAATGCGTTGTAAAAGGAAAAAAGTCAAAATATCTTGTTGAGATCCCGTTCCCGGAAAACGATGTCATATACCAGGTATGGGTTCATGCGTCAGGCGGATATACAACGTTAAAGGCGCTCGAAGGGGATAAATTCAAATGGCTAAAGAGAAGCTGGAAAAAGACCGATGATTTTTCCTGGCGCGGCCTGGGGTCATACAATTATAAAGACGCAGGTAAGACGGTATGCATATCATCCCATGGCGGAAAAATTGACCGGGTTATGCTAATCCCGGTCACTTATGAAATGATGCTCAGGCCGGAAAACGTCTTGAACGCAAATGAGTTTACATGGAAGACCAATATATCATCTGTCGGACTTCACTCGTTTGAAGTATCAGTCAAAGCGGAAAAGTTATCCGACAGCCGTAAAATAACCGTTAATGTCATTGATCCGGCAAAAACAAAAAATGCCCCCCCCCTAAAGATTCCGGTTGATGCCCAGTTCGTCATTCCGTGTACAAAAGACGCGGTTGAATTGAAAAAATATCCGTTATATAACTTCGTCAAACACAGTCTCAAAAGGAAAGCTTCAGATCTTTACGGGCTAAAGTTCAATATAACCGACAAAATCGTCTGTCTGAAAAGCAAAACGGAAAAGGAGCTTCCGGCGTCAGTGACCGTGCCGGTAGGAAAGAAAGCGGCTGGATTGTCGTTTCTTCTGGCTGAATACTGGCAGGGCGACACCGGCAAAGAGATGGCCTTTATCACAATCAATTATCAAGACGGTAAGAGCGTAAATGTACCGTTAAGGGAAGAGTATGAGATTTCCGGCAGTTTGAAAACTGAAGAACCGCTAAATTCAATCTGCATTGCCACGGCTTTCTCGACCGTCTCCTATCATGTCACGCTTTTCACCTGGAGCAATCCTGATCCTCAAAAAGTTATCAAGTCATTTACCTTTTCCAACGACCTGAAAAAGCGCTCAACCAAAGATGAAAACAAACAGATTCCTTTGAATCTGACCAGAATCACATCACAAATGCTGCTGGGAGCCGTTGGGATCACTTCTGCAGCGGATGTCAGAGCACTTGAAAAACTGCAGACGAAAAATGATATTAAGGAAGCTTCAGTTAATTACGGCACAATTGATTTCGGCAACATCAAAGGCAAAATCTCACCATTGCTGTTCAGCACTAACGAAAGCTTCATTGTCAAAACCGACAACCCGGGTTTCTTTGATTATCACAGGAAAATGGGACGAATCGACTGCAAGGTATTCAGGATTCATTCAGGTTGGACTCCGAGAAGGATTTATACTAAAGACGGTTTTAACAAAACCTTCTACAACCGTTTTGTCACCGGCCTGAAAAATACGATAGGCAGCCACCGCGACTGGCAATTAATGATCTGCATAAACTTCATTCCCAAATATATGAAGCCGGAAACCACGGAAGGTCGCAAACTATTTGTCGAAATGTGTGCTGATCTTGTCAAGAGATTGAATATAGACAACAAGCTGGGCATCAAGTACTGGGAGATATACAACGAAGTCTACTTTAGGAAAATTGCGGAAGACAGATCACTCTGGAAGATGTATAACCAGGCGGCCGAGGCGATGAAAAAAGTTGATCCTACCATCAAGATCGGCGGTTACGCTCCCTGTTGGCCGTCAATTCCAATGATCAGGGATTTCTACACCCACTGCCATAAGAATGTGGACTTCATTTCCTGGCACAAATATCTCACCGGGTCATCAAAGACCTCGGATGAATATATCATGCGACGCACCGCTACTTATGGAGATGATGCGAAAAAGATTCGGGAAATGGTTGAGCAGGTAACTCCCGGCAAGAATGTCCAGTTGGCCCTGACAGAGTATAATATCAACTGGAACTGGAAACCCCACGATCCACGGCAGGCAACCCAGACCGGAGCAGCCTGGCTGGCC
>MDTD01092357.1_pt1 | contig 11597 bp, 7 predicted proteins | sample 811221 | NCBI WGS metagenome assembly MDTD01 (sample SAMN05326646, study PRJNA326480) | marine metagenome | isolation source: seawater | place: Pacific Ocean: South West | collected 2011
CACTTGCGCACGGCGGCGCGTTCCAGCCGCTTGCGGGTCGGCGTCTTCAGGTTCGAGGCCATCCCCAGAAACGACATCAAGCGGATGGTCAGCCAACTGGCATCGAACTGCCACCACGCCAGACCGTGGCGGGCGGACGCGGGGAAGGCATGGTGGTTGTTGTGCCAACCCTCGCCCAGGGCGAGGATGCCGAACAGGGCGTTGTTCCGACTGTGGTCGTCGCTGTTGTAGGGCTGGGCCCCCCAGATATGACAGACCGAATTGACGCTCCAGGTGACGTGGTGCTCGAAGAACACCCGAACCAGTCCCCCCCACAAAAAGCCGGTGAACACCCCGAACCAGGTGCCCGAGAGGATCCCGCCCAGTGCGGCGGGGATGGCCAGACTGAGGAAGACCCAGAGGGGGAAGAGCCGGCTGATCAGCCGCAGATCGGGATCGGCCATGAGATCGGGCACGTAGTGGGCCTCGTCGGGATCCTCGATCCGGAAGAGCCAGCCGAAGTGGGCGAAGAGGAAACGCTTGATCCGGTTGCCATCGCCGACGTGGGGTGAATGGGGATCGTCGTGGTCGTCACTGTGCTGGTGGTGCTTGCGGTGGACGGCGCACCACCAGAAGAGGGTGCCCTGGACCGCCATCGATCCGGCGATGCCCAGCGCGAACTTGACCCATCTCGGACAGACGAACGACTTGTGGGTGAAGTAGCGATGGAATCCGACGGTGATGCCCAATCCACAGATCAGATACATCCCGAAGAACAGCGAAAGATCGACGAGACCGAACCCGTTGCCCCACGCCAGAATCATGACGGTCACCAGGGCCATCGGCGGCAGGACGACGGAGATCAGAACGATGGTGTTGGCACCGCGGCGAGACCGGGCGATCGTCTTGGGCGGTGAGATGGCGCGCGTCATGTCGGGGATTCCCATGGGAGGATGGCGAGGAGTGTCCAAGAGTCTAGCTGGTCCCTGCGGACCGGGGCGAATAAACCTCGATCCATCGGAAGGGGATCACGCTCACGAACCCGTTCCGGCCCGGACATCACTGAGTCGAACCGAGACGGGGACGGTCCGATCCGCCTGCTCGATGCGACGCCCGTTCTGTCGGGAGAGGACGGGGGGATCGACCGATTCGTCGTAGGTCCGATCGACCATCGTGACCCGATGGAGGTCGCCGGTGTCGTCGAAGTCCGTGATCACGAACGACCGGGGATAGGCATCCCCGTCGGGCGTGATCAGCCAGTCGACGATGTCGATCCGCTGTTGACCCGAGGCGGATCGGCGGTGGATCGACTCCACCTGACGGTCGCGGATGTCCACGTCCTGATCCAGATCGGGCAGATGGATCCGGGCGGAAGCGCCCACGGGGCGAGGTTCCACGAAGCGGATGGTGCCGGCGGACGTCGAGGCGGGATGGGGCAGGAGTGCGAGGGTGGCCAGGTGATCATGATCCCGCAGGGCGGAGGGGTCCTCCGTCATGATCGAGCCGCCGTCGGACCGCAGCGTGCCCTGACCCACGACGCCATCGGTCGACGCCCGGAAGGTTCCGGTCCAGTTCGGGGTGTCGCCGGCATCGGCGTGGGGCATGGTGTCGTGGAAGAGTGCCCAGGCCAGACCGTCGCTGGTCGACGGGATCTCGTCGGCGGCGTGCACGGTCAACGTGGTGTAGTGCCGGACCCGTTCGTAGGGCTTGTCCTGGTGAACCCCGCTGCGGGTTTCCGGAACCATGGCTCGGATGGAGAACAGGGGGGTGGCGGGCCGATCGATGATGATCGTTCCCTCGGTGTCGGTGGTCATCGTCCGCGAGGTCCGCGCCGGGCCGGGGACGACGACTTCGGCATCGGGGACCGGCGTGCCGTCGAAGAGCACCGTCAGGTCGAGTTGGTCGGTCCCCCGGCGACGGGCGACGACCTCGGCCCGCAGATCGCTGGGCTGCGCGGCGGCGTCCAGGCCGGCGACCCCCTTGGCGTGATATTCGAGCAGGAACGGCTCCCCGCGGGTCATCAGGCCGTAGGTGAAGGCGGCGCACGCGACCGCTTCACCGGCGGGCAGCGGCGTCACCAGCGCGTAGGGTTCGGCGGTGAACTCCAGAGGCCGTCCGCTGCCGTCGACGCTGGTGGCCGGCGACATGAGGGTGATCATGCGTTCGCTGGAACTGAAGTCCCAGGCGCTTTCGGCGAAGTGCAGTTCCACCCGGGGGTCGACGCCGCGGACGACGTGGGCGAACAGGAAATGGGCACAGGCTTCCGTGGGACTCAGATGAATGGCGTAGGTGGCGACGAGAATGACGATCAACGCGCGAATCATGACGCAGGGCTCCAGCTGCAGCCCGCGGAACGGGGCCGCCGAGTGACGGGATGGGGGATTCCTCGACAACGGAGCCCCCCGGAAGCGGTAGTGTAGGCCCATTCCGATGGAGGACGGTTCCGCGGGGCGGCGGGGATCGGCAATTCCCCGCAGCCCCGGCCGAAAGCCGAATCGGTAGAATCGAGCGGGAACGGGCCACGGCCCGTCCCTCGCCGGGTGCGGGAACCGGGCGCCCGATGACGGAGATCGCATGCGATTCACCTGGCGTTGTCTCCTGGCGATCGTGATCTGGGGCGGGGCGGCGTCCGCGGTGGCCCAGGACGTTCCCGACCTGGTCAAACCCGACGTCTCCCGGGAACGGACGGCGGACGAGGCGACGCTGGCGGAGCGCGCGACGCCTCCGGATCTGTCGCGTCCTCCGGTCGGCGAGGACGTGGAGGCCGTCGGCCAGCAGGATCAGACCGGCACGCTGATGGGGTACGGTCGGGTGTGGCAGGGCCTCCAGCACCTGGAGCGTATCCAGTTTCTGTCGAACATCGCGAGTCTGCGCAACTCCGAACCGCTCTTTCCGCTCCGTGCCCCTACGCAACCGCTCGATCTGTCGGTCCCGCGACCGGTTCCGCTGACCCGCACCGACGTGGATCCGCTGCTGGGAGCCCCGTTGTCACCGCTGATGAGCCCGGGAAGGAATCTCGAGCTCTATCTCAGCGACAACTACGGCATGAACTTCGGGGTGTACTACACCCTCCTGTACCAGACGATCTCGAACGCGGTTCCCGACGCCTCCCACAACCTCGGGACGGGGCGGCTCGATTTCAATCTGGTCTGGAATCTCTGGGAGGACCCGGAATTCGGATTCGCCGATGCGATGCAGAATGCGCACGGACTCGTCGGTTTTCTCATGCGACAGGGCAACCAGATCGGCGTACCCAACGACGTGTCGTCCCGGCAGTCCGCCGGATCGATCGTGGGTCTGGATTCCCTGTACACCGGGGACGAGGGATCCGCGGCGACGCTCAACCTGCTCTACTACCAGCAGGGCCTGCTGGATGATCGGCTGGTGATCTCCCTGGGCAAGCTCCATCCCAACCAGTACATCGCCCTGAACTTCTGGGCCAACGACGAGGCCCGGCAGTTCCTCGCGGGCCCCTTCGACGGCATCCTCCCTCTGGGCACCTCGCATGGCGGTTACCAATGGGGTGCGGCGGTCCAGGTGATCCCGGACGACCGGTTCTTCATCAATGCCATCGTCACCGACGCCCTGGGACGACCCGATTCCAACTGGGGAACCCTCGACGAGGGGTACGTCTGGACTGCGGCGGAGGTCGGAACCATCCTGCCCTTCGACGAGGAAGCGCTGGGTGGTCCCACGGTCCTGTCCGCGATCTGGTCGGGGACGAATCTCAATCACTTCTCGCCGACCCCCGAGTTCCGCTGGGCCAATGCCTTCGGTCTGCAGTGGCAGGGGCACCTGACCGAGCACCTCGGCTACTTCGCGCAGGGAGCGGTCGCGCAGGAAACCATGTCCCCGTTGGCGGCCCAGTTCTCGGTGGGCATGAGTCTCGAGGCTCCGTTCGGTCGTCGCGGAGATCTCGTCGGAGGGGCGTTCAACTGGTCGCAGCCCTCGGATGCGGACCCCACGGCGGTGTCGGAACAATCCCTGATGGAGTTCTTCTATCGCGTCCAGATCACCGCGTCCTGTCAGCTGACTCCCGATCTTCAGATCATCCTGGATCCCGGTCTGCGGCCAGATGGCGATCCCGTCTTCGTCTTCGGCCTCAGGCTGACGACCGATTTCTAGTCGGCGAGTCCGATCTGCGCGGCGACCCCGCCGCCGGGTGGGTCCCGTAGACTCTGTCGCGAGGAGCAGCGCGTGGCCGATCCCGAAACCACCCAGCAGGAGTCCCGGCCCGCGGCCGTCACCGCGCGGTCCGGTCAGTACACCATCGCCGTGGCGCTGGTCGCCGCCCTCGGAGGGCTGATGTTCGGGTACGACATCGGGGTCATCGCGGATGCCAAGACCGGCATCCGGAAGGCGTTCGACGTGGGGGATCTGACGCTTTCCTTCGTGGTCAGTTCGGTGCTGGCGGGCTCCTTCATCGGTGCCCTCGGGGCCGGGCGTCTCGCGGACCGGATCGGTCGACGGTGGACCAACGTGTGGGGGGGCATCCTGTTCGGGATCGGCTGCCTGGGGTGCGCCCTGGCCGTCGACATCACGATGATCATCGCCTTCCGCGTCCTGATGGGGATCGGCGTCGGGTTCTCGTCGGTGGCCGGACCGCTCTACATCGCGGAGATCTCCGCGCCCTGGTCGCGGGGAGCGATGGTGAGTCTCTATCAGCTCGCGATCACCATCGGCATCTTCCTGGCCTTTCTCGTGGGGCTCTACACCGCCCCCAACGGTCTCTGGCGGGAAGCGTTCGGCATCGGGGCCGCGCTGGGAATCGGCCTGATCGTCGGCATGCTGGTGATGCCGCCGAGTCCTCGCTGGCTGGTGGGCCGCGGCTATCTCGAGATCGCCCGGGGAGTCCTCCAGCGGACCATGGGGTCCCGTTCGGCGGCCGAGGAGGAACTCCGGGTCATCCGGCGAACCGTCGACCAGGAGAAGGGTCAGCGACTGGTGACCAGTATCCGGACCAGTCGCGCGGTCCAGCTGGCCTTGATTCTGGCCATCGGACTGGCGTTTCTCCAGCAGGCCAGTGGTATCAACGCCATCTTCTACTACGGGCCCGAGATTCTGACGCAGGTCGGGCTGGGGGATGAGAAGACGCTGCTTCAGGCCGGCCTGGGACTGGTGAACGTCCTGGCCACCTTCATCGCGATCTGGCTCGTGGATCGTCTGGGTCGTCGTCCGCTGCTGATCGCCGGGACGACGTTGATGATGACCGCCCAGATCATCGGAGCGATCTGCTGCGGTCTGCTTCCGGAGGTCGGTGACGCGTCCACCGGTCAGGACATTCCGCCGGCGGCGGTGGTGATTCTCCTGAGTCTCGCGACCTCCATCGTCGCCTTCGCCTTCAGTCTCGGTCCACTCGTCTGGCTGGTGATCTCGGAGGTCTTCCCGTCGGGCGTGCGGAGCGGCTGCGTCGGCATCGCGACCTCGGTGAATTGGGTCGGAAACTTCCTGATCGGCAGCGGCGCGATGATCATCATCAAGGCCGATCCCGCCATCGCCTTCTGGGTATTCGCGGGCTTCAACGCGCTGACCATCGTCTTCGTCATCTGGCGGATGCCCGAGACCAAGGGAGCCACGCTCGAGGACATCGAGCAGTTCTTCACCGGTCGTACGCCCGGGACGTCGGGACCGGAGCAACGGGAACTAGGGTGAGGCCAGCCGGCAGTCCTCGTAGGTCCGGTACAACTCGTAGGCCTCCGCGTCGTTGAAAGGCAGCAGCTGCATGAAGGCGACGACCACCACGCCCCGCGCGCGGTCGATGGTGTAGTACGTGTTGAAGATGCCCGACCAGTAGGCGACGCCGGGCGTCCGCTGGCCGCGTTCCCGGGGATTGGCCTCGATCGCCCAGGCCAGGCTGTGAAGATCGGAATCGTCCATGAAGCAGCGTGCCGGATCATCGGCACCCCGGCGGGTCTGCTCCGAGTTGCGGTGATTGATCGTCATGCCCGGCGGCAGTTGGTTGGTGAAGAATTCCTCGACGGACGCTTCCGAGAGGATGCGGTGGCCGTCGAGTTCGCCGCCCCGGGCCAGGCAGGTCAGGAAGCGCAGGTAGTCCCGGGGAGTGCTGAGCAGGCCTCCTCCTCCGTAGAAGCGTTCCACGCGTTCGGTTCGCGTGGGGGGCAGCGGCAGGAACACCCCCGTGGAGGGCTCGCGGACCATGAGGGGGATCCGTTGGGCCGCGAGATCCGGGGGAAGGTTGTAGCCGGATCGGTTCATGTTCAAGGGATCGAAGATCCGGGTCTTGAAGTAGGTGTCGAGATCCATCCCGGACACGGCCTCGACCACCCGTCCGGCGATGCCCAGATTTCGTCCGTAGTGCCAGGTTTCGCCGGCCTCGAAGACGCGGCGAGGCTGCAGTCCACCGAAGCCCCAGTCATGGTCGTCGGCGGGGATCACTTCCGGCGGCGGCCAGCCCTCCTGCCCCGGTTCCCGACCGAGGTCCCGGGCGATGCGGGGCGAGTTGAAGAAATAGCCGAATCCCGCGGTGTGGGTCAGCAGATGACGCATGGTGATGGGGACGGTGGCGGGACGGGTCGACAGATCCTCGTTGAGGATTTCCAGCTCATCGAGGTGGGGCAGGTACGTCGACACCGGGGCATCGAGGTCGATGCGGCCGGCCTCGACGAGCTGCATGACCGCCGTGGACGTGATGGCCTTGGTCATCGAGGCGATGTCGAAGATCGAATCGGGCCCGATCTCCTGCGTTCGACTGAAGACCCGGAAGCTCGTTTCCACGCCCGGACCGGACGACGCCAGAACCGCCAGCGGAAGCGTGCTGGTACGGAAGGCCTGATCGACGGGATCGCAGGCCACCGGGGAATCACCGCTGCTCGGGGCCGCCAGCAGCAGGAGTGCGGTTACGGAGAAGATGGAATGCCTCATCGAAGGATCCTCCGGACGCGTGGGGCTGAAAAGGGATCGATGCCTGAATGATACTGATCCCGACCTGCCCCCGGGTCTCCAGCGCAGCGTGACTCCGGCAACCCGCGGTGGTCGGCGGATATACTTCGTCCATGACCGGATCGGGACAACAACTCGGACGCGCCTCCCGCTTCGAGGCGATCGTGGTGGGCCTACTCAGCGGAGTGATCGCCCTGGCCGTGGTGGGATCGATCTCGCTGATGCTGCTGCGTTTCGCGATGCAGATGTACCCCGGCATCGGGCCCACGCTGCTCTGGATCCTGCCGGTCCCGGGGCTGGTCGCGGTGGTCTGGTTGACCATTTCGCTGATGAACTTCTACGAGAAGTCCACCGGAAACCAGTTGCGGAACCGGACTCCCCGACTGGGTCGGTAGCGCCCGTGGATCCGGGCCGGACCGGCTCGGCCGTGGACGATCGGAACTCATGGCCGCGACGTGGCGGGGGACGCCTCCGGCTGATCGCGGGTGCCGCCGTCGACCCGACGGACGACGGTGGTCGGGTAGGCGAAGGTCAGCCCCCGTTGATCGACGAAGTCGGTGATGCGCTGCAGGATGTCCTGCTGGAGGCCGAGGAACCGCTGCCAGTGGTTGACGCCATCGTCGGCGTCGAGCTGACAGGCCACCCGGATGTTGATCGCATCCGGCCCGATGGCCTCGAGATGGACCTGGGGCTGATCGTCCCGGACCGGACCGAGATCCGAGAGGTAGTCCCGGATGCACTCGATGAGATCGTCGATCCGGTTCCTCGGCGAATCCATCTGCAGACGCAGCGTCTTCTTGAACTGATAGATGCCCTCCCGGGCGGTCAGGTTGGTGATCGTCATGTTCGCGAGCTTGGAATTCGGAATCGAGGTGACCGTGTGGTCGATGTTCCGAAAGCGTGTCGATCGCATGCCGACCGAAAGCACTTCGCCGAAGACGACGTCTCCGCCATCGTGGTATCGACACCAGTCCCCGATGGTGATCGGTCGATCGCTCAGGAGGTTGATGCCCGCGAGATAGTTTTCCAGGGACTGCCGGGCGGCCAGGGCCACCGCGAGACCGCCGACGCCCACACCCGCAACCAGGCCATAGAGCGGGAATCCAATCTGATCGCTGAGCAGGAACAGGAAGGTGATCGCGATCCCCAGGCCCGCGGTCCGGCCTCCCAGTCGGAGCAGATGGGCATCGAGGCAGTCGGGCGCGATGCTGGGCGAGCGGATGATGAGCTCGACGAAGACCATGACCAGCGGCATGCTGAGCATGGCCAGTCCCACGTAGAGCATGACCGAGGTGGTGAAGGCCAGTCCGGTGGCGAACACGCCCGTGAAGCTCAGCTGGAAGAGAAGCAGGTGCATGTTCCAGGCGATGAAGATCATGACCAGCGGCAGCAAGACCTTCCGCCCGTATCGCCTCAGGTCGGGTTCTCCCTGACGCAGTCGGCAGGTTCGTATGGTCACGAAGATCAGCGTTGCCCAGAGCCCGATGAAGATGATCAGCACGAGGATCTTCCAGAGACCCTGGCCGAGGTAGGAGCGTTTCATCCAGTCCGGGAAGGTTTCGATGGTCCGCGAAGACAGGATCCATCCGGAGGGCGTCAGATACTCCCTCTTGTTGAGCCAGGTGTTGTCGGGACCGAAGACCGGCAGGTGCTTGATGAGGTCGTAGTAGTCGATCGCGCGGGCGGCGGTTCCGGCGCTGAAGACGTAGTCGCCCGCCCGCTCCCCGTCGTCAATTCTCACGATCCGGATCTCGGTGTCGGGGATCGTCCAGTCCGGTGGCGGCGGCTGGTCCGGCTCCACATCCGGTGCCGACTCCAGGACCGCGGGATCGATCCGGCGAATGACCTCGGCGAGGTGAAGAAGCGATTCCACCGCCATCTTCCGTCGGACGGCGGGTGGAAAATTGCTGGCGTCGATCAGACGCATCAGGGCTTCGGTCCGCACCGCGATCTGGTTGACGGTCTCCTCGCTGGGATCGTTCCAGTGCGTGCCATAGAGGTACTCGGAGATCGCCGTGATCGAGTCGAGAAAACTCCGCATGGTGTCCCGCGGGCTGGAGCAGTCCAGGGGCCGCAGGGGCGCGTCGGCCCTGGGGACGTCCGCCAGCAGGGGCGAAGGTCCACCGCCCAGCAGGATCAGCAAGAGAAACGTTCGAAGAAAGCGCGTCATGGAAACTCCTGGAACCGGTCGGTCGCCAATGGTAGCTGGCCCCGTGCGACCGGACGGACGTGGGGAGCCTGAAATTCGCCCTTCGGAGCCCGGTGGAGGAAGGGATACGGAGGAAGAGGGTCGAGCCCGCACGCTCCGCCGTGCAGGGGGTGCATGCGGAGCGGCGATCGTCCGGGTGGTTCGATCGCGCGCCGGCGTCTGCGTGTCGGTGCGGAGCGGGGGCCGAACGGCTCCGTTCCGGCTCGGGATCGAGCGTACTATCTCAGAATGGAATCGCAAGGGAAGATCCGACGGCGGCCGAAGACGATTGCGATCCTCGTCGGCACGCTGTGTTTCCTGCTCTCGTTCGGAATCGTCGCCGGAATCGGAATCTCATCGATCCTGTGGTTGAAACAGGTAAGTCCGACGCTGGGCATCGTCCTGACCTGGGCGGGACCGCTCCCGATGGTCATGGTCGTGATCGGGATGACCGTGTGGATGATGGAGCTGTTCGAAAAGACGACGGGGATATCGCTGCGAACGAGGTCCTCCCGCACATCCCGGTGAATCGCCGCCCACCGAGGTGTCCAGCGTATCCGTCGTGTCCCGGTCCCCGTGATCAGGTGGAAGCGTCTCGTCGAGATGGTCGACGTGCGGCATGGCCCCCCAGCGTGGAGGGGTGAATAATCCGATGAAATGCGGAGACTAGGGTGCCGAAACCTCCGCGAGTTGATCACGGAACACCGCGGCCTTGGCATCATGGCCGGCATGCGGCTCGAAATTGTGCCAGGACTCATGAAGTTCCGCAATCAATTCCAGTACCTGGATTGTTCCGGCATCCCCTGCACCGTCAAGGGCCACATAGCCTTCCAGTGCCTCGTCCAGATACGGCAAGGCGTCCGCGTGCTTCTCCTGGATCGAGAGAATCTTGCCCATTCGCGTCAAGGCTTTCAGGGTATCGACATGTTCGTTGCCGAAGATCTTTCGTGCCGTTCCAAGACTCTCGGTGTAGACCCCCAACGCCTCGTCGTAGCGTTTCATCTTCTGAAGAGCAGTTCCCATCCATTCAAGTGCAATGAGCGTGTCTGGATGCTCGTCACCCAGCTTCCTCCGGGACAATTCAACATCCTCGGTGAAGTAGGTGACCGCCTCCTCATATCGGTCCAATCTGAGGTAGGTCACCCCGGTGTAGGTCAGAGTGATCCTATAAGTCGAATCCTCGTCATCGTTCATGGCCTTGAATGCGGCGATGACTTCAAGAAAATGAGGCAGCGCTTCGTCATACCTGGCAAGCATGAACAGCGAGAGTCCAAGAGAGTGGAGGGAATCAATGGTATCGAGATGCGCCTCTCCAAGAACATCCCGCCGCAGATCGGCCAACTGTAGAAAGTATGGAATAGCCTCTTCATAATTGCTCATCTCGTAGTACGCATAGGCAATATTGTTGAGCGACTTCAATGCGTACGGATGCTTGGAGCCCAGAAGCTGTTGCTCCACATCCAGAGCCTTCATCGTGTACTGAAGCGATTCCTCGAATCTCCCTAATTTCATCAAATACGATCCCATGTTGTAGAGTGCTCTTGAGCTGCTCACCGAGTAATCGCCATGCACCCTTCGACAGATTTCATATGCCTCCTTGTGCATCGCCATCGCCTTGGCATCGTCATCTTGATCAAAGTAGAACACTGCAATCTGAAACATGAAATCGATCGTGTCCGGATGTTCCTCCCCAAGAACACGACGACTTATCTCGAGCGATTTCATCGCCATGTCCATGGCTTCCTCGTGACGGCCCAACTCGCTCAGCAAACTGGACGTATTGAGCATGACTCTGAGAACATCTGGATGCTCGGTACCATGATTCCTGCGTAATGTTTCGAGAGATTCGGTATAGCAGTCAAGCGATTCGTCGTATCGACCAAGCTTGTCGAGAATCAAACCCATGTTATTGATTGCCGAAACCGTATTCGAATGGTCATTACCCAGGACTTTCCGATGACTCTGGACCGATTGATCCATGTACTCCAAAGTCAGTTCATATTCGCCCATGTAGTAATAGAGAAGGCCAATGTTACTGAGCGTGGTGAGCGTGTCGGGATGTTCATCACCGAATTCCCTGCGGCGCAGATCAAGCGCGGTCTGAAAATGGTCCAGGGCTTCGGGGTATCGATCCAGGGCCATGAGGATCGTACCCATTCTGTGGATCGAGGACAGGGTCCACTCATCCTCGGGACCCAGTAGTTCACGGCGGATGTCAAGCGCCTTCCTGAAGTGAGGTTCCGCCTCAGGATATTGACCGAGTGCATAGTAGGTGTCCGCGATGACGTTTCGAATCTCAACTTCGACCAGCGGCTGATCCTTGAACTTCTCACCGACTTCATCAGATGCCTGTGCAAGCACCAGCTTCATCAGTTCCTTGTCCATGGAACCAGCCGTCGCCGGATCGACCGAGGAGAGCATGGTCGTCACGAAGTCCTTGACCGCCTCGGCCCGGGCCGTCTCCTGCTCAGCCGTGTCGCGGGCGGTTTCAGCTTCCGCACGCTGTTCTTCCGCGATGGTCCGCTGCGTC
>MDTD01117922.1_pt1 | contig 11597 bp, 10 predicted proteins | sample 811221 | NCBI WGS metagenome assembly MDTD01 (sample SAMN05326646, study PRJNA326480) | marine metagenome | isolation source: seawater | place: Pacific Ocean: South West | collected 2011
ACTTGCCAAAATGGAAAATTCCATGGCATTATACCAAAAATGAGACCTGTTGGTCTAAGGGTAACAAAACTTTCATAAAATTCAGTTTTTACACGTTTATCGGAAAGAACCTGCTCTGAATTTTCCAGAAAGTATTCACAAAGTGAAACGCACTTGCTTATTTCCGCCACCCCTTGCTTTTTAGGCTTACCCATTTCATCAGACATGAGAATACTCATTTCTTCAGCTCTTTTGTTAAGTATTTGAGCAAAGTTTTTTACATAGCCAAGTCTTAATATCAAATCTATTTCAGACCATTTAATCTGAGCCTTAGCTGTTTCTCTTATCATGATATTTATATCATTTAAAGAGGGGACATCCCATGTACTTAGTTTGATATTATTTTTTGGATTAATAGATTTTAATTCTTTTTCAATCATTGAATGATTTAGAAATCCAATCGAATCCTGCATAAAGAGCTATTAAAGATAACACCCAAATATGATTGTATTTTTGTCCCATACTGCGAAGATCATAACCAATTAGGCCACCAAAAATAGAGCCAATTATGAATGTAATGCCTACAGTTAACCTTAATCTTTTATCGATGTTTTTTATCATATTGAACTATTTATATATATAAAATTTAAACATGCTATAGTCAATTATTTAGAATAAGTTTCCAATCTGTTTTTTAAGTTTTTATGAGTAAAGCATATATATACACCGTTGATATTTACAATAGTAGTTGTTAATAATAAATCGATTGCAAAGATACAGAAACATTAAAAGGGTATAATTAAAATGAGTTTGATTGATAAGATTAATAATAAATCAGCAAGAGTTGGAGTTATAGGCCTTGGATATGTGGGGTTACCTCTCGCAATAGAATTTGTTAATGCAGGATATGAAGTTATTGGAATTGACACAGATGAAAAAAAAGTAGATTCTATCAATTCCGGGATCAATTACATAAAAGATGTAAAAGAATCATCCTTGAAAAATGCTGTAGATAAAAATCTATTAAAGGCTACTAAAAGTTTTAGGGAGGTAAAGAATCTAGACGCGATATCGATATGTGTACCCACCCCACTCAATAAAGAAAAAAATCCAGATATATCATACATAGTTTCTGTAATGGATGAGATTAAAAACTATATTCATCAAAATATGTTAATAGTTTTGGAGAGCACCACTTACCCAGGCAGCACGAAAGAACTTATTTTACCTTACTTAAAAACTGATACACTCATTCCTGGTGAGAATATATGTTTATGTTTTAGTCCGGAGAGAATTGATCCAGGTAATCAAATTTACAATACTCATAACACACCAAAAATCATTGGTGGTATTACTAAAGAATGCTCTGAGGTTGGTAAAAAATTATATTCAAAAATAATTAGTGATGTCATAACTGTTAGTTCAACAGAGACAGCAGAAATGGTCAAGCTACTTGAAAACACATTCCGGGCAATCAACATTGGGTTAGCAAATGAAGTTGCAATAATGTGTGAAAAATTAGGCGTGAATGCCTGGGAGGTAATTGATGCCGCCGCAACGAAACCATTTGGTTTTATGAAATTTACTCCGGGTCCAGGCTTAGGAGGTCATTGCATTCCAATTGACCCTTATTATTTATCATGGAAATTAAAAACTTTAGATTATGATGCACGTTTTATAAAATTAGCAGGTGAAATAAACACGCATATGCCTAAGCATGTTATTAGCTTGATAAGTTCAAGTTTGAATACTGAGCATAAATCATTGAATGGTAGTAAAATATTAATAATTGGTGTTGCCTACAAACCAAATATTAATGATTTTAGAGAATCTCCAGCATTGGACATAATTGAGCTACTAGAAAAATCAGGCTCAAAAGTAAATTACTATGATCCATATATAGATTTTTTAAAATTTAATAATGTAAAATTAAAAAGTTTGAAAATTTTAGATCACAAGACCATATGTACTTATGATGCTTGTGCAATTATTACCAATCATGATAATATAGATTATAATCAAATTGCCAAAAGCAGCTCATTAATTATTGATACTAGAAATGTGTTTCATGATAATCAGGGTTCGCACATTAAAAGATTGGGTCAAGGTTAAAACATTCATTTACATGCTTGATGAACTATACTGTAATAATTCCAATTTACAATGAAATAAATACTTTAAAGCGATTACTTAAAAAATTAAGCTATTTCACTACTAATCTAGAAATCATAATTGTCGATGATGGTAGTTATGATGGAACAAACAAATTATTAAAAAATCAAACCAGATTTAAAATTATTGAAAATAAAAAAAATAGAGGTAAAGGCTATTCAATTCGTAAAGGAATTAATTCTGCATCATTTGAAAACATCATACTTATTGATGGCGACCTTGAGATAGACATTGAGCAAATTCCGTTCTTAATAAAGCGCTATGAAGTCCTAAAGCAAAGTGTCCTAGTAGGCATTAGATGGCCAAATATTAAAAAAAAAGAGTTATCCACCATTAATGATTTAGGCAATTATTTATTCAATTTTATTTTTAATATTATTTATGATACAAACTTTAATGATATACTATGTTGCGTAAAGATAATTAAAAAAAATATAATAGCTAGTTTGGAACTGGAAAAAGATGATTTTAGTATTGAGAGTGAAATAATGGCAAAACTTGCTGTAAAAAAAATTCCAGTTAAGGAAATAAATATCAACTACTTAAGAAGATCAGCCAAACAAGGGAAAAAATTAAAAATGATACATGGCTTAAGTATTTTATCAACAATTTTAGAGACAAAATTGTTCTATAAGGAAAAATAGAATTTTCAAGCTTCTGCTTTATCATTTAATTTATCAAACCTATGTTCTTTTGTTAATTCCTGAGGATTATAGTCAGGTAAAATTTTAGAAAGTACTTCTCTAGCTTGATTAACAGATGATATTTTGGTATTTGATCTAAGAATGTCTATATTTTTCAAAACACTTTTCAAAACTTCATCCGTCATATAGGAATCATTTAGAACAAAAATTTTATCATGTTTTGTCTTATCTAGTATTTCATTAGGCAAAGAGAGTTCTTCTACCTTTTTTTCACCGGGTCTAGCGCCAGTCACTTTAATTTCAATATCCTTTTCGGGCTCAAAACCAGATAGTCTTATTAATTGATTTGCAATATCGATGATTCTTATTGGACTTCCCATATCCAAAATAAATATTTCTCCTCCAATTCCAAAGGAACCTGCCTGAAGTATTAATTGACTTGCTTCAGGTATAGACATAAAAAATCTTTCCATATTTGGATCTGTGACAGTCAAAGGGCCGCCCTTTTTTATTTGATCTTGAAATATTGGGATTACGCTTCCTGAGCTACCAAGGACATTTCCAAATCTAACAGCCATAAAATCTGTAATTTTTTTATCACGATTAAAGTATAATGCTATCATTTCAGCTATTCTTTTTGTTGCCCCCATCACATTCGTAGGCCTTACAGCTTTATCTGTGCTAACTAAAACAAATTTTTCAACTTTATGTTCAATCGATACTTCAGAAAGGTTAAAAGTACCAAAAATATTAGTTTTGATTGCTTCCCAAGGAAATTTTTCTTGCAATGGTACATGTTTGTAGGCAGCAGCATGTAAAACGACTTGAGGTTTGTACTCCTCAAATACGTCTTGAACTGTAGAGTAATCTCTAATATCACATAAAATAGGTTTCAATAATGTTTTTGTATCATTCTGCTTTAACTGCCTATCAATTTCAAATAGGTTTAATTCACTAATATCTATCATTATCAATAATGATGGAGAGAAATTTAAACATTGCCTCACTAATTCCGAACCGATACTACCGCCAGCTCCCGTGACGACTACTCTTTTGCCTTTAAATGTTTTATTAATCGAATCAATGTTTAACTTTACTTCATCTCTACCTAATAAATCTAAAATGGAAACTTCTCTTAAATTTGAAAATGAAACTTTATCAGATATTAACTCTGATAATGATGGAAGAGTCTTTACTGGTTTACCACTTTCCTTACATAAATCAACTAACCTTGACATTTGTCTTCTATTTGCGGAGGGAATGCAGATGTAGATTTCATCAAATTTTTCCTCTATTTTGTTAATATTATCAATCTTTGTTAAAATCGGAATGCCATGAATTTTGCGTCCAATCTTTTCAATATCATCATCTAAAAACCCAATTACCCTTATTGGAATACTATTTTGCAGAGATTGTCTTAAAATTGTTTGCCCAGAAAAACCAGCGCCTACTATTAAAATATTTTTTTTTGATTTACTTTTTTCCTTTGTACTGAGAACATCTTTGAGATGGGAAAAGAATAACCTTATACCCAACCTAACGATAGATATGAAAATACTACATAAAATAAAATCAATTATGAAAAGTGATCTAGAAATATGCTCGAATCCGTACCAATAGCTTATACAAGCAACAATAATAGAGCTAGCAAATACATTGCCCTTCAAGATATTTAACAAGTCCCAAACACTAGTATAACGCCACATACCGCTGTAAAGAGCAAATACTTGAAAACAAAAAACCTTAATAAATAAAAATATGAATGAATTTTTTGTTGTAATTAGGAATGTAATTTCTTGAGGAAAACTGAAATCATACCTGAAAAATATGCTCAAAATAAATGCAAAAGCTACCAAGCAGCCATCGCCAATTAGTAAACTTAGTCTGTTTCTATAAACTTTAACCATTTAATTTTTACATTTGATATTGTTTTGACTGGTAGACATATGATTTTAAAAAAACTGAAACATGTTTCAGGTCTTCTTTATTAAAAATACGCCTTAAAATTACATTTGACAAATTAGGAGAAAAAATTGAAATTATAGTAACTAACACTAAAAATAAATCTAAATAAAAAGTTTTATTTTCTGAATAAAATTTTGCCAAATCGAGCTTGATTGGAAGAAGTTCCAAGTAAGGATTTTCCCCCCCAATCCTCGCTAATATTTTATCCTCATTTCTTAATAAAATAGATGAAAAATCCGATATCCCTGGTTTAATTATTTTCAAGAAAGAAAATGATTCTTCATCAAAATAATCGAACACTTCAGGCCTTGGTCCGATGAACCTCATATCACCTTTAACAATATTAAGTAGCTGGGGAATTTCGTCAAGTTTTGAAGCCCTTAGTATTTTTCCGAAATTAGTGATTCTTTTATCTTTAATTTCAGTTATTTTCCCCCCAATGTTTTCAACCATAGTCCTGAATTTTATTATATTGAAAGGTTTAAACATATAACCTACTCTTTCTTGCTGGAAAAAAATAGGCCAGCCCTGAGAAAAAAAACAAATAACCATTAATAAAATGATAAGTGGAAATAATAATATTATCATTATTAAGGCTATACTGCGTGAAATATATTCCATTTAAATCTATTTTTTATATTTTGACCAAATACTTAGGACGACCTCAATTATATACTCCATATCATTTCTACTAAGTTCAGGATAAATAGGTAAAGATATGACATTGTTATAAAAATTCTCTGCAACCAATAAATCATTTTTGTTAAAAAAATATTTATTTAAATAATAACTATGTAAATGTACTGGTTTATAATGTACAGATGTCCCGATACCATATGAGTTAAGCTTTTCAATAAAATCATTTCTGTCGATAGACCATAAATCTGGTACTAAGCGAATAACATATAAATGATAAGCATCTTTTTCTACCTTTGAAACAACATTGGGACATATTATACCTTTAATATTTTTAAAATATTTATTGTAGCTATTAAAAATAGTAAACCTCTTATTATGCCATTCTTCTAAATGATTTAATTGCCACATGCCGAAAGATGCTGCCATATCAGTGAGATTATATTTATATCCTAATTCAGACACATCATATTCCCATTTATTTCCAAATTTAAATCTTTTCCATCCATCCTTAGACATTCCATGAAGGGATAATTTTCGTATTTTTTCTGCATATTCCGCATCATTTGTTGTTAATGCTCCACCTTCGCCAGCGGTTGTTATATTCTTGTTGGCATAAAAACTAAATGCTGCTGCATTTTTAGTGTTACCAACTTTGCCCTCGTTTGATATTGTTTCAAGAGCATGTGCAGCATCCTCAAGTACAAAAAGATCATACTTCTCAGAGATGAAATTAATACTTTTCATATCAACAGGTTTCCCTGCGAAATGTACTGGAATAATTGCTTTAATAGAAGAGTCTCTTTTAACAATACTTTCAATTTTATTTATGTCGATATTAAAATTTTCATCACAATCAACTAAAATTGGTTCCATACCCAAGTATTCACCAACTTCTACACTTGCAACAAAAGTGTATGTGGGTGCTATAAATTTATCTCCTTTATTATATTCTTTTGCTGCAAGCGCTAAATGCAAAGCTGCAGTGCAAGAATTAACAGCTACTACATTTTCTACCTCAAGCAGATTGGATAATTTTTTCTCAAATAAATTGACATTTGGTCCTGTGGTTAACCAACCTTCCCGCACAGATTGATTATAGACTTCATTTAAGTTCTTTGGAACATTTGGTTTATGGAATGGTATTTTCAATAATTTTACCTTTATTCTTTAGATATGCTATAGACATATTTAATATTCAAAATGTGATCATCAAAATCAAAACTATAGTTGTACTGATAATTAAAAAGCAAAGAGGTGTTTGCATCAAAGCCCCAAATAAAATTAAATAAAAATTTAGTTATATTTTTTACATCTCCACTTGGGAATTCTTTTGCTTTATGATAATCATACTTTAAATATGGTGAAAGATTAATACTATTTTCTCCGTAAGTAGTCTTATTAATTTCAACATTAAATATAAGATTTTCATGCCATAATGCTTTGCAGCCAATTTTAAATTGATATCCATCACTTCCCATTTGCCAGCCAAGAGGATGCCCCCTCTGAACAAAATTATTAGAACCAATTCCATGCTTCAATGCATGAGTACTAATAGATAAAGTACTAAAATAAAAATTAAAAAAATTATTATTTTTCATAATACTATATGATGCTCGAAATGACCAACCATAGCTGTTCACTTTTCCCGAATCGATCTCTTCAGAGTCTAAAATAAGTTCATCGATCATTAAATTACCAGAAATTCTTAATCTATTTTTGATTAATTTATCAATCGAGATTTGCCATATAGCATTTGCGTTATCAAATCCAAGTAAATTCTGCCTATTATTTTGTTCAACTTCAAGTATGCTAGATATTGGATTGAGGAAAGAAAAATCCACAGGTCTGTTAAATCCTGAATAAATAATCACTTCAGATATTGATGCAACTAAATTTTTGTAATTAGAAATTTCAAACCCCTTGCCAGCTATATACCTATTATTTTGGTTGATTGTTTCTAAAAATCCGTGAAAGTATATAAACCTAACTTTATTGTGGTCATACAGAAATTTAAAATAATCATAAGATGGTGAGTTATGACTAAGGGCTAGCTGTATATCCTCACCAGAACCCCAACTTTCTCTCCCCCTACCAAAATGAAAATATATATGATCATTTGAATAACTTAGACCAGATAGATCCGTCTCGCCAGAAACTAGGGACAACCTCTGTTCATCCTTAGGCAGCCCTGTGAATCTTTGAAAACTTGAAACGTCCGTAACGAATCTTGGGTATAAATAAGATCGCAGGTTTTTGTGTTTTATAGACAAATAGCTAAAAAACTCATAATCATTCGCAAAATCATAACTTGCTCCAACTTGAATTAGACGATACAAAGAGTCAGAATCAATAGCGTTCCTTTCTTGAGTTATTCCATAGTTGGCAGGTAAAAAAGTACTCAAAGTATTCCAATTTTTACCAAAATCATGATTAAATAATCTTTTTTGATAACTAAAATTAAATGTAGGTACCTCTTGGGAATAAATACTTTGTACTAAAAAAAAAAGAACTATAGCTAATGATTTAATTATTTCTCGCATAATTACAAAATTAAAATGATAACTTATCCATATAAACTTTTTAGAGTTCCATTCTTAAAGAAAAATTTTCCACACGAGCTATAACCCTCATGGTTAAAAACTAATTTATCTCCTAATTTATTTACCCAGCCAATTATTCTCCCTGGATTACCCACCACAAGAGCGTGGTCTGGTACATCTTTAGTTATAACAGATCCAGCACCGATCAAAGCGTATTTGCCAATTTTTGAACCGCATACAATAGTGGCATTAGCTCCTATTGATGCAGATTTTTTGATTATGGTTTTTTGATAAAATTCACTTCCTTGCTGAGGAAATTCAGATCTAGGCTTTAAAATATTAGTAAATACAATGGATGGACCGCAAAATACGTAATCATGTATCTCCACGCCTTCATAAATGGATACATTATTTTGAATTTTTACATAGTTACCAATTTTTACATTATTGCCAATATTAACATTCTGTCCAAGTGTACAATTATTACCAATTTTTGCACCAGATTGAACGTGAGAAAAATGCCATATTTTGGTATTTTCACCTATATTAACATTTTCATCTATGTAACTAGATTCATGTACAAAATAGTGAAGTTTATTTTCCATCATTAATACCACATTATAAACAACTTGAGGCTTTTTCTAGTATGTTTATTACTTCAAGACCACTTTGACCACTGGCAACATTGACATCTTTACCACCTATACAATCTATAAAATATTTTAATTGTTCAGTTAAAGGAAATTGAAATTCATATTTAATTTCTGAAGATGATTTATCTTCTGCTACAGGAACCGGCCCATCAAAGTTAATATTTTTACTAAAAAACAGAAGCGGTTTTTCTTTTTTGGAGTCTTCAAAATACAACATTCCTTTTGAACCAATCAGAACAAATCTATGCTCTTTAAATGGATGGATCCAGCTTACATAAATGTGACCCATAATTCCATTTTCATATTTTATTGTTGTGATAGTAGAATCATGAATGCCAGGTTGTATAATATCAATTCCTGTGGAGGAGATATCTTGGGGGTTACTCTCTGCATAATATTGAAATAATGACACATCATGTGGAGCAAAGCTCCAAAAAACGTTTTCGTTTGATCGAATGGTTCCGTAATTCAACCTATTACTATACATATACTGTAAATCTCCGATATCTCCTCTGCTACACATCTCTTTCATTTTATTAAATGCCGGATGAAATAATAACAAATGACCGACCATTAACTTTACTTTATTATCATCTGCTAAATCACATAATTCCTTAGCATCAGATGTATTCAGCGTCATAGGTTTTTCAATAAGCAAATGTTTTTTGTTAAAGATAATTTTTTTTGCTAATGAGTAGTGGGATGATGGGCCAGTAGCTATTATATATCCATCAAAATTCATACCTAGAGCGTCATCTACATTTGAAAATACTTTGCATGTAGGATAAACCTTATTAATTACATTAATAACACTTTCATCGCTATCAACAACCCCTGCAAGACAATTTAATGAATGAAGAGTTTTTATATGATTTTGCCCCCAATTACCTCCCCCAATTACACAAATATTTTTTGTGCTAGAATTATTTGTACCATGCATTAATTAAACTTAACTATTTATGTTAGAAGAACCGTTTTAATTTTTTATCAATTAAAAATATATATTTCAAAATAAAATCAGCCAAAAAACCCTCTCAATGTTCCTAATCCATAAGATAAATGAAACCTAAAAAAAACATACGGAAGTTTAAAAACAATTTTTTTTCTAAAAGCTTTAAAGAACCTAATAGATTCTATGATTGCAATGAATATATAGAAAAACAAAGGAGACAAATATAAATAAGGAAATTTTATTAATGAATTTGTAAAACTAAAAAGACATATTAAAGGTATACTAATGATATACAAAGTAAAAATGAATGGAATAAAATGATGTAGCTTCATTGAATTATAATTTATGAATAATGTTTTTGCATTCCATTTACCATTATTAAAAGCATAATTAAATAATTTTCTAAAGTTATGGTCTACATAATACTCGCAGGAAGTTTTTTCAGTTATATATAATTTATAACCCTCTTTAATCAATCTATCATTAAGATCATTATCCTGATTACGATGCAATTTCACATTGTAGCCACCTATATCAACTATTGGTTTTTTTTTAAAAACTGGATATGGGATTGAATTTGCATAACCAACTTTTATTGTCCTGAATGAATTACCAGATACTCCAAATTTTGATTTAAGCAGCCACAAAACTAGAAAGGATTTATCATCTTTATTTTTTGACATTGTAAAAACTCTTCCACTGCAACCAACAGATCCAGTTTTTTCTAGTTCTTCAATACATACCCTTATATAATCACTTTTATAAACAGTGTGCGCTCCTAGTATGGCAATGTAATCACCTTTAGATTTTTTTAAGCCAATGTTAAATGCAAAAGGAGTTTTCTTCATGTCATTATAAACATAGATAACTCTCTTATCATACTTTGCTAAGTCTTTAATTAAACTTGGTGTAGAATCTGTTGATCTTCCATCAATTGCTAAGATTTCTAATTTGTAATCACCTACTTTTTGATTTAATAAAGATATTATGACGTCTCTTATCACTTTTTCTTCATTATATATAGGCATAATGATAGATATGAAATTATTTTTCATATACCTATTTTAAAGATTAAATGTTTAACAATTTCAATTGTGAAAAATTTTTTTTGACCTTAAAAAAGATACTATCCATTTAATTATGTTCAAAGTAGTATGATTATTTGGATAATCTTTAAATGTTCTAGGTTTATCACCTAAAATACTATTATAATCTTTTAAACTTAAGTTAAACTTTTTTCGAAAATATTCTTTATCACGTTCTAGCTGACCGATGGGATAGATAGGTTCTTTTAAGTTTTCAATTGCTTCATCCCTAGTCATTTGATTACTCAATATTAAAGCAGATAGGTGTAATTTTCTTTTATCTATTTTAAATTTACTAGGAAGTATATGACCTTGGTAAAACTTTGTATAGTTTGATTCGTAATGTTTGCCACCATAATACTTCCAACCTAATTTTTTTTCTATTTCGCTCATCGCTTTTTTTTTGTCATAATCTATGTAATTTAAAATTGATACTAGTTTTATCCTTTTAATGATTATATAATAAAATAACTTCACTAAACTTAACCTTGGGAAACTGTTAATTTTTGACGAGCCAAATGCATTATGAACTGATCTAATGTATTTCCAGTCAATATGACCATATGCCCATTTTAATGGCATAATGCCTTCAGTTATAAAATTATTACCAGATATTATATACTTAATATCATATTTGCTTGCTATCTCAAATAAAATAGCAGAAATGGCGTGGTCTGTAGGTATTTCACCATCAGGAGTCGAAGCTTTTAAGAAAGATAGTTGCAAATTCTTAAATTCAGTCCAATCAATGACATGCGTATATAAATCAATATTTAAAATTTCTAACATTTTTTGTATGTTATGAGTAGCTAATTCACTATTCCAACCATTATCTAGGTGCACAGCTAGAGGATTGAAACCCATTTCTTTTACTTTCAATGCTGTATAAGTACTATCGACACCTCCACTTACTCCAATTACACAATCGTAATCCTTACCTATACTAGATTTAAATATATCTTGTTTTA
>MDTD01018445.1_pt1 | contig 11596 bp, 12 predicted proteins | sample 811221 | NCBI WGS metagenome assembly MDTD01 (sample SAMN05326646, study PRJNA326480) | marine metagenome | isolation source: seawater | place: Pacific Ocean: South West | collected 2011
ATGAAGAATTTAAAGAAATGATTAAAAATGAAGAATAGATTTTTAGACCTAGGAATGCAACCCATTGCTAATAACTTTCTGAAAGAGATACCAGAAAATGAGTTTAAATTTCACTTAACTGTCTCTTATGATGATGAAACATCACTTGTGTCACTCGATGACTTTGTGCCTCCTGAATTGATGTTTAATGAAAATTATGTTTATCACTCTTCCATGTCAAAGACTATGAGAGATCACTTTCTATCTGGCGCAAATCATTTAAAAAATATCTTAAATCCTAAAAGCGTTCTTGAAATAGGGAGTAATGACGGAGTATTCATAAAAAACTTTGATCCTGCTACAACCGTAGCTGTTGAGCCCTGCGGTAATTTTGCAGATCTTACAAATGAAATGGGATATCAGACTTACTGTAATTTTTGGACCAAAGATATCGTAGAAAAGATAGTGCAAACAGGTAAGAAAGATTTGATATTCTCTGCAAACTGTATATGCCACATTCAAGATCTAGATGACGCATTCTCTACGGTTGAGAAAGTTTTATCTACTGGAGGTGCATTTGTATTTGAGGATCCATCACTATATAGAATGATCAAAAGAGGATCATACGATCAACTTTATGATGAACATGCGCACGTATTCTCAGTTATAGCACTTTCTAATGTTTTAAGACGCAGCAATATGGAGATATTTCGAGTTGAAAGCTTAGATGTTCACGGAGGCTCAAATAGAATATTCGCATGCAGAATAGGAGAGCGCCCCATTGATGAAAGTGTAAGCTATCACATTTCAATGGAGAAAGAAGCAGGTCTTGATAGGCTTGAGACTTATGTTAATTTTGGAAAGCAGATCGAGACTTCAAAAAAACAGCTCACAAATCTCCTAAAAGAGCTAAAAAGAAAGGGTAGTAAAATTATTAGCTATGGCGCAACTTCAAAGTCAACAACCGTTTTTAATTACTGCGGTATTAATAGCAGCACAATTGACTATATCGTAGATACTACTCCTTCAAAGCAAAATAAATTTTCGCCAGGAGTTCATATTCCTGTTATTGCTCCCGAAGACACCACGATAGCTGACGCTGATTATGCTTTTTTAGGAGCATGGAATTTTGAGTCTGAAATATCTGAAAAAGAATCTGAGTTCTTAAAGCGCGGACGATTTATAACCCATGTCCCATTTGTTCGAATCATCGAACCGGAAGAATAGATGTACGAAACACACCTAAACCAGTATCACGAAGATGACAGGGCCCAAAGGCTTCTCAATGTATTTGACTTAGAAGAAGGTCAAATAAACGTCTCTTTTGTAAATTCAGCTGAGCATGTCGTTGCATGGCACGCGCATGAAATACAGACAGACTACTGGGTCTGCTTAAAGGGGTCTTTTAAAGTTGGGCTCGCAATACCTCAAAAGAATGAAGATGGCGCCATTGAAGGTTATGAAGTAAAGTGGGAATACCTTTCTGACAGAACACCAAAATCTCTTAAGATACCCCCAGGCGTTTATCATGGCTACAAAGCTCTAGTGCCAGGATCAATTTTAATGTATTATCTTACTGAAAAGTTTAATCCTAATGATGAATTTAGAGCCAAGCCGGGTGCATTTGGAGAAAACTGGGAAACGGAAAGTAAGTAACAGTGCATGGCAAAGACGTCGAAAAGTTTTATGTTTTTGAAGCCTTAAAAAATTCTAGCTTGGATCACAATGCATTTAATTCGGCTAGATGGATTAAAAACGAAGCAAAAAGAATAAGAGATCACCGTGATGAAGTAATAAGTCAGCATAGATTTCTAGTTTCATCTCTAAAAGATGATCGATATAGCTTCTCCAGTATTTTGGACTTTGGAGGTTCTTTAGGTACAGCATCATATGCACTAGATGAGGCATTTAAAGACCGAAAGTTCAACTATACAGTTCTGGAAACAACTGAAGTCTGCAAAGAAGGCAAAGGTATTCATAGCGAAAATAGTGCGGTCTTCGTAGATAGTATCGATAAAATAAAAAACAAAATCGATGTTGTCTACCTTAGGACTTCTCTTCAGTACGCGCCAAGTTGGAAAAATACTATTTTATCTCTTTGCGAACTGTCGCCTTCGATATTGATTTTTGATCATTTGTCTGCTGGTAAAGTTACAACCACGAGACTGGTTCAAAATTACTACGGTTCAAAAATACCGTACTGGGTCATCTCTTCTGATGAAATGATTGATATTTTGTCTGATGCAGGCTATGAATGCAGTGATATTAAAAAATGTCAAGATTTTTCAAGGGAAATGTTTGACCCCGACATTCCAGAAGAAAGTAGAATTGACTACACAGTAAGATTTACTGCAGTGAGAAAAACAGATGAAAATAAATAAAATAGATGTACCTTTTCCAGCCGTCTCTATCGACGATTTCATCCCTTCGCCTGCCTTAGTCAGAGCAGCAGCAGAAAGCTTCGATAAAGTACCTGATAAAGATTGGGTCAAGTACGGCAAGGAGTCAGGTCAAGTACAATATTGTTCTAAAGTGCCCAGAATGTCAACCCCGGCAGCACTCTTGGTTTTAGACTACATTGCTATGAACTTCAATCCAGAAGAATATTTTGAAGATGATTCAGGTAAAAGTTTTCCTGACTTAAGTCACTACGGCGGCGGAATGATGCTGACTCCAAATTTAAAAAAAGAAGGGGGACATTTGGGTATGCACGTAGATGCACAGATCCACGGACTTCACAATAATTGGAAAAGGGAGTATAGTGCGGTTCTTTGCATATCTGAAGAATATGATGATACTTTTGACTTAGTTATTCGGAACGATGCAGGAGATACAGGGCGACTTCCTTATAAGTTTAATAGGCTTAATATTTTTAAATGCTCTGACCAGTCTTGGCACGGTGTAAATCAAATTACGCAAGGAATGGAAAGAAAAACTTTGGGTGTAATGTTCTGGTCCAGCATCGAAGGCAATATCGATGAAAGCTCTTTGAAAAAGGCCAGATTTCTCAAGGAGAAAAAATGATATATCTCGGGATTCACAACAGCTATCAGGCAGGAGCAGCGCTTATCATTGACGGTCAAGTCATAGGTGCTGTTACCGAAGAAAGATTTAATAGGGTTAAAAATTATCACGGCTGGCCAACAGAGTCAATAAGCTATCTTCTTGACTTAGCGAGAATAAGCCTTTCTGATGTAGATAAGGTGGTGTACGGAATGGTGACTGAAACTTATCCGGATGCTAAGTCTTCTAAAAAGCTAATTGAAAGAATGCTAGAAGATGAACCGGGAAACGACTACATCAAAGCTAGGTACACAGATAGAATTCTTTCTGAATCTAGATGGAACCAGAAGCATCTTGAAGAACTATTTACCTGGTCTGCAAATAACAACTTAGATGAGAAAATTAGCTTTGTTGACCATCATGTATCGCATGCAGCTGGAGCATTTTTTACGTCACCGTTTGACAAAGCAGTTGTGTTTACATGCGATGGAAAAGGCAACTATAAATCTTCATCAGTCAGCATAGGCGCAGGATCGGAATTAAAAGAAATAGAATTCCAAACAACCTACGACAGCGTGGGCTACTATTACGGGATCATAACTAAAGCACTGGGATACAAGTCTGAAAGACATGAAGGAAAAGTCACGGGTCTTGCAGCACTAGGAGATCCCGGAAAATTTACTCACATTACAGACAAGATGCTTGAGTTTAAAGACGGAAAAATTAGAACTAACATAGGTAAGTTTTTTATCCCTTGGTTCGCGTCTGAGGAAGACCTTCCTTTTCTATACAACGAAGTTAAAAAGCACAAAAAAGAAGATGTCGCCGCAGCAGCACAAGACACCCTAGAAAGAGTTATAGTAAAGTGGATAGATTTTAACTTAAGAAAGCTAGGAAAAGAGAAGAAGAGGGTTTGTTTATCTGGGGGAGTATTCGCCAATGTTAAGCTAAATCAGAAAATTAGAGAACTTGATATTGTTGATGACGTATATGTCCAGCCTGCCATGGGAGACATGGGAATACCTCTAGGAAGCTGCTTAATGCAGATGTCCCTTGAGGGAAATACGTCTTTTGACTTTGTTGACTCTATGGATCTTGGACCAGCATTTAGAATAGAAGAAATATTAAAAGAAGCCGAGACTGGAAAAGTAACTTGTAAAAAAGTTCCAGATATAAGAGAAGCCGTGGCGCAGCTTTTAGATAGTGATAAAGTTATAGGATTTTGTCACGGAAGAATGGAGTATGGCCCTAGAGCTCTTTGTAATAGAAGTATTATATTTCATGCTAGAGACAAGTCTGTAAATGACTGGCTGAATAAGAGATTAAATAGAACAGAGTTTATGCCTTTTGCACCGGTAACTACGCTGGAAATAGCGGGCAAATGCTTTGAAGGCTGGAATGAAGATCAAGTATCTGCTGATTTTATGACTATGACATACAATGTCACTGATGACTTTGCAGAAAAATGTCCAGCCGCCGTGCACGTAGATAACACTGCAAGACCTCAAGTAATTAGAGAGCACATTAATGAAAAAATGCACTCAATAATAAGTCACTACAACAAGACTAGAGGAGATCTAGCCCTTGTAAATACTTCTTTTAATAATCATGAGGAGCCTATAGTTTGCAATGCTCGAGATGCTCTAGATTCTCTATATAGAAACAACGTCGATGTTTTGGTTGTGGAAGATTATGTGATTGAAATAGTAAAGAGTTAGCCTAGAGATAGAAAATACAGGCTTACAGAGGCGGTAAAAGAAGGAAGCCAAAATATAAAGCCGGCAAACTGCGAGATATTATAAGAGTTAGAACGCTTACTCCCTGGCGATTAAATTGTGGAAGCAGGATAAATGAACTTAAATAAGAGGTGGACACGAGAGGAAGCCGTTGAGAAGTTTGGTGATAGTGAGAATGAGCTTCATCATATCGCACTGCAAACCAGTAGTACGAAAATAACTGATCCTGAGTGCTCTCACTACTGTGACTTTTACGCTCAGTACTTCAAAGATAGAAAAAACGATAATCTTAAAATATTAGAAATAGGCGTCAAAGAAGGTGACTCTTTACTAATGTGGAAAGAGTATTTTCCGAATAGCAGTATTGTAGGTCTAGAAATCAATCCTGAGCCCTTGAAGAGCTTTAGCCATGATAGAATAAAGCTTTATTTCGGAGACCAAACAGACACATCGCTGCTTCAAGAGATATGCAAGAACGAAGGGCCGTTTGATATCATAATCGACGATGCAAGTCATGTCAACGAACACCATCAGGTAAGCTTTGCTCATCTTTTTGAAAATGGCCTCGCTAATAACGGTATTTACGTGATTGAAGATTTAGGAACTTCTTACTGGTCTCCCTGGGGCGGAGGTCTTAAGAAAAAAGATTCTACGATAGAATTTATGAAAGAACTTGTTGATAGTGTAAACTTTAGATTTCACAAGGGTGAAAGAGATCACTATGTAGGCATACCTAAGCTTAGCGAAAATGACTTAACTTATTTTGATCTAAACGTTACGGGTGTTTCTTTCCATAAGGGAATGTGCTTTGTTCAAAAGGGCGTAAATCCCGTAGATATCGAATAGAAAGACAGGGTCGGGATCGATGATACCAGAAAAAAATATTTATATGGCAGGGCCCGATATCTCTGAAGAAGATATTGCTATTGTGAATGACGCCCTTAAGAATGGCTGGTATGGCAAAGATGCTTATAAATACTGCGAATTATTTCAAGACGAGTTTGCAAAATATCATGATCGAAAATTTGGGATAATGACCCCTAACTGTACGACAGCATTGCACCTTCTGTTATCTGGTTTAGGAATAGGCCCAGGAGATGAAGTCATTGTTCCTGAGTGCACATGGATTGGTTCTACTGCTGGAATAAAGTGGACAGGAGCAGAAACAGTTTTCTGCGATATTGACGAGAGTTCGTGGTGTCTTTCGCCCACGTCAGTAAGATCTAAAATAACACCTAATACAAAAGCAATACTTACAGTTAACTTATACGGAAACATGTCCGACATGGATCAGCTGCAGCAAATAGCTGATGAAAACGGTATTTTCCTGATTGAAGATGCAGCAGAATCTTTAGGGTCTGTTTATAGGGGCAAAAAATCAGGTAAGTTTGGAATAGGATCTACATTTAGTTTCCATAGAACCAAGACTATGACAACTGGGGAAGGCGGAATGCTCCTCCTAGACGATGAAGACCTTTATGACAGATGTATGTTCCTTAGGGATCATGGGCGTTCCCGAACCATACCTTACTATGTAGAAGAAGTAGCTTTTAAATATATGCCTTTCAATGTTCAGGCCGCTCTAGGATACGCACAATTCTTAAGGTTGCATGAATTAGTAGAAAGAAAAAGAGAGCAGTTCGCTTTTTATAAGAATTCTTTAAGTGATATTGATGGGCTAATCTTTAACGAAGAGCCTAATCATGTTTTTAATAGCTGCTGGATTACTGCTTTAGTTTTAGACAAGTCTCTTGAGATAAAAACATTTGACTTCATGAAAATGCTGGAGAGGGTAGGAGTTCCGTCTCGACCCTTCTTTTATCCGCTTTCTTCACTTCCAGCATACGATCAAAGAGAACAACATGAGTGCTTAAATACAGTCGCTTATGATGTATCTAATAGGGGTATAAACTTGCCAGGTGCTGCAAACCTCACGCGAGAACAAATGGAGTTTGTTGCTGAAGGCATTAGAAGGGTTTTAGAAAAATGAGACACGCTGCCTTTAGAGAGCTATGGCAAAAGATTAGAAGTGAGACTGAAGCTCCTCAATCAATTAGTTCTGTAAAAATAATAGATGGCAATGAATTTTCTAACTTAATAATGAGTGGAGAGTTAGAAGATGCCCTCCAGATTGCGAAAGATCTGTACGAAGGGACAGCTTTTATTTTAAAAAATTGCATTGACCCAGAAGATGCATCCTCGTTCATTGAAAAGGTAAAAAGCTGGGGTGCCAACTCAAAAAGCGAATATAGAAAGATTACAGGGGACGGTGGAGAAAATTTTCATCACGAGCAAATGAAAGTTCAAAAAGAAGTTTCTGGAGGCTATCACAGCCTAGAGCACAGTTACTACTTTTTTGGCTGGAACGATGATGATTTAGGAATTTTTAAGCTTGTTGACAAATACTGGTCTGCTGTTAAGGTCCTAAGTGGTAACAAAGCTACAGACTTTAGAAAAAACAGGCCTAAAGACGGTGTCGTAGATAGAATAAGCGTGATACACTATCCAGAGGGATCAGGTTATATAAGTGTTCATTGCGATCCTGACAAAACACAAAAAACTCTACTTGGATGTCCCTTGACAACTATGGGCAAAGACTATCCTTTTGGAAATCAAGGATTTACGGTTTTTGACAAATGGGACAATCCTTACTCTTTAGAAAACATCTGTAATCCGGGAGATTTCATATGCGTATATCCGACTATTCATCACATGGTCCCCCAGGTTCAAGCTTCACCCGAAGGACAGAATTCTTCTTCTAGGGGCAGGTGGTACGCGGCAATTTATAGTGTTGAGTCCCACGATATTCAAGACAGGGCAATAGCTCCTGCGGTTGACAGAAAGGTTTAGACATGTCAGACTTGCTGACAGTAGTTCTTATTTTAAAGGATAGGTCTGACTTTACAAAGTTTCAGATGGCTTATTTTAATCATTTTCATTTTCCTTATCCTGTGATTATCGCGGACGGTGGAAAAGATGAAGAAATTAAAACCCTGCTTAGAGATAAGAAAAATTTCCCCAATGTCAATTATGAATACATAGACTATCCTTATGACAGCACAGCATCCGTGTATTATAGAAAAATGACAGATGTTGCTTTTCGAGTTACTACACCCTTTTCTGTGCTGATCGATAATGACGATTTTTACCTACCGTCAGGCCTGGATAGAAGCCTGGAGTTTTTAATTAAAAACCCAGGCTACACCTCAGCTCGAGGTTCTCTTACAGAGCTGTGGTATTCTCCTACAAAAAGCGAGCAAAGCGTTAAATTGGGAAAAAACTTGTATGGTCAATATCTAGATGATATTACAGGAGATTCAGCAGGTCTAAGAATGCTTAAACAGTCTCAAGCATTTCACGGAAACTGGCACAATGTCATAAGAACCAGTCATTTGCAAGCAACTTTATCTTTGCTGGAAATTTCAGATCCTACTAACTTAAGATTTGCAGAGCAAATCGTTGGTTTTTTAAACACAATCTGGGGCAATAGTCACCGCAATGAACAAGACTACATACTTTGCTGTCAAAATTCCGAAAGAGTGGTGGGCATGCAAGATGCGGGTCAAGCAAGCCCTACCAACCATTTTTGTAAAATATTTAATTGGATAAATCACAGCTACTGGGTACCAGAATTTTCTTCCATGACAGATGTAATCGCCGCGTCGATGGCTCACTGGGATAAAGTAAGCCTAAGACAGGCGAGTGAAGCCTTTAGGGTAATTTATGCTCAAAAAGCCAACGTGATTAAACACCATGATTTGCTGATCAAAAAATACAAAGAATGTGAAAAAATATATGATGAAAAAAGGGTTGGGAAAATTTTCGAGTTCCTTGCATGCCATGACTTTTACAAGAGTCATCGAGATCTTGAGGGTAAAAGTTTCGACTTTGACGCAGGCGAAAACCGGCATACAGCCCAGGATGTAGTAGCGTGGATTGAAAAAGATAAGACAGCATGAAGATAATGATAACAGGTTGTGCAGGATTTATAGGTAGTCATGCCACTGAAGAATTTTTAAAAGCCGGCTACGATATTGTCGGAGTAGATGCGCTAACTTATGCAGGGTCTACTGAAAACATGTCCGGCTTTATAGACGACATAATGTTTGTACATGCTGATATTTGTGATGATAAGAAAATTAGAAGCCTAGTAAAAGATGAGGGCATAGAGTATATCGTTAACTTTGCCGCTGAGACGCACGTAGATAACTCAATAGACAGTTGCAAAAATTTTATTAAATCTAATGTTGACGGCGTAAGATCTTTGCTAGATGCATGCAGAGATTTTGGATGCAGCCTTCTCCATGTCTCAACAGATGAGGTCTACGGCTCAGCGATGGATGGAAGCTTTACTGAAGATGATATCTTATCACCCAGAAACCCATATTCAGCAACAAAGGCCGCAGCAGAACATCTTATAACTTCATATGCAAACACTTATAAGACAGACTACAAGATGGTCAGAATGAGTAATAATTTTGGCCCAAGGCAGCACTCGGAAAAACTTATACCTACAATTCTCAAGAGTCTTAGTTTGGGTAAAAAGATACCGATTTATGGAGATGGATCAAACATTCGAGACTGGTTTTACGTAAAAGATTGCGTTAAGATGGTTAGAGGCATCCTTGAAAAAGGTGAAAAAAAATCTGTCTATAATCTTACGCACAACAATGAGATGACTAATATTGATCTAATAAAAAAGATCTTGTTTATGGTGGGCTTAGACTATGAAACAAGTGTTGAATTTATAAAAGACCGCCCAGGGCACGATAAAAGATATTCGATCGATGCATCAAAGGCAAAGCACCTACTAGGTCTAAAACCTACAGATTTTGATTTATCTCTAAGGGAAACCATCGAGTTTTATTATGAAAAAACACAATAATTTTGAAGAGCTCTCTTCCAGGGGAGTAAAGATATTTAGTTCTTCTGAAAACGTCCAACCCCAGGATGTCTGCAATAATATCAATTTAGCGGGAGTATGCATTTTCCAAAATTTTTTGACAATGAATGATGATGGTGATCGATCATTAAAAAAAGCAATAGAAGAATCAGATAGACTTCTCAGTAGCACAGATGATCAAAACTATAAATTTGGAAATGTAATCCGAAGAAATGCTGCCCAAATCGAAAAAACATCACCAAGCCTATTCAGCGCTTTTGTAAACCCGTTTTTTCGTGAGATAGCCAGGTTATATGGAATGCCTCACCCGGGTGATATTTTCTTGACACACGACTTTAATTCTTATCAAGACAAAGGCTTAGAAGTCAACGGTCATTTGCATTACGATAAAAGACAGACACTAAAGTTCTTTCTCTATCTCACAGATGTTGATAAAAACAGCGGTTCATTCTCCATACTTCCGGGATCTAGAGAGCAAGGCTCAAGATGGAGAGAAGAAAACCCGAAAATGAACAGGATTTACACTAGCACAAAGCACAATACAGATTCACATAGATACGGTTTAGAGTTTTTAAAAAATGATACTTTGCCTATTGAGGGACCTGCTGGAACAGTCATAGCTTTTGATAGTGATACTCTTCATTTCGGGGGAAGAGTTGAAAGAGGAAGAGAAAGAAAAGTTGCAAGAGTACATTACAGAAGAACCAAGGAAGATTTTTAATGAAGCTAGTAGAGTACGGCTCAAATTATAACAGGTATGTAATACCAGAAAACAGCCTAGATAATGATTCTGTCTGCTATTTTGTGGGCGTTGGAGAAGATATTACGTTTGACTGTGAGATCGTCGACAAATATAAGTGCAAAGGCATATTATTTGATCCAACACCTAGATCGATCGATCATTTTAAGAATGTCGTTCAAGATCCCAGCGTTTCTCCTATACCGAGTGACAGCAATTATCCAGACTATTCGAGGTTTTCAAACAGCTTGCATTTACTCGAGTATGTAAACTGGGGAATAGCGGGCTCTGATGAGATCGTCCAGTTTTATCCCCCGTCAAGTCCTGGAGCAGTCTCTCACAGCATAGATAACATCAAAAATACAAATGCAGCAGGAGGTTTCAAGGCACAGTGTTATAAGCTTTCAACTATTATGAAAAATCTTGGGCATGAAAAAATTGATCTCTTAAAGCTTAATATCGAAGGTGCCGAAATTTACATAGTAAATGATATCATTAAGGATCGAATACCTGTAAAAATGATAGCAGTTGATTTTGACTATGTAAAAAAATATGAGTCCCCGCCGGTAAGTCACTTAATACAGCAGCTTTCAAGCATAGGATACAGAGTTGTGTACGAAGGACATAATTACACTTTCATTAAGGATTTAGCGTGAAAATCTCAGCTTTTTTTATAGTGACTGAACCTGAGAAAATGGGTTTTCCCTATCTTGAGTCTATTGAGGCAGCTAGCAAATTTTCTGATGAAATCGTTGTCGTGTGCGGAAGAAACGAAGAGGCTAGCAAGCGAAAAATTTTAGAAAAAATTCCTGATGCTAAAATAGTAGAAACAAATGCTTGGCCTGAGGATTGGCATTATGACGACATGAGAGATCATCTCAACATAGGGTTAGAAAATTGCACAGGAGATATCTGTTTAAAATGTGACGCTGACAATGTTTTTAGAACCTCTAGGTCTTCTGAGATAAGAGATGTTCTTTTATCTGGTGCATCAAATTCTCATCGCATTACATTTGGGAGAATAAACTTTTTTCATAGCGACTTGTTTCTAGTTAATAGAAATAGAGTGATCTACGCTATTAACAAAAAATTGTGCAAAGACGATGGCATTGAAGTTGAAATCTGCCACGAATCAGAAAGTAACCAGCCAAAATTTTCAAAACAAATTAAAGAAATGTATGTTGAAGAAAACATACTGTGGCCAATTAACTATGATAATACTTTTATGAATGCAAG
>MDTD01080279.1_pt1 | contig 11596 bp, 7 predicted proteins | sample 811221 | NCBI WGS metagenome assembly MDTD01 (sample SAMN05326646, study PRJNA326480) | marine metagenome | isolation source: seawater | place: Pacific Ocean: South West | collected 2011
CCAAGGGTTGGGCTGTTCGCCCATTAAAGCGGCACGCGAGCTGGGTTTAGAACGTCGTGAGACAGTTCGGTCCCTATCCTCCATGGGCGTAGGAAATTTGAAGGGCTCTGTTCTTAGTACGAGAGGACCGGAATGGACGAACCTCTAGTGTACCTGTTGTCATATCAGTGGCACCGCAGGGTAGCTACGTTCGGAAGGGATAAGCGCTGAAAGCATATAAGCGCGAAACCCACCCTAAGATGAGATTTCCCTTGCCTTCGGGCACTAAAGGCTTCCAGTAGATGACTGGGTTGATAGGCTACAGGTGTAAGTGCAGTAATGTATTTAGCCGAGTAGTACTAATAAGCCGTGAGGCTTAATCAAGCATTGTTTTTATATTGGCAGACACTAATCATACAGCAATACTCAATAATTTTTCCGGTGATTATAGCGTAGAGGTCACACCCGATCCCTTTTCGAACTCGGAAGTTAAGTTCTATAGCGCCAATGGTACTGCACAGGAGACTAGTGTGGGAGAGTAGGACATTGCCGGTTACTTCTCAAAAAAACCTCGTATATTTTATATACGAGGTTTTTTATTTTAATATGAAAATGAAATTTAATTTGTGACCAAATACCTTGTTTCAACTTTTAAAAAATTATAATTTTAGATTGTTAATTAAATATATTAAAAGGAATTTTTAATTTGATTATCTCAAAAATTAAAAATATAATCATTGTTGTAATATTTACAGGGTTTATATATACTGAATGCTCTAATGCTGTAGATCAAATATTTGGTGGCCAAGATAAGGATTTTTGCATTCAAGAAGAGTATTTTAATGAAAATAGAATAGTATCTTTTTATGTATCTAGTTTTGATTTTAATACAGGCGAAACTGATATAGATTTTTTCAGGTATAGAATAATGAAAGATTATGATGGATCTATTGAAACTGACTTAGATCCTTTTAGAACGGGAAATTTAATTTTGGACTACACTATCTCTATATACTCACCAAAACTTGGTTTTTACAGTAAACAAGACATTTTTGAAGGAAGACTTAAAATTTTAAGTGTTGATAGAGATATAGTTATTCATAATTCTGATTTTTCTATATATACTGATATGATTAATGGATTTAGAGTAATCCCTGAAATAAATTCATTCCCATCCCAAACTGTCATGGACAATATGTTGTCAACAATCATGCAAACTGGCAAGTTACCAGATGGTAGTTATTCTTTTACTGTAGAATTAGCTGAGGAAAGCAATAATCAGATAGAAGTATTAGATAGAATAGAAAGGTCAATAGATGTGTATTCACCAGTATTTTTAGAATTAGTCTCGCCAGGAGGTGGTCTGCCTGATACAACAGATACGAAAATATTTTCAACGTATCCAGTTTTTCAGTGGGTAACTGATTATTGTCCTGATTGTAATTATGGAATAAGGGTTTGCGAGTTTTCACCTGACAAGCATAGCTCAATTTCTGAATCTCTTGATGATGTGTCCAGTATACCTTTGGCCCAGTCCACTGATTTTTTTGAATTAGGAAATATAAATTCCTTTCAGTATCCTACTTCAGGGGTAATCGATTTAAAACCTGGCAGTTATTATGCTTGGCAAATACAAAGAACCTTTGAGACTTCAACAGGTCCTGAGAGTTCACTAAGTAATATACATGTATTTAAGATAGAATCTCCTAATGTTGGTTCTGGAGGAGATTTAGAAATAATCCAAACCATTTTAGGAGAAGGCAAATATAACGAGTTATTTGGTCCAAATGGAGAATTAAGAGGATATAATATTTCAGGAGGAAATATTACTATCAATAGTGAAGAGGTTCCTATCAACCAATTGAATCAAATAGCGTCAAAAGTACAGCAAGGCATTTTAAGAATTAAAGAGGTTGAGATAGAGTAATGTTCAAAATTCTAATTTTATTCGTTGCAATTAGTTATTCCTCAGATAACATTGCTTTAGTAACAAAATCAAAAGGTGACGTGAAATATAAAAAAAACCAATCCTCTTCTGACACAAAACTAGCCATGGGTACGCCACTTTTTAGTAATGATTTAATTAAGACAGGTGGAGATGGATTTGCAATATTTGTATATCTTGATGATAAAAGTATGATAAAAGTTCAGAAAAATTCTGAAATGTATGTTAGAGGTAATGTAGACAAAGGTGAGATTCAAAAAGAAATTTCTATGAACAATGGTTTATTTAAAGCAAATGTTCAGTCTCAGAAAGGTGGAGCGTTCACTATAGTTACACCAACCTCTGTAGCGTCTGTTAAAGGTACAGAATTTTGGGTAGTATCCAAAGGTGAAGAAGGTGGAGATCAGTTTTTTGGATTAAGTGGACTTGTTGAGGTAAGAAATAAAAAATCAAATCAAGTTACTAGAGTTACAAAAAGTAAAACAGCTATATCTAGTCCAAATGGTGAGCTTCAATTAAGAAATACACGAGCGGGTGAATTACCAGTAGATGAAACGCAAACACAAAGTGGTTCAAGTGGTTTAGGTGATGGTAAAACTCAAGAAATTCGTATAAAATTTGAAGATGATTCTGGAAATCAAAAAGACTTAATAATTAAAGCTGTTGAATAGTAAATAATAAATAAAATTCCCTAAATTACACTATGAGAATTTGGGTATTTATATATTTTCTATTTAGTATTCAATTTGGGCAAATTATATACCATCAGCCGATTAGTACAGCTCCTGCAAAAAGTGATCTTCCAGTTGAGGCAGTAATAGGAGATTATGGTTCAGGTGTAGATAAAGCATATATATTTTTTCGCACATACAACCAGTTTGATTTTATTCAGATTGAAATGCTACATCTATATGGTGAATTGTGGCAAGGCACCATACCCTACAATTTCTTAGATACAAATTTGTTAGAATATTATATTGTCGCTGAAACAAATACTGGAGGTATACTTAGTTATCCACTTTATAATCCCGCCGAAAATCCTCTAAGGATAAGAATTGACTATAATTTTACTTTTAAAAAAGAAAAAAGAAATGTAAGGTTATCAAAAAATAACGATGCGAAGATAATCGAAGGTGATGAATCAAACGCATTAATTTTATCACCTAATCCAAATGAGTATGTTCAACTCGAAGATATATTTATAGCTATATCGTTACTAGCTGTAAATGATATCGATTATAACTCAATTACGGCAGAGATTAATGGAGAAGATTATTCTAATGAAATTTCAGTGCAAGGAGATATTGTTTCGATTAATCCCTCTAATTTAACTCCTGGGACATATTTAGTTCGGATTTTTTTTAACAATAAATCCGGAATAGCATATAATCCTGTTACCTGGAAATTTATTAGTGTATTGGATGAGATACCAAAAGAGAATAGTGAATTTAAATACTCAGGTCGTCTCTTTGCAGATAGAACACAAGCAAAAATAGATCAACAAAATTTTGACGTAAACAATTATAATTTAGAATGGAAGGGTATATGGGATTTTGCGACAATGAAATTTAAATCTAAACTCACTTCACTAGAAGATCCAACGCAGCAACCCAGAAATAGATATACTGCCACTTTTCAATTTCCATATCTTAATATTAAATTAGGAGATGTCAATCCTAAAATAAATAATTATGCTTTTAATGGTTATAGAATAAGAGGATTAGATTTTAACTTTAGTTCAAAATATTTCAATTTAAACTATGCCAATGGACAGGTATTGCGAAAATTACAAGGAGATCCAAACTACGATGCAATGTTTGTTGATTTAGAAAAGTCTATAATAAGAACAGTTCCTGGACAAGATTTTTCAAATGATACGATAAATTCACTAGAAACTCCCATATTTTCTTTATCAGAATTTATTGATGAGATTAATACTAGTCCATTAAGCAATCAATTTTCAAACACTGATTCAATACATTTTATGTTTAATAGAAGTGATTATGAATTTCAGCAAGATGTTAAAGCTTTAAATTTGAATCTAGGGTTGAAAAATCAATTAGAATTAAATTTAAATATTATAAAGGTTAAAGATAATCAATATTCGGTAAATAATTACTTAGGTAATGCAAATATTTGGCTGAATAAGTCAAGAAGCGTTCAAAAAATTGAACAAGGATTTTGTTCCAACACTAACACACCACTTCCAGATTCGACCAATATTCAATTTGATGAATACAAATATATGGAAATATTTTTTGATTCAAATCAATCTTTTGATTATGAAATTACCGAACTTATTAATTACTCATCGATATCAGGTATTGATACAACGTGTAGTGATTTGTATTACGTTGATCAATTATTTGATACTCTACAATTCTATGAATTTACTTTTGCTGACTTTTTCCTAAATAGTAGTAGTATTTTAAAAGATGATATAGATTTTTCATATGAAATTTTAAATAAGGATTGGAGCGGTGATACACCTAAAGATAATTTAGTAATTGGAAGTGATATAAATTTCTCTTTGGATAGGCAGAAAATCAATATAAATGCAGGCTTTGCGCTTAGTATGTACAACCAAAATATATGGGATCCAGTAATCTCCAAATTAGCTTTAGATACATTGTTTGATGATTCAAAGGATGGATACATCGGTAGAATCTATGATAACAACAATATTATATCATCTGGAATGAGTTTGGATGAGATTGATTTAGATCCTGAAAAATATTCAAAATATTTCCATATCAATTTCAATCAAATTCCTATTTCACCAATTGATGTCTCTAGAGGTGAAATTGGTCTAAATGAAATAATGACCATGCCATCGCTACTATATCACGTGAATTTAAGATTATTTTATGCAGGTCATTCTGTAAATTACGCATTTAGGCAGGTGGGACCAGAATTTATGTCGCTTGTTAATCCGTTTATACAAAAAAATATACGTGAAACTCAAATATCAGATAGAATTGGATTGTTTCAAAATCGTCTTTATTTAAATTATAAATGGAAAAATACTATTGATGGTATAGATCCATCTGTAGAAAATCTGATGAAGACTAACAATCATGATATAAATATTAATTTATATCCAGGAATAGGATTACCTACATTTAGTTTTGGAATAGGTATTCAAAAACGCACAAATGATATTCTAGACATAGATCCGGAAACTTTATTTATATTATCTCAATCTCCAGATACTGTGATTAATTGGGAAGGAGAGAATATAGATACAAGAAAATTAAATGTGCTGGTTACAACACAGCTCAAATTTTTGGGGATTCATAATATATCATTTAATATATTTGAATCAAATAAAATTGATTATTTATCTAAAACACATATTAAATTGAATCCCGATTATGTATCTCAAACATCAGAAAATCAAACCTATAGCTTCAATATAAAATCAAAACTATCTCCTAAATGGGAGACGACTACATTTTTAAACTCCAATAAATACAGTTTGGGAGAGGATGATACATATCAAGAACAAAAAGTAATTCTTTTTGACTTCAGTGCTTTATACAAAATTAACAAAAAGCTTAGATATCTTAAAAATGGACTAAATTATACAACAGGCACTGGAACAAATAGTTTTTCACAATTTAGTTATAAAATGGGTTTAGAGTATGAACTTATTGATCAACTAATTCTTAGGACAAATTATGAGTATAGATATAAGACTATATCAGATAGATCAATTGGAAATTCAATGATAATATTTAACTTGGGATATAAATTCTGATGAAAGAGTTTTACACTAAACATGAAGCCTTTATTATTGGAATTGGGCTAACAATTATTTCTGCACTGCTAACTATATTTTTACATGCTGCGGGTCTTTTTGATCGTTTTGAATTTTCTGCTTATGATATGAGAATGAAAATGCGCGGTCCAAAATCTGGTTGGATGTCAACTTATCCAACTTCTTATGATACTGAAAAATTTGAGGATTTAAATAAGAATGGTATTTGGGATATTGGGGAACCATTTGAAGATATTGGAAATGGTATATACGATTTTGGTGAAAAGTTTACTGACACTCTAAATGGAAAGTGGGATGAAGGTGAAAAGTTTACTGATACTTTAAATGGAAAGTGGGATGAAGGCGAAATTTATATAGATTTGAACGAAAATGGACAATATGATCGCGCTGAAGACTTTGTTGATTTAAATGGAAATGGAGTTCATGATTTAGGAGATCCATATGAGGATTTAAATGCAGATGGAACTTGGTCAGTCTTTGAACCATTCATTGATGCAGATGGCAATGGTTTTTGGAATCATACTGAGACTTTTACAGATTCGGATGGAAATGGTTTATGGACTTTCGAGCCATTTGAGGATTTAAACCAAAACGGAGTATATGATGAAGGTGAAAACTTCGCTGATTTAAATGGAAATGGTCTTTGGACAGCTGAACCATTTCAAGATTTGAATGGTAATGGTGCTTGCGATGAATTATTTTTAGACTATGATCAGAATGGAGTTTGGACAACTGAGCCATATACAGATGCAGATGAGAATGGATTTTATACATTTCCTGAGCAATTCTCTGATGCAAATGGGGATGATATTTGGAATTCTGCAGAAGAATATGTAGATGCTTTGAACCATAAATATGATATAGGTGAAGCTTTTGAAGACGGATTAAATAATCAATATGATCAAGGTGAACCATTTATAGATAAAGGAAATAGTAGATTTGATAATGGAATTAATGTAGTTTTAGTTGATTTAGACGATGAGTCTTGGCGTTTAATTCCAGAATCATGGCCATATTCAAGAGAGAAAATTTGGGCAAGAGTAATTCAAAATCTTACTAAAGCTGGAGCAAAAGTTATAGCATTTGATATCGAGTTTGATAAACCTGATCATAAATCAGAAGAAGCGGTAGGTATTTTAAGAAACTACAAAGATGTGACCGGGTTTGATGTCGATGCCGCATTAGAGGAAAATGAAAAAGTCTTAAAACATGGAGATGATGCTCTTGCAGATGCTGTAATATTTGCTAAATCAAAAGGAACTGAAGTTGTGTTTGCATCAAAATGGGTCTCTGAAGCAACAAGATTTCCTCCGGAATATATAAACCATCCTTCAGAAAAAATATTAGCATCAGGACCTAAAGAAGGATTAATCAATTCAGTAGATCATGATATTGATGCTGTGGCTAGAGAATATTTACTATTCATGACATTAAATAATATGGAGAAAGATTCAACTTATTATCTTTCTTTCGCAGTAAGCTCAGTAAGGAGTTTTTTTGATATTTCAGATGATATCCTACCTAATTTTGATACTAAAAATAAATTTTTTGAATATGGTCCTATAAAAGTAAAAACTATTGGACATACACAGAAATTTTATATAGACTATTACGGACCGGCTTCAGCAGCAAGTCCATATGGAAAAGCATACAATACCTTTTTTAGATATCCATTATCAAATATTTTAGATGATGAAGAATTTGATATGGGTGATGAAGATTCTGACTGGATATCTAACTTTGATTCTACAAGCTCATTAAATCAAATGATGCTCATGATGGATCCTACTTGGGAAGTAATGCAGAGTCCTTTTAAAGATAAGATTGTTGTAATTGGAGTTTCAGCAGAAATTTTTCATGATGTAAAGACTACACCATTTTTTAGTTATAAAGGTAAGCAATATTTAACTCCAGGGTTTGAAATGCATGCAAATGCTATCCAACAACTGTTGGATAAAACATATATAAATGTTAAAACAGGTTCATTAGTATTGGATGATATTTCAAGATGGAATCACATAATGATAATTCTTTCATTAAGCTTTTTTACCTTTTTAGTAATTTTTAAACTCGATCCCAAAATAGGAGCAATAGTAATCCTGATGGAAATTATTGCTTGGTTAAGTTATTCAATTGGTGGTTTTTCTGGTGATTACCTTTGGTTGTTTAGATTTATTCCAGGAATGGGTAATTCACCAATTCCCGTGAAAAATCCTATGCTTATCCCCGCTATATTTCCAATGGCTACAATTTTTTTAACATATGGAATTAATGTTGCTTATAAATTAATTTCAGAAGGAAAAGATAAAGCATTCCTTAAATCAGCTTTTGGAAACTACATTTCACCTGAACTTATTGATCAAATGTATGAATCCAGACAAGCTCCATCTCTTGGAGGGCATACTGGTTATAATACTGCATTTTTCTCTGATATTGCTAGTTTCTCTACTTTCTCAGAAAAATTATCTGCATCAGATCTCGTCGAACTATTGAATGAATACCTTAATGAGATGACCAATATTCTACTGGATAATAAAGGTACGCTTGACAAATATATTGGTGATGCTATTATCGCATTTTTTGGCGCACCGGTAGAATTAAAAGATCATGAATATTTAGCCTGTATTACTTGTATCCAAATGAATGATAAATTGGAGGAACTTCGCCAAAAATGGAAAAGTGAAGGTGATAGATGGCCCGAAATTGTTCATAATATGAGGCATAGAATTGGTGTTAACTGTGGTGAATTAGTTACAGGTAATATGGGATCAGATATGCGCATGAATTACACAATGATGGGCGATACTGTAAATCTAACCGCTCGATTAGAATCTGGTGCTAAACAATATGGGATTGAAACACAAGTCGGGTCTAAAATTTACGAAAAAACAAAAGATCGTTTTACATACAGAATGTTAGATTATGTTGTCGTAAAAGGTCGAAGTGAACCTGAACGAACTTATGAATTAATTTCAGAAATTGGAAAAGAACCTAAAATTTATAAAAAAATATTACCACTTTGGGATGAAGCTATTGAAAATTACGTGAATCAAAATTGGAATAAAGCGATTGAGTTATTCAATAAATGTGATGAACTTGAAGAGGAATATATCGGTCGACCCACTACACCATGTAAAGTATATATTGAGCGTTGTGAAAATTATAAATTGGCACCGCCAGTTGAAGAAGGTCAAGAATGGGACGGTGTATATAAATTGACTAAAAAGTAAATAAAAAAAATGATTTTCTATTGGTACATATTATCAAATTAAGTAAGGATTATTAAAGTATTGTCTATTTCCCAAAAACATATCTTATGGGCTGATGATGAAATAGAATTTTTAAAACCCCATATACTATTCTTAGAAAAGAAAGGGTTCAAAGTAGAAGTTGTAAATTCAGGAGAGGATGCAATTAATTTAATTAAAAATAATCACTATGATTTACTTCTTATTGATGAACTTATGACAGGTATTGATGGTTTAACTACAGTGAAAATTCTTAGGAAAATGAATATTGAAATTCCTGTTGTTATGATAACTAAGAATGAGGAAGAATGGTTAATGGAAGAAGCCATTGCGGGTAATATTGATAATTTCTTAACCAAACCAGTAAATCCAAGTCAAATATTAAGTGCATGCAAAAGCGTTTTGCAATCAAGACAGATACAAAGTGATTACACGTCCCGAGAATACATATCTGAATTTCAGAAAATTAATGAATCGATATTAGAAATTAAATCATTAGATCAATGGTATAATGTATATGACAAATTAGTAACTTGGTCCTTAAGATTTGACAGATACGATCAAAGTGGCTTGAAACAAATTTATGATGATCAATATAATGAAATAAATGACGCTTTTAGCTCATATATAGAAAAAAATTATAAAAATTGGATCAAGGATGGTGAAACCAAAAAATTTGTAAATAATATTTTTGATTATCATGTAAAACCGATATTACATAATGAGGAAAAAATATGTTTGATCGTAGTAGACTGTTTGAGATTAGATCATTTTAAAGTTTTAATGCCTATTCTTTCAAAAAACTATTTTGTAAAACATGATTATGCAATATCACTACTTCCAAGTGCTACTCCTTATTCAAGAAATGGAATATTTAGTGGTATGCTGCCAATAGAAATTCAAACAAAATATCCTCAAAAATGGGATATTATGATGAAAAATGAATATTCGCATAATCAATATGAATCTTCTTTTTTAAGAGATTTATTAGATAGAAAAAAATTAAAAAATAAATCAATGAAATACTTTAAAACTATTTCAATATCAGATGGCCAAAATTTAAAAAATCGTTTTTCTCAATTTAAAAACATAGACTTAATTGGAATTGTAGTTAATTATGTAGATATACTTGGACATGCTAAGTCGGAATCTTTGGTCATTGATGAATTATTACACGATGAATCTGCATACAGAGATGCTGTCTATTCATGGTTTGAAAATTCATGGTTGAATTCAATATTAAAAGAAATATCGACATGGGGACATAAAGTTTTAATTACTAGCGATCATGGTAGTATCAGAGTAGAAAAACCAACTGTTATAAAAGGTGATAAAGAAACCTCTTCAGGAATAAGGTATAAATATGGAAAAAATTTAAAGGCTCCAAAAAAAGGAGGTCTTACATTATTTTCTCCTCAGGATTATGGTTTACCAACTGATAGTGAGTTTAATCAATTTATTATTGCAAAAAATAAGCATTTTTTTGTGTACCCAAATAATTACCATAAATATGTAAATAAATTAAAAAATAGTTTTCAGCATGGTGGTATTTCTATGGAAGAATTAATTGTGCCAGTTGCAAAATTAGAAAGTAAGTATTGAAAAGAGGATGGTCAGGTGATATTACTGAATCACCAAAAGATACAATTAAGTTAGGTAATAGTTTAACTAATTATTTAGAAATTGGTGATTTAATATTGTTAAATGGAGAATTGGCATCTGGAAAAACAACATTCATGAAAGGCGTATTGAATGGATTTAATTATGATGGTAGTGTTACTTCACCAACATTTACTCTTGTTAATGAATACAACTCTATACCAAAAATAATTCATATAGACTGCTACAGGGAAACAAATTTGAATAGATGGATCAATTTAGGTATAAATGAATATTTTGATAGTAAATCAATTATTTTTATCGAATGGGCTGAGTTAATTCAACCTATCTTACCTGAAAAATATTTTGAAATAAAGTTTTCACATATTGAATCAAATAAAAGAAAGATTGAATTTCAAAAATCATGATAACATTAGCAATAGAAACATCAGGAATGAATTGCGGATTAGGTATTTGGGTTGATAATGAGTTAATTGCAATACGTGAGGAAATTGTAATAAAAAAACATTCAGAAAAATTACCTGAATATACCAATCAAATTATAAGAGAGTCAAAAATTAAATTAAAACAAGTTGACATAATTTCGGTATCTTCAGGACCAGGATCTTACACCGGACTCAGGGTAGGTATGAGTTTTGCTAAAGGTTTAGCTTTTGGCTCGAATATACAATTAATTCCTATCAATACATTTTCAAGTATAGAATATAAATATAACTTTAACAAAAAGCATTTAGTTTTAATTTATTCACATTCAGAATTTGTTTACACTAAAAATAGATCCAATTACAATAATATTTTTCAAACTAAAATTGAAAGCTCATATGAGAAATCTTTGATATGTGTAAATTTCCCTGAAAAGTATAAAAATCTAAAAAATGCAAAATATATTTTACCATCAGCAAAATACATAGGTGAATATTCAATCGCAAATCATCTTAAATTAAAAAAATTAAGTTTACATGAAATATCATCTGAATATTTTTCAGATTTTAAAATAAGGAATTAGATTACGAAAATTCAAAG
>MDTD01176573.1_pt1 | contig 11596 bp, 10 predicted proteins | sample 811221 | NCBI WGS metagenome assembly MDTD01 (sample SAMN05326646, study PRJNA326480) | marine metagenome | isolation source: seawater | place: Pacific Ocean: South West | collected 2011
CTTCCTCTGCAGATCCACCTATTTCACCTATCATTATAATTGATTTAGTTTCTTCATCTTTAAGAAAAAGTTCTAAGCAATCTATAAAATTTGTCCCATTTATTGGGTCACCTCCAATTCCTATACATGTTGATTGTCCCATATTATTTGCTGATGTTTGAGCAACAGCTTCATATGTTAAGGTACCTGACCTTGAGACTATTCCTACTGAGCCTTTTTTATGGATATTCCCAGGCATTATACCAATTTTACACTCATCAGGAGTTATAATTCCTGGGCAATTAGGTCCAATTAACCTTGATTTACTTTGATTTAAAATTTTTTTTACTTTTAACATATCTAGGACTGGGATTCCTTCAGTTATACAAACTATTAATTCTATTTGAGCTTCAATAGCCTCTATAATTGCTGCACCAGCGAATTTTGGGGGAACATAAATCATAGTTGCGTTTGCAAATGTTTTCTCTTTTGCCTCGTGGACATTATTGAAAACTGGTAAATTCAAATGTTTCTGACCGCCTTTTTTGGGTGTAACTCCGCCAACTAGTTTTGTTCCATACTTTAGTGCTTGTTCCGAGTGAAAAGTTCCATGTTTACCTGTGAATCCCTGGCATATTACTTTTGTATCTTTATTAATAAGTACTGACATTATTTTATTGCCTCAACAATTTTTTTTGCTGCGTCATTTAAGTCTGATGCTGATAAAATTTTTAAGTTCGATTTATCTAAAATTTCTTTTCCTTCCTCAAAGTTTGTTCCTGCTAATCTGACAACTAGCGGGACAGACAAATTCACTTGTTTTGCAGCTTCTACTACACCTTGTGCAAGAACATCGCACCTCATAATTCCTCCAAATATATTTATTAATATTCCTTTAACGTTTTTGTCAGCTAAAATTAATTTAAATGCCGCTGTAACTTTTTCTTTGGACGCTCCGCCCCCTACATCTAAAAAGTTAGCTGGTTCTTTTCCATAAAGTTTAATAATATCCATTGTCGCCATAGCTAGTCCAGCTCCGTTAACCATGCAGCCAATTGATCCATTAAGTTTAATATAAGCAAGGTCATGTTTGCTTGCCTCTATTTCTGTAGGATCTTCCTCATTTAAATCCCTAAGTTTGTAGATTTCTGGTCTTCTGAAAATTGCATTATCATCAAAATTCATTTTTGCATCTAAACAAATTAGTTTATTTTTCTTTGTTAAAATAAGAGGATTAATTTCAATTAAACTCGCATCTTTTTCAATGATTATTCTATATAGTGATTTGACAAGATTTTTAGCTACAATTTTTTGTTGTTCATTAAGATCAAAAATAGAGATAATGTTTTTTACATCTTTATCACTTGGTCCTTCATCTCTTAAATTTAATTTTGTAGTAATAATTTTTTGAGGCGTTTCAGCTGCAACTTTTTCTATATCCATACCGCCCTCCGTACTACTGATAAATGCAATTTTTGATGTCTCTCTATCAATTAAACAAGAAAGATAAAATTCTTTCAAAATATCTGAAGCTTCCTCAATATATAGCCTTTTCACCTCTTTTCCCTCTGGACCAGTTTGGTGTGTTATCAAAATTTTTCCAAACATTTCTTTTGCTTCTTGCTCTAAGTTTGAAAAATCTTTGATAATTTTAACCCCTCCAGCTTTTCCTCTTCCTCCAGCATGGATTTGTGCTTTTAAAACAAATTCTTCACTTTTGAGTTTTTTTATCTTTTCTTTTATTTCTTCTAAAGAAAAAATTACTACTCCTTTTGAAACTGGTGCTCCAAATTCTTTTAAAATTTCTTTAGCTTGATATTCGTGAATATTCATAGATTAATTAATTTGAATTAATTTCTTTATATATTCTTTAATATATTTTTGCCATATAGCCTAGATGATATAAAGCTTTATTATCTTTAATAATAATCAACATTTTGTTAAATCTAATTTATACAAAAAATTTTCAACTAATTCAGAACTTTTACAATTTTTATCAAAAATAAAAAAAATATTTTCTTGATTATTAAAGGTAGAATAAACGGATTTGATCTTTTTTTTTTTAACTATTTCATTAATAAAATCTTTATAGAAAATATGATACTTATTTTCAAAATTTGGGTTACTTGCATCACCTAACGATGGCCATCGACTAGGGTTATTTAGATCTTCATTAACAATGGCTGAAAAGAATAAATAGTTTGTTTCGACCATTTTGCTTGAGCTATCATTTTTTATTATCTCTAGACTTTTTCTTATGTTTTCAATCTCTAATTCAGAATTATTTTCAAATTTTTTTGTCATCCAATTTAACCCCTTTAAGCTTGGATGTATTGTTTTAGCATCTGTTGCTAAATTAAGATTTACATTCTCTAAATTTAACATTTTTCTATTTTCATTAAATCTCAGATGATATTTAGTTGTGCAAAAAATTGTAAATATAATCAAGAAAATACTTACTACTTTCCCATTTTGTTTTTTTTTAAACTTATAAAGGTGTAAAAAACTTGCCAATAACGGAATCAAAAAGAAAATAAATATAAAATTTTTAGTTATAATTTGGTGAAATATTAAAGATATTGAAATAAATATTAAACTTAAGCCTACTAATGCTATTTCATCAATTCTTTTTTTAGTTTTAATTTTTGAAAAAACTAAAAGTATAGTTAAAATTAATAAGATGTAGATAAATTTGAAATTGTGTATAAAGCTTTTAAATGAAAATTGATTTTCCATTAAACGTTCACTTGCGATAGTCTGAGGAAATAAAAAATATTGATTCAAAAAAAGAACAAAACTTATTTCGTTTATATACATAAACAAGGCAAATATAAAAATACATCCAATCGAACTAAAAGCTAAGTATTTAATAAATTTAATTTTTTTAAAAAAAATTATGTAAAAAAAAATTAGAATTATTGTTGAAATAAAAATATACGAAGAAGGTGATTGTTTTGAAAAAAACGCTAGAAAAAATGAAAATGGTATTAAGTTCCATAATATTTTGTTATCAAATTTAATGACAATGAGAAAAAAGAAAACTGCTATTAATGAAAAAAAAGTAGAATAATGATCGGGAAAAGCAACACCCATTGATGGATTTGCTAAAACTGAAAAACAAAAACAATAAAAAAAATTAAGTCCTCTTGTTAATTTGTAAGTTTGCAATAAGAAATATAGTGTTAAAGTGATTAAACAATTAATTATTGAACCATTAATTGTATATATTTGCCAATTTACGCCAAATAAATAAAAAAAAACAGATTGAATATAATCAATTGCTGGCCCGCTTACAGTCCAGTAGTCTTTGAAGGGAATAGCTCCATTTAAAATTCTGAAAGCAGTGTCATAGTAAGCAAATGTATCTTGAGGCAAAACTCCTATATTTGAATAATAGAAATTTATAAAAAATGAGAAAAAAATTAGTATTATTATATCTGCTGAATTGTTTGAACTTAAATACTTAATCATTTTTTTTTAAGAAAACAATTTCTGAAACATTATTTCCTTCTATAACCATGTCACCTTTTTCAAAAAAATAGTTTTTTATGTTTTCTTTCAAATAATTAATATCAGCTTCAGAAATAAAATTTGAGTGAAATCTTTTATTTTCACTCATATTCTTTAATATCATTATTGGTGTTAAAACTTCATTAGTTGGATTTAAATTTTTAAAAACATTAAATTGATTTATGTCTTCAATAACATAATATCCGCCCTTTTTTAATTTTCTAAACATATTTGGTAATGTAATGAGTATATCTCTTAAATTGTGACTAGCATCATCTATTATGATGTCAAAATCTTCGCTAAAATAACTCTCAAAATTTTTAATGATTTTTTTTGATGAAACATCAATGTAAACTTCTTCAATTCTTTTTGAAGAATATCTCATTTGAAAAGGATTTATGTTTGCTCCAAGTAATTTAGCATTAGGTAAAAAAAAATAAAAAGCAGCCAAACCTTTACCCTCATGAGATCCTATTTCTAACACTCTGATTTTCTCATTTTTTAAATTCTTAAAATATTTTTCATAAAACAAAGAATAGTTATGAGAAGTTATTTTTTTATTTTTATCTGCTTGAAAAATTGAGCCTTTATCACAGTTAAAATATAAAAATAATTCGTCCAGTGAATAATTGTATAGCTCATCTTTTTCAATTTTATCCAAATTAATATAGTTTTTTAAAAAACGTTTTCTTATTAAATTTAAAAAAAGTTTGTAATGAAAATTAAAAATTTTTCTAAAAAAGGAAAAAAAATTTTTTTTGTCTAGTTCATTACTTAATATATTTATGTAAGAAAATATTAAGTTTTTAAAATTCATTAAAAAATTTAATTCTATAAATTTTTATCTATCTTTTGAGCTGCAAAAAATAAATCCTTTACTGATTTTATTGAATTTTCAAAATTTTTTTTTTTCTTGTTCATTAAGTTTTAATTCTACAATCTCCTCTACACCGTTTGAGCCTATAATTACTGGTACACCCGCATAAATATCTTTTACTCCGTATTGTCCATTTAAATATGCTGCGCACGGCAATTTTTTTTTTAAATCTTTTAAATAACTTTCTGCCATTTCTACTCCTGAAGCTGCTGGTGCATAAAATGCAGATCCTTTCTCTAAGTACTTAACTATTTCTGCTCCCCCTTTTTTTGTTCTCTCAACAATTTGATCTAGTTTTTCTTGAGTAATTTTCTTTTCTTTTACAAACTCCATAATATTTTTTCCGTCAACTTCTGTTGATCCTAACATCGCTACCATGCTATCGCCATGTCCGCCAAGGACGAAGGATTTAATTTTTTGAACCGAAATCTTTAATTCTTTTGACAAAAAATAAATAAACCTTGAGGAGTCTAGAATTCCTGCCATACCTACAATTTTATTTTTAGGAAATCCTGAATATTTTTGTAAGGCCATTACTATAACGTCTAACGGATTAGTAATACATATAACAAATGCATTAGGAGAGGTATTTTTTATACCTTCCGCAACTTGTTTTATTATTTTTAGATTAATACCTAATAAATCATCCCTAGTCATTCCAGGCTTTCTCGGAACTCCTGCAGTAATAATAATTACATCTGAATTTTTTGTATCGGCATAACTATTTGTTCCTATTAAATCTATGTTGAATTGATTTACTGGTGAGGATTGTGCAATATCTAAAGCTTTTCCTTTAGCTAAACCCTCTGCAACATCAAAAAGAACAACGTCACCCAATTCTTTAAGAGCAATTAAATGAGCTAGTGTGCCACCAATTTGACCAGCACCAATAAGTGTAATTTTTTTTTTCATATTATTTCATTGTCGGCATCACAAACTCTGGATCAGTTCTTAAACCAGATGGCCACCTTGAAGTGATTGTTTTTAATTTAGTATAAAATCTAACTCCTTCTGGACCATGCATATGATGATCTCCAAATAAAGACCTCTTCCACCCACCAAAACTATGAAAAGCCATCGGGACTGGAATTGGAATATTAATTCCTACCATCCCAATTTTGGCTTTAGAGGAAAATGTTCTTCCGGAATCACCGTCTCTAGTAAAAATACTTACTCCATTGCCAAACTCATGATCATTGACCAGTTGTAATGCTTCATCGAAGTCTTTAGCTCTAACGACCGATAAAACTGGTCCAAATATTTCTTCTTTATAAATTTTCATATCTTTTGTCACATTATCGAAGAGACATCCTCCAATATAAAATCCATTTTCATATCCTTGCATTTTAAAATTTCTACCGTCGACAACTAATTTTGCCCCTTCTTTGACACCAATATCAACATAACCTTTAACCTTATCTAAATGTTCTTTGGTAACAAGAGGGCCCATCTCCGATTGTTTATCCATACCTGGACCAACTTTTAAAGCTTCAACTTTTTTTGCTAAAGAGTTTACTAGTCTGTCACCTATTCCCCCAACTGCCACAGCTACTGATTGAGCCATACATCTTTCACCTGCCGAACCATATGCTGCCCCCATTAATCCGTTAACCGCCTGATCTAAATCACAATCTGGCATCACTACACAATGATTTTTTGCCCCACCAAGAGCTTGAACTCTTTTTTCATTTCTAGCACAATTTTCATAAATATATTTTGCGATAGGTGTAGACCCTACAAAACTCATAGCAACTATATTTTTATTTTGAATTAAAGCATCTACAGCTTCCTTGTCTCCATTAATGACGTTAAAAACTCCATCAGGTAAACCCGCTTCGCTTAATAATTTTGCAAGCATTAAAGAACAGGATGGATCTTTTTCTGAAGGCTTCAGTACAAAAGTATTTCCGCATGCTATTGCAATCGGAAACATCCACATTGGTACCATTGCTGGAAAATTAAATGGTGTAATTCCTGCACAAACACCCAATGGTTGTCTAATTGACCAGCTATCAACGTTAGATCCAACATTTTCTGTAAACTCTCCTTTTAACATTTGAGGTATTCCACAAGCAAACTCTACAACTTCTAGACCTCGGGTAAGTGATCCTTTGGCATCTTCATAAACTTTTCCATGCTCCGAAACTATAATTTTTGTTAATTCATCAGAATTTTTTTCAATAAGCTCTTTAAACTTAAACATAACCCTAGCTCTTTGAAGTGGTGGTTTGTTAGACCAAGACTCGTAAGCTTTTAGTGAATTTGATACAGCAGCATTCACGTCTTTTATTGAGGCTAATTTTACTTCGGCACTTTGTTCGCCTGTAGCTGGATTAAATACCTTACTAGTCCTTTTAGAATCGCCAGAAAAGTTTTTGCCCCCAACAAAATGATGAATAGTCTTCATGTTGTAATTGAATAAATAAGCTTTTAACTTGTTGCAAGCATTTTTTTAATAGAGCCTATTGCTTTTGCTGGATTAAGCCCTTTAGGACAAGAATTTGTACAATTCATAATGGTATGGCATCTATATAATTTTAATTCATCCGCTACTTTCTTTAATCTTTCTTTTTTATCACCATCTCTACTATCTTTTATCCAACGATAAGCTTGCAATAATACAGCTGGACCCAAGTACTTATCTCCATTCCACCAATAGCTTGGGCAGGATGTTGAGCAGCAGGCACATAGTATGCACTCGTAATAGCCATCTAATTTTTCTCTTTCTTTCTGAGATTGTTTTAACTCTATTTTTTCTTCACCAGTTTGATCTACTTTAAGCCATGGTTGTATTGACTCGTACTGTTTGTATAAAGTCGTTAAGTCTCCAATTAGATCTTTCACAACCTTTAAATGTGGCAAAGGATAAATATTTAGATCTCCACTAATATCTGTATGAGACTTTATACATGCTAGTCCATTAACTCCATCAATATTCATAGCACAAGATCCACATACTCCATGAGCGCACGATCTCCTAAAAGTTAGAGACGGGTCAATTTCATTTTTTATTTTAAATAAAATGTCTAGAACTTTTGGGCCACAATTATCCATATCCACTTCGAATGTATCTACTCTAGGATTTTTTCCAGTTGAAGGATCCCATCTATATACATTGATTTTTCTTAAATTTTTTGAATTTGTTTTGTCTTTGAAATATTTACCAACCTCAATTTTCGAATTTTGTGGCAGGTTAAATTGCGCCATTCTTAATAAACTCTCTCCTTAGGAGGAAAATATTGTACATCATTTGTTAAAGTTCTTGAATGAACATCTCTATATTTTATCTCGACTTTTTTTCCATTTTGCCATGCTAAAGTATGTTTCATAAAATTTTTGTCATCTCTTTTGGTATAATCTTCCCTAGCGTGAGCACCTCTACTTTCCTTTCTGTTATAAGCTGAGTCCATAGTTGTTAGTGCTTGACTAATTAAATTATCGAATTCTAAGGTTTCAACCAAATCAGTATTAAATAGTAAAGATTTGTCTTTCACAGAAATATCGCTCATACCTTCATAAGGTTTTCTAATTTGCTCAACACCTTCTTTTAATGTTTTTTCAGTTCTAAATACAGCGCATTTTGATTGCATTGTTTTTTGCATTTTTAATCTTAGCTCAGAAGTTTTTGTTGAACCATTAGAGTTTCTGATTTTATCAAATCTCTCTAAACATTTTTCCGTTTCTGAATTTGAAACTTCCTCATGTGGGCTACCTGGGCTTACTAATTCTGCGGCTCTTTTAGCAGCTGCTCTTCCAAACACAACTAAATCTATAAGGGAGTTTGAGCCTAATCTGTTTGCTCCATGGACTGAAACACATGCAGCTTCGCCTATTGCCATTAAACCTGGAACAGTTTTTTCGGAACCATTAAGGGTTAAAACTTCAGCTTTATAATTAGTTGGGATACCTCCCATGTTATAATGTACCGTTGGCACAACTGGAATCGGTTCTTTACTTACATCAACATTTGCAAACGTTTTTGCTGCCTCTGATATTCCTGGAAGTCTTTCATCTATAACTTTTTTATCAATATGATCTAAATGTAGATTAATATGATCTTTATTTTTACCTGCTCCTCTTCCCTCATTTATTTCCATTTCCATTGATCTGCTTACTACATCTCTAGATGCTAAGTCTTTTGCATTAGGAGCATATCTTTCCATAAACCTTTCTCCCTCACCATTAACTAAAAATCCACCTTCTCCTCTTACCCCTTCAGTAATTAAGCACCCAACACCATAAATACCAGTTGGATGAAACTGAACAAATTCCATGTCCTGCAACGGTAAACCTGCTCTCAATACCATTGCGTTACCATCACCAGTACACGTGTGCGCTGAAGTAGCTGAGTAATAAACTTTTCCATATCCGCCAGTAGCTATAATTGTAATATGAGATCTAAATCTATGAATTGTTCCATCGGTCAAATTCCAGGCAATTACACCTTTACACTGTCCATTTTTCATAATTAAGTCCAAAGCAAAATATTCAATAAAAAATTCAGTTTGTTGTTTCAAAGCTTGTCCGTATAAAGTGTGCAAAATTGCATGTCCGGTCCTATCCGCAGCTGCGCAAGTCCTTTGAGCTGTACCATTCCCATAATTTTTTGTCATACCGCCAAAAGGCCTTTGATAAATTTTACCATCGTCTGTTCTGCTAAAAGGGACACCGTATCTCTCTAATTCAACTACTGCTCTTGGTGCTTCTTTACATAAATACTCAATAGCATCTTGATCTCCTAGCCAATCTGAGCCTTTAACTGTATCGTACATATGCCAACGCCAATCGTCTTCTCCCATATTTCCTAAGGCTGCTGAGATACCTCCCTGAGCAGCTGAGGTGTGGCTTCGAGTTGGAAAAACTTTTGAGATGCATGCAGTTTTAAGACCCACCTCAGATAAACCTACGGCTGCTCTTAAGCCCGACCCACCAGCTCCAAGAACCACCACATCGTAATTATGATCTATAATTTTGTAAGCACTCATTTAATTGTTATGTATACCTAAAATTGTTAAAAATGGAATCACTATAGCAAATAAAAACAGCACTTTATTTGCGACATTTTTGATTTTCTCATCATTTAAATAGTCTTCAAAAATCTCACTTATTGTTAATGCTGAGAAAAAGAAGGCAACTACAATGAAAATTGAAAATAATATTTTTGTAGGTTGTTCAGAGAAAAAAGCTAATAATTCTGAATGATCTTTGTCATAAATTGAAACAAAATTTACTAAGAACCAAGCCATTAGTGGTATTAAAATTAATGAGCTAATTTTAGTAAAGAGCCATTTTTTTGTAGATATGTGCATTTAAAAAAAATTTCTCCCCAAAATATAAAATATAATTGTTAAAATAAAAGAACCAGTAAAAGCAAGTATGCCTGTGATTTTTGAAATTTTTAAATCAAATCCATAACCAGCGTCCCAAATTAAATGTCTTAATTCGTTTAAAATATGAAAACTAAAAGTCCAGCACAATGTAATAGCTAAGAATTTGCCAAAAGTAGAATTTAGAATAATATTAATTATTGCATAATTGTTTTCACCAAACATTATTAAAATTGTCCAAATGCAAATCAAGAAGATTGCAAAGAAGTTGACCACTCCAACTATTCTATGAGTAATAGATAATAAAGAAGATATTTGCCATTTGTAAATTTGTAGATGAGGACTTAAAGGATTATGATGTTCCATATTCGATTTATAAACCAAAGTTAAATTTTTTTCATCAAACACTCAGCTATTTGAACTGTGTTTAACGCCGCGCCTTTCAACAAATTGTCAGAAACTACCCACAAATTTAAAGCTTTAGAATTTGAATTGTCTTTTCTAATCCTAGAAATGAATGTTGTATAATTTCCTTCAGCTTCTATAGGAGTGATGTAACCACCATCTTTTCTATCATCAATTACTTTGCATCCTGGTGCTGTTTTGAGAATTTTAATTATATTTTCAAAGTCATAGGAATTATCAAATTCAATATTGATCGACTCTGAGTGACCTGTTCTGACCGGTACTCTTACACATGTTGCTGTTACCTCAATATTATTATCTAATATCTTTTTTGTCTCATTAGTCATTTTCAACTCTTCTTTTGTATATCCATCTTTATCAAAAACATCTATATGAGGAATCAAATTAAAAGCTATTTGTTTTGTAAAGTTTTGAGAATTAATCTTTTTGCCCTCAAGGTAGTTTTTTGTTTGATCAATAAGTTCATCCATTGGTGCTTTGCCTGCGCCTGAAACTGCTTGGTAAGTTGAAACTATAACTCTTTTAATTCTATATTTGTCATGCAAAGGTTTTAATGGCAAAACCATTTGCATTGTCGAACAATTTGGATTTGAGATTATATTATTGTGTTTGTTGAGCGCTTCAGGATTAACTTCTGAAACGACAAGAGGAACATTTTTTTGCATTCTAAAATAACTTGAATTATCAATTACAATTGTTTTTTTTGCAGCTTTTGGAACCCATTCTTTAGCAATTTGGCTACCAGCTGCAAAAAAAGTAATTTGAGCTTTAGAGAAGTCATAATTCTCCAAATTTTCAATAATGATTTCTTTGCTCCTAAATTTAATTTTATTACCAGCACTTTTTGAGGATGCAACTAGAAACAAATCATCGAAAGATAAATTTGATTTTTCTAAAATCTCTATAGTTTTTCTGCCGACATTTCCTGAGGCACCAATTATTGCAAAATTCATATTAATTTACTTTATTTCAATTTTGCGATAATTGCATCACCCATATCAGTTGTAGAAACCTCTTTCATATTTTTTGAAATTATGTCTTTGGTTCGTAACCCTTCATCAAGAACACTTTGAACCGCGTTATCAAGTTGGTCAGCTTCTTTTCCAAGATCTAGAGAGTATCTTAGTGCCATCGATAAACTCAAAATAGCAGCTATTGGATTGGCAACATTTTTTCCTTCAATATCAGGAGCTGAACCATGAACTGGCTCAAAGAGTGATCTAGTTCTGCCATTTTTATCTTTAGCACCTAATGATGCAGAGGGTAAAAGACCTATTGATCCGGTAAGCATTGCAGCTTCATCTGATAGCATATCTCCAAATAAGTTATCAGCTAATATTACATCAAATTGTTTTGGATATCTTAAAAGCTGCATTGCGCAGTTATCTGCAAGCATATGATCTAATTCAACTTTTTTAAATTCTTTATCTTTTATAGCCTGAACTTCTTCTCTCCATAATAAACCTGCTTCCATAAC
>MDTD01029203.1_pt1 | contig 11595 bp, 7 predicted proteins | sample 811221 | NCBI WGS metagenome assembly MDTD01 (sample SAMN05326646, study PRJNA326480) | marine metagenome | isolation source: seawater | place: Pacific Ocean: South West | collected 2011
TACCTTTCTGAAGTTTCTGTTGAGAAAGATTTATTTGCGCTCATTTTTTGTAAGAAATTAAAGTGAAATATTGTGCGTTTCGTATCACATGAAAATATTTTGATCAAGTTGGCAAATATCGATTTATCCAAAGTTTACTGGATCAACATCAACTGTAAGTTTAATTTTATTAGATATTTTCAAGGAATCTAAGACGTTTGAGATTTTTTTTTGGATAAGGCTTTTTCCACTAAATCTTATTAATAATCTGGACCTAAATTTATTTTTAATTTTCAAAAATGGTGAGTCGACAGGCCCCATAATTTCTATGGAATCTATTTTTTTTAAGTGGTTTTTTATTTCTCTAGCTCCATCAATACTTACACTATGTTTATTCGAAGAAACTATGATAGCAATCAATCGTACAAAAGGTGGTAGTAAATTTTTTTTCCTAAGAAACAACTCGTTTTTTAAAAGAGTTTCAGATTTATTTTTAATTATTTGATTAAGTGTCTCATCCTCTGGTGATAAAGTTTGATAAATGATTAAAGAGTTTGAGCTAAATCTTCCGGCTCTACCACTCAATTGATGATACAATTGAATATTTTTTTCTGTAGTTCTTAAATCATAACCTCTACCTGAAAAATCTGCATCTACTACAACGATACAGTTTAGTTTTGGAAAATTAAATCCTTTTGATATCATTTGAGTTCCAATTAAAATATCTACATCATTATTCATAATTTTACCGAATAAAGACTCAGTTTGCTTTTTTTTGTTCATATAATCGCTAGAAAAAATCTCTATCTTATTTTTAGGAAAATTGTGTTTTACTTCCTCAAATATTTTTTCAACGCCAGGTCCATACATAATAAAATTACATTTTTTATTATCTTTACAGTCTCTGGTAATTTTTTTTGCAAAAGAACAATGGTGGCAGATAGCCTTATTTTTAGTTTTATGAAAAGTTAAATACAATGAGCAATTTGGACAAGTTTGTTTGTAACCACATTCTTTACAAATTAAATAAGGTGCATACCCCCTTCTATTTAAAAAAAATAGCACTTGTTCGTTTTTATTTAAAAAATTTTGGACAATTTCTTTTGTTTCATCAGAAATAAATTTATTTTTTATTTTTTTAATATTTAAATTTATTACTTTTGTTTTTGGCAAAGGATAATCATTATATCTTTTTGTTATCTTAAAGTGTCTGAATTTTTTTCTTTTTATATTATAGAAAGTTTCTATAGACGGGATTGATGTGATTAAATGTATTGGTATTTTTTCAAAGTAAGCTCTTGAAATAGCCATATCTCTTGCATGATAAATTACTCCATCGTCTTGTTTATATGAAGTGTCATGTTCTTCATCGACAATAATTATTCCCAGGTTTCTAAAAGGTAAGAGTAAAGATGATCTTGCTCCTACCACAATTTTAATTCTATTATTTAAAATACCTTTCCAAATTAATCGTTTGTTTTTGGGAGTAATCTTTGAATGCCAAATTGCTGGTTCAAATCCAAAATAATCCGTAAATCTTGATCTAAATTCATTGGTCAAAAATATCTCTGGTAGCAAAACTAAAGCTTGTTTTTTTTTTTCTATAATTTTTTTTATTCTTTCAAAATATACTATAGTTTTACCTGAACCGGTTGTACCCTGTAATACAGACACATTAAATTTATTACTTTTATATTCCAGAAACTCTAATGCTTTTTTTTGTTCTTTATTTAAATCAAATTTTGACTTAGGCCTGTGAATATTTTCAAAATCTTTATCATTCTTAAAAATGAAGCCTAAATTTTTTCCAGTTGTCATTTTTAAAACTAACCCTACTGGCATCATATTGTATTTAGCAAACCAATTTATATAATTTATTAAATTTAGATCTAAAGAAAAATTATCAATCTTTTTGACAATACTTTTAATTTTGATGTTTCTAATATCGGGTGTTTTTCCTGACCATACAACTCCGACTTCTTTATTTTTTCCAAACGGCACTTCTACAAAATCTCCTACTTGTAACGAGTTTTGTTTACTTTCGTATGTAAATGTATAATTGAATATTTTAGGCAACAATACTTGTGCTTTCATGGATTAATAGTAATTGAATTTTTTTTTTTTAAAAATGAATTGGTCTTTTATCAACAGCTAATGCTGCTTCTTTAATTGCTTCTGTGTGTGTAGGGTGAGCATGACAAGTTCTGGCTATATCTTCTGAGCTTGCACCAAATTCCATAGCTAACGCCATTTCAGCAATCATATCTCCACAATGAGGTCCTATGATGTGAACACCTAAAACTTTATCAGTTTTACTATCTGCCAAAATCTTTACAAATCCATCAGTTTCGTTATTAACTTTTGCTCTCGAATTGGCTAGAAATGGAAACTTTCCAATTTTGTAAGATATTTTTTTTTCCTTTAACTGCTCTTCTGTTTTACCAACTGAAGCAACTTCCGGAGAAGTGTATATTACTCCAGGTATTACGTCATAATTTACATGTCCTGCTTGGCCGGCTAAAATTTCTGCAACTGCAATGCCTTCCTCCTCAGCTTTGTGTGCTAGCATTGGGCCTTTAATTACATCTCCTATAGCAAAAATATTTTTAACGGAAGTCTGTAATTTACTATTTACCTCTATGCGCCCTTTCTTATCTTTTTTAACTCCTACTTTAGTTAAATTTAAACCCTCTGTATAAGGTTTACGGCCAACTGAAACCAATACCTTATCGACTTCAATTACTTCTTTTTTGGAGTTTTTAATGTCAGTGTATGTTACTGAAACCATGTTTTCCTTATCAGTCACAGACTCAACTTTTGACCCCATTTTAAATTTAATTCCCTGTTTTGTTAATATTTTTTGAAATTCATTAGAAATTTCTCTATCCATACCTGGTGTTATATAATCAAGATATTCTATTACTGTAACTTCAGAACCAAGTCTTGACCAAACAGAGCCCATTTCTAGACCGATATAACCGCCACCTATAACTACTAATTTTTTTGGAACCCTCTTAAATGATAAAGCGCCTGTAGAAGAAACTATATTTTTTTCATCTATATCTATACCGGGTAAAGATGTAACATCAGATCCAGTTGCGATAACTATATTTTTTGATTTAACATTTACTCTTTTGTTGTTTTTTTCATAAACAACAATATCATTTTTTGAAAAAAGAACACCCTTTCCTTTAAAATATGAAACTTTATTTTTTTTAAATAGAAATTCAACACCTTTAGTCAAAACTTGTATAGACTTGTTTTTGTTTAACATCATCTTCTCAATATTTAATTTAATCCCATCGATTTCAATTCCTTGTTGATTAAAGTCTTTTTTAGCTTTATGAAAATTATCAGACAAATTAAGTAAACTCTTTGAAGGAATGCAGCCAACGTTTAGGCAAGTTCCTCCGAGAGCTCCTCTTGACTCAATGCAAGCAGTTTTCATTCCTAGTTGTGCTGCTCGTATCGCACAAACATATCCACCAGGGCCCCCTCCAATAACTACTAAATCAAAATTATTTTCCATGATTATATATTCAAAAATAGTCTTTTTGGTTGCTCTAAAGACTCTTTTACAATTTTTAAAAAAGAAACAGCTTCTTTGCCATCAATTATTCTATGGTCATATGATAACGCTAAATACATTACTGGTCTCACTTCAATATTTCCATTGACTACTACAGGCCTTTGAATAATGTTATGCATACCTAAAACAGCTGACTGGGGGGGATTTAATATTGGAGTTGAAAGCATTGATCCGTAAATACCACCATTCGTTATTGTAAAAGTTCCACCTTGTAAATCATCAATAGTAATTTTTCCATCTCTTGCTTTTTGGCCTAATTCACTAATGGTTTTTTCAATATCTGCGAAAGACATTTCATCTGTTTCTCTAAGAACTGGAACTACCAAACCCCTGTCAGTTCCAACTGCAATGCTTATATTATAATAATTTTTGTAAACTATTTCTTCACCTTGAATTTCTGCGTTTATTGCTGGATAATTTTTTAAACCTATTACACAAGCTTTAACAAAAAAAGACATAAAACCTAGCTTCACTCCGTAATTATTTTGAAATTCATCCTTGTATTCACTTCTCATTGACATTATTTCACTCATATCAACTTCGTTAAATGTTGTTAACATTGCAGCGTTCTCTTGGGCCTCTTTTAATCTTTTTGCAATTGTTAATCTTAGTCTAGTCATTTTTACTCTTTCTTCAGGACCGTGTTTTATTTTTCTTTCAGATGGAGCTGGTTTGGAACCCATTAAACTCATTACATCTTCTTTTAAAATTACACCGTTTTTTCCTGAACCCTCTATTTTAGCAAGATCTACATTTGCTTCCTTTGCAATTTTTCTTGCAGCGGGAGAAATAAATTTCTCTTGTGTCTTTGATTTTTTTTCTAAATGAACTTGATCTAAAATAAGTGGCTCTTCATCCTCTAGTTTAAGAATTGGCTTTTCTTTACTTTTTGGTTTTATGACTTGTTTTTCCTCAAATATTTTTGGCTTTGACTCCTCTGCTTTTTCTTTTATAGGAGGATTATAATTTTTTACCTCCTGTACGTTTTTTTCTCCAGTCATTGAAGAATTATTTACAGTGCCTAGAACTGATCCAACATTTACAGTCTCACCTTCTTTTACAGCGATGCTGCCAAGAGTTCCGTTTGTTGGTGAAGGGACTTCTACATTAACTTTATCTGTCTCTAATTCTACTAGAGGCTCATCAGCTACAACTTTTTCCCCTGTGGACTTTAACCATTTAGAAACTGTTGCTTCAGTAACTGATTCTCCTAAAGTTGGAACTGTAATTTTTTCTGCCATTTAATCCTTAAATATCTTTTCTAATATTTCTTTTTGTTGTGCAAGATGTTTGTTTAAATTTCCAGTCGCAGTAGATGGGGCGGCGTTTCTCCCAACATATTTCACCGATTTATCACCAAAATTTACTATTTCTAAAGTTCTATCTATATAGTTTCTTACAGTGTTCCAGGCACCCATGTTTTTTGGTTCTTCTTGGCACCAGATAAATTGAGCTTTTTTATATCTCTTTAAAATATTTGCTAAGGTTTTAACTGGAAAAGGATAAAGTTGCTCTATTCGTACAAAAGTTACTTTTTCATTCTTAATTTTTTCTCTTGCTTCTATTAAATCATAATAAATTTTTCCAGAGCACAAAACAACTTTTTTAATTTTTTCATCTCTTTTTTTAAGATCTAGTAAGTTTTTGATATTTGTATAAGAATCATCTTCTAAAACTCTATGAAAAGTACTTTTTTTTGAAAACTCTGAAATATTAGAAACACATTTCTTGTTTCTTAATAAAGACTTTGGAGTCATTACAATTAAAGGTTTTCTAAATTCTCTATGCATTTGACGTCTCAAGACATGGAAATAATTTGAGGGAGTGGTACAATTTACTACTTGAATATTTTCACCAGCACACAATTGTAAAAACCTTTCTAATCTTGCTGATGAATGTTCTGGACCTTGACCCTCATAACCGTGGGGTAAAAGCATCACTAAACCACTAGCTCTACCCCATTTTGACTCTGCAGATGAAATAAATTGATCAATAATAATTTGTGCGCCGTTAGCAAAATCACCAAATTGTGCTTCCCATAGAACTAAAGTCTCAGGCTCTGACAAGGAATAACCAAATTCAAAACCTAAAACTGCTAATTCTGACAATAAGGTATCTATAATTTCAAAATTTTTTTGATCTTTAGAGATATTATTAAGCGGTATGTACCTATCGTGATTATCTTGATTTCTAAGAACAGCATGTCTTTGACTAAAAGTACCTCTCCCTGAGTCTTGCCCTGATAATCTGACAGAAAATCCCTCAGTTAGTAATGTACCGAAAGCCAAACTCTCAGCAGTAGACCAGTCAATAGCTTTACCGCCTTCAATTGCTTTCATTCTTAAATCAAAAATCTTTTTCAAAGTTTTGTGGACTTCAAAATTAGCTGGTATTGCCGAAATTTTTTTTCCTATATCAAGTAATTTTTTTTTATCTACACCGCTAACCCCTCTTTTGTCTTTTCCTAGACCCGGCTTAAATCTAGACCACGCTCCATCAAACCATTTTAATTCCGACTTATAATTTTTTGATGACAAAAACTCATTCTCTAAAAAATTTTTAAATTTTGCTATCTCTTTTTCAATGTAATCATATGTTGTAAGACCTTCTAGACCTAACTTTTTTCCATAAATTGCTAGTGTTGTTGGATGTGATCTAATTTTTTTATACATAATCGGTTGAGTAAATGATGGCTCGTCTCCTTCATTATGTCCGAATCTTCTGTAGCAAACCATATCAATTACAACATCTCTATTAAATTTTTGTCTGTACTCTGTAGCAATTTTTGCACAGTGAACTACAGCTTCAGGATCATCACCGTTCACGTGAAAAATTGGCGCTTGAGCAATTTTAGCAACATCAGAAGGATAAGGGGAAGATCTTGCAAACCTTGGTGCAGTTGTAAATCCAATTTGATTATTAACAATAATATGTATTGTGCCACCAATATTATGTCCTGGAAGTCCTGACATTGCAAAACACTCAGCGACAATACCTTGACCAGCGAATGCGGCATCGCCATGCATTAAAACTGGGATAACTTTTTTTCTATCCTTGTCTTTATGAAAAAATTGTTTAGCTCTGGTCTGACCAAGGACAACAGGATTTACTGCTTCCAAATGAGAAGGATTGTCAGTTAGACTTATGTGAACAGAATTACCGTCAAATTCTCTATTCGAAGAAGCACCTAAATGATATTTTACATCCCCTTCAAAATCTTTACTTGCATTTACAGTCTTTCCAAAAAATTCACTAAAGATAGCTTTAAATGGTTTTCCCATTACATTTGCTAAAACATTTAATCTACCACGATGAGGCATACCGATTTTTATTTCCTTTGCTCCCAAGTTCCCCCCTCTTTTAATTATTTGTTCAAGAGCTGGTATTAAAGACTCTCCTCCATCTAAACCAAATCTTTTTGTACCTACAAATTTTACGTGTAAATATTTCTCAAATCCCTCTGCTTGTATCATTTTATTTAAAATTGCTCTTTTTCCGTTCTCTGTAAAAGTTATATCTTTTTCTGGGCCTTCAATTCTATCTCTTATCCAGGCTTTTTCCTCAGGGTCTCCCATGTGCATAAACTCATAACCAATATTTGAAGAATAAGTTTTTTTTAGTATTTCTAAAATTTGATTTAAATCTGCATACTGTAAACCAAGGACACCATCTAAAAAAATTTTTCTTTTAAAATCTTTCTTTTCAAATCCATAACTTTCAGGTTTCAACTCAAGGTGTTCATCTTTTTTTTGAATAGAAAGTGGATCCAAATTAGCAATTAGATGGCCTCTAATTCTGTAAGCTCTAATTAACATTATTGCACGTACAGAATCTTTAGATGCTTGTTTAACTGATTGCGAATTAAGATCCTCTGGGCTCTCTTTAGAAATCTTATTTTTTAAAAATGATGATGGCTTTTTTATTTTTTTTTCTGGAGACCAACTTGGTCCTTTTAAGTCCTCGTAAATTAGTCGTTCGTTGTCACTTAATCCATTGAAAAAGTTTCTCCAACTTTCTGGTAGGGAGTTAGGATCTGAAATATAGTCTGCGTAAAACTCTTTTATAAATTCTGAGTTATTTCCAGCTAAGAAGGAAGTTTTTTTATAAATTGTATTATTAGAAGAAGACATGAACAATTTATTTTAACATAAATGAGTGAAAATCAACCATTAAGTTTTTGATAAAGTGTCTTCCCTATATCTGCTGGGGATTTTGAAATCGTTATTCCAGCGGATTTCATTATATCAATCTTATCCTCGGCTCCTCCTTTGCCCCCAGATATAATAGCGCCAGCATGACCCATTCTTCTTCCAGGAGGAGCTGTCAAACCAGCAATAAAGCCGACCATAGGTTTTTTGATTTTTTCCCTTTTCAGGAACTCAGCAGCTTCTTCCTCTGCAGTGCCACCAATTTCTCCAATCATTACAATTGATTTAGTTTCATCATCTTTTAAAAATAATTCCAAACAATCAATAAAATTTGTACCATTGATTGGATCACCACCAATTCCGATACAAGTAGATTGTCCCATCCCATTTGCAGTCGTTTGAGCAACAGCTTCATATGTTAAAGTTCCTGATCTAGAAACAATTCCAACTGAACCTTTTTTATGAATATTTCCAGGCATGATTCCAATTTTACATTCGCTAGGAGTTATTATTCCAGGGCAGTTAGGTCCAATCAATCTTGACTCATTTTTTTTTAGAACTTGTTTGACTTCAATCATATCTAAAACTGGAATTCCTTCAGTAATACAAACAATTAATTTTATCTTTGCTTCAATTGCTTCAATAATTGCTGCTCCGGCAAATTTAGGCGGAACATAAATCATAGTAGCATCTGCTGAAGTTTTATCTTTTGCTTCCTGGACAGTGTTAAAAACAGGTAAGTTCAAATGTTTCTGCCCACCCTTTTTTGGCGTTACACCACCTACAAGTTTGGTGCCATATGCCATGGCTTGTTCTGAATGAAATGTCCCGTGCTTACCAGTAAAACCTTGGCAAATAACTTTAGTATTTTTATTAACAATGATAGACATTATTTTATAGCCTCAACTATTTTTTTAGCTGCATCATTTAAATCTTTAGCTGATAAAATTTTTAACTTTGATTTTTCTAATATTTCTTTACCTTCTTTATAATTCGTTCCTGCTAGTCTAACAACTAATGGTACTGATAAATTAATTTCATCAGCAGCTTCAACTACTCCTTGAGCAAGCACATCGCATCTCATTATTCCTCCAAATATATTTATTAAGATACCCTTTACATTTTTATCAGACAGAATAAGTTTAAAAGCTGCAGTGACTTTTTCTTTTGATGCTCCCCCACCGACATCTAAAAAGTTAGCAGGCTCTTTACCGTAAAGTTTTATAATATCCATAGTTGCCATTGCTAATCCAGCACCGTTAACCATACAACCAATTGAACCATTAAGTTTTATATATGCAAGGTCATGTTTACTAGCTTCAATTTCAGCTGGCTCCTCTTCATTTAAATCTCTTAATTTTTGTATCTCAGGTCTTCTGAAAATTGCGTTATCATCAAAATTCATCTTGGCATCAAGACAAATTAGTTTGTTTGATTTCGTCAAAATTAACGGGTTGATTTCGATTAAACTTGCATCTTTTTTTAATATTATTTCATAAAGAGATTTAACAATTTTTGAAGCAATCTTTACTTGGTTATCGTTAAGATTAAATATTGAAATTATTTTTTTTATTTCTTCTTCTCCCGGTCCATCTGTTTTCAAATCTATTTTAGTTGTAACTATTTTATCTGGAGTTTCAAAAGCTACTTTCTCTATATCCATACCGCCTTCTGTACTACTTATAAAAGCAATTTTAGAAGTCTCCCGGTCAACAAGGCAAGATAGATAAAATTCTTTTGAAATATCCGATGCCTCCTCAATATAAAGTCGTTTTACCTCTTTTCCTTGAGGTCCAGTTTGATGGGTCACTAAAGTCTTACCAAGCATTATTGAGGCTTCTTTTTTTAAATCACTTATATTGTTAACTAACTTCACACCTCCTGCTTTTCCCCTTCCGCCTGCATGGATTTGAGCTTTTAATACAAATTCTTTACTTTTAAGATCTATGATTTTTTCATCAATCTCCTCAATTGAGAAAACTACCACACCTTTTGAAACTGGTGCGCCAAATTCTTTAAGTATCTCTTTTGCCTGATGTTCGTGTATGTTCATTTTATTATTTACAATTTTTTAACGTATGAGATGAAAAATATCCTTTTATAATGGTTTTGTCAGAAAAACAAATATCATTTAAATATTTTTTAAAAACATCAATATTTAGATAATCTCCTCCAGTATCATCAATGATATAAATTACCTTAATCTTATTTTTTTTTATTTTTGAATTAATAAATTCTGAATAAGCTTTAAAATATTTATTATTTTCTAAAGGAAAACTATTATTGTCAACTGTGTACCATCTATTCAAATTATTTAAATTAGTATTACTGATTGCAGAAAAGAACTGATAGTGAGATATTACCATTTTTTTATCTTTATCATCCTCTATTTTTTCCATAACTATTTTTAAATTCTTCAACTCTTCATTTGGTTTTTCAGAATAGTGAACGGATATCCACTTTAATTCGTTAAATTGGGCATTTAACTTATTAGCTTTAAAATAATTCTTCAAATTTATGTTTTCGAGGTCAATAAATTTTCGATCTAAAACAAACCTTTCATAATACTTTAAAGTAGATATTAAAGTGATTACTACTAAGGTAATGTTAAAATATTTATTTACAATATTTTTTTTTACTAAAACCATGTTAGATAATCCTGCAAGTAACGGAATAATTGAAAAAATATAAATTTGATTGACAGTAACTAGTTGATTAAAAATAATGAAGATTGAAAAAAAAATAACTATAATTAATATTTCTATACTTTGTGTCTGTCTTTTTTTTTTTTGGAATCTTAAATTATAAATTGATGCTATTACAAAAATTAAAAGCATCATGTGAATAAATTTAAAATCTTTAATTATGTATTTAAAATTAAATTTCGAATTTAAAGCTACAGATGCCCCGTCACTACTTATTATTCTATCACCACCGATTGAAAGTGGGAAAAGTAAATATTGAGTAATAAAATTCTTAATTGGAACTTGTGTCATGAAGAAGTAACAAAATAAGAGTAAAACACAAAATAAAGATCCCAATAGAAAAAATTTATATTTTCTAAATTTTTTATATTTTAAACAATGATAAAATAAATAAATTAGCGCTATAAAATTTACATATGCAGAAGGAGTTTGCATACATAGAAATGAAACCAGCATTAAGATAGGTAAGTAAATCCAATAATATTTATGATTGGACTCAATAATCATGATTAAACACATTAATGTTAAAATAGAAAACATTAAAGAATGGTGGTAGGCAAAAGGTGTTCCTATAGAAGGATAAAAAAGAATACTGATTGAGATTGAGTAAAAAAAACTTAAATTAATATTAACTTTTTTTTTTGTTAAAAATATAAAAAAAGCTATGGCAAGTATGAAATTAAAAAGTGAAGCATGTAGCGTGTAAGAAAACCAACTAACGCCAAAAAATTTAAAAAATATTGCTTGAAAATAATCAACTAAAATACCTGTAGTAACCCAAAAATCTTTCAGGGGATGAAGTCCCTTCGATACTAAATAGCCTGTATCAAAAAATGCAAAACTATCGATTGGTAGAATTCCAATACTAGCGCTTTGATAGTTGACTAAAAATGATACAAAAAAAATAATAATTGAGTATAGGATAAAGTTTTTTTGAATCATTTAGTAATAATTAATTTAAAGTAAGGATGAGGTATTTTTAAAAGATTAAATATTAACTTATCTAGAAATATTTTTTTTCCAAATATAGCTAATTTTGCTGCCAAACCTTGTCTTTTGTGAAAAAACTCATCCTCTTCAGCTCTTATGATCATTCTATCATAAATTTCTTGATCAAATTCAAAATTAAAATTTTTTTCATTTAAAAATTTTTTAATACTTTTTTTTCCTGTAA
>MDTD01178985.1_pt1 | contig 11595 bp, 8 predicted proteins | sample 811221 | NCBI WGS metagenome assembly MDTD01 (sample SAMN05326646, study PRJNA326480) | marine metagenome | isolation source: seawater | place: Pacific Ocean: South West | collected 2011
CGGCTGTGGATAGCGGAGATATTGGCTTTTGCCACGCAAACGCAGTTCATCGCGCTGAATATCCTGGAGACAACTGAGGATACGGTAACGTTCCGGGCGGGTTTGATGCAAAACTTGCGCGATAGCAGCTTTACCGAGAAAAGCAGCTTTAGATGCGTTAAGGGCAAGTGGCTGTATGTCACCGGTCAATATGATTGATGTCATCCCTACAAGGCAGCAGATCAAGCGTATAATGAGCACAAAAGCAACGGCCCAGTTTCTTCTCACTTAAGCCCGCTACTTAGTTCTTCTTGCCAGGTTCAACATGATGCTTTAACGACTGAGAGAGGCAAATTGTGGCCGTTGCCGCTGACCATCATTCCCATAAACCCCAACTTGACCGAGAAGCCCTGCGCGACGTGATCCGCCTGTCCCTGTGGGCGGGCCAGATGCTGTTGCAATACGGGGCCGATACCAACCGCGTAGAGCAGATCATCCACCGACTGGGTACGGGCCTGGGCGCAGATTGGATGGACATCCTGGTTACGCCAGATGCCATCGTCGCCACCACCATCAATAACTATGAATTCCGTACTAAGGTACGGCGCGCACCCAGCCGCGGCGTGGATATGACCGTGATCGCTGAAATCAGCGAACTATCCTACAAGGTGCAGGCTGGCAAGATGGACCGCTTTGGGGTCGGGGAAAAGCTGATCGAAATCGACAAGCGGCCTCACTATAATCGCTGGACGGTTGTCCTGGCGGTGGGGTTGGCGTGCGCGGCCTTCAATCGCCTGTTCGGGGGCGATGTGGCCACCTTTGCAGTGACTTTTTTCGCATCGAGTGCGGCCATGTACGTCAGGCAATGGCTGCATTCACTGGAACTGAATACAGTCCTGAACTGGGTGATAACGGCATTCGTAGCGGGCATCATTGCCAGCCTCGCCGAGCTATTGTCGCTCAGTCCGCTATCGAGCACCGCCCTGGCGGCTTCCGTGCTGCTGCTGGTCCCAGGAGTGCCTCTCATCAACGGCTCGGAAGACTTCCTGAATGGGCACATCACCAATGGTCTAGCACGCAGCGTATGGGGCGCGATCCTATCTCTGGCGATTGCCATGGGCCTTTCTCTGGCGATCACAACAATGAGGGTCAGCGGCTTATGAACATTCTTATAACGATACTCGAAGATGCGTTATGGTCGGGTGTAGCGGCGGTCGGGTTTGGCGTGCTGTTTAATGTCCCCAAGCGAGCGCTGGTTTATTGTGCGCTGGTGGGGGCCTGCGGCCATGCTGTCCGGGCACTGATGATGACCCAGTTCAATATGGGCATCACCACCGCCACGCTCATCGGTGCGCTGGTGGTGGGCTTCATGTCCAAGTTCATCGCGCGTAAGCTCAAGATGCCATCAATGATCTTCGGCATTACAGGCGCGATCCCGATGGTTCCGGGTGTGTTCGCTTACCAGACCATGATCAGCCTGGGCGAGATGATCCACCAGGAACCCGGTCAGATTGCGGTCAGCCTGGGCGAAGCAGCAGTCAATGGGGTGCGGACGGTGGCCCTGTTGGGCTGTTTGGCGTTGGGCATCACCGCGCCGACGTTTTTGCTGGAGCGTGAGCATCCGGTGGTGTAGCAAATACCGATGAGGGCACAGGCGGCCGCAGCATGCTGCGGCCCTACGGTGGTTGCCCCTACGGTAGCTATTAAACCCGCAATTTGCCATAATCGAGCCTATGAATCGTTTCGTTAGAATGGGCTGATATGGCCACAACTTCATTGCACGACAAGCCGCTGCCACCGGGCACGATGGGCTTGCCCTTCATCGGGGAACCACCGCGCTTGCTCGATCTCGGTTTTTTGATGGCACAATACGAAAAATACGGTCCAATCTGGAAGACACGGGTGCTGGGACGCGATATTGCCGTTTTCATGGGGCCGGAAGCCAATCGGTTCGTGCTGCAAACAGGGGCGAAGTATTTTTCCTGGCGGGATGGCTGGCCACCGACCTTCAAAGAGCTGTTGGGCGAATCGCTGTTTGTGCAGGATGGCGAGGAACATCGGCAGAAGCGCAGGCTGATTATGCCCGCGTTCCATCGGCAGGCGCTACATAACTACCTGGATACGATGGATACCATTGCCCAACGCTATGTCAAAAAATGGGCATCGACAGGCACGTTCCGCTGGCTGGAACAGAACAAGCAATATACGTTTGAGGTCGCCAGTACACTGCTGACGGGCAGCCAACCCGGTGATGACATCGAACGCCTGAGCAAGTTGTTCGTCACACTGACGCGCGGCTTTGTGACTGTACCCCTTCGCTGGCCGTGGACGCCTTACGGTCAGGCGTTGGCAGCACGTCAAGAATTGCTCACCTATATTGATGCCGCGATTGATAATCGGCGGGCGAACCCGACCCATGATGCGCTGAGTTTATTGGTGCAGACGCGCGACGAGGACGGTCAGGCGTTGAGCAATGCGGAGCTACAGGCACAGACGCTGCTGATGCTCTTCGCTGGACACGAGACCAGCGCCAGTATGTTGACCTCGCTGGTGATGATCCTCTATCAAAATCCGCAGGTGCTGGAAAAAGCCCGCATTGAGCAGGCTGAACTGGGCATCGGCGGGCAGATGACGATGGAGCATCTGCGGCAAATGCCCTACCTGGACATGGTGCTCAAAGAAGTCGAGCGCATGTACCCACCGGTTCCAGCGGGTTTCCGAGGCGTGGTTGAGTCGTTCGAGTTCAATGGCTACCATGTGCCCAAAGGCTGGACCGCGCTGTATCCGATCAATGCCGCCCACCGTGATCCGGCCATTTACACCGACCCCAACACCTTTGATCCAGAGAGGTTCAGTCCAGAGCGCAACGAAAGCAACGTGCCGTTCAGCCTGGTGGGGTTCGGTGGCGGTGCGCGAGTGTGCGTGGGTTATGCCTTCGCCCAGATGGAAATGAAGATTTTGCTATCGTATTTGCTGCGGCATTTTGAGTGGGGGTTGGTCGAGGGGCAGAACTTGAAGATGGTCTATCGACCGACGTTGATGCCCAAAGATGGGATGCAGGTTCGGTTCCAGCGGCGGTAGCAAACAAGATCCGGACGCAGCAGTGCTGCGTCCCTACAGTAGATTTCAGAGTGGGTCGGGCGCAATATATTGCGCCCCTACGGTAGATAGCAGGCGTTGATTATTACAGCCTGCTGCATCGCTACGACACATAACCTTATCTTTGCAGTTCCAAAATGAGGGCCTGACCATGCTCCAGGCCGGACAGTGGCAGCATGCCATTGGCGACTGAATACACTTCCCCGGAGAGCAAATCCTTAAGCTGCGTGCCATCGACCAAGCCGCCCTGCCATGCGGGGATCTGGTAGCTGGGCGATGTACCAATACCGCGATAACCCACCACGATAAGGGTCTGGTCGGGCGTGTGGCGTTGATATGCCAACAGGTCACCATCAGCGAACAACATCTGGAAGCCGCCATATTTGAGCGCCGAACTGCTCTTACGGATGCTCAGCAGCTTGCGATAGTAGGCCAGCATGTTGGTATCCCACTGGGATTCGTCCCAGGGCATACAACGGCGGTTGTCAGGATCTTTGCCGCCCGTCATGCCGATCTCGTCGCCGTAATAGATGCAGGGCGTCCCAGGGAAGCCAATCAGCAGGGCCAAGCCCACCCGAACAAGGGCTTTGTCCTCGCCTGCGACGTGCAAGATACGGGTCGTATCGTGGCTGCCTAGCTGGTTGAACTGCTGTAGTGAGATGGCATAAGGCACAGCGGCCATAAATCGCTGCCATTGACCTGCGACGGCATCTGATGGCAGCAGTTCGGTATCACCGTAAGGGTTGCCATCAGCCACACCCACATCCTCACCGCCGATCCAGCGGCGAATGGGCACATTGAAGCCTGTGTAATTCATGGAGGCATCGAGTTCATCGCCAGTGAGGTGGGGCGTGCCGTCCATGAAGTATTCGCCGAGCAGGTAAGCCTCAGAATGCTCGTTCTTGATGTAGGGGCGCATCTCGCGCCAAACTTCGTGATCGAGCTGATTTTCGCGCAGGTTGCCAGTCATGTTGGCGACGTCCAACCGCCAGCCATCGATACGATAGGGTTCATTGAGCCAATAACGCAGGGCCGCGTCTTTATCACGATACATGCGGTCGCGCAGCAACTGGCTTTTGTAGTTGAGCTTGATGAGCAACGGCACGCCCAGCCAAGTATCGATTTTGCCTGTTTCCGGGTCGTAGTCGAAGAAATCCGCCGTAGAGGCATTGGGGTTGTCTTTGGCATCCAGATACCAGGGATTGCCATTGCCGATATGGTTGGTGGTGATGTCCAGAATGATATGCATACCGCGGCGATCCAGTTCTTCGCGCAGGGCGACGAGGGCCTCGTTACCGCCAAAGTGCTTATCAATCTGCCAGAAATCCTGAATATCGTATTTGTGGTTGGTCCCGGCTTTGAAGATCGGACACAGGTAAAGGGCATTCACGCCCAGGTCTTGCAAGTAGTCCAGCCGATTGGTGATGCCCTGCAAATCGCCACCGAAGAAATCCATGCTGCCGCTTTTTTCCCAGGGTGTGGGTAGCTCGCCCCACTCCGGCTTGGTGCTCTTGTGACCCAGCACTTCGGTTTCGCCCGGTCGAGTATCGTTGCTGGGGTCGCCGTTATTGAAGCGATCCGGGAAAATCTGGTAGAAGATGGCATCGTGTACCCATGCCGGGGCCTGATAGCCTGCCAGCAAGGTGAAGTAATCGCTATCGGGCGTATCGCTGCGGTATATACCGCGCGCCGTATAGTAATATGAGCCTTCGGTCGTCATCAGCTTGAAGCAATAATCGACGTGCGCCTGGGGCAGCTTGAGGTCGGCGGTCCAGATTTTAGCAACGTCATTGTGGCTGCTGATGGTCATCTCAACACGATGATATTCGCCGTCGATGATGGCGCGCAAGAAGATATGATTGATGGGCGCGTTAGCAGGCGTACGCAGGGTAAGCGAGACGGTTTCATTGAGGGCAGGCAGTGGGTTCGAGATATGCATAATCGACCCATCGTGATGGACGCCTGCGGTCCAGGCTGGCAATGCGGCCATAACTATTTTGCTTTCTGATTACTGAACGAGATTATTGTTCCAGACGCAAACAGCGTGCTGCGTCCGTACGCAGAAAATGATTCGGCATTGATGGGCACAACAAGTTGCCCTACAGGGCGCACCCAAATGCGGTAAGCAGCCACAAATGAAGCCCCATAATCATGTAACGAAACTATGTAACGAGCAGGATAGCATGACCTGATTGTTCATAACATCAGGTGATTTACAAACAAATTGTTCATTTTTACTGAAGTATGGGCAGTCAAAAAGGCTGTGGCAGTCTATACTTTCATTGTGCTATTAATCACAAGAGCAGACAAGACGACGAAGTTTTGTTATATTTCTGAGCAGACTTTGTTTCGATAGCGTGTTAGCTTTCATTAGGAGTTCCCAATTATGGGTAAGATTGGCTTATTCTTCGGCAGCAATACCGGCAACACGGAAGCTGTCGCCTATCAAATGGCAGAAAAATTCAACGAGACGGAAAGCGGCCTGGTCGATGTGCATAACATCGGCGGGTCTACACCTGAGCAAATCCTGGGATATGAATACATTATCTTCGGCATCCCCACCTGGAATGTTGGCCAGTTACAGGATGACTGGGCGATCTTCCTGCCCAAGATGGAAGGCATGGACTTCAAAGGGAAGAAAGTGGCCCTGTTCGGCCTGGGCGACCAGAACGGCTATGGCTTCAACTTCCTGGATGCGATGGGCATCCTAGCCGATGAGGTTCTGATCCAGGGTGCGACCGTGTTAGGCTTGTGGTCAGCACAGCGCTACCAGTTTGAAGAATCCCTGGCCACAGAAGAAAATGGCGAAGCACTACTGGGTTTGGGCGTCGATGTAGAAGGTCAGGCGAGCATGACCGATGACCGCATTGAAAAGTGGGTTAAGCAGGTCAAAGAAGAATTTGGCGTGTAGCGTGCCGATATCTCGATAGCAAAAAGCACGGTCATTTGGCCGTGCTTTTTTGTTGGCTATTCGAGAAATCAATTAACATACCTCAGTCTAAAAAGACCCCCTTCCTCAGTCCTTCCCCCATGAGGTGGAAGGATGCCTTTCTAAGCCGCTTAGCATCAAATAAAAGGCCTGGGGACGTCTGGGAGCAATGGTAAGATGTGTCTTGCCTCACCTTGTGCAGACTCCTATTTGCGCAGGATGAAGTTGCGAGACAACCAAAGAAACGCATCGCCATCGTTATAGTCAGTGACGACTGTATTGAGCCATTCTTCGTATGCCAACCAGCGGCGCTGGTGCTCCTCTTTGTACTGAGCAGGAATGCGTTTGTGTAGGCCTTTGAGCTGGGTATTGAAGGACTTGGCTTCAATGAGTTCAAAGCCGACCTGCTTGATCCACTGCTGAAAATCCTGTTCGCGAACGAACTTCTGATAATGGCCTTCCATGCCAAGCCGTGCCATCCAGGGGCTGAGCCAGGTTTTGAGCTTCTCCTTGAGATCCCGATTGGGGTTAAAATGACCGCTATCGTAGTTAATCAAGAAGGTGCCACCGGGCTTGAGGCAGTCATAGGCCGTTTGCAAGTAGCGCGGTCGCTGAACGACATGCTCCAGCACACTGAACGAGACAATGACATCGACGGGTTCCGTGATGACGCGCCCGTAAAGATCATAGGCCAGCGCGTTGATGACGCGAATGTTGTCGCGCTGCGGCAAGGTCTGGCGAGCGACATCACAAGCACCTGCGGCGGGTTCCACACCGATATAGCCCACTTGTGGATAAGCTTCTAAAAACGAGGCAAAGTTGGCCGAGGTACCGCTGCCCAGGTCAAGGATGGTCAACGGGGCATCTTCGCCCCGTCGCTCCACCTCGGCAGCAATCCACCGCAAGCAGTAGGTTTTGGCAGCATTACCCATCGTCCAGATGTGCGTTTCGGTCACGATGCAGCCTGCCCTGTCATCAGCATATGAGCCATACGCAAACCACTAATCCTTTACGGCCGCATCACCATAGACTTTTTCTTGCTGGTCCGGGCGACGCATATAGAGCCAGGTTAGCTGAGCCAGCAAGTCCTTATTGGCATGGTCAAAATCGGCTTCCGTCATACGCCAGCCCCAGTTACCTCCCTGCTTACCAGGGGTATTCATGCGGGTTTCCGCGCCTAGAGCGAGGACATCCTGCATGGGATAGATGGCCGTATGCGCAGGTGAACCCAGCGCCAGCCGGATCAGAATCCATTGCGGCTCTTTGACTTCACGGGCGAGGTAATCTTGCATGAACTGGCGGCTGCCATCGTCCATTTCATTTTCCCACCAGCCCACAGTCGTATTGTTGTCGTGGGTGCCGCTATAGACGACACAATTAGGAACGTGGTTGTGCGGCAGGAAGACATTCTTGGGATCGCTCCAGGCGAATTGCAACACTTTCATGCCCGGTAAGCCGAAGTCATCGCGCAGCGCTTCCACGCCTTCGGTGATGACACCCAGGTCTTCGGCGATGATGGGCAGCTCACCCAGGGCTTCTTCAACTGTCTTGAAGAAATCATGGCCTGGACCGGGTACCCAGCGGCCATTGATCGCTGTTTCTTCCGTCGCCGGGATTTCCCAGTAGGCTTCAAAGCCGCGGAAATGATCGACACGGATGTAATCTACCTGGCTGAGGATGGCTTTGAAGCGTTTGATCCACCAAGCATAGCCACTATTTTTCATCTTGCCCCAGCGATAAAGCGGATTGCCCCAGCGCTGGCCAGTCGGGCTAAAATAATCGGGCGGTACGCCAGCGATGACGGTCGGGTTGCCGTCTTCGTGCAGATAATAAAGCGACTGGTTGGCCCAGACGTCGCTGCTATCGTGGGCCACAAAAATCGGCAGATCACCAAAAAGGCGGATGCCCTTCTGGTTGGCATATTCTTTGAGGGCCAGCCACTGCTTGAAGAACAACCACTGACGGAAACGCTGCTCGTCGATGTCCTTGGCGCGCGTTTCCCTCGCTTTGGCCAGGGCGGAATTTTCATAGCGGATGAGGCCCTTTTCCGGCCATTTGACCCAGGGCGCGCCGCCAAAGTGGCGCTTGAGGGCCGCAAACAGGGCGAAGTCATCCAACCAGTGTGCCTCTTGCTGGCACCACTCTTCGTAAGCGGCCTTATCAGCATCGGAGGCAGAATCGGCGAAGCGACTGTAAGCCACGTTCAGTTTGGTATCGTGATAAGGAATGATCCAACCGTAATCGACCGTGTCTTCCGGGAAGTCGGGTACATCGGCCAAGTCATCCGCCGTGAGATAGCCGGCTTCTACAAGCAGGTCCAGGCTGATGAGGTTGGGATTTCCGGCAAAGGCCGATAAGGTTTGATAAGGCGAATCGCCGTAACTGGTTGGTCCCAGCGGCAGTACCTGCCAAATCGACTGACCTGTTTCTTCCAGCCAATCGACAAATCGATACGCATTCGCCCCCAGGTCACCGATACCGTAGCGACCGGGCAGCGATGTCGGATGCATCAGAACCCCACAAGAACGCGGGAATAAGGTCATGGGCAAACTCCCTTAAGAAAAAGCCTTACGAAAAAGCGGGCATTCACCCGCTTTCAACGTGTTATGGTTCCGTCTATTGTAATCAGGAAGGCGCTAGACCCCAAGTGTCGTTCGCCCAGATCAGTAGGTTGTGGAAAAGACGCATGGATCCATGCGATCAAGGGTGACGAGGGGTACGTATATATCGTGCCCCTCGCTGTCTACCAGTGCCGAGCAGAAAATAGACGTGCTTTAGAACTCGGTTTGCATCAGATTGACGACCGCATCGACGGCATCGGCCTGCAAAACATCGACCTCTTCGCCATCGCTGAGGCGCTTGAGACTAACGCGCCCCTGGGCGACTTCTTCAGGTCCCAGGGTGGCAACCAGCGGAATGCCCTTCTTATCAGCATAGGCGAACTGCTTACCCAGCTTGAATTTGCTGTCGCTCATGTACAGCTCGGTGCGGATGTTCATCTTGCGCAGTTGGCTGGCCAGCCGCGCCGATGCAATCTGCGTTTCGTCGTCGAAGACCGTCACCAGCAGATCGACGACCGTATCGCCAATGTGTGAGGGGAACAAGTCGAGTTCGGTCATAATGTCGATGATGCGCTCAATGCCGAGCGACATACCCACCGTCGGCAGGCTCTCGCGGCGGAACAGGCCAATGAGGTCATCGTAACGACCGCCACCGGTGACGCTGCCCAGGTTTGGCTCCTGGATGATGGTCTCGAAAATGGGGCCGGTGTAGTAGCTCAGGCCGCGCACCATCGTAAAGTCAAATTCATAGGCTGAAGTCGGCACGCCTAAAGCATCCAGATAAGTCGCCATCGAACGCAGCTCGGCGATACCTACCTGGGCCGCTTCCAGATCGCCCATCTGGTTATCGAGCACGTCCAGATTTTTGACGCCTGCTTCCCGCGATTGAATGAGGTTCATCATTCGGGCGACGGCTTCGGCAGGGATGCCACGCTCGACGAGTTCTTTTTCCACGCCATCCGCGCCGATTTTGTCGAACTTGTCGATGCTGCGGTAGAGATCCGGCAGTTGGCCATCGGGCACACCAGAGAAAATGCCCATACCTGTCAGCAGCTTGCGATTGTTGATCTTGATGATGGGCTGCGGCAGGTTCAGACGCTGATACACAGTGTGCATGACGCTGATGACTTCAGCATCAGCTTCCATGCCACTGACGCCGACAATATCGGCATCGCACTGGTAGAACTCACGGTAGCGGCCCTTTTGGGGGCGTTCCCCACGCCAAACCGGGCTGATCTGATAGCGGCGGAATGGGAACGTGATGTCATTTTCATACTGGGCGACGACACGCGACAGCGGCACAGTCAGGTCGTAACGCATGGCGACTTCGTCACTCTTGCTGCGGCCATGTTGGGCGCTGTAGATGAGCTGCTCGGCGTCTTCACCATATTTGCCAAACAACGTATCGCGCATTTCCAATACGGGCGTTTGCAACGGCTCGTAGCCATATAGCTGGAAGACACCTTCAACGGTGTCGATGACATACTGGCGCTTGAGCATTTCCGCGGGTAAAAAGTCGCGGAAGCCCTTGGCCAACCGGGGTTTGATTTTTGTCTGTGCCATACTGTGCCTGTCCTTAAAGGTCGCTTGCTTTGAATCGATTGAATACGGTTTGTCGCGCTGTGGATACAAATAAAAAAGCGCGAACCAACGTCGCGCTTTGGAAGTTCAATCCGTGACGTCAGTTAACGCTTATGCATGATGTGCATGATGGCTGCGGCTGTTGTTCAGGTTGATCATGCGGTTGCTCGCCTTGTTTTGAGTGCGCCGGGGCGCAATTGACGTTGTTAAGAGTATAAAAAAGTCAGGGTCAAAAAGCAACCAACGTATGGGTTATAACCAATCGTAATGGTCCTATACATCGGTTGTGTATGGTTTAGGCTGGCTAGTGTCTTCTGCCAGCCAACCAGAAAGCAAGTCTTTTGTTCCCCAAAGCACTCAAGCGTTCTGATATTGCCTCCCATATCAACGAGATGTATCCCCAATTACTGCTGGTCATCTTCTTTAGCGGGACGATGCGCGGCTTCAGCGCTCCATATTTCAACCTATATCTGGATGCACAAGATTTTTCGGGTACATTGATCGGCATTGTGCTGAGCATCGCCGCGCTGGTCGAACTGGTGGGCATCCCGATGCTAAGTAACCTTGCCGATCGCACCAACCGACATCGGACGATGTATCGGGGCATTGTGCTGGCGTATATCTCGGCTATTTTCCTGATGTTGGCTTTCCCGATCACGGCAGTTCTATTTGCGGGCATGATTGTGGCCCAGGTCTGCTTCCGCAGCACATTTATCTTCGTTATACAATTGGCATTCACCAAACTGGAACAGGTCGGCAAATCCAATTTTGGACGTGTTCGTTCAATATCGGCGAGTGGGTTCGTGGTTGGTAATCTTATTTCCGGGCTGATCTTTAGCATTGCACAATTTACCGGATTGTTCCTGGCAGCGATTGCCAGCGGATTGGCCGTTATTGGCCTCTCCAACGCATTGCCAATCAATACATCAGATAAACCCACTGACGATATAAATAATACACAGGCGACCAGCCGCCGCCAGCTTTACCCAGTATTCGTCGCACAATTCTTTGCGATGATGGGGCTGCGGACAGGGTTCGCCTTCTGGCTCCTGCACTTTCAGGAAAATCTGGGCATTGCAACCGAGCAAATCACCTTAATTGTTGTCGTCAGTTCTCTGATGGAAATCCCCTGGTACAACATCCTAGACGGTCCATTGCGTAAGCATAGTGCTGTCTGGTTTTATATTGCGGGCGCGCTGGGCTTTGGAGTTATCTGGGTGCTGATTGGCTCGGCGACAAGCCTCTTATGGGTCATGGCAATCATGGTACTCCGTGGACCGATGTTCGCGATGGTGAATCTCTCGATGCTGGTCCACGTCAACAAAGTCAGCCATCCACGCAATGTGTCTACAAACCAGGCCTTGATACAAATCACGATCCCCAGTTTGGCAGCCCTACTGGCAAGTGCCCCCCTGGGCTACGTATATGACAATGCCGAGCCTATTA
>MDTD01050775.1_pt1 | contig 11593 bp, 9 predicted proteins | sample 811221 | NCBI WGS metagenome assembly MDTD01 (sample SAMN05326646, study PRJNA326480) | marine metagenome | isolation source: seawater | place: Pacific Ocean: South West | collected 2011
CAAAAGACTATTTTGGTCCAGAGAGCACCTGGGCAGGGCTAATAATAATAGAAGCTGTGGTCTTCTACGAGAGGATCGGAAAAGACAAGAAAGCCAAAGAGTTATGGCTCGAAATTATTCCGATTGCTTCCAAGATCATTCAAAGTTGTTGATTTCGAAGGACTAGTCCTCAAGCCGATTTCCAAAGAGAAGGTTGCAAACAGGTATTTGTTCTCGACCAGTGCTTTGTTTCAGCGATTTGTGACTACTTGGCTATCGTAAGCAGCACTATCACCCACTTGGGTTATGACACCGGGCGTAATAGTACTATACGGACAAGTTAACTTGCCGAAATATTACTTACTGTTGCTTCTTCAGCTTTTCTACCGAATTATCGAATGATTGAAAAATAGAGGGAATCCGGTGTTATCGCTAGTGGCGCTAGCCAATCTACATTTTGAATGGCTGTAGGTATAGCAATAGGCACCACTCAAATCATATAGTCCAGGGCGTTCTCTAATGCTCTCCTTGTATCAGGAAATCAACCACTCGTTCAAAGTTTTCAGTTTTAAAAGCAGCCACCCGAAATTCGCGTCAATCGAATAAGTGGAGGCTGCTCACTTGAGCAAGGTTGCAAGAGAACACCAATCAACCAACAACCGAAAGGTGAACATATGAAAGAAAGCATAAGACGATGGCTCGGCTTAGCCGCCTTGCCAGCCGTACTTCTAATGTTTGGCTTATCCAGCCAAGCGCATGCCGTTGCATATGATTGCGACGATGCTCAGAGCGAGCCAACTGGTTCTATTGAAATTACTCATAGTGGCAACTGTACAATCAGCCAGTCACTTACCGCCCAGGGCGACATTACTATCAATGTTACCGGTGGCACTATCGATACCCAGGGTCTGACAAGTACCGAGGGTAAGATTGTTATCAACGGCCAGGGCAATGGAACCTTCAACGGCGAGATCAAGGCTGAGAACAATGTTGAAATTGAGATCTCCAGCAACGGGACTCTTGATGCTAAAGCCAAAATTACTAGCGTTAAGGGCGATGTATTCCTTGAGTCTATTGATAAAGACGTCATGACCAAAGCTATCGACTCCGGTCAAGCTGTTGAAGTGCTAGCTGGAATTCAGGACGGAACCAGCGCCGGTAAAATCATTATCGATGGTGACATTAGAGCCAACACAGAAGAAATTCCACTGGTCCCTCAGGTGGGAACAGGTACAAACGTTCTTCTGCGAGCGCAAGAAACTATAAAGACAAAGAGCGTTTCAACTAATGGAACATCTGTAGCCGGAAGTGCAAGCTGTGGCGGCATTCAAATAGATGCAAACTTGCATCCGTTTAACAATACCCTCTTCACTATCGGAGACGATACTCCTAATGGAGTGAATGGAGTTTTAGACACCCGTACTGCTACAGGTGGAGGAACAGATCCTTTCTATCGGGCGTGCGGAATAGCTGTCACAAACGGTGTTTCAGCCTCTCAGGCAGGTCTCAAGGTCAATGATTTTGCCAGCATTCAAACAGCCAACACTGCCTCACGAGGTGACATCGTTATTCTTGATGCACAAAACGGGGACCTGACTCTGCCGACGACTGGCGGTACCTTTGATATCTCTTCGCCAGGACAAGGTGGTGGTACCATCTATCTTCTAGCCAGAAAGATTGTGGCTGCCAACAACACTGTCATAAAAGCATCCTCAGGCGATAACACGGCAGGTTTCTTGCAAGGAGTATTCATCTCCGCGGATACCATTGAATTTACTGGAGCGAATGGACTGACGCTTGATGCTGATGGGAAAGGCGCAAATGCGACCAACGGTCAGTCTCAGATCGTTGTTGTTCCCACTGGAGGTATCATTCCGACCTATACCAATCTGGTGAAGTCGATGACTGTGACCATTGACTTTCCAGACTTCTTCAACTTGAAGCAGCAAGTGCATTTTGATGGAGGTACCTCTGGCAAACTGAATATTCACGCCGATGGCGAAGATACCCTAGTAGCAATCTCAGGATACCCGGTGAAATTCAACGGTGGAGAGGCTACTGTTCAAGCCAAAGGCGGCAAGAATGGAAGCAAGCACGATATCATCGTGGGCTACAGTGGAGCCAAGACTGGTACGGAAAGTGGCTTGAACATCGATAACACCGGCGATGTACTTTTCTTCGCTCGTGGCGAAGGAAACAATGCTGCCGGTGGTGACATCTCTTTCAGTGTCGATGTAGCTACTCTCAAAGCCGTGGATCATAACATCATATTCAGAGCCAATGGTCCACAGTCAAAGGATGGAGATGGTGGAACTATCCAGTTTTTCTCAAGCTTTGTTGTATTGGACGAAAATACTCGGGTAAAGTTTGATGCTGATGCTTCTGTCAACGAGGTAGGAAGTGCACAGATTTCTAGGGAAGGCAGAAAAGCCATTCTCTTTGATGCAGGTGGTTCAGAGATTTTCCTTGGAACTGCTAAAAACAGGTTTCAATTTTCCGCTAATGGTGGTGGAAAAGAAGGTAATGGTGGTGCTATTGAGATTAAATCTCTCGGAAAAATCGTCGTTACTAATAGCCAGAAACAAGTAACTGCTTCAGCTTTGGGCAAAGGAGAAGGCGGAGATATCATCATTGATTCAGACGATCAAGTGCGTATTAGACAGCAAACTCCTGCAAGCAACCAAGCTCCAAGGGCTATCGAAGCGAAAGGTGCCGATACAGGGAAAGGTGGAACAATTAAGCTGACTAAAGCTAAATCTAACGGACAAATTCGAATTATTGTAGATGAAACATTTGCCGTAGATTCAGGTCAGAGCGCAGCAGATAGTGTATTCTCTGGTGCCTTGACAATGAATAAAGATCCAGATGAACAGAGTGATATCACATGTACCAAGTATAAGAACTCTGCATCCAATTATCCAAATGCATATTGGTATTGCAGCGTTTTTCAGGACAGAGCTCTAGATTCTTTGAACACATTGAAATCAATGACGTCTGAGGCTCAAGACGAATTGGATTCCTTCGATGCACCAGTTTACGTCTTTAAGTCTGTTGGAGCATATAATGCATTTCACGATGATAATCAGTCCGCTGAAGTTGAAATTCCAGGAAGTTCCTCTCCTGGCAATGTAGGAGGATTTGCTATTGGCAGAGATGCAACATCTACAACTGTTAATCAAAGAATTATTGTAGTGTTAGAGGGACAGTCTGCCGGACCTGTTTTCATCGCATACGCACCCGAAGATGTGAAATTTACTGCAAGACATGAAGCAGGCCATATTTTAGATCGTCAATGGGCGACAGAAGTTATGAGAATATTAGTGTCTAGAACTGGTGGCAGTATCCAGGATTCTTACAGTGATAAAATCGAAAGAGATTTGAATGCACTAAGCTTGAAACCGTCTTGTGGTCCTGGTGGAGTATATGAAGGAAGAAATGATCCTCGAAATGGACAACCAATTTGTCCATTGCAAGGGGACTTAGCAGGCAAAGATAGTAAAGAGATTTTGCAAACAATTTACCCGTACACTTTTACTCTCAGAGGAACGCCAGGCCTTGATGCTGAATGGCGTGAACTGTGGCCAGAGCAAATTGCTGCATATAGTGGACCTGATGGAGGAAACGAAACAGCCTTCTTTCTCCTCAATCACTTTCCATGCTCAAAAATTTATGTAGAAGCCTTAATGAATACTGGCACCCTTGCTCCGCTTTCGGCATATCCATCAAGCTGTACCAACTGAAGTTATTCTGGGTGTTAGCTACTAGAACGTGATTTCTGAGGAGACTGAAAAAATTCAGTCTCCTCATTCTTTCTTGAATATAGAACGATACTCGCCTTCTAAATCTTTAGCTTTAGCAAGAAGTTTAGCTTCTGTCAGGGACTCATTGTTTCGAAGGAAGTTAATCCAATCAAATCTAAACTTTTCGAAGTCTCTAGAGGACAAGTTCTTTAACTTAATTACTCGAAGGTTTCTGACTGAATGAATAACTTTCGGATCAATATTTTTAAATGTCTGCAGTACATCGATTGGTATAAGGTGCACCACAATAGCATCTTGTGAAAGCTCTCCTTTCGCTTTTCTATATAGTTTGGAACAGTCAAATTTACAATGATCAAGTTTTTTGGAAAATTTCAAATACACCTCAGAGGAGCTTTTAACAGGCGGATATTTCCAAAAGCCAGATGAAGTTCTTACTGCTTCAATACATGCAAAGTTGTGTTGTTCGTTGTTTGAACTTTTAACTAAGCTTATTTCTTTGAACATACCATCGGCTCTGTTGACCTTGAACTTTACTTCAACTTCATCACTACAATTAGGTTCCCAGTTGGCATAAACTCGCTTCTGAAGAGCAACCATAAAAGGTTTACTGTTTGGAAAGATAGATTTGGCATTTGCCAATTCAGAAAAAAAATGAAATCCAAATATAAGGATGAACACGACCCAGAGAAACTTCATTTTCATAGGAGAGAACCATAAATAGATACTACAACTTAACTTGTATCATACTTCTGAAATTCTGGTTCAATCGAGGTTTTGATAGAGTGTATTTGGCTCGCGGATGGAAAACCTCTTAAAGAAAGCTTTTCTGTTTCTTTAATACTAAAACTTATAGTAATAGCTGCTTCAATTTTGTTTTGGATCTTCTGATAATGGGGAGTTATGTTTCAGGTCCTGGGGGAGCGGGGCTGAAACGCTTATGGTTGCTTGGTTTTGCGGGGTGGAATTTTTGAGTGACTGATTTTATTTAGGAAGTGCCCCAATATTGGTACCACTATATTGGGGTACCCTCACCCCCACCGATTTCAGCTTCGTTTGACACGTACTCAATTTTTATCGTCTACTTTCCTGCCGAGAAACCAGTCAGAGAATTTTTGCCATGATGAGCGTTTTGCTAACTTCTCAGCAGCTCTTAAGGAATCAATTTCTGCCACCAATCTATTGTTCTCTTCTTCAAGCAGGGCATACTCTTCTTGCACCTCTTGTAGGTTCTGTTTTGTTTCAACAGCTGAAATAGACTTGTCTTCAAGTAATCTGATTTGGTCTTTCGAAGATTCTAGCTGTGACGTCAGATAGCCAATGCGATAGTTTGCTGACTCAAGTTTTTCCGACATCTCAAAGACCTTCTCTGACATAGATTGAAAGCCACTAATAGCTTGGCTCTCAATCACTTTATCTTGAGAATCAGTATTCTCAAGGGATGATTCTTTGTGGGAATTTTGAGACTCGGTGAGAGAATCTCTTCTCACAGCGATTCTTATCTGAGAATCTCGCCCTCTCACCTTTCGATACCTGCCTTCTTTTACATGGCGATAAAGAGTGCTCTGAGGAATCTCTAGCAGTTTGCTCGCTTCGGGAATTGATAGCAATTTATAAGAATCACTATTCTCAAATTCATCGTATCCTTCTATATCTTGAATCTCGCCGATAATCACTTGAGATTCTGTGTGAGAATCCTGAGAGCCATCTAGAAAAACATCCTCTAGCCCTTCTACACTTGCGGCTTCTACCGAGATTTTTTTCGCCGGTTCTCCCATCTTCGCCTTCCTTTTAAAATCTTCTGAGCAGCATTATGCAACCAGCAAGCACCGTATGTAAAGCCACGTATATATAATGCATAGCGATTGCGTATCGCCTGAAAGCCTGATAGGTGCCTTGATTCCGGAAACGATTAGGCGTAGTATGTTTGTTTGTGTAGCTTTCTAAGCTGCCACTTCCTATGGTGATTGTCGAACAGGAGGAGACAAAGACCCTAAAAAGCAGAAAAACCAGCTTTCGCTGATTAACACTGCTCCGGCGGACGGAAAACTTATTCATTTAACCCTAGCAAGTTGAATGATAAGTGAGTAGGTCCGAAAGGTCAAGCACGTCCTGACGGCCTAGAAAGGCGCGCCAAGTGAGCGCGACCCTTACAACTTATCAAAACCCTGATCAGCGGGCTAATCCTGCTGATAGATTAAATTTCTTCTTTGGTTTATGGCCAAATAGATATAGGTCAATTATTCGACCTGCTGGATGCCAGAACTGGGTTACTTTGAGCAAGTTTCATCAGCTAGCTGATGAAGAGATATATGCAGGAATAGATCTATCGGATAGTAGCGTATTTGGTTGCCGCTGGGGTGAGCAAACACGTTTTGCTGTACTGGATATAGATCAAGGCAGTGACTACCATAATGAGATAGGACTTGCTCGACTAAAACAGGTTCTGGCTGAAGTCGGTCTTTACCGACTTAACCTATATCGATCGAGTGAAAGTGGTGGTTGGCACTTGTACATCTTCTTCGACTCATGGGAAGACTCAAAAGCAGTTAGTGAAAAACTCCGGTCCTGGCTCAAGAAAAACGAGTTTAAAATCCGCTCTGGACAACTTGAACTTTTCCCTTCAGGAAATGGGTTGCGCTTGCCCCTACAGAAAGGATTTGCTTGGCTAGACCAGGGCGGTAAGGTAGTAAAAGAAAGGAGCCAACTCTCTACAGAACAAGCAATAGAAGCTTTTTTGTCTGACTTGAGAAACAGTGATAATCACTGGGAATCTTCCATGAGAGTCATCGAGAATCAGCTTGAGAAAGATAGAGAGCCTACTAATTTCAAAGACTTAGAGGCACCAGAAGATTTTGCTGCTTTTTTCGATCGTTCGGGATTGATTCCTGAAGTATATGAAAGAGGAAGACTATATTGGACCAACGGACTAACAGATTTTGGTCAAAGGCATGATGCTATCTATTGTCTCGGTCATTACCTCTGGTATGGGGACGAGTTTAGCCAGGTAAGGCCGATTCCAGGAGCTTCAAATGCAACCCTTAGGGCACAGATTATTAGTGAATGGCTACTAGAGAATCATGGCGGCTTCTCTGAAGCGATAAATTTAGATCGATGGAGTGAAGTAGAGGCTGACATCAAAAGAGCCTGCTCCTGGACCAGAGAAGAAGCCAAAGATCGTATATGCAATCCATATCCTCTTACGGAGAGGCTAATTGAGAGGCTAGCCAAAACAAAGGTCTTTCATGTGGATGACTTCAGAAGGGCTAATGAGAAAAGGCAACAAGATGCCAGAAAGAGAATCAAGGAAGCTGTAGAACTATGCATCTCTACGAATCGACAGATTGGAAGAAATGCATTAGCTGAAATATCCGGATGTTCTCCGAATACTGTAAGTAAGCATTCGGATTTGTGGCGGTGTTTGACAACTGGATCATGCGAATATAGCGTTCCTGATCAAGAGTTCCTCTCTGTTTCTTCAGAGGTGGCCCCCCTTCTCTCCTTCCTGGCAGAAGAGCCTACCACTAGCCCCCAATGTCAAAACCAAGACTTGGAGGCTGGGCTGGTCGTTTTGACACCGGGTCCTAAGCTGCGTGGTCTTCTGTCCGGAAAGGCAGGGGTTCCGGGGGGGCTTTTTGTATGTTCTTCGGTTGGCTCTCTTGGGGGTCCGGCAAGCAAAACGAACAAAAGTACACTGGGCTCTTTGCAGGGTCGGAAAATCCAGAGCCTTTCAATTGCCCTTCTGGATTTATCTCTTGACCAGAGCGTCAGTCAGGATGATAAGCGGTTCTTTAGTAAGTGCCTCAAGGATTTATTCTTCTTGTTTTTCCGCAACCGCAACAAAGGGACCAACTGTTCCAATGAGCAATTTCGCCTTGAGGCAGGGAGATTATCAACCTCAGAGGCTAAGATTTTCAAGAGGTCTGATTGTAATCTCAAGAAATCTCAAAACAGCCTTTCTAGAAGATGTTGTAGTGGCTGTACACAGTTGCCAGATAAGGACTTTGGGGTTTTACACTACAATAGGACCCGAGGACCACCAGAGGGCTGAATACAAAGCTAGCCGGGCGTTTGCGCCAGTTCCACTTCTAAAGTATAGAGAGAGATAGTCGATATGCCGGTCTAAAAAGCCCATGAAACGGGCTGTATACGAAAAACCAGGCATGAGACCGACCTTAAATTCCTGGAGTGGCAGAAAGAAGGCGAAAGCTGTACACGCTTATCTATGGTATCTTTATAGATACGAGCCTTCGTTTACCCAACGAAAGCCGTAAGGCAAGATGAAAGGGTTGGCACGTATTAGAGAATACGGCTAATAACTAATGTGTACAGCTTGGCACGTTAGGGAATAATAGCAAAAATGCTTGGCACAATACTTAAAAGATAATCAGATACTTGTATTTAAGGTTGGCACAAATGACACAGAAGAAAAGAGAGTATAACCCGAGAGTGGAGACCAGGCTTGCAAAAGCTGACTTTAAGAGACTCGATGAGCTAGCGAATCTGGAAGGGGTAAGCAAGTCTCAGGTGGTAAGAGATGCCGTGCTCCACTACCTGGATCTCCAGGATGCAGAAAGAGCCAAGCCCAGAGAGGCAGAGATAGCCAGAGCAATAAACGAGATGACAAACCGGGTATGCGGAATGCTGGCGAGGCAGGGAGCAACTATCGGAACGTTGTATGAGCTGACCTGGATGAACCTGCCGGATAACGAAGAGGCTAGAAAGACCTTCCATTCAGCAGCAACAAATGCCAAACAGAAGATGAGAAAGAGACTGACCGACGATGAGAAGAAATTAGCTGAGAAAATGAGGAAAGTTCTGGAGCACAGTGGAGAGGAGAAGAAGTGAGCAGCAATGATGAACATGGCAAAAGGTGGATAATGCGCTCTTTAGTGGAGAGGCTGATCCACGAGATGAAAGACTACGAAGGAGCAGCGGAAGTAGTCTCTGGAGCAGGCTCAGCTTTAGCAGTGCGGGAGCAGGACATAAAGGAGAAGGTGGAGGAAGTAGAAAGAGAGCTATCGGTGGCAGCCTCATTCGGATTGCAGCAGTCACTGGAGAAGGCCCACCATGAAATAGCTGGGCACAGGGCATGGCAGGAGGAGGTCATATCAGGGCTACCAAAAGAAGACGAAAAAGCTGGATTGACAGGCCCGGTAAGGATGGCTTTTGCAAGGACAGCAGAAGCAAGAGAAAGGCTGTATATACAAGTGAAAAACACATATGCAAAGTACTTCTCCACGCCGTCATAGAGAGCGAGTAAATGGTAGTAATCAAACACAGCTACATAGCAAGGCGAGGAAGTGGCGGTAGGAAGAAAGCAATAGGGAAAGCTCTTGCCCACGTCAAATACTTAGAGCACCGCCCAGGGCGAGACAAAGAAGAAAGAGGAAGAGAGCTATTTAGCGACACTGAAGATAGGGTCAAAGGATATGAGGTCAGAAAAGAGATCCGGGAGATAGGAAATCAGAGAGTAGCTGTCCACAAATTGACACTTGCTCCGGAGATAAATCCAGAGGACAAGAAAGCCTTCACAAGAGAGGTAATGGAAGACCTTGGAAGAGCCAAAGGATATGACCTGAAGTGGTACGCAGTAGAACACACAAACACAGATCATCATCACATTCATGTAGTAGTAATGGGCAAAGACAAAAACGGAGTGGATGTAAGGCTGGATCTAAAAGACATACAGAAGGCTAGAGAGTATGGAGACCGTTACCTGGAAAGGGAGCATCCAGGCGAGTTAGAGAAAGCCAGAGAAGATCGAAAGAGACAAAAAGAAGAGCGCCGGCGGGAGTGGGAGAAGCAACGAGAACAAAGAGAAAGAGAGGGTCTAGAGCTTCCCTGGTTTCACAAGAAGATAATAAGGGAGCAGTTGGAGCCATATGAAAAGTGGCGTGAAAAGCAGGACCAGAAGCAGAAAGAGAAAGAACGGAAACAGGAAGAAAAAGAGTTAGCGAAGAGTCGAGACAAGATAGAAGCAGTCGGAAAAGACTGGACGAAAGCCAACAGCCTTGAAGAGTTAAGGGGGCTCAATGAGCGCCTCTGGGATAACTATGACGAGCGGCTGCCGAAAGGTGATTACAGGAAGCTCTGCGGTTGGATCAAAGACAAGGAGCGAGAAGTAGAGCACAAACAGCTAGACGAGAAGATTGACGATAGAGAGAAAAGCCTCTTAGAGAAAGACTTCATAGAGTATAAGGGCGAGAAGTACAGCAAGGAAGATCCATACAAGAAGCTCTCCGGACTGACCAGGGAGCTTAGAGAAAATGATGAGCGTCTGCCGTTTGAAGACTACCAAAAGCTAAGAGGCTGGGTAGAAGACCGGGACAGAAACAGGTGGCAGGGGGCTTTAGAAAAGGGCTTGGCTCAAGCCAAAGAAGAGATGAGGACACCGGAGCGGCCCAGGACGACAGAAGTGGCCGGTGGAAGAATGATAGATCCGATGCAAGCGGAGATGATGAGAAACCCGGTGGTTGGAATGTTCATGGTACAGGCTGGCATAGCCAATGAGTTAGTGAGGTCGATAGAACTTACAGACAAGCGAGACCGGCTCAAAGAAGGCAGAGAAGATTTAGAGAAGGGTTCCAAGGAACTAGAAGAAAAAGAGCGAGAGCACGACCATTCAAAGAGCCTGAAAGATTATGCGATGCCTTGGGAGAACGCCGAAGAGAAGATAAAGCGAAGTCGAGAGCGGGTAGACAAAGGGCTTGAAGAGACGAAGAAGACAGAGAAGCAAAAAGAGAAAGAACAACAAAAGCAGAGAGAGAAGCAAGAGAGGGACGACAGAGACCGGGAGTGGTTTGAGCGTGGCGGTGGCTGGGGGCGCTAGGAAATGAAGACAGGGACAATAACGATACGATTACCAGAAGACAAGATCGAGCGATTAAAAGAGCTAGCGAAGAAGCAGAATATTAGCGTTACTGAGCTATTGCGAGAGCCGATAACAACATGGCTCGACCTGGGGGCTATTGGTCAAAGCAGTAATGAAGAGGTTCTAGAGCGGATTGAGAAGCTAGACTCTAATATCCAGGGTGCTCTAATGGCTCATGCTGATCTAGGAGTGAATATCCTGAAAGCAGCTCTTGGAGCCAGGATATATGCGTGCAAGGCAGCAGAAAATGGAGACGAGGTAGTAAGTTTTATGGCAAGAGAGAAAGCCCTTACTGCCCAGGAAAGAAAGAAGTACAAGACCCAGAGGGAGAAGGAAATAGAGAAAGTAAGTGAGCAGCTACTAGCTATCATTCTGGGAATGCCACAGAGTTAGAAACTTCCAGTTTATAACTATTCAGACATTTTCGAAAAGCTCAGAGAGAGTAACTTCCATAGCTTCAGTGATGCGGACAAGGCTGGCTACAGTAGGGTTTCGAACGCCTCTTTCTATGCCACTCAAATAGACAGTGGCGATGTCAGCTTCATAAGCTAACTCTTCTTGCGACCAACCAATCTCAAGGCGAATCTGACGGATTCGCTTTCCAAGTCTTCTATTAGCTCGTTTCCCAGGGTCCATAAGGGGAACTGTCGAGCTTTTTAAACTATAGGTCTATAAACTATCAGTTTAGAGGGCATGGTAAAAAGCAGAAAAGGGTATGATCTCAAGAGAAAAATATTGCGAGATCTTAAAGTGGATAACAATGTAAATTCATATCATCTTGAATACTGTAAGTTATTGAACCACCTAGCTTTTGCCGAGTCACTTGAAAAATATGGCGCAATAGAGCAAGCTGGTTTTATCTACGAAAACTCAGTTTCTAGAGCAAAAGACTATTTTGGTCCAGAGAGCACCTGGGCAGGGCTAATAATAATAGAAGCTGTGGTCTTCTACGAGAGGATCGGAAAAGACAAGAAAGCCAAAG
>MDTD01073833.1_pt1 | contig 11593 bp, 8 predicted proteins | sample 811221 | NCBI WGS metagenome assembly MDTD01 (sample SAMN05326646, study PRJNA326480) | marine metagenome | isolation source: seawater | place: Pacific Ocean: South West | collected 2011
AGTGTAAATCCAACCTTGTCACCGAGAGCTTGAGCCCCATAAATTTTTGCAATACACAGAGCAACTGCAAATGTAAGAGTGGTCACTGACACAGGAAAAAACCAATTAAGCACCAAGTAAAAACAATCCCCCATTCATACGGCCAGATTAATCCATTGGGACTCATGGGAAAATATAATAATAGTAATAATAAAGATAACAAGAGAGAGAAGCAGCCCCATAGTTTCCAAAATGGAATTTTAAAAGGTCGTTTTACATTTGCATTATTAAGGCGATATTTCAAAAAAGAGACCGTTACAAAAATATAGGCTATTACAACCCCAAGGCCTCCGGCATTGATAAACCAAATTAAGGTTGCTTGACCAAACAAAGGGGCTAAGCATGTGATACTAAAAATAAACCATAGGACTTTTTTAGGATTTTGAGTGGTATATTCTAAGTCACCGTCTGAAAGCCAAGACGGAAGTTGTCCGTCCATAGCCATTGCATTCATCAATCTACTTGCCCCTAACAGGAAGCCATTCCAAGTAGTAACAATACCTGCAATACCGCCTAAGATTAGGACGTATTTGGCATTCGTCCAGGCCCAAGCCTTCTCTGCAGCAATGGCTGTTGCCAATTCAAGACCAGCGGATTCTGACCCAAGCACCACTCCTACTGATATTATTATCGAGACATAAAAAATAACCCCGCATATTACCGAGCCCATAATAAGAAGCGCTATAGCTTTAGGATCAAGACGAATTTCTTTTGCCGTTTGTGCAACTATATCAAATCCTACGAACATCATTGGGACCATAATTGCTACTCCAATTGCCCCATTCATGTCAATTCCAGTTTCCATGAGGGGTTTTTTAAAATCGTAATTCAACGCGCCTGCAACTAAAAAAAAACCGGCTAAAATAATTACGGTTGTAACAAAGGTTTGAAGCTTCGCGGAAACTATAATTCCTCTAGTGTTTATAAAAGTCAAAAGTAAACTTGCAAAAACCCCAAGAGCTATCTGCCCCAAATAAACATCAAACCCATTAAAATTCCAAATTAATATTTGGTTAATTGATGGGAATAAATAACTTATGACAATGGGAAAAACTACAATTTCAAAAGCCACCACACTGACATAGCCAAGGAGCAACAACCATGAACAAATAAAGCTCGCGTGAGGACCTAATATTTTCTTAGTATAAACGTGTTCTCCCCCATTTTCAGGAAAGATTGATGCCAGTTCTCCGTAAATTCCTGCAATTAGCAGAATTGATAAACCTACTAATAGAATGGCCACCACAGCACCTAGCACACCAGCTTTACCAATCCAAGTACTAGTAAGCAGAATCCAAGACCATCCAATCATCGCGCCAAACGCAATTGATAATACCTGCCACCCATTAAGTTTTTCTTTGGCTATAGCGTTCACCTTTTAAATAAATGACTTTGAAGATCTAGCGATTGACTGTTCAATATCCCAAATTATATCGTCCAAAGTCTCCAATCCTACTGAAATTCTTACTAACTCCGGTAGTACACCAGATTCAATTTGTTGCTTATGACTCATCTGTCGATGGGTAGTAGAAGCAGGATGAATCACCAATGTTTTAGCATCACCAACATTAGCAAGATGACTTAAGAATGTCAGATTTTCGATGAAACGCTTTCCAGTCTTCACCCCACCTGTAATTCCAAAACTTAAAACACTTCCAGCTCCCAATGGTAGATAACGCTTAGCTTGTTCATGATATTTATCTGAAGTAAGCCCTGGATAATTAACCCACTGTACTCTAGGATGTTGCTCTAAAAATTTTGCTAACTTCAATGCGTTTTCACAATGTCTTTCCATCCTGATCGGTAAAGTTTCCAACCCCTGTAGCAACAAAAAAGAATTAAAAGGGCTCAAAGATGGTCCAAGAACTCGTAATTGTTCCATTCTAATCTTCATCGAAAAAGCAAAGTCACCGAAGGTTTCGAAAAACTTTATATTATGATATCCCGGCGAAGGTTCAGTCATGCCCGGAAATTTACCATTATCCCATGGAAATCTACCTGACTCTACAACTACACCGCCGAGCGTTGTTCCATGACCTCCAATGAACTTTGTAGCAGAATGAACGACAATATCTGCGCCCCATTCTAAAGGCTTGCATAAAAATGGAGTGGGAAAGGTGTTATCTACGATAAGAGGAACACCATTTTCGTTAGCTACTTTAGCAACCTTCTCTAGATCAATAATATTTATTGTAGGATTGCCAATAGTTTCTATAAAAATTGCTTTGGTGTTCGGCTGTATAGCTTCGCGAAAAGATTCAGTAGAATCTGGGTCAACTAGGGTTGTATCAATGCCAAACTTTTTTAAGTTGACAGTTAACAGTGAATGTGTTCCTCCATACAATGTCCTTGAGGCTACAATATGGTCACCCATCTCACAGATGGCAGCTAGAGTTACTGTAATAGCAGCCATACCCGAACTCAATGCTACAGCTGCCTTACCGTTTTCGATCGAGGCTACTCGCTCCTCAAAAACTGATGTAGTCGGATTGCTTATTCTAGCGTAAACATTTCCGAAAGTTTGAAGATTAAAAAGGCTGGCTGCATGGTCGGCGTCGTCAAAAACGTAAGAACTTGTCTGATAAATAGGAACTGCTCTGGAGCCAGTTTGTGCATCCGGGATTTGCCCCGAATGAAGGCATTTCGTTTCGAATCCAAATTCTCTATTTGCTTCTATTTTTTTTTTCAATTGAAAACAATTCTGCTTCTTTTTGAAGTTATAACTTTAGTGTTTACACCCATAAAATTCAAGCCACCAAATAATCGCGCATGCTCGATTTTTATACATCTATCCATAATCACTTGGATACCTTTGGACTCAGCTTCAATCTTGACTTGTTGATTTATCACTCCCAACTGCAACCAAAGAACTTTTACATCTTTTTTTAACAGTTCCGGAACTAATGTTGTAAGGGATTCTGGTCGTCTAAAACAGACTACTACTTCTACAGGAAAAGGGATTGTAGTCAGAGATGGAAAACATGCCTGACCTAGGACGGCTTCATAATTGGGATTTACTGGATACACAGTATATCCCTGATTTAAAAGATATTTACCAACAAAATTACTCGGTCTCTGCCAGGTTTGAGAAACACCAAGAATGGCAAATTTTTTAAATTGCTGAAACAACTCAATCAGCGATTCATTTTCATTCAATAACTTTTCTCCCTCTGATACAACCCCGATTAATATCGCCAACACTTGTAATGCCCATCAATCCCATCGTTCTCTCGAATTCTGTTTTTAAAATATTTAAAGCTTGGAATACACCCTGTTCACCATTAGTCGCAAGCCCATAAAGATATGGGCGCCCAATAGAACAAGCATTAGCGCCCAATGCCAAAGCCTTGAAAATATCAGACCCTCTGCGCACGCCTCCATCCAAAATCAATTCAACATCCTCTCCTACAGCTCTTCTAACCTCCGGCAAAAGGCCGATTGGTGTCACCGTTGAGTCTAACTGTCTTCCACCATGATTAGATAAAATCAACGTTGTTGCGCCAACTTCTACCGCTCGCTTTGCGTCCGAAACCGAAGAAATTCCTTTGATAGCGAATGGCCCATCCCACAATTTAATCATCTCCTCAGCATCTTCCCAAGTAACTGAAAAATCGAATTCTTCATGCAAGTACTTCATAAGCGTTATAAGATCAGAGTCTCCCACTGATCTATGGCTAACATTTGCTAATTCAAATTTATCACCCATTAAATAGTTAATTGACCAGAGAGGCGTCAACGAATAATCTAAAAGTCTGGCCAAATTGATTTTTGGAGGTATTGTAAATCCATATCTTACATCCTTCTCTCTATTCCCTTGAGGCGGGACATCTATAGTCAACGTCATACCAACAAAGTCTGAATTACGACAACGCTCGAAAAAGTCCGCAACAAGGTTTCGATCTTTAAATACGTAGATTTGAAACCACTTGGGAACATCAGAAACTTTAGCAACTTCCTCGATACTCCGCGTACTTAATGTAGAAAGTGAGTATATTAAACCAGCTTTTTTTGCAGCTTTAGCAACCGCGAGCTCTCCATCAGGATGAAACAATCTGGACATTCCCGTTGGACTTAAAACCAGAGGAAAGTTTATATCGCAATTCATAACACGAGTCGTGATATCAAGTGAACTAATATCAATTAGATATTTGGGCAATAATTCGTATTGGGCAAAATCTCGGTTGTTGTTTAAAAGAGTAACCTCATCATCAGCACCACCATCTAAGTAACTATATATCGGCTTGGGTAATAACCATCGGCTAACCTTTCTAAAATCATGTATGTTTACACACTTGGAGGCCAACCACTGTCCAAGGAAATCAGTAAAAGATAGTGATATTTTTTTTATTTTAGCGCAAATGAAACGGAACCAACTCACAGAAAAACTCTACTATCAATCTGTTCAATTACCTTTGAGCCATCAATTATTTTCCGTTTTAGACTTTTCGTTTTTGGTAGAATTTGCACCGCATAGAATTCTGCAGTTTTTATTTTTTGCCAACCAGTCTGTTCAGCATTAGACTGTTCGTCTTTTTGCGATTCAATCAGATTTGCTGAGCGAAATATCATCCAAGCGCCAAAAACCAAACCAAAAAGATTTAAATAATGAGTTGCTGCGGAATTACAAATCTCTCTGTTATTTCGATTATTCTTAAGCCAATCTAGAACATCTCTTAAGTCAATGAGACAATCAACCATTGAGTTTTTCAAGAGCGAAGTCTTATTTTGGGGGAAGTCTTCATTCACGAAAGCTTCCATTTCATCTATAAAGCTATCAGCAGCTTCAAAATTATTTTTTATGGTTTTGCGCCATAAAAGATCAAGAGCTTGGATTCCATTCGTACCTTCGTAGATTGGCAGGATGCGCGCGTCACGAACATATTGGGCGATACCGGTCTCTTCAATAAAACCCATACCACCGTGTATTTGTAAGGCAAGCGATGTAATGTGCTGAGCATTATCGGTACACCAAGCTTTAACGACGGGCGTCAAGAAATCTGCCCGCTGTTGAGCAAACGCACGTTTTTCTTGATTATTCTCTTTTTCAGCGATATCCAACAAATGGGCGCAATAGTAAACAAGCGCCCGCATGGCTTCAGTGGTTGCTTTAATTTCTAGCAACATTCTTTTCACATCTTGATGCTCAATAATCGTATCCGACACCGCCGTATTAGGAACTTTCCCTTGTACACGATTGAACGAATAGTTTTTAGCAAGCTGATAGGCGGCTTCACTTAAGGCTAGTCCCTCGCGTCCCACCGCATGCCTCGCGTTATTCATCATCGTAAACATATATGAAAGGCCTTTATTCTCTTCCCCTATTAAATATCCAACCGCTCCACCCTCATCACCAAACTGCATTACCGCAGTCGGACTTGCGTGGATTCCTAATTTATTTTCGAGCGATATACATTTTAAATCATTAGGTTTAAGGGGTTTGCCATCTTCATCTAAAATTAACTTTGGTACTAGAAATAAGGATATTCCGTGCGTACCTCTGGGAGAGTCTGGAAGACGAGCCAAGACCAGATGAATAATATTATCCGTCAAATCATGATCGCCGTATGTGATGTAGATTTTTTGTCCAGTAATCTTATAGTAATCCGATTCAGGTATTGCTTGCGTTTTAACATTACTCAAATCTGAGCCCGACTGCGGCTCCGTCAAATTCATGGTGCCAGTCCATTCTCCAGAAACGAGCTTATGGAGATACAGTTGTTTTAATTTAGAACTACCGTGTGCTTCCAACGCATCAATTGCACCGGACGTTAATAAAGGGCAGAGTGCGAAGGACATATTGGTGGAGTCCCACATTTCACTTACGGCGCTTGAAACAACTTTTGGTAACCCTTGACCTCCAAACTCCTCAGAAACGGACAAACCCTGCCAACCTCCGTCTATAAAAAAGCTGTAGGCATCTCTCCAACCTTTAGCTGTAAAAACGGTGCCATTTTCTAAACGACATCCTTCTCTATCTCCTTCGAAATTAATTGGGTTTAATTTATTTTTTGCAAATTTCTCGGCTTCTAAAAGAATTAGCTCAAGAGTCTCCTCAGAAAAATCACTATCTCCGTAAAGTGAAGTCAGCGAATCTATTCCTATTAAATTCTTAATCACAAATTGCATTTCGCCCAGAGGCGCACGATAATCGAGCATAAAAACCCTTGTTTATTTAAACAAAACTAGTTACTAAAACTTACACGAAATATTTATGTCAATCTAGACTTGTCGCTATAAGCCTAACATTTTACGTAGTTCTACGGTTGTTGAACTCATAATTTCAGTCTGACGGGTATCAATACCCATACACATTCTTTGATACACGGACAGTGCCCAGAGTGGAAAATATTGTGCATACCCATGGTATCGTAAATAGAAAACTTTAGGGAAACCGGTGCCTGTAAAATGACTTTCATCCCAACACCCTTGCTCTTTCTGATTTTTAATCAAATAATTCACACCATTTTCAACGGAGATTGATTTGTACTCTCCGACCGAAAGCAAGCCTAATAAAGCCCAGGCTGTTTGAGACGGAGTGCTCCTGCCATAGCCTGCAAAAGAAAAGTCGTCGTAACTACTACAAGTTTCTCCCCAACCACCATCATCATTCTGATTTTCCTTCAACCATTTAATTGCCTTTTGAACGTAGGCGGCAGAATAATCTTCATTAATCGCCCCAAGGCCGGCGAGTACACTCCATGTGCCATAAATATAATTCACACCCCATCTACCATACCAAGCACCATTAGGTTCTTGCTCGCGTTTCAAAAAGTTAAGAGCTTTATCAATAATTGGAGAGCTTTTCTCATAACCGACCATAGCTAGCAACTCTATGCATCTTGCTGTAAGGTCAGCAGTCCCGGGATCTACTAAAGCTCCATGGTCAGCAAAAGGTATGTTATTTAAGTAATTTGAGTTATTTCCAATATCGAAGGCCCCCCATGACCCGTCTGGATTCTGCATCCCTACCAACCAGTCAAGGCCTAACTTAAGTCTTCTTCGAGTGTCATCATCTTTGAGGTGTGCTCCTGCTCTAAGGAGCCCCATTAAGACCATGCCGGTGTCATCCACATCAGGATATTTATCATTTTCATATTGGAAGGCCCAACCACCAGGTGTTAGCTGACGGGCATGTACGGACCAGTCTCCATCAACAAATACTTGTTTGCTCATCAACCAATCCACTGCTTTTCCAACATTAGGGTTATCCATAGGAACTCCGCTCTCAGCCAAAGCAGACATTGCCAAGCATGTGTCCCAAATTGGTGACAGACATGGCTGGCAATAAGTTTCCTCTGACCCGTCAACAACGAGTTCTTCCATAGCAGTTAATTGGCGATTTAAGTCATCATCATCCTCAGCAACATCCATCAGTTTAAAAGCAACTATTGCATTACTAATTGCCGGGAAGATGGCGCCGAGCCCTCCGGCGCCTTTTGAATGCTCTCGCAACCATGACTCCGCCTTGATTATCGCTTTGTTTCTAAGAAAATTAGGGATCAGGGGTTCTAAAATTTTGAGAATCCTGTCTAGCAATATGAATCCATTTTTAAGCGGTTGGCTTGGTTTAAAAAAATCTAACTTTTTAAGCTCGAGTGGATTTTCTTTAAACAATTCAGGAATATGTTGATTCTCGTTAACCGAAACAACAGGTTTTTTAGTGAAGATTATTAACAGAGGAACGATTACGCATCTGGACCAGTAGGAAACTCTGTTTAAGTTGAAAAACCACCAATTTGGTAAGAACATTATTTCAACCGGCATAGCGGGAACTGTCCTCCAGTTTAACTGGCCGAACATGGCAAGCGTTATTCTTGTAAACACGTTGACTGCCTCAGCACCTCCATTTTCATGCACCCAACTTTTAGCTTTATTCATGAAGTCCTCGTCAGCACTGTAGCCAACAAGCTTTAACGCGAAATATGCTTTGACCGTAGCACTAACGTTTCCTGGTCCTCCATGATACAAAGGCCAACTGCCATTGTCATTCTGACGGGACAACAAGTATTTACACATTCCTAATTCCCGACCCCTATTCGATTTGCCGAGAAACCGATTTAGAAAAATATATTCAGAAGGAATTGTAGCGTCCGCTTCTAGATCGAACCTCCAGTGGCCGTCATCTTTTTGTATATCGAAAAGGAGATCCGTAGAAGAATTTATGACCGTCTGAAGTGGACTCAACGAGTCATGCCGCTTCGGGGATTTTAGTCTTGCGAACATGGAGTCAGCAAGTGATGAAACATTACTTTTTTTCTTCATCAGGGCAGAATCGTAATCAGGAACTTTCGCCAATTTTGCTGTGCCTTAGTTTATGTTCAAAATGTTCAAATTTTAGACCCGATCAGATCAACGACTCGGAGATCTGCCTCAAATTCGGTTTTTTTTCCACAAAATTTAATTGCATCCGCACTGAAATTCTGAGGTAAAATACGTAACCTTGAAGTTACGTATATTTAAAGAATTTAGTTTAGTGTATTGATGCCAAAATTGCAAAATAGATTAATAAAATCTATCCGGTTTCAATAAATTACAAATATATCTTAAAACGGAATCGAATTCGTAGAACATCACCTGCCGCGGGCTAAGAGTCTATACTTAAACAAACAGCGATCTGATTAAATGCATGAAAAACCACATCAAGTTGTAAAAAATGTCTTTATATTTCCGAACATTAACAGTTACCATAAATGAAAAAAATGTATCGGAGCGTATTTATGATGAAAAATGTCTTTCCAAAAATTTTACTCAGTCTAATAATAGCGCTATGGACCTACACCGTTTCGGGTCAAGATTGGCGCGAGTCAAAGTGGGGCCCAAAAGACACCATCGGCGCGATTAATGAAATAACTGATACAGAAATCCTTGACGCCGCCAAACTCATAACTAAAGGAAAACGCTACGCACTAGGAATGGTTACGGGGAAAGACACTCCAGCGTGGGGAACTCGTTCTTTCGCACTTTATACGGTACCGCATGGGAATGGTTCAGGGATAACCTATGGCCACAAAACGCAAGTCACAGCGAACGACGACTGGGCTCTTGTATGGATGGGAGTAGGCTCACAAATTGATGGATTAGGCCATATAGGAATTGACCACGTTTACTATAACGGTTATTCAATATCTGACATCTATACGCCAGCCGGTTTGAAAAAACTAGGCATACATGAAATACCCCCAATAGTTACTCGAGGTATATTATTGAACGCGGTTAAATATTATAAGAACACAAAACCTAGCTTTTTAATGGAGTTAAATGGAAAGAAAATGTTAAAGCCTAACGTGAGCATCACATCAAAAGACATTGAAGCAATGCTAAACGTCCAGTCATTAGACATACAAAAAGGCGATGTGGTTTTAATCCATACTGGCTTCATGGAGATGGGCAGCGTTGACAAAAAGAAATATTTTGAAGAACTACCTGGAATCGATCTTAGCGCTGCAACATATTTAGCTAAATTTAATGTAACTGCTGTTGGCTCAGATACTGTTTGTCTAGAGAAATTTCCTGGGGATTTTGCGAACGGAGACGCTTTCCCGGTACATGCAGAGCTAATTCCTAAGCACGGTATTTATATTCTAGAAAACATGGTGACAGAAGAACTAATTGCAGATAATGTAGATAAATTTATGTTTGTACTAGGCCAGGCAAGGTTGGAAGGAGCGGTGCAAATGATAATAAACCCAGTAGCTATTCGGTAACAGATCTTTTTAAAAAACGTGCGTTCCTCCACCCCCGCAGTGCATTAATCAAATATACCTTATCGACTTTAAGAAGCTCATTTTTTGTAATGACCCTCTCTCTGAGGGCATTATTCTGAAGCAACTCAGTTCTCATGATTCCCGACAACAAACCACATTCTACAGGGGGAGTAAAAAGATTTCCGTTTTCCTCAAAAACAATATTAGATATATTAGTTTCGGTCACCTCAGATTCTTGATTAAACAAAATAGGTTCAACAAGCGGCGAAACCTCGCTTTGAGCCTTGTCATATACACCTCTGAAATTTGTTTTATAATATAAGAAAATATCGTTTCTGTTTACTGGAGTGGAGACAAATTGAACCAATTGATTAGACTCAAAAGGTTTATTTATCCTAAAACACTGCAGACTTAATTTTCCAAAACTATTTAATGTCAACTTTAGCTTGGCATCAAAATTTATTTTTTGAGATTTTAATTCAGTTTTAATAAAAGCTAATGCTATTTTTTCTGAGTATTTGATTCCAAAGTAATCCGCACCCTTTCCCATTCTTTCAAGATGTCTAGCGAGCATCAAAATGCCTACAGGGTGACGAAATCTCATCGTTTCAAACAAATAGAAAACCTCATCGTTTTCTACTTTTCCCAATATCCTAGTCTTGTAACTAAGCTCTTTAAACTCTGGAATAGGCTTTGAATCCCACACAATTCCTCCGCCTGAACCATATACCGTTTCACTGCTAAATATATTCCTCAACGCGGTTCTAATTCCAACGCTAAAAACAGCTTTCCGATTTGGCTGAATAATGCCTATTGCCCCCGTATATATATCTCGTGGTTCTTTTTCAAAGCGCTTAATATATTCCATTGACTTGAGTTTCGGCGCACCAGTTATGGAGGAACAAGGGAATAAAGCATTGAAAATTTCCAACACAGATGCGCACGTTTTGGCTTTAACAGTACTAGTCATCTGCCAAACTGTTGAATATCCTTCTATCCTAAAAGCATTCTCTACAGACACACTACCCTGCATCGCTATTTTGGATAGATCGTTTCTCATCATATCTGTTATCATCAAATTTTCGGCTCTGTTCTTTGTTGATCTTGAAAGTTGATTTCGACTATCTTCGTCAAGCTTCAAGCTATCATATCGTGGCGCAGTTCCTTTCATGGGTTTTGTCTTTATATCCTCTCCATCGAGTTCAAAAAATAGCTCCGGCGAGGCCGATAAGATTTGAAATTCATCGGTATCTATAAAGCACGCATAAGGCTCATCACTAACAAAGTTTTTAAAAAACTCTTCAGGTCCATTCAACATCGCTCTAAACTTTGTAGTGTAGTTAATTTGATAAATGTCACCTGACTCAATCCGATCTCTTATTTCAACTATATTTTGAATATAACTTTCCAAGCTTAATGATATTTTCCAGTTAGATTTTTCAATCGAAAGAGACTCACCAAATCCCTCAAGTATTTCGTAATTCTCAAATAATGCAAAACAAACCAATGGGAATCTAGATGGCTCGCAAGTTATCATTTTCGAATTGAAAGCGGAGGATGCTTCATAGGAAACGAATCCAACAGCGTATAAATTTCTATCGTTTACAAATTTTTCAACTGTGTAAATCAAATCGCGTACTTGATCGATTTGTCGGGTGACTAGAACCTCAACGGGGTTTTGGAAATGCCGCCATTTTAAGGTTTCGGGACATCGAACTAGAATTTTACGAATATTCAAAGATTCCATATCAATAGAATTTGCAAACTTTAACGTAGCCCGTTAGCGCAATGAATACGACGAAATCGATAAGGCCGGCAATTTGATTTAAGCGAAAACTAACCACTCAAGC
>MDTD01083093.1_pt1 | contig 11593 bp, 13 predicted proteins | sample 811221 | NCBI WGS metagenome assembly MDTD01 (sample SAMN05326646, study PRJNA326480) | marine metagenome | isolation source: seawater | place: Pacific Ocean: South West | collected 2011
AATCCTTTAAGAGAGAATCTAACTCATCATCAATAGCTTTTTTAGAATGCTTTGATTCATGGCCTATTCTGACTCTATCAACGTGTTTAGGTAGTGCCTTAGTTAATTGAACATCTGCGGCACATACACAACTTGGTTTAGTACACATAATAGTATCTTCAGGCATCTCAAAACCATCATATATATTTCCTAGTTTACCACCAACTTTACATATAGCTCTATACACATCACCTGTATTGCTTATAGTAATATTTTGTACACCTGCCCAACATTCCCAACCACGGAAATCATTCAGTTCTTTGGCCATAACATTATTAACATTATCTTCTTCACTTTTTCCATCTTTGTAATGCACTATAATATTTTTAAAATTATTAATTGCCATTTAGATATTATACCCCCTACCCGTTTCTTTATACCCAGTGGTTTGTGGGGAAATTTTTCTGCAATGCCATATGCATGGTTCAGGCAAATCTAATGTTCCATGTCCATCTAGTATTGCTTTAAATACATCTGATTCATATATTTCTTTCATTGTACTATTTCTTATATTTAATTTTGTAAGATCAAAACCTTTGTCAATAGCCCACTTTTCAAAATATTGCCAATTGAGCCTAGTACCATAATAGTTACAAGGTCGTACATCACCAGTGGCACCCAATTGAATATTATTTTTAACCTGTTCATTTTCATTTGTGCATTTTGGGTTCATACTTGAGTGAATACTATACATATGGATTCTCCTCATTGGGGCCTACTCCATAGCCATCCTTGTTCCTTTTACTAACGACAGGAGTAAATCTATCAAATCCTAAATCTTTTGCCATTTGTCTTGCTTCATCTACTTGATGTTCATTGTATTTAAAAATTAGCATTTTCCATTCTAGTCTGGGTTTTCTTTCTTTTGGTATACTAGCCATATATTTTACACCAGTCATTATTTGTTTCCATTTTGAATTTATTCTGTATATGTGGTTAGTATCTTCTAAACCATCAATGCTAAAAGTAAACACACAACGTTTCCAATCTTGTTGTGCGGCCTTTTGCCAGAACTTTTCTGGTTTCGCACTACCATTTGTGTGTACCTGAAACCAATGTCCTTTTTTAACCCAGTAAGCACAAATTTCTAAAAAGTCTGGATGATAAATTGCGTCTCCATAACATCCACAAAAAATATATCTTTTATAGTTTGTAGTATCTGCTATTTTAAATAATAGTTCTTTATCTATATGTCCTGCATCCCAAATTTTTTTATTCTTTGCATCATGCATTCTTGAACAAGCCGGACATTGTAAGACACACCTAGTAGTCATTTCAATTTCTAATACATCATCTGGTTGATTACGCATTTTCTCTTAACCAACTTTCTTCTTCAGCACTATAGTATTGTCCTGCAAATTTAATAGTTTCTTCGTGTAAAGGATGTTGTCCTAACATACCATCACTATGTGGTTTATTCCAGCCAGTACGATCCATGTTAACACGTGGTCGTATTTTACGAATAGTGTATTCAACACCCATATCTTTTAGTTCATCTATTATCTCAATCCATTTATCTTTCATTCCAGGTAATGCCATAATATGAACGTGCATACCTTTCCATTGTCCTTGTTCTCTATAGTTTTTAATTTCTTCCCACATTCCTCGAACATTGTTAATTACTTTTTCATGATAAGCAAATTCAAAGTGATAGCTTATAATCATATAATGTAAGTATGGTAATGCTTTTTTATATATTTTTGGTGGTGGACTTCCGTTGGTTGTTACACTACATCTATATACACCATTCTCTTTGGCATATTTTAACATCTGAACAAATCTAGGATTAACAAATGGCTCACCGCCTGTGAAACTTATTTTAATTTTCTTTCCCTTTGAAGCTTCTACAATTTTATCTATAGTAGCAGTATATACTTCCCATGGCATTGAATCACTGGTGTTATCATGCAATTCGTTACCACAGTAACTACAATTATAATTGCAACGTTTACCTATGTTCCATTCAACTCTGAGAAGTTCATCTTTAGCTGGAAAGTTATCTTCAATAGCTACTAGCATACAAAGTATTCCTTTAGTTCTGGAACTGCTTCAACTACATTATCGCCACGTAGCTTATCTAAGTCTTTTGTGTAGTTAATGAAGATGTCCCATTGTTCTTCATTAAATGTTCTTTTGTTCATGCTTCTTACTAGCTTTTTAAAATCATCATATAATGACAATCTTTCTACTGCCTGATCTCTCAAATTATCTGGTAAATTCATTGGACTCAAATAAGCAGGTTGATTACAGATAGTAGTGAAACTATTGTTAGCACTTACTCTAGGGTATTTATCTTCAAGTTCGTATAAAAAATTATGCAAATCAGGCAAGTTAAATACGTTATAATTTTGTAATGTTACATTAAACATTATTTGCACATTATCTAACTTACTATATGCAGATAATGTCTCTTCTAACTGTTCTATTTTATATTTGCCACCTCTTATGTAAGAATAAAGTTTGCCAGTGCCTTCTATACTAAAACATATACTAACACGTTTAAATTGTTTGAGCAAGTTTAAAATTTTAGGATTTTGTACTGTGCCGTTTGTTGTATAAAATAATTCTATGTCTGTCATACCTTCTTCAATAAGCCACTCTAAAAACTGATTATGATGTTTTGCCATCATAGGCTCACCGCCTTTAAAATCTATTCTCATAACATCTCTTAAATGTGGTAACAAGTTTTTTAAATCTTCTAAACTGTATTGTAGCAAAGGAACTTCATTAATATTCTTTTGATATCTTTTATCAATTTTTGCTAATTGTATTTCTTCTTTGAACCAACTGTTACTTGCCCAACTACCACACATACGACATTTTAAATTACATACATTTGACAAGTTGATATCTGCTTGATACATTTTAGGAAACTCTACAATATTTGTATCTGGTATAATTCCTTCTTTGAATTCTTTTTTATTCTTCATAAACTTTTTATTGAACCAAAGACGTCTACTCTCTCCTACTAGATCTTCCCTCTCCCAACAACTCTTACAAGCATCTGGTTGTTTACCATCTCTAAAATCTTGTCTTAATTGTTGCATACGTTCACTGTTGAAGTTTTCCATAATAGTAGGATGTTCTGTATTTGGTCTCCTACCTCTATTGGTAAACTGACAGCAAGGCTTGATATCACCGTTTGCACTTAAGGTAATGGCGTGCCAAGGCATATAACAAAATCTACTCATTAGGGCCAATCCTTTTGTAATGGGTCAACACTTAATTCATTAACATTTAAGTGCCAGGGCATATTAATTGCATATTCTATACAATCTACTGCTTCTGATAATTTCATAACTTTTCTATCTGGGTGTTTGTGTGCATTGTTTTCTAATGTACCAAATGTTACATATGTTACTTTAGGTCCACCGGTCCATATGCTTTTCAAGCCCAATGCGTTACTGGTTGATCGTAATGCTTTCTTTTCTTGCTGATACTGCCAATCAGAACCTTTGCTGGTCCTATCGGTCGTACTGCCTAAACTCACAATATGTAGTCGTTTTAGGTTCTTTAAAGCGTTTTTATAGACTGTATCTAGTATCAAGGTTTGATGATACTGCCATAGTGCGGAACAGTTAATAAAGACGTCATATTTAAGAGTCTTTTCTGCTAACTTGTTTTTATAACTATTTTCAGTTAAGTCGTAACCCCATCCAGTTCTACTCACAAATGTAGTTTCTGGCCAACGATGTGCTATTTCTTTAGCCACACCAAATTCTGGATTACCTGTACAAATTATTCTCATTTACTTTTTCCTGGTCTATTAGTTCTATAATCAACTTTACCCTTGCGTTTCTTTTTATGTTTCTGTTTTCTTGTTTCTCTCTTATCAACAGCAAACAATTTTTTAAGTTTCTGATATGAATCTTCATCCATACCAGCAAATATTCCTCTAGGGTTTGGTCTTCTTGTATTCTTCATTAGACATACTCCTTAAATTCGGGGCATACATCTATTAAGTTTCCTTTTTGTAATTCATCAGTTACTTTATTAAAATCAATAAATTCCTTCCATCGTCTTTCGTGCCAATCTTCTGCCCACATATAATTAATTGTATCTTGCACTTTTGGTATATGCAAGTAATCTTTTAAATTCTTTTCAGCTAATTCTTTCAACTGTTTTGGTAATATTCTTATATTCATATTTTCTGGGTGGTTTAAAATATTAAGATATATCTGATCTTCTAAACGTAAATTTTTAGTTGATATCCAATCAAATAATTCATTCATAGCAACCATGTTCAATGCTTGTACCGTACAATGCAACTGAATATATACATTTGGTAATGCATTTAGTTTATCAAAGTTTTCTTCTACCTTTTTCCAATTACTAGGATATCTAATATATCTATCCCTAGCACCTGTGGCATCTATACTTGTATTAAGTTGAACACCTTTAAAATGTTTCCAATAGTCTACCATCTTTTGTGGTATGTTTGTTAAGTTTGTATTGTACTTTAATTTTATTTTTTTTGCTATTCCTTTTTCAATACAATAATCAAACAATGCATATTGACTTGTTGCTAGTGTTGGCTCACCACCTGTTAAATAAATCTCTTCTATAGTTTGTGCTATCTCAACAAAATTAACTCCAGTCTGTTTTCTATCTGGCCACTCTTTCATAACTTCCATATAATCAAATTGATCTTTTGTTAACGGTTCATTAGGAGTAAGTCCTGTTTGTCCTGGTACCACTTTGTTCCAATCTTTGACCCACATACTAGAACTCCAAGGATTACACATTCTACATTTTAAATTACATAAGTTACCTAGCCTTAAGTCAACATATCTGACGTCTAAAGGTATCTCTTTTTCTATTTTGACATCATTTTTTAACCATTTTTCATTGTATCCAATACGTGGACTACGAACACCTGCATCTTCTTCACGGAAACATCTTTGACAAGTTTCAGGTCTTTTACCATCTATAAATTCCTGTCTTATATCTTGCATCCATTTACTGTTCCACATTTCACTTATATCGTCCTTAAATATTCTGTATGCTTTACCACTGCCGTCATCTTTTAATACTTTATTGTTAGCAGGATTACTATTACAACATACACGGAACCCTCCGCCAGGATTTACCGCGGCGTGCATAAACGGTAGTACACAGAATGTTTTACTTACTTTTTTAGTCATTTGCTTTCCATCATTTGAAACAATGCTTCTTTCCATACCCAGTGATGATCACAGTTTCTATATTCTTTAAACCATGGGCCACCTTCAGTATAATGAAGTGCTTTTGGTGTTCCATTATTATACCAGTCCACTAGATAGTTCCAATCCTTTGGTATATCTCCAATCTCATTATCTTTCAACCAACTAAATCTATGGAAGTATGCTCCGTCATAGTTAGGGTTGTTTACACTATCAATCGTAACCTTCTCATTACTAGGATGACCACAGTTCCATAAAACTACAGAGCTCCAGTTCTTTCTTGGAAAAACCGTTTGTACTTGTCCATCCATTTTAATTCCAGGCTTTGGTGTGTATTCGTGTTTAACACACATGACAGCATATCTGTCATCTGTCAATGCAAATAAATTATCTACATTTTCCAAGAATAAAATATCACTATCACAAAATAAAGCCCAACCTTTGTAGTTACATAAGTGTGGAATTAAAAATCTTGTGAATGTAAATTCTGTACTTGATAGGTTATCAGATTCTCTCCAATACAATTTCTTATGTCTTAGATCTTTTTGTATCAAGGGTATTATTTCAATATTATCATTAAAACGTTTTAATGAGTATTCACATACTTGATATGCAATATCTTGTCTTGTGTCATAACCTATAAAAACTTTATTCTTCATTATTCAAAAAACTCCGGACAGGCTCTTTTAAAATCTGAACCCATTAGTTTATCTTTTATAGCCATATGTTTTAATAGTTCATCATATACTTTTTCATTATAATCATAGTTGGTTATAATTTTATATCTTTCTCTTAGATTAGGTTTTAAGCTTCTATAAGTTAAATAATTTGGTCTATATATTTCTACACTTTTAGAAAATGAGATACCTTCACTTCTTGCCCATTGTTCTGCAAGTTCGTCTTGTGCCGCATTTATAGACATAGGAAGATAGTTTATATTTAGATCAAAGTTTTTATTGTACATTGCAATCCGTTGAAAGTTCTTTAAGTTAGCTGATACTTCTTTCCATTTAGCACCTGCTCTGATATATTCAAATCTATCTTCTATACCATCTATGCTCACCAACAGAATAACGTGCTTGAATGTTAATAACATTTTCAGCATCTCGTCATCTATAGGAATAGTACCATTAGTGATTATACTCAAACGTACTGCTGGTGATACTTCATCTTCATATAGTTTTTTAATAATTTTTCTAACGTGTGGAATCATAAACGGTTCCCCACCTGTAAATTTTAAAAATTTTGTATCATATAAGTTTTCCATCATCAGTGGCAGTATATCTTTATGCCACCCTGTTCTAAGTTTAGCTTCGCTCTTGACTACATTCAGCCATTCTTCGTCTGGATTTTGATTTACTAGATTGTGCCACTTACTGCTACTTGTAGGATTACACATTACACAGGTTAGGTTGCAGGTATTGTGTAATTTTAGATCCCAATATTGAATTCCTTCTGCACCTTCAAACCACTCATTAGCTTCCATTCGTAAACTTTTCTTACCTCTGTCTTCTTCCGCTTTACATTCATAACAGTTAGGTAACCATTTGTCAAGGCTCTTATCATATAGTTCATTGAACTTTTTTCTCCAGCCATGCTCATTATATCTTTGTTGTATATCTTCATTCATGTACATACAACAAGGTCGTACGTTACCCACAGGTCCTATTGTCATACCATGCTTAAACATTAAACATTTTGGCATAATTCTCGTTTACTTTCTTTTTAAATGCATTACTTTGATCACCATCAAATATCATATGCACTCTTGGTTCGTCGCTACGATTCCAAACTGCGTGTCTATATCCAGTATTTATTTTAAAAACAGTTCCTGGTTCAAAAGGCATTGTTCCATATTCTTCCATAACTAGATTGCACTTTTCTGGATTATTGATAGCAACATTTGTCGCTCCTAACCCAGCTATACGATCTACATCTGCGTGTGGTGATATATAACCGTCTGGTAGCAATAGCATAAATCTTACTCTTGTAAATTTATCATATAACATCTCATCTTGCATCCACTCTTTTGTCAGTGGTGCAAATTTTGAAATATCTGTCCAATCACTTAATTCTTCTTCTGCTCTGTCTGGCATATTATAATCTTCTGGACAGTTTGTATGCACACTACTCATACCGTGAATACATAAGCTCATCCATCCTCCAGAACCTGCGGCTCTATGATCTGTAAAACATTCAGTTTCCATTAAGTGATATGCTTCTCTTTTTATATCTGTCCATGGTACACTTATATCATGTATTCTCACCCATGGAACCTTTGTATTATCAATAATATTGTTTACATCTTCAGATGCATCCAACTGAACTTCATCTGCCAAAGCAGGATTTTTATTGAAGTTTTCCCATATGTCAAAGTGTTCTCGAGTCTCATCATTCACTCTTTCCCACCAGCCAGTTTGAAAGCCAGTCTTTTTACTTCTATATCTATCTAATTTCATATCCAGGTCCTTCTTCCTATGTTTATCATATCATTATGTGATCCTCCAATGTCTCCACTGAAGTATAATTTTTTTGATTTACCAAGCAATTTATGTATATAATCAATTAATGCAAAGTACACATTAATTCCGCTATCAAAATAATTTGCTTCATAACTCCAAATATTACTTACTTGTAATAAAACTACTTTATCAGGTTTCACTACAGATATTATATCATTATAAGATCGTGTAATATCTACTATGATAAATCTATGTTCTAATTCTTTAATCTTATACCAGATTTCTAACCATTTTTGCTGACTTTCAAAACTATTAAAAAACTCATCAACTTTACTTTCTTCATAAATTAAACTTATATCTTTTGGTTTATTATTTTCGTAATATTCTTTAAAATTTATTCCATTCCAATTACGAATAAGCCCTTGTAACCAATCCATTTGTGGTTTACTAAAATCAACCCATATAACTTGTTCCATAGTTTTTATATTATTTGCTATATATTTGAATTGTGATAATCCACTTGCTGGACATATTAAAATTTCTAGCCCATGAGAAATATTATCTGGTACTTCTTCTGTATTTGTAACGTATATCATATCGTTAGACATATTTAAAAATTCAAACAAAGGTTTCTTATCTGGATTATTTTCTTTTACGTCATACACAAAATTACGTTGTTGTTTCTTAGTCAATGTATTCCAGTACTTTGTATTGGCGTATAGTTGAGTCCATTGTTGTTCATCTTCTGGATATACACACACTTTAAAGTTTCTTAATTCAAAGTCAATATTTAAAACTGTATAACCTTCTTTTAATGATACCCATAGAAATCTATCAAATACATTTGCAGGACGTATAGTTCCACCGTTTCCTTCTGCTGGTCTCATCCAGTAAGGTGTATAATCATCATGTATGTTTTCTTTGCTTACCGTATAATTCTTTTTAAGTATCTCATCTTTGACTAGCCATTTAATTTTATCTACTTCACTTAAATTAACAATTACACATTGTTCGTGAAATCTAGGATCTTTGTTTTTAAAATTTAATATATGTCCTGCAACCAACCATTTATCATTTATAGAGAATTTACTCATAGCCAGTAACTCATAATATTCTAATACTTTATCAAATTCTGGATCTGTTGGCCAACTACCTTCAGCCCATAATACAGCATATTTGTAATTTAACTTTTTCAACTTTCTTAGTATTCCAATTATCGCATCATCTTTTATTTCATGTATAACTGAACTTTCCATAAAATTCATATTTACATTAGTACAATTTTTTAAAGTAGATACATATGAATCTTTTGTATCTTCAGCATAATCAATAATAGCTTTGTCAAAAGAAATATGACATATTGGGATATCTTTATATTCGTTTATTTTTATTTTCATTATATTGCCTTTCCTATGCTATCGTTTGTACTAAATCCTATTATTGATTTCACATCACAATTTAATTCGTTATCATCAATATCAGTTCCTAAAAACCAACATCTGTTTATTTTTTGTAAATCAGTAATTAGATCAGCAAAACTCTTTTCTAATGTAAATGGTTCACTTCTTACTTTTAATAATACATAACTGTATATGTTACTTGCCCAGAAAAATGTACTCTTATCTTTATCCAATGCATTGGTAATTTTATGGTAATCTTGTACTAGGTCTGCCTCGATAAACTCATGGTCACATAGTTTAACCTGTGTCCAAAAATCTAACCAACTATGCTCACCACCGAACTTCTCAATAATATTTAACCATTCTTTATCCACATTTTTCAACAGGTCTATGTTAGCTTCTGGGTTATCGTTACAGAACTGTTTTACGAACTCTGGATAGTTAGATCCGTCCCAATTTTCCACCATTAGACGCTTAAATTTGAGGCTACAAGCATCGAAATCAAACCAGACGTACTTTGTACTGTCTATATCAAAACCGTACTTAAAAGCGAGATATAACAGTTTAAAACCTGCGGTTGTGCCAACATATTGCTGGAAGTTTTCATGTTTTAACCTACTTGAAATACCAGAATCTACTGGCTCAGTATTAACAAAATATATAGGGCTCGTTGGTATATTTTTACGTTTGATTACCACTCTAGCACCACGTGTTATTGTATGATCTGTATATTTTTTACCCATGAGTCCATTTAAGAAATTTACTGGATCTGTCTTCGGAGCACATACAACTATGTTCCTTAATATTGTTTTGTTTAGTTCAACTGTTTGTTCGCCTAGCCACCTTTCTGCCCAGAAATCATAACTACCAAAGTTAGGTGCTTTGGGTGGCCAGGCATTGAACTGGTCTATGTTTAACAACATTAGACTATCTGGAAAATTAGGATGTACTGCCGTAATCCATTCTTCATCCAAATTCTTTATAAACTGTAAAATCTTTTTTTCTATACCGTCTGATTTGGGCCAGCATCCGTCAAACCAAAATGCGGCATACTTATGTCCCATCTTTCTGACGTACTGTACCCATTCAATATTCCTATCGTTATATAAATTTACTATACTTGAATTAATATGATTGTCAATCTCTACCTGTTGCAATAATTGTATCTTTTGTTTTAGTTCTTCCCAATTAGCCAGGTGGGTGTTCTTGGGAATAAAAATATTCACAATTTCACTATCACTTATCCACTGATAGTCCCAATGCTTATCACCCTTTTTCATTTACTATCCTCTCATTGACTATATCCATACCTTCAAGTTTAACTCCAAGATGCTGTCTTATCATCTTCTTCAAATCTACTTCAAGTAAATAACGACTCTCGATATCTCTGGTATACTTTCTCATCTTCGCATAATCTCTTATTATTGGTTCATTGCTTTTTAAATAAGTTATAAACTTCTTCATCTCTGGAAATTCTTTTTTAGCTTCTACTAGCTTGTTTAAAATTAATTCTCTATACTCTGCTGGCCATAAGTTAGGTCTTAGATACTTTGGTGTCTGCAGAATGTTTGCTGTGATAAATTTTAAGTCAATAGGACTTTCTTTCCAGAACTTATAAAACTCTGGCATATGAAAAATATTGTGTGCCTGTACTGTTATACCTGCGGCAAGATCTATTGTTGGTTCAGAATCTAATATCATCATATTTGCATATACAGTATCCCAATCACCATCTCTTCTTATGTAATTGTATACATCTCCTACACCGTCCATACTCACTTTTATATTGACACTTTTAAACTTGTTCCAAATTTTTATTAAATCATATTTTTTAAATTTTATGTAACTTAAATTACTAGCATATCTTAATTTAATTCTTCTTTTTACTTCGTCTGGTATACTATCTAGTAAGTCATAATGTTCTTTGTTTATTATTGGTTCACCACCAGTGAACTGTAGGGTATGAACTGTGTCCCATATGCTAGGCCATTTACCTAAACTTTCAAATAGTGTAGTTGGCCTTAATAATCTAGTTTCATATCCATCTGTTGTATACTTTTTAATAATATCTAAATCAGCCACACGTTTATAAGAACTATGAGTACTGCACATGATACATTTTAGATTACAAAAATTACTTACTTTTAATTCTACCCAATAAGGTTTATTATTCACGGTGAAGTCATCATTTACATCAATTATATCAGAGAAAGTTTCCCAATTATCTTTTTCCCATTGTAACCTATTGCTTATGATGCCAGAGTCTTCGTTGTGCCAACATACATCACAACGTTTAGGTCTTTCACCATTGGCTAATGCTCTACGTAATTCTTTATAGTTTGCATTATTCCAAGATTGTATTGCAGTCTCACCTTTTTCGTTTAGAGGTATTTCTTGTGCTTCACAACAAGGTACGAGGTCACCACCTGCACTTCCATAGACGTGCATAAATGGTAACATACAAAAAGTTTTACTTTTCTTTAATTTCTCTTTATCTATCATTGTATTTTAATATGCTGGCAAACTTTGG
>MDTD01091962.1_pt1 | contig 11591 bp, 4 predicted proteins | sample 811221 | NCBI WGS metagenome assembly MDTD01 (sample SAMN05326646, study PRJNA326480) | marine metagenome | isolation source: seawater | place: Pacific Ocean: South West | collected 2011
CTGGCTCTGGTTCAGGCTCTGGCTCTGGTTCAGGCTCTGGCTCTGGTTCAGGCTCTGGCTCAGGGATAGGCGGAGGGGGCATCTCGGGGGGTTGCTCAAAGATCTCCTTTGCTCCGCCGTACATCGAGTTCGCTACCTCATCATCTGAAGGCAGGGAAGGAGCCTGTGGAATCCCGGGAGAGTCATCCCAGCCGCTGCCATCGACAGTCATTTCGTAATCGGTGAGAGAGGACATTTCCTCCATAGGGGCTGATGCGCTTCTGAAGATTCGTACTGAGGCGACGATTACGCCGACGAAGACTCCGATTCCGATTAACAGGAAGAGAATGTTGCCTGCCCACCAAGCGGTCTGCTCAACGTCGGGCCCAGTTTCCACAGGGACGGGTTTGACCAGAGTCACTGTCCCGGCCATCGAAACCTTGTCCCTGTCTCCATCTACCTCGATAACGAGTTCGAATGTCATTGAGTTATTCGCCAGATTGTCGAGATTCTCATCGGAGACATCCAAAAACACGGTGATTAACCTAGACTGATTCGCCAGCAGTACGAAGTCCCTGTCGCCCGCATCAACTCTGGCATCGATGATGTTGAAGAACAGTTCTGAATTGCGGTTGACATCAGCACTCAGTAACTGGTCCTCAGGGAACAGATTGACCACAGTGAATTGCAGAGCATAGTTATCATCTCCCTCAGTGATTTCCAGTGGAGCGGGGGGTAGAATCTGGAAGAATCCCTGAGTGCCGACTTGGAACTCAGCAATTCCGCTACCACTGACTGTACTTCCTAGCCCCTCGGCCTCAACACTGGTAGCAATCAGGGTGATTTCTCTCTCTCCGTTTGCTAGGTAGTCGAATGAATACCTGATAGTAAGGTTCAGAGAAGATCCAGGGGCGACATAAGTGGTCCTGCCGTCGCTCAATCCTGTGGCTTGGACGAATACATCGGGATGGCTGGTTTCGAAGCTAATGTAGAAAGCGTCATTCACATTTCCATTGTTCCAGATTTCCCAATTAACAGTCCTAGAATCCTCGCCTCCGCGGAAGACCTCTTCAGTAAGATCCAGATCTTCGACATCCACCAGATTGGTTACGGGGACAGTCAATAGAATCCTGACGCTGACCTGATATCCATCAGACTCATCCAGCTCTGTCTCGGGATCGTCTTGGCTGGATGCAATGACGAAAATCTCGTAGGTCTCATTGACGATGCCGTAGGGCATCGGGAACAGAAGCATTACAGTGGAGTCTCCTCCGAAGGGGTCGATTCCCAAGGTCTGATCGGCATTCAGAGAGACCCCTAGTCTCCAATCAGAAATCACCGAGAGGTCGAATGCCTCCTCAGAATTCCCGTTGTTCACCAAACGTATCTCAATCAGCCTTAGGATTCCGTCGGCTGGAGCGACTATCGAACTCACCTCAGGCTCGATAGTCAAGTCGTGTAGCACTGGGACCTCGATATATATGGTCCAGTCGGCAACGAAATTGGCCGGAGCCCTGCCGTTGGCTAGTAAGGTGATAGGATAGGTCCCTGGCGGAATCTCATCTGGAACTGTGGCACGAACCGTCAGTTCAAATTCGTCCGTGATATTCATTGCTAGGCTGGTGATGACTTCTCCTTCTTCATTCAGCCACTCCAGATTCTCCGCCCCCCATCTGTTGTCTCCGAAGGTGGCTCCGAGATTCCAAGTAGCAATCTGATTTCCAGTATTCTTGAGAATCATTGCCACATCGCCGGAGGTTCCCGGATACAGAGTAGCGGCTGGATTTTCCAGTGTCTTCTGATCCAGAGTAGCCGAATAAGCAGCAATCACCGAAACTGGAAGTTCATAGTACGCCTTGCTGAGATTTGTAGTTCCGTCATTTATCCAGACATGCCAATCCAATTCCTGCACGCTAGCGCCCTCAGGAATGCTCAGGTTGAACCATGTGTCCATAGTCTCCAAGGCACCTATTACTTCGCTGACGACGTAGTTGTCGTGATCGAACTGATTGTTTGAGTCAATCCTGAGGGGATACGCATTCATCCACGTCTGGTTCGATACCTCGGTGTACAAACGCAAGGTTATGTCTACGTATCCGTTATTCTTGATTTTACAATACAAAGAAGGTGGAATCGGATCGTCTGGCACTGTCAAGTAGGCATTGGGAAGTGGGTCGTTGCAATCCAAGTCGAGAGTGTACTCCGCCACCTTCTCAAATCCGAATAGCAGGAAATTGTCTAGATGAATTCCCTGATTCGCCAACGAACTATCTGAGTCGAACTTGAATGAGAATGTATAATCCGAGTTAGGGTGGATATCAGTCATATTCCAAACCAACTGAGTCCAGTCACCTTGGTTCTTTGAGATGTTCTGCGCGGAATAGTTGTAATGAGTCAGCATGCCTCCTGAATCCGTCTCTATCCTGAAATCATCTCCTGCTGCCATTTCGCCCCAAGCATGTGTGACGAGGTGCATCGAGATGAAGTCGAAGGACCTGATTCGAATCTTACAGAAGTTGTTCCCATACAGTCCTGACACCGCTGTGTCCAGTACCCCGTACTTGAGGCCATGACCAGGGTCATCACAGTTATCGGAAGTCGTGAACCAACCCCACCACAGTCTGTCATGCCTGTTGCTAGCGTAGTCAGACCCGGGTCTCGAAACCCTCCAATGGTACTGTCCTTCGCTGCTTGAATCGTCATCCATCCTCCAGTGACCATAGTAATCAGGATTAGCGGACAAACTTCCGTCGGAATCATACCCGGCACCGACCCAAGTCGGCTCGTTGGCACTGAGTAGGTTGGTGCAGTCAATGACCTGATCCCCGTCGACATCGCCACAGAAGCCGTTGTCCATCTCATCGCGCCAAACCGCTACAGGCATGTGCCTGTCAAGTTCGTTGTTGGCATCGTTATTGTCGGCCAATCCGCCATCGATGGTTCCCTTGAGTACCATTCCCCCATACAGATAGCCGTTGTCATCGATGGCACTATGAGCAGCGCTTGGGGTCCAGTAGAATGTCTCTGTCGTCGATTGCTGGCCAGAGAGAGTCATGTTGACGTAGTGCTCCTCGATAAGGAAGCCTATCGGATGCCAAACCTGCATCCACCCCTCCGCGTAGGCAGGTTGGCTGGATGTGCCGGCTTGTGTGAATGTAATAGTCACAGGAATCGTTTCCCCGCGAAGAACAAACTCGGCTATTGTTGAATCTGGCTGTTCCCAAGATTGAGGCGGGGTTGATGAGTCGCCCACGGAGATTGAAGTCACCTCAAAATCGATTAGTGTCTTTGGAGTAGCAGAGCGCTCTTCCGATTGTGATACCTGCAGAGACTCTTCAGCTATGGGTGCCACGACCATGGTCAGCATAAGAGAAGCGAGGAGGAAGGGGGTGATTACGCGCATGCTATTCTCCTCGTCCCTTGAACTGTGTATGAAGGTTCTCTAAATGCGTTCGTCGCCCGTAGGGCGAATTCGGAGAGAATATAATCGAATGCTAATCGGTCTTGCATGCTCCTAGACCGATGAAGGACTTATGCCGGGAATAATTTGCGCCGACCTGTGAAGGCGGTTGACCTGTATCAGAGAGTGGTCCTCTATACCGTGGTAGTGTTACAGATCACCTTGGTTCCCATAGTGGGTTTCTCACTCACATATTTACTCGAAGTGGATCGAGAGAACTTCACGGTCGCTGTTAGGACCGAGCTGATCTACTGGATACTGGTAGCCGGTCTGATTTACGGGGTGATTTCACTGGTCCTAGCGATGTTCTTCGGCGGATACAGGCCTCAAGGAGTAGTGAACAGAGGGGGCTGGGGTCCGGTACTCGGACTAAGCCGCAGAACCGGTGATCCCGAACTAATCGACAGGGCTAGGATGACTTTGCAGAGTAGCCCATACGGAAAGATGGCAGGACTGGTGAACCGGAAGGTCGGCGTCGATGGTTTCGACTTGATATCGGTGCACGGTGGACTTCAGTTGCTAGCTGTGCCGATGCAGGTAATCCTGATTGCGACTCCTCTGCTCATCATGGAGGGCGTGCCCGAGAGAGTAGTCAAACCGGACAGGGCCTTTGAGTTGGGAATGGCAGGATACATGATCGCGCTCTGGGCTGCAGTGAGAATTCAGCCAGCCATATCATCATGGCTTGTGGGATACGCTGCAATGTTTAGGAGCGTTCTGTGGAAGATCTCGCGTTTCTCATGGATCCTTCCCATCCTGCTGTTCTGGTTCATCGCAAGGACCTTCCTAGCGGCTTCTCTGAACTGGCTTGATGTCGATATCGAGCAGTGGAACGAGGTTCAGTTAGAAGCGGTGGTTCTGAACGTCATATTCCCGGATGCCAAAGTACCTGACACCGCTGTGATTGATTTCCTCATCGCAATCTCGGTCCTCCCGATGGCGACGTTCACGACACTGTCGGTATTGGGTGGCTCCAATGATGTGCCCTCTTGGATGAGAGGGCAGGACAGTTCTCTTGAGAACTTGCAGATGGACCTAATCGAGGCACCTGAGTCGGACTCTGTAGATGAGTCATCCGAAACCGAGGTAGGAACGTCTAGTGAAGACGAGGGGGACAGTGAGTCTGAGGAAGGCAGCCGGATGATTGATCTGCCATACCTGTTCGATGATTGACTACTGCGGGAACATCTGGAAAGTTGCACGGTTGAGAAGGACCCAACCCGAGCCTATGCACAGTCCGAACCCAAGTGCAGACGGACCGTACAGAGAGAGGTATGCCAGTGAGACCAATAGGATTGCACCTGCGATTCTGGTCGAATCCCTCTTGGATACCTCTTGAGATAATAGTAGAGAGAGAATGAATACTACGAGAGACTGGATTGGAGACACCTCTAATCGCCCCTGAGTTCCCTCAGGACCTTCTCGACTCTGTCCATCCCAAGGTCGATGTCCTCCCTCCCGATTGTGTATGCGAACCGCAGGTGTCCTTCTCCCATCTCTCCGAACGCCGTTCCCGGAGAGCACAGTACACCACCTTCAAGCAGGGCGATAGCAATCTCCTCGCTGTTCATCCCGGGTACCTCGACCTTGGGGAAGACGTAGAACGCCCCGGTGGGGACGTGGCAGGAAACGCCTGGAATCGCATTGAGGCGCCGACAGATCAAGTCTCTTCTGGCCTTGAACTCCTCGCACATCTCTTCGGGATAGTTAGGGGCACTCTCTAATGCCTCAAGAACAGCGTGCTGCATAGCATCATTGCTGCACGCTGTGACGTAGTACTGCATCTTCGTCAGTTGGGCCATAGCATCGTCGTCGGGAGAAAGTAGGTATCCTATCCTCCACCCCGTCATAGCGAAGGTCTTGGAGAATGACTGTACCATGATGACCTTGTCATAACCGGCCCCTAGGAAGGATACATGTGGGCCGTCGTACACGATTCTGTCGTATACCTCGTCGGTAATCAGCCACAAGTCGTGCCTGATTGCGAAATCGACTAGTTCGTCCCTCTGAGCCTCGGTGACATTGCCACCGGTGGGGTTGCTCGGGAAGTTGTACAGAATTGCTACCGTGTTCTCATCAACTCTAGACTCAAGATTCTCAATAGTTGGGACGAAGCCGTTCTCGAAAGTGCAGGGGTAGAGATTGGGCTCGCCCCCGCAGATTACCACATCAGGGGGGTAGAGGGGGAAGTACGGCTCGGGCAGCATAACGTTGTCCCCGGGTTGGACCAGTGCGAGGAAGATGTCGAGCAGTCCGTTTGTCCCACTCATCGTTATGCAGACATTACTCTCATCCAGACTGGGGTCGAGATGGTGCCACATCTCGGCTATCTTGCTTCTCAGTGGAGGGAGTCCTGCTGTGGTGGTGTACTTGTTCTTGCCCTCGCTCATTGCTTTGGTGAAAGCTTCGATTGCTACTGGCGGGGGTTGGAAGTCAGGCTCCCCCAGACCGAACTGAATTGAGTCGTCTCCCGCCATGTCGAACATGCGTCTGACCCCAGTAGGTCTGATGCTGTTCGCTCTGTCTGAGAACCTCACCATGTCCTGCGGACAAGTCCACAAGGATTTGAACAAAACGCACTCAATCTGTCGAATTCGCTATTTCTGCTCGTCTTCTTCCAGAAGTTCCGCATCTATTGCCCCCCCGGGCATGAAATCCACAGATTTGCTGCCTCGGAAGCGTGAGATGATATCGTCTATCTCTCCGTCGGATCTAACGCGAACCAACACCACTGAGGCGACCCAAATTGCAAAGACTGAGGCGACTAGTAAAATCACCAAGGGAGGAACTGTAAACTGAGATGAAGAAGTTGCTGTTCCGTGTACTGTGACTATGACAGGAAGTGATACGGAATCCCCCGATACTGCCCTAATCTCAATCAGGTGTGGACCTTGTCCAATCTTCGAGGGGTCGAGAATCACATGCCAGAAGAACGGAGTGAGTGGTCCTATCTCCTCTAACTCGGCAGAGTATGTGGTCTCCCTCCATTCTCCGCCGTCAATTCTGAACTCAACTCGGTCAACGTTGCCCATTTGACCCCACGAATGACCTGTGACATTGATTGTCCCGTTGGAATCGATGAGATTGAGCAGATGATTCTGAATGGAGGGGTCTATCGAGGCCTCATTGCCCATCTCACCCAGATGGAATGCCAATTCAACAGCGGCGAGAGCATCTACCATGCCCCAACCGAAGTCTCGGTTCCAGTACGGATCCAACTCAGGCGCACTGGCCTCGCCTCTTCTCTCGGCTGTCTGCTTCAGCACCTCCTTGATTTGCAGAGGAGTCAGATTCTCATTGGCTTCCATTACTAGGGCGATTACACCTGTAACCGCGGGCGTGGCATATGAGGTGCCACTGCCTCGTCCGGTGTAGGTATTGTCAGAGGCGTCACCTCCGAGGAAGTTGTTGCAACCTCCGCTGGAGACGCAGCCCTCGGCTTGGATGATGTTTGTACCCGGAGCGCTGATTTCGGGAATCAGTTCGTCGAGAGGATTGGAATCCCCATTGTCTCTCCTTGGTCCTCTTGAAGAGTAGGAGGCGATGGTGTCGTCAGACCTATCGACAGTGTTGAGGTCATCAGTAGCGGCCACGGTGATAGAAAGCGAAGAGGCGCTCATACCAGATAGTCCGTCGTTGTCGGGCCCGGAGTTGCCTGCCGCGTTGGATACTGCCACTCCCGCAAGCATAGCTTCGTCGAGGATTCTGCTGTGCATATCACTCCCATCAGAGCCTCCGTCCTCGTGGCTCGTTATTCCCCATGACAAGGAGATGATATCGATGCCATAATTGGCCTCGTCCACCCCTGACCACGCATCGTCCCGGTGATCGATAATCCACTGCAGACCATTCATCGCTGATTCGTAGAACTGCTGCTCCAAAAGATAGTTCTCGAACGGTCCGGCGCCCACATCGGTCCCGATTCTTACATCAATAAGAGATGCATTCGGAGCCGAGCCATAATACTCTGACTGTGAGCCATCGGACTCGATTCCAGTCGCTGCCGCCATACCCATGCAGGCGGTGCCGTGTTGATTGCCGTCATCGGGGTCGAACGAGCCGTCGTCCTCTCGTCCTCCGGCTAGTATGCACTGCGGATCCGAATGCATGTAGCAAACCGCATCATAGCCTGCAACGAACTTACCCGAGAGTCCGGGATGCTCGTTGTCAACTCCTGTGTCGGTGAGAGCAATGTTTACTCCGAAACCGCTGACTCCCAAATCCCAGGCTCCGATAGGATACTCTGACGAGTTCTTCGCCTTCACAGCAGGAGTCTGGACATCTCCGTAGAATACCAGAGAGCCGTATCGCTCAACCATGACTACGCCATCGAGTTTTGCCAAGTCATACACCTCGCTGGCGTCAACAGCGCCGATGAGTACCGCATCTACAACCGGCAGTTCTACGTGAATCTCATAGCCGGCGAGGATGAGTCTGTATCTGTCTTGGTCGGAAATCTCTCTGGAGTATGATAATCCAACATTCACGGGCCCCTCTGCATACTGCAGCGAGTCGTGGATACCGTTCCTGTCGGAGTCCAAAGAAGTGGTCTCCCACCATGGTGCCTGCTTCAGCCAAGTCACAGGACTCTGGGAAGGAGCGTTTTCGAACTGTCCCTCTCCAATCAATTGAACTCCGTCTTCATGCATGGAATGATACCCCGGTGAGGCTAGGCTGCCGGTGCATGAAACGAGCATCAAGACGCACAGCAGTGCCCTTACTGGCTTGGACTGCATCATCAGTCTCACATGTCCTTGGTCTTTCAACCCAACCTCAAGCAGCGTAGGCAAGGCGTGCGCAGGAGCAGTTTGGTGGGGGCACTGGGATTTGAACCCAGATCAGCGGGTGTCTTCCGCCTAGCGTGCACCCGATACGCGCACGCTCTCGGGTTGCGACGGGTCGGTGCTCCAGTTGGTCATCAAAGCCATCAGAAAACCCACTCGTCGTCATTCCCGTGCAACTGGAGCCCGCGGTACTACCAGGTTATACTATACCCCCTTAGGAGTGCAACGCCCTAGGGCCTTGCTCTTATGATATCTCGGTCCATACCAAATTGGAGACCGTGTGCTTGTCGGTGGTTAACTCATATCGAGCCGAAGATTGGTCCCACTGCGAGATGAATCGCAACCCATGCTCCCAATATCGAGGCGGCTAGGCCCCAAGCGCGGGGCCTGATACCCACGCTAAGCCAGCCGAAGGTCCTCGAAAGGGAACCCGGAACTAAGGCCGCGAATCTTGCAATGTTGATTATGAGGCCTGCCACGATGAGCATTCCAGCTAAGGCTAGGATGGATAGCAACAGGCCGATGATATCTGAGCGGGCCAATGCTCCGATTCCCTGGGGGACTAGCGTAGGTGCTCGCAGCCAGAGTAGCCATGCCAGCCAGAGTCCGAGATATGCGTCTTCCTTGAAACTCGACTCGTCACGCCACGCTCTGAAATCATCAGGTAGCATCCTGTAGGCCCTAGCTGAGATGGTTTCTATCTCGGCGATGCTTCCTCGCAGAAGCATCGATGCGCCATGATAAACTAGAATCGCTGCCAATGCTAGTTCGACCCAGATCCAGATTGAGCCCAGCCCGATTGCAGACATCAGCGACACCGGTAATGCCCAGATTGCGAAACCGGTCGCCGCCGCTACAGCAGTCATCAGAGATGCAGCACCTGGGAACAGGGGCTCTTCGGGCAACTCGAGCTCCCTGTCCCTGGGCATTGCTAGCACCAAGAGGGGCAGCAGGGCGGTCCCGAAAGCTAGGTCGAGGATGGTAAGCGGGTTATTTCCAGATCCTCTGGTCGATGACTCAACTGCCTCTTCAATCTCCATTGCAGACATGGACCCTGGATTCCAACTTGTGATGAATCCAGCAGAGTCAATGATGATGACAGCGTCGGTAGCGCCACTTGGGAATGACTTGCCAATTGATGCGTCGGACTCATCCATCAACAGCGGCCATGAATCATTCAGATGGATGGCATAGGTATCGAGATCTATCGCCTGAATTCCCTCTCCCGTAGCGATTTGAACGAAGGTGACTTCGACTTGGCTGATTGCCGCGGCCCCTCTGAATTCGTTCATCTGCCTGATGGAGTTGGGAGATCCGGGGTGGAACATTCCAACTACAAGCGCATCGCCGTCGTCAATCAGGTCCGACAAGGAGATTAGTCCGCCATCGTACGAAAGAAGGGTGAAAGACGGTGCAGCACCCTGTTGTCGAGGAGTATCCGAATCTATGTCCGGTAGATGTAGTGCAGGACCGATTGCAGCAATAGCTAGCAGCAGAAGAACACCATAGGCTGCCAAAGGCAGGGTTGCCTCGCGAATCGATGCTGCAATCCATCCGACTATAGCCAAGGGGATGATTATAATCGCCCACATCGAAGATAGAATGGGGCCGTCTTCTGGCAGTATCTCGAATCTCAGAACAGCTATTGCGTCACACGATTCGCCGGGATTCTGATCAGTGAGAGTGAAGCATGCGTCAATCATGTATCTGCCGGGAGATATCGGCTTCTCGGAGGACCATGTCAGGATAGTCCTGTTGGCCTCTCCAGTCCGTTCTCCGTGAGGAATCTCGAAGTGTTCTAGGCGCTGGTCCTCCTTGCCATTTCCGTGTACCATCTCATCCCAGTCAAAAGGCCCCACTATCTGGATTACCTGCCGGTCGAAGTCGCTGGGGCCCCACGGTGAGATAGGCGTGAACTCTATCCTCACCATCCGGTTCGAATCAACCCTGTAGTCGAGCATCGGTTCAATCACATCACCGTGGAAGATTATCCCGGAAGTCGCATCGTAAGTGCCCCACCACAGAATGCCTTGCTGAATACAGTCGTGTTCCACATCGACGCTTAGTGAAATCAAGTCGCCTTCTGACATCGAGGCATTTACGTTGTCTGCCCTAACTGTGAACTCGTGTGCCTCAAGATACGATTCCTCCATTGCGACAGAGTTAGTCTCTGCATTATCGAGCACCAGCGTATTCCCTAGGGACAGGCTAACAAAGAATCTGGTCTCGGCCCCTGCAGCACCAGGTAGCACATTGGTGAGTCTGCACCCATCGTTCGTCGAGTCAAGTGAGGCAAACAGCCTGACTGTGAGGTTACCCTCGAATCTGAATGACCCCGACAATGGTGCAGACTGGATATCTATTAGATTGGGATTCAGAGACGAGCTGGTCCTAGTGAATTCGGCCTTACCCAATGGCTCTCCGGTATTTGTCGACCAATAACGATCTAGGAAGGGCTCGTTGGCTGTGCCCTTGAGATAGAGCATATGGGATTCTGGTAACTGCCATTCAATTCCCGGACCTTCCGACTCAATAGAATCCTGAGCATAGGTCACAGAACTCAAAGAGATTGCAAGCAGTAATGCCACGAGAGCGATGGCGGCGTATCGGGCAGGTACTCTCGATTGAACTCCCATGTTACTCTCCTTACCTCGTACAGTACAAACCTCACTATCACCTGTCAGAACATACTGCCCCATGCCAAGTAGGCCATAGCCGCTCCTGATAGGGTCGCTAGGAAGTTCACAGAATGCTTTCCTATGTACCCCTTATTCTCCAGTAGAGCACCCAATACTGAGTCGATTTGGCACCCTAACCATCCCACGATTGTAATAATCAAGAAAGTCTGACTGCGAGAGTCAGTGAGTAGTGTTGCTTCATGATGGAAGCCATCGTGAGCGTAGGGGATTGACAAGACGGAAACTACTGCAATAACCAAAGAGCCGAACAAGGCAGCGAAGGTTCCGGTCGGAGACATTCCACCATTGGTCCCCGGAGGTACCGCTTCCAAGTTGATGATGCTGCGAGTCCTCGGATCCAAACTGCCAATCTCAGATGCCAGTGTGTCCGAGAGTGCGACAGAAGCAGAGCAGGCCATGCCAAGGAAATACCAGTCCCCATCTCCCAGCCAACTCAATATAGCAACTATCGAGGGTGCTGCACCATTGGCCAATACATTTCTCCAGCCCCTCACTCCCTCATTGCCTTCCTGAATCGACAAAGCACGCTTATCCTCAAACCTCCAACTCGTAGCAACCGAGCCCAGTAAGAGGAAGACTACCATAATCGCTAGCCATGTCCAGTGCCCCAGCAGTGAGACAACAAGTCCGACGACCATTGCTGCGAGCAGCCCGGAGGCATCGAGCATC
>MDTD01078775.1_pt1 | contig 11590 bp, 9 predicted proteins | sample 811221 | NCBI WGS metagenome assembly MDTD01 (sample SAMN05326646, study PRJNA326480) | marine metagenome | isolation source: seawater | place: Pacific Ocean: South West | collected 2011
AAAAGCAAGAACTTTATCTTTTTTGAAGAACAAGATAAATTCGGCATATATATTAGACTCGGTTATTGTAAATATCTCAGAATATAAAAAAAATCAAAAAGAAATTCTAAATAAAATTAGTGATAAAAAATGGGATAACACCCCTTTAATTGTTCGAAGCTCGTCTATAAACGAGGACAATAAAAATTTTTCAAATGCAGGTAAATATTTATCAGTAAGTGGTGTAAAATCAAAAAAGGATATTCGAAAAGCTATTTCGGATGTAATAAAAAGTTACTCTAAACCTAATTTAAAAGATGAGATTCTAATCCAGCCATATTTAGAAAATGTCTTGATGTCTGGCGTGATATTTACTCGTGACCCAACGAATAACACGCCATATATAAAAATAAATTACGATACTGCATCAAAGAAAACTAATTCAATAACCTCTGGTTCTTCGAATAATGACGAGATATTTTATTTTCACAAGAAACATAAATTTAAGTTCAATGATTTCAGAGAAGATCTCTTAAAATTATCAAAAGAATTAGAATCCATTTTAAGAAATGACTCATTAGATATTGAATTTGCTATTAGCAGTGATAATAAGCTTTTTTTACTTCAAGTAAGACCATTAATAATTAATACAACAAGATATTTTTCTGATACCCAGCATTACAAGATAGTAAAACGAGTATCTGAGAAAATAAAAATATGGAGTAATCGACACCCATATCTTTTTGGAGAAAAAGGAATTTATGGAGTAATGCCTGATTGGAATCCTGCAGAAATTATTGGACGAAAACCTAAACCTCTTGCCTTATCACTATATAGAGAGTTAGTAACAAATAAAATCTGGGCATATCAGCGAGATAACTATGGTTATAAAAACCTAAGAAGTTTTCCATTGCTAAAAGAACTCGAGGGATGTCCTTATGTTGACGTTAGAGTAAGTTTTAATTCATTCATACCAAAATCTTTAGACAAGAAAATATCAAATAAACTCGTTGATTATTACCTTGAAAAGTTAAGAAAAAATCCACACTTACATGATAAAATTGAATTTGATATCGTATTTTCATGTACTACTTTTACAACAAACTTAGATTTACAAAATTTGAAAAAATTTAATTTTTCACAAAAAGAAATTGAAAAAATTAAAAAATCACTACAAATTGTCACAAATAAAATTATTAATAATGCATCAGGACTTTGGAAAAAAGATTTAAATAAAATCTCAAAATTAGAAAAAAAATATAGTTATGTGATCAATAGTGAGATGAGTGATCTATCAAAAATATATTGGTTAATAGAGGATTGCAAAAGATATGGAACACTACCATTTGCTGGTTTAGCAAGATCAGCTTTTATAGCAGTAGAAATTTTAAAATCACTTGTGAAATCAAATATAATAACAAAAAAGGACTATAATAATTTTTTATCATCAGTAGAAACTATCAGCTCTAAGATACAGATCGATCATAAAAATTTACCTAAAAAAGAATTTTTAAGAAAATATGGTCATTTAAGACCTGGAACCTACGATATCTTGAATAAAGCGTATGATGAAAATTATAATAATTATTTTCATTGGAAAAAAGAGAATATAAGAGAAAAAATTAATTTTGTTTTAGATAAAAATAAAAGTAATGAAATTAATAAACTTCTCAAAGAAAATGGATTAAAAATAAATACAAGTGAGTTATTTATTTTTATTAAAAAGACTATCGAAGCAAGAGAATATGCTAAATTTGTATTTACAAAAAATATTGATGCTGTTTTAAAAATATTTTCAAAGATTTGCGACGATAATGGTATTAATAGATCAGATTCTGCATTCACTCATATAAGCTCTATTATGTCACTAGATAGCTCTGCTACTGACTATATAGCTGTAATTAAAGCCTCAATTATTAGACGCAAGAAAAGATTTGCAATAACAAAATCACTCAGTTTGCCATCCGTTATTATGAACGAAAATGATATTTTTTATTTCTTTGAAAGCAAATCTATACCAAATTACACTACAGATAAAATAATTTCTGGAGAAATTCATGTTTTAGAAAAAGATTTAATTGCAAAAAAAAATATTACTGGAAAAATTGTCCTAATCGAAAGTGCTGATCCAGGTTATGATTGGATCTTTTCTCATAATATTATTGGATTAGTTACAAAATATGGTGGGGCTAACTCTCATATGGCAATAAGGTCAAATGAATTAGGTATTCCAGCTGCAATTGGAGTGGGACTTTTGTATGATAGTTTAGCTAAAACTAGTATTATTGAGATAGATTCAATATCAAAAAAAATCTTAGTATATAGATAGGTATATGAAATTAATTGGTGTAACACAAAAGGAAATAAATCAAGATGATTATAGTTATGATTGTCTAGATATTCGTTGGCTTGATTTATTTGATAAGTGCAGCTTAATTCCAATTTTAATTCCAAACAATATTTTAATTTTACAAAATATGTTAAACCGAATCGATTTTGACGGATTTTTATTAACTGGTGGAGGCCTAATAAAAAATCTTGGTGGAAATGAAAGAAGGGACCTAATTGAAAATTTAATTATTGAATTCTGCATTGAGAAAAATAAACCATTAATTGGAGTTTGCCGGGGGATGCAAAAAATTCAGAGTTACTTTAAAATACCAATTTACAAAGTAAATAACCATGTAATGCAAGCTCAAAAAATAACTATTAACAATAATAATGTTTTAAAAAATAGCTTTCATGATTATGGAACAAAGGAAAATAACGATGAAGAATTTCGCATATGGGCAAATTCTAGCGACAATGTAGTAAAAGGAATTGATCATGTAAGGTATAAAATATCTGGGATAATGTGGCATCCAGAACGCCTTAGCCCATTTCATGCAGATGATCTGAAATATTTTAAGTCAAAATATTAATGAGAGGAATAATTCTAGCAGCTGGAAGGGGTAGCAGATTGAAGATTCTATCTTCTGATCTGCCAAAATGCATGATAAGTCTTAAAGGTAAATCTCTTCTTGAATATCAAATTAACTCTATGGCTATTAATGGCATTAGTGAAATAGCAGTTATAACTGGATATCTTGGCAATAAAATTAATCATAGAAAAATTACAAAGAAATACGAAAACCAAATATGGAAAGAAACAAATATGGTTTACTCATTATCAATGGCAGATGAATGGCTTAGCAAGTATGATTGTATTGTTAGTTATGGTGACATATTTTATGATAAAAAAGCCATTTCAGAATTATCGAAATCCAGAGATGATATATCTATTACTTATGACAAAAATTATAAAGAATTATGGGAGAAAAGATTTATTAAACCTCTAGATGATCTCGAAACTTTTGTAATTGATAGATCAAAATACATCTTAGAAATAGGAAATAAACCAAAAAACTTTGATAAAATTATGGGCCAATTTATGGGATTACTTAAAATTTCTCCTAAAGGCTGGAAAGATATTAAGTCACTTATTTCATTAAATGAAATTAAAAGAATTGATATGACTGAGATGCTTAACCTTCTTATTTTAAGAGAATATAAAATTAAAGCTGTAGGATATGATGGTTTCTGGGGCGAGGTTGATGTACCATCTGATATTAAATTATATGAATCTTTACATGAACTCATTTGAACATAAAACTCTTGAAATTTTATATGAATCAGGAAAAATTGCTAAGAATTATTTTCAAAGTAAAGATCTTAGCACCCAAGAGAAATTAGATGATTCAAACGTTACAATCGCCGACTTAGAAATCAACAAATTTATAAAAGAAGGTCTTAGAAGAACCAATAAAAACTTGAATATTTTATCTGAGGAAGATTCTTTAGAAAACCAATTAAGATCTATATCAGCGAAGAACTTATTTATAATAGACCCGATAGATGGCACAAGTAGTTTTATTGAGGGCTCAACAGAATTTACAATAAATATTAGCTATATAGAAAAAAATAAAATTGTCTTTAGCGCAATATATATTCCAATGGAAGATATTATATATTTCTCTGATTCTAAAAATGTTTATTTATTTGAAAATCCTGATAATTTAGATAATAGAAACAATGTAAAAAAAATTGATAAGATTAAATTTTCAAGAAAAAATATAATCAATGTAATAACAACAAAAAGAGCAAGCGAGAAAAATGATATAAAAAATTTTTTGGCAAAATCAAAAAACAATTTTAATTTCAAATCAATGGCAAGTGCCAAAAAGTTTTGTAGCTTAGCGTCTGGTTTAAATGATATTTATATTCGAAAAGCTAGAATAAAAATTTGGGACGTAATAGCAGGATTTCACATATTACATAATGCTGGTTTCTTAATTGAAGATCTTGATGGTAACGATTTATATGCAAGAATTTTAAATCGTGAATATTTAGAAACTATAAGTAAAGAATCTTTCAAAATATGTGAGTTTATTGTTAAACCTATCGGCCTTGAAATTTAGAAATTATAGATTCAGATAGTCTTGGATAATCGTTTTCTTTTACGTTCTTAAAAATATAATCTGGATTTTTAGGATACTCTGCATCTATGTCCAAACCTACAATGTTTTTTCTTTTTTTATATATTGATTTGATATCTTCTTTTTTTATCTCTTTTATATCTCTATCCAGAAATATCTCAATATATTTATTAAAGTTTGTTCGATTAAATTCATGGATCTCATGGAAGAGAGATATTGTTGAGACTATTACATTAATATTGTATCTGTTAATTATCTTTGCAAGGTTTGCATACTTATAAGCCAAGGACAGCCTCTCTTTTTTTGTGTATTTCTGTTCTTCAGATAATATCTGACGTATATTATCACCATCTAAAATCACGGTTGAGTGACAATTTTTTTCTAATTCATTTTTTAAATAATACGAAAATGTTGATTTTCCTGAACCAGAGATACCAGTGACCCAAAAAACTCCAGCATTAGTTTTATTTATTGTCATTTTTCAATTTTAGCATATCTTATTTTTAGAATTTTGGATTTTTAATAATTATCATTTATCTTTTTCATTAGACAACCATCATATTTATTATCTATTTCGAAACACTCCAAATCTCTCCACCCATATTTATCAAGTTTATCCAAAGAATATAGGTAATTTATAAAATATGTATATCTCTGATTAGGCGAGAGTGTTCTATATTCATCCCCTTTCTCAAAAATTTTTTCAGATAGCATAATTTCTTTTAATTTTTTCGCCTCTTTTGAAGACTTAACCATTTTACCAAACGGATTAATTATCAAAGCTGCGTCATATCTATCTATGAAAGATAAATTTTGTTGAAAATTTGAAGTATAAGGGTAGTTTGCACCAAATCCTTTAACTTTTGCCATAATAGACAGAAGAAATGGATCAACAGGCTTTGCAGATTCATCAATTGGTAAAGTAATATGTGTAATATTATATTTAAGTCGTAATTCATTTAGTTTTGAGATAACAACATCATGGGGATTTGGATCTATACTTATCGGGCTTGGAAAAGATTTTCCAATAATAATAGAGACAAAATTCTTATTAAAAGATTTATCATTTTTTTGAAAAATAAATTCTCCGTGAAAGTAACTTGATATGATAATAGTAAAAATTAAAGAAAAGTTTATAAAATAAGATTTTCTAATATTTTTAAAACTTAACAATAGCATTAAAATTAATAGCATAATGGTTGCAACCGCTATTTTTCGAAAACTTGTTTGTACAGAAAAAAAGTAAAATAGAAAAGGAATTGGTATAGAGGATGCAATAATTATCTCAAAACTAGATATAAATTCTTTAAATTTATTTTTTTTATAAATAATTAAAAATAAATTAATAAATAAAAAATAAGAAAATATTAATATAAATATAAATAAGCTATAGTTCCGAATAAGATTTTCTAAATGTTGAAATATACTTACCTCAGGTATAATCATGTTTGTGACAACGTCTCCAAAAGTTGTTCTGTATATCCACTCAAACAGATTATTGAAGAATCCTAGCCACCAAATAGTTATTAATAAAATTGCAATAAAAAAACTACTCGATATATAAATATTTTCTACGTAAATTTTTTTCTTGGTAAAAATTCTTATCAACATAAAAATAATTCCTAATAATATAAAAAAATAAAATAATTTATAAAATAAGTTTCTTGCATGAGGGGGATCTATACTATTTAGTATTTGCTCCACATTAGAAAAATGGCTTGTTACAAATAAAATTAGTATTCCTGCTAAACATATATTGAAAATTTGTAAAATTTGGTGCTTAGATATGTGATTTTTTTTATATTTTAAAAAGAAGAATACAATTAAAGGAAGGAAAGTATATATCAATGCCTCAATCGGTCTTATGCAATAAAGTAAAAATAATAGAAGTGAAAAGTATATAGATTTTCTTTTATTTACAAAAGTCTCATCATTTGACAAGTAGTAAATAAATCCGAGGAACATTGATACAAATGCAACTTCTGTAAATCCTGGTACAGATGAACCACCGAAAAGAATTACAGATGAAATTGCTAAAGTACATGTACATAATGCAGCTAAATTATCATTCAGCTTTATGCTGAAAGTTTTAAATAAAAAATATGTGCTTAATAAAGTAAAAAAGGTATGGGCAGCCCCTATAGCAAATAATAAATTACCTTTTGATATAATGAGAAAAGGTAAATAAAAAAGATGAAATATTGATGGGCGCCATCCTCTATCAAAATATAGCCCGTGAATGATATTATAAAAATCTAATCTGGAAATATCCCCATAAATATGAAAAGCTGGCCAAAGGTAATCAATCGCATCCGCTATTGGTAACTGATTATTGTTAAGATGCCAAAAAAAAGAAATAAAAGCTGGAACTAATAATAGGGCGTAAACCTTAAATTTACTGTATAATAAAAAATTAATTATTTGCGAAAATTGCATGTTAAAATTTATTGTTAATTTTTCGTATTATATTCTAATTACCAAAAAAAGACATTTATGATTAGAGATATAAATTTTAAAATTCTTAATGAAGAATATATAAATAACAAACCTTTTCCACATATAGTGATTGATAATTTCCTAAAAGAAAATATATGTAGGCAAATTGAAAAATCTTTTCCAAACCATAATGAAGATTTTTGGCTGAAATATAATAATCCAGTAGAAAGAAAGCTTCTTTATAATCATTTAGATTCTGCGATGCCGCTAAATATAAAAGATTTATTAATTTCACTTAATGAACCATGGTTCTTAAATCTACTTGAAAATTTGACAGGTATTAGAAATCTTAGATCAGATCCAAAATTTCATGGTGGTGGAATGCATTGTACCAAAAGACATGGAAAATTAGATGTTCATGTTGATTATAGTATTCATCCAGAGATGAATTACGAAAGAAGAATTAATTTAATTTTATATTTAAATTCAGATTGGGAAAGTGATTATGGTGGTCATCTTGAGTTTTGGGATACTGACATTAAGCATTGTATTAAATCAATTGAGCCAAAATTTAATAGAGCAGTAATTTTTAATACAAGTGATATATCTTTTCATGGACATCCAAATCCTCTTATGTGTCCTGAAAATAAATGTAGAAAATCTCTAGCATGGTACTTTTTGACTGAGCCACAAGATGGAGTTACAGAGAGATATAGGGCAAAATTTGTAGCAAGACCAAATGACCCAATGGATAAAGAAACCGAGGACTTTCGAAAGAAAAGGTCTGAGGTAAGCAAGAAGGATAAACTATTTGAAATGGAGAAATAATTTTTATGACGAAAGTTGTTATTCTTGCTGGTGGATTGGGAACTAGATTAAGCGAAGATACTCACAAAATTCCAAAGCCAATGGTTGAAATTGGAGATCAGCCAATCTTATGGCACATAATGAAAATATATGAGTCATCAGGATTTAGTGATTTTATTATTTGTGCTGGATATAAAAATTCAGAAATTAAAAAATATTTTTTAAATTATAATGCACTTAATTGTGATGTTGATCTAAATACATCTTCTGGTGAATTTCAAATAATTGGTGGAAAATCTGAAAATTGGAACGTGAAAGTAATAAATACTGGCGACGAAACAATGACCGGAGGAAGAATAAAAAGGATAAGAAAGTTTGTTGAAAAAGATGATTACTTTTTAATGACATACGGGGACGGCTTATCAAATATTAATATAAAAGAGCTTATAAATTTTCATAAATCTCATGGAAAGTTAGCTACCGTCACCGCAGTTCAACCCGAAGGTAGATTTGGTATGCTTGATATTAATAATAATGAATCTGTTATAGATTTTTACGAAAAGCCTGCGGGAGACGGGGGGTACATAAATGGTGGATTTTTTGTCTTAAAACCAGAAATATTTAAATATCTTGATGGAGATCATTCGATATGGGAACAAGAACCTATGAAAAATTTAGCTAAAGATAATCAGCTAAAAGCATTTAAGCATAAAGGCTTTTGGAAACCAATGGACACACTTCGAGATAAAAATTTATTAATTGATATGTGGAATCGCAATAGAGCACCATGGAAAATTTGGTAATAATAAGTGAACATATCTGATTTTTATAATAAAAAGAGAGTATTAATTACAGGACATACAGGCTTTAAAGGATCTTGGCTGTGTTTTTTTTTAAATCAAATGGGTTCAGAATTATACGGGTATTCTTTAAAACCTAACCGTAACCAAAAAAACCTGTATGAATCATTGAAAATAAACGATTATACACATAATGAATTTAGTGATATCAGAGACGTCTCAAAATTATCAGCTTTGGTTCGAAAGGTTAATCCAGAAATAGTTTTTCATTTAGCTGCTCAACCTTTAGTTCTTGATTCTTATGACGACCCAATAAAAACATTTTCTACCAATATTATTGGAACAGCAAATCTAATTGAAATTTCACGGAATACCCAATCTATTAAAGCTATAATTAATGTAACTTCTGATAAATGCTATGAGAATTTAAACGATAAAAGAGAATATGTTGAAAAAGATAGGTTGGGAGGTTTTGATCCCTATTCAGCAAGCAAATCATGTGCAGAAATTATAAATCAGTCATACCAAAAATGTTTCTTAAAAGAGCGCTCTATGGGTTTAGCGTCAGCAAGAGCAGGTAATGTCATCGGAGGTGGTGATTTTTCAGCCGATAGATTAATTCCTGATATAATTAAAACAATAATTGATAATAAAACTCTTTATATTAGAAACCCAAATGCAATTAGACCATGGCAACATGTTTTCGATGTAATATATGGATACTTATTACTAGGGGCAAATCTTTACAACGATCCAGTAAATTTTTCTGGCCCATTTAATTTTAGCCCTAGAAAAGAGAATTGTATTTCTGTAGAGGATATTATGAAAAAATTTGATAAGCTAAACAGTTTTAAATATGAAGTACGAGAAAATAATTTTTATGAATCAAGTTTTCTTTTTTTAAATTCTGAAAAAGCAAGGTCTCAACTAAACTGGGATAGTATTTATAATATTGATGATACAATTTTATTTGCATATGAATGGTATAACTGTTTTATTAATAACGATGACATTTATAATAAATCATTAAATCAATACGAAAACTACATGGAAAATATCAATGGAAGAAATTAAGGTAAGTTACGCTAAAACGGTTTACGGTAAAAAAGAAATCGACGCAATAAATAAATGTCTTAAAGAATCAACACAAATGGGACATTATGCACGCAAATTTGAGAAAAAAATTGCAAAATTATTTGACAAAAAATATGGTATTTATGTAAATTCTGGTTCATCAGCTTTATATTTAGGCATGGAAGCATCTGGCTTCCCAAAAGGTGGTGAGGTAATAACTCCTGCCTTAACTTTCTCTACTACAGTTGGTAGCATTGTAAAATCCGACCTAGTACCTGTTTTTGTAGATGTCGGAATAGATGATTATTGCATTGATATTCACTCAATAGAGAAGAATATATCTTCAAAAACGGTGGCGATTGCGGCACCAAACCTAATGGGAAATATTTGTGATTGGAAAAAAATATCTGAAATTGCAAGATCTAATAATTTAAAAGTAATCGAAGACTCTGCTGATACCATTGGAGGTACATTAGAGGGCAAATTGTCAGGATCATATTGCGACTGGTCAATTACAAGCTTCTATGGTTCTCATATCATTAATTGTGCCGGAAATGGTGGAATGTTATGCCTTAATGATGATGAAACTATGCATGAGGCTAAATTACTTAGGTCATGGGGTAGATCCTCTTCAATTTTTGATGAAAGAAGTGAAGAGATAGAGAACAGATTTGATGTCGATGTTGATGGGATACCATACGACGCAAAATTTATTTTTGAGAAAATTGGCTACAATCTTGAAGGCTCGGAAATTGGTGCAGCATTTGGTTTAGCTCAACTTGAAAGCCTGGAAAATAATGTCAAAATTAGAAAAACTAATTTTATAAAGCAGACAAAATTTTTTGAAGAATATAGTGATTTTGTAGTTACACCATCTCAAACTAAAAATTCTGAATCTGCGTGGCTAGCCTATCCGATTATAATCAAGGAAAATGCTCCATTTAAAAGAAAAGATTTTCAGATTTATCTTGAAAAAAGAAATATTCAAACCAGGACAGTTTTTTCAGGTAACATTACACGCCAACCAGGCTTCAAAGATATAGAAATGAAAATTTGTGAAAATGGTTTAAAAAATTCCGACAATGTAATGAAAGGCGGAGTGCTGTTAGCATGCCATCATGGGTTGACTGACGATATGTTTTCTCATATGCACAATGTTTGTGAAACCTTCTTTAATCAATACTTATGAACATATTAATAACGGGAGCTAATGGGTATCTAGCAAAAAATCTTATTAAAGAACTTGTTAGCGAAACTAATCATCAGCTCATTTTATTAGTAAGAAATGGATCAGATATTAATGATCTTTTAGAAATAGTTAGTAGCTCGAATATCATATTTTATGATGGAAGTATTAAATCTTTACAAAATTTTAATAACTATCAAATTGATCTGGTTTTTCATTTAGCTAATTATTATCCAGACTCAAAAAGACCACACATTCCTGAGGAAATTATAAATTCTAACCTTACACTTATAATTAATGTTATCGAAACTTTAAAAAATAAATTTAACGATATACCGAGAATCATTAATGTGTCTTCATCTGTTGTTAATAATAATGATGATAACTCGCTTTATAAAATTACAAAAAAATTTGCCGAGACATATCTTAAAATGCAAAAAAATTGTCAAACATACTTTTTGCACGATACATATGGTGCAGATGATCCACGTCCTAAACTAATAAATCATTTAATTAATTTTTCGAAAAGTGGAGAAAGATTAAAAATGAAAAACAGTAGTGATACAAAAATTAACCTAGTATATACAAAGGATGTAGTAAAAGCTTTTATGCTAGGAGTTGAAAAAAAACCTAACGCCGAAAACGATATTTATACTGATTCATTAACTTTAAAAGAGGTTGTGGATACTTTTAATAAAGTTTCGGAAGTTCAAGTTGATGTAGAATGGCCATGTGATACACAAACAAAAAATAGTACTTATATTGTTTTTGAAACTCCAATAGGTTGGAAGCCAAAGTATAATTTGAAAACTGGTTTATCAGAGATACTTAAA
>MDTD01156243.1_pt1 | contig 11590 bp, 10 predicted proteins | sample 811221 | NCBI WGS metagenome assembly MDTD01 (sample SAMN05326646, study PRJNA326480) | marine metagenome | isolation source: seawater | place: Pacific Ocean: South West | collected 2011
CATAGTCAAATCTAAATGCAATGGTTGGGGCTACTGGACGGTGGTCTGTAGGTTCGGTGGAAATCCTAACGTTACCTTCTAATTCCACGACTCCACTTTCAATTTCGGTCACATTTACTGCGGGAGGTTCATTAAGGTCTTCGTGATGATCTATTCGATACTTAATGTCGAAGCTAAGAAAATGCAAGAGCCTATTAACTACTTCTTTAGTCCCCGGTGGCCCAACGATTTGAAGAGGTTTCTGTTCTGCGAACGTAGTAATCCAAGCAGATGTGATGACGTCATTTAAATCAGTTATGTGATCACTATGAAGATGCGTGATCAAGACCCCGTTGAGCATGTTTGCGCCGCATCCTGCTGCGGTCAGCCTCATAAGAACGCCTCTCCCTGCGTCAACCAAGTAGTTCTCTTCACCAGCTTGTATAAGAGTTGCTGGTCCTGCTCTGTTGGGGTCAGGAATTGGCGATCCTGTTCCTAAAAGAGTGATGGTTATCATTTTTCCTCCTGTGTAGATAACAACTTATTGTCTAGCGTTTTCAGCACGCGCCTGAGCTTCATCTGCATCGGGCGCTCTTTTGGCTGCGAGTTGAATTTCGATTTGGTGAAGTTCCCCACTAAAGGGGAAAGGGCTTTCGTAATGAGGTGAGACAGCTGATCCGTGATCGTAACCTATGCTTGAGCCTACGGAAGATATCATTCTCATAAATAGGGGAATCCGTACGGACCCAGTTGGTTCTTCGTTGACATAGATTGTGATTTCTCCACCTTTTTTGATTCTTTGAAATTGAGCGCGCAGTGTTGAGTATCCGGTTGGAATCTCGATGTTGGACGTTACAACCGAATGGTCATCAAATGCGTTGTAATCTACAACCAAGCGTTCATTTTGTATGAATATTGAAATGCCAGAATTTTCTGTTCCGGTTGAAAAGAGAACACCATGGTCATTCTTTTGTCTAGTGATTGTGGCTGTTAAGTCAAAGCTTCTTCCTCCAATAGCTGCACTTGCTTGACCTGGTATCGGAGACATAGGAGGCCTATACACATATTTGCGGCTCGTTGGGTGCGGAGATAAATCTCTGAACCGCGCTCCAAATAATTCAAATCCTCTGTCATCAAGTGGGAAAACACCATGCTTTTCTGCTTCTTCCCACCATAATTTCTGCAACTCTGCTAATTTTTTTGCTTCAGACTCAGCGAGGTCATTGCATTCGGACCAGTCATCAGTGAGTTTGTATAATTCCCATTGCTCGGTTTCGTAATCAGCGCCAGTCTGATGGCGACAAACAGCTTTCCATTCTCCTGCTATGAGTGCCCTGCTACCCGAATTTTCAAAGTATTGAACCTTGTTATTAGAAATCCCCTTTGGATCAGCTAGAAGATGAGCGAAGGAATGACCTGAAATTGGAATTTGTGGAATTCCTTTGTATATTTCGGGTGCTTGGATATTTAGTAACTCAAAAAGAGTAGGTGCTATATCGGAAACATTTACGAATTGATGTCGTAAAGAACCTCGGGTCTTCTTTTCAATTCCTCTCGGCCAATGAATAATTAGAGGAACGTGAACTCCTCCTTCATGAGTATTCTGTTTGTACCACTTGAATGGGGTGTTACCTGCCTGCGCCCATCCCCAAGGATAATTGGTGTGGCTATGTGGCCCCCCTATGTCATCAATATTCTTGATTGCTTGATCTGGAGTTTCCAATATCCCATTGAAAAACTTCATTTCGTGCATAACCCCAAAGGGACCACCTTCTTGAGAAGCCCCATTATCTGAAAGAAGAACGAAGATTGTATTATCTAATTCGTCTGCGTCACGCAGTCCGCTTACTAGGCGACCGATTTGATCATCAGTGTGATCAAGGAAAGCTGCGAATGCTTCTTGCAGGCGTGCAGCTAGGAGTTTTTGGTTTTGTGGGAGATCATCCCACTTCTCGACTCCAGGATTTCTTGGAGCTAATTTTGTGCCAGATGGGATTACTCCAAGTTCTAGCTGTCGTTGATGCCAGCTTTCACGAGTGACATCCCACCCCTCATCAAAAGAACCTCTATATTTCTTTAAATAATCCGGAGGGGCTTGATGGGGAGCATGAGTAGCACCGAATGGGAGATAAGCAAAAAATGGTCTATCAGGTCTAACTCCTTTTGAGTCAGCAATCATTCGCAGGAGATTATCAACAATATCTTCACTTAGATGATAACCATCTTCTGGTTTCCCTGGAGGTTGAACAGAATGGTTGTCTCTGACGAGATCAGGGTGGAATTGATCTGTTTCTCCCTCAAGGAAACCATAGAAACGATCAAACCCTCTACCAAGTGGCCATTGATCAAATGGGCCTGCAGATGAACAGTTTTCCATCGGCGCTAAATGCCATTTCCCCGCACAAAACGTTGCGTAACCTTCAGCTTGGAAAATCTCAGCCATAGTGGCTGCTTCATTAGTTATGTGTCCCAGCATGTGGGGAAATCCAGTGCGGAAGTTAGAAACTGATCTCATCCCAACAGCATGCTGAGATCGGCCGGTTAAAAGTGAAGCTCTTGTAGGTGAACAGAGCGGCGTAACATGAAAATTTGTGAACTGAAGCCCATCAGCAGCTAAGCTGTCAATATTTTCTGTATCGATAGATGATCCATAGCACCCCAATTGAGCGAAACCTGTATCATCTAAGAGAACCACTACTATATTTGGGGCGTCTTCCCCAGGGTGTTGAGGGAGTTCAAACCATGGCTCTGAATCTTTGAGAGTCTTTCCAATAGTTCCTTTAAAGTTGCTTTCTTGATTACGTAATTGGGCCATTTCTCTCCTATTTAGTGTCTGAGAGCAGGCGTTCGATAGCGTTGCTCCAAGCTCTACGAGTTTGTCCGACTGTTCGACTCAGTGTGCGTCGAAACTGCTCCCAAGATTCCACCGAAGTCAGAACTGAAATAGACGCTACGATATCCTCACGATCGGCCGGGTTGAGTGTGCGTAGCTCCTGATCAAAGTGAACGCGAATCTGGTCGCAAAGCATCAACCGAGCAGAGTCGAGTTGCTTGGTCGTAATAGGGCTTCCTTGAAGATTTCTTCTGTTAAGTAGTTGGAGAGGGTGGAGTTTCTCGTGAAGTGCAAGGCGAACTTTAGTGAATGTAGCTATGCGCTGCTTGCGATCGCCGGTGCCTATCTCAGGAATAAAGACTAGTTCAGGGAAACGCTCCGTAATACGAGCAATGGCATCGTTACGGAGTTCGTCAAGCGTCTCAAAATATCGGTACATAGACGCAATAGAAACACCTGCCCGTTTTGCGACTGCTTCTGGGCTGGGAGCATTTCCACCTTCTAATATCAGGTCAATAAACGCATCTACCGCGGATGCACGGCGCTCAGAACGCCTAAGCGTATGTACGTGCGAATGAGACATAGTCTGACGGCTCTTAGTCATCGCTTTTTGTTTCTAAAGCCATATATGATAGTGAAACTATCACTATCATATCCTGCGAGCAAACACATTCCCGTAGGATCTACCTATCGGACTACTCTTCTGACACTCATTCCCTTCAACTATTGGATTTGTTTAGTTTGCTATGCACGATAAGTCGCTGAAAGTGTGGCTACAAATATAGGTTTCGCAGTCAGGGTACTTTCCATGAAAGGCTTCTGCTAATGCCTGCATTTCGTCTTGGCATATTCCTGGCATCAGAATTTCCGTGGCCGATTGGCACCGGATAAAAATACTTCCCGACGGGAAAAGACTAAGAATTTCACTTTCATCGATCCCCTCTGCAGTTCTATTGTCGAGAATACCGAGCCCAACAATATCTTTAATCTTTCCCGCTCTTAGCTGGTACCAAATGAGTTCCAAGAATGAACTTATCGAGTCTCCAATGAGACTTACCTTTGAACCTGGAACTGATGTCCAATGGACAGGAATCTCTAAAATAGAGAGGTTGTTTCGGTATGCGATATCCAGAATTTCTGCGTCTTGCGCAAACCCTTTCACTCTTGACGATGAAAAGAGTACTTTTGCCACTGGGGTTCTGTATGCCTTAAACCCGCATTGGGTATCTGAGATCTCATGTCTTGAGAGCAATCGCAAAATAAAAGAGAAACCGATGGTTACGAATCTTCTTGTAGGTGAGATTCCTTGAGTTCGTGACCCTTTGAGTGAGCGAGACCCAACGACAATGTGATGTTTCTGAAGTCCCTTTATCGCAGGCTCTAAAGCGGATAGGTCAGTAGCCATATCTGCGTCCATAGTTATTATTAATGGACTATTTGCAGCCGCTACCCCTATTCGTAGCGCACTCCCTTTCCCGCTACTTTCAGGTTTAGTTATCACTTTCCCCAAGGGAAAGTGATCCTCAATGATTTGTTGACAGATATTACTTGTACCGTCAGTGCTTCCATCGTCAACGACAATCAGTTCAATATTCTGGGGAATAATGGATATTGAACACAAAGCATGCAATAGAGGAGGGATCCTTCTTTCTTCATTCAATGCTGGCACAATGATAGAAACTTTTGCATGGCTTTTAAAAAGGTACCTTTTCGGGTTCACAGCTGAGTTTCAGATTTTGGGGAAGGGACCTCAATAGCTGTCACAATTACGTCTTTACGGATCGTATATTTACCATGCATTTCTCTAATAGGACCATTCTTTTGAATATGTACTGTGAAGGTGTTCCCTTGATCATCAAAATTAATGAGAGCTTCTTTAAAACCTAGCCACTCGTGAGTGATTGGATACCAAGCTTTGTACGTTGCTTCTTTAGCTGAGAAGAGAACTTTTCCGGGATGTTGAACGAGAGTGCCACCAACGTTTTCAGCCCACTCTTGCTCTTGGGTATTACTTATTCTCCGCAAGACTTTAGAAGATAAAGGTTCGTCTATCTCTGCATCTAAACCTAAAGAAACGACGTCTGATTTTCTTGCAACTGCTGCAGCAGCATAGCCATGCGAATGTGTTATGGATCCCACAATATTAGAGGGCCAGATTGGCTCCCCCTTTTCTCCTATCTGGATATGTTCTTGGGGTACGTTTGCAAGCACCATTGCTTCATGGGCGCAAAAGCGTCCTGCAATGAATTCTCGTTTTCGGTTTTGTGAAACATTTTCTAAGTAGGTTCGTTCAGCGAGTGAGAGAAATGATGCATCAATCTTTGTATCACGAGTTTCCGTAATGGCTACAGAACTTGAAAATAAATCTTTTAGTGCTCCCATACTTTGGACCATATCTCAAAAATCTATTTTGGGCGCATGTTCATCAGCAGTACTTATTTACATGTAGATCGTTCGTTTAGAATTTTATTTATGGCTTTACCATCTGCTTGACCGGATGTTGATTTCATTACCTGCCCGACAAAAAATCCTTGCACTTTCGTATCACCTGAACAGAAACGTTCCCATTCATCGGTGTGCTCATTGATGAGTTGGTCCACAAGGTTTTCTAAGTCTTTTACACTTACTGCCTCAAACCCCAATTCTGTTGCTAAATCTGAAGGAATACCTCCTCTTAAAACTAGCTCTCCTAACATTTTCTTTGCTTGTGTACTGGTAATTTCTGACTTGTTTTCCATTTGTACCAATTGTGCCAGAGCTTCTGTTGTTAACTCCCCTAAACCATCAGATAGATTATTCACTAAGTGTTTCACTACTTGCTCGGGTTCCCCTCCACCTTTGATAGCGTCCAGGGCAAAAGCGTCATGGTTACGTTCAACAAGCAGGGCCACGTCATTCAATTTTACTCCATCTAGGTTTGCCAGTTTTCCCCTTCGTTCGGATGGCAATTCGGGCATTTCTTGATCGATTTTAGTGATTATTTCTTTGCTTGGATTAAGGGGTACTAAATCCGGTTCAGTGAAGTAACGGTAATCTTCAGCATCTTCCTTTGAGCGGCCGGAACGTGTTCTTCCTGCATCTTCATCCCAGTGACGGGTTTCTTGTTTCGGGGATTCCCCATTTCCATATAGGCTGATGTGGCGATTAGCTTCATACTCAATTGCTCGACCTAGCGATTTGAGTGAATTAACGTTTTTTATTTCACATCGCGTTCTTAGATTACCCTCACCTATTTCACGAACTGAAACGTTTGCATCCACACGTATTGAACCTTCTTCCATTTTCGCGTCCGATATTTCTAGAGCTAGGATGATCCCGCGTAGTTCAGAAACATACGCTTTGGCTTGTTCAATGGTTCGTATTTCTGGCTTACTTACGATTTCAAGTAGTGGTATGCCGGCACGGTTGTAATCCACTAAGGAGTAATCAGAACCGGAGATTCTTCCACTGGTTCCAATGTGGGTAGTTTTTCCCGTGTCTTCTTCTATGTGAGCACGTTCAATTCCTATTGATTCACCAGTTGGAAGCTCAAGGTAACCGTCAAGGTTTGTTGGTAAGTCATATTGGCTAATTTGATAATCTTTTGGCATATCTGGGTAAAAGTAGTTTTTTCGCGCAAATACTGATCGGTTTACTGAACAACGTAATGCTCTCCCTAGTCGCATCGCTAAATAAACTGCTGTTTCATTGACCACAGGTAGTGAACCGGGAAGCCCTAAGCAAACAGGGCAAACATTCGTATTTGGTTCGCTTCCGAACTGGTTAAGGCACCCACAAAAGAGTTTCGTCTGCGTTGCAAGTTCAACATGCACTTCTAACCCAACTATAAGTTCCCAATCATCTTTAAAAATTTCTTGATTCATTGTGATGCCTGTTCCAAAGTCCGCGCTACTTGATACATCACCGATTCCTTCATTGGGGGTGCAAGTATTTGGACCCCTATCGGCATACCATCCTTGCCTGAACCAAAAGGGATAGAGATGGCTGGATGACCTACAAGATTAGAGGGAATCGTGCAAACGTCGTTTACATACATTGTCATTGGATCATTCACTTTCGCCCCTAACTTAAAGGCCGTGCAGGGAGAAGTGGGAGAAAGAAGTACGTCATAGTCTTTATATAGTTCAGCGAAATTCTCTGCTAAAAGTCTTCGTACCTTTAGTGCTTTACCATAATAAGCGTCATAGTACCCTGCTGATAAAGCGTAGGTGCCAAGCATAATTCTTCGTTTGACTTCATCCCCAAACCCTTCTGTCCTCGTGTTCACATTCATTTCTTTAAGGTTGGCGCCATCAACTCGTAATCCATAACGAACTCCGTCGTAACGACTGAGGTTGCTTGATGCTTCGGCTGGTGCGATGAGGTAATACGCTGAAAGGCAGTAGAGAGCGGCAGGGAGAGAAACTTCTTTAACTTGTGCGCCCGCATCGGACAAAGCCGAAACGGCTTTATTTGTTTGTTCGATAACTTCATGGGTGATGCCGTCTATTTCTCCCATCAGTTCGCTGATGATGCCTACTTTAAGTTTGTTGACGCCTTCATCAATTACTTGCACAAAAGAATTAGGGGCTTGTTTGATACTAGTTGAATCTAACGGATCATAACCTCCAATTACTTCATGAACGATTGCCGCATCTTTAACAGATGTGGCGAAGGGACCCACTTGATCTAATGAACTGGCGAATGCCAAGAGCCCATAACGTGAGACTCCCCCGTACGTTGGTTTGACACCAACGACTCCACAAAGAGCTGCCGGTTGGCGTATTGAGCCTCCAGTGTCTGAACCTATAGCGATAGGGGCAACCCCTGCCGCTACGGCTGCCGCACTTCCGCCACTTGAACCTCCTGGGACGCATGAAAGGTCATGAGGATTTCGGGTGGGCCCGAAGGCAGAATTTTCTGTTGAACTACCCATAGCAAATTCATCTAAGTTTGTTTTACCAACGATTGTCGCCCCTGCTTCTTTGAGTTTCTTGACAACAGTTGCGTCGTAGGGTGGTTTCCAACCTTCAAGGATCTTTGAACTTGCAGTAGTAGGTATACCTTTTGTACATAGGTTGTCTTTGATTGCTACGGGGACTCCTGCTAACGGCCCTAGTTTTTCTCCTTCGACAATTAGCCTGTCGGTCTCTTTTGCTGCAGCTCTAGCTTCGTTGATAGTCACCAAGTTAAAAGCATGAACATCTTCTTCATGCTGTTCGATCTGGTTGAGATACCGATCAAGTATTTCAACTGCGGAAATCTCACGAGTAGTAACGAGATCAGCTATTTCACTAGCGCTTTGGTACTTTTCAGGGACCGTACCACTCATGCTTCTTCACCAAGAATTTTCGGTACAAGGAATCTTCCATCCTCTACTGCTGGTGCTTCGGATAGAAATTCAGACGGTCTTAGCATCGGATTTGGGATGTCCTCTCGCATCGTATTTTCAATCGGAAGTGGATGAGACATAGGTTTGATATCGTCCAGTTGGAGTGCTTCAACATCTTTTGCATGGTCTAGAACTGCTCTCAACTGCTCTGTAAAGGTTTCTAACTCTTCGCTTGTTAATCGTAAGCGTGCAAGGTTAGCAACATGTTTGACTTCGTCAGAAGATATTGAATCAGACATTTTCTCATTGTATCCAGCTAAGACCATCTGACCGTAGTATCAAATTTAACTTTCCATCTTGTTACTAAAGCTATTGAATAGGCTCTGGGCCCTTTGATACAAAAATTTCTATGACTCCATCAGCAAATACTTGAGAACCGGATGCAGGTTCCACTCTGATAACTATGCCAAGCCCTATCGTTGGGTGGAATACTTCCGTTCTTTTTACTTGTAGACCTTCAAGCACTATCGCTGCTTCAACTGGATCAGACGCTCTACCTACAAGAGTTTCAGGGACTGTCCGTAGTTCGGGGCCTGCACTAATTTCTATATCTACTTCTGACCCGGTGGGCAACTCTGTTACTGAAGTTGCAGGTCCGATGACCAAGCCAATTGCTATCTTCTCATTAGGCACCTCCGAAGTCATTCCGAGTCTTAAGCTGGACTCTAAGAGTATCGACTCTGCTTCGTCAATGGTGAGCCCAGCAAGGCCTAGAGGTATGGTACGAAGTTCAGGTCCAAGTGAAACAAAATAGGTGAGCACTTCTCCTTCCGCTAGTTCCACACCTGCAGCAGGTATAGTCCTAAGAATTTCCCCATTCTGTGTTCCGTCTTCTCTAGTTAAGGCTTCCTCAAGAACCCAGAAATCACTGAACTGGTTAATAAGATCGGCAGTTTGCAATCTGGCAACTTCTGGTACCACCTGAAGCCTAACTTCTTCTTCTTCATTTCCAGAATTAATTAAGAGTGCTATTCCAACAACTAGAATACCCATTACGAGTAACCATAGCCACCGTCTTAGATGAGACTTTAGATATAAGATCGCTTTACTAAAACGATCTTTAAAGCTTGGTTTTCCGCCATTATCGATGACTTCTGGTCCACCATTAAATGTCTCAAAAAGGCTCAGATTTAAACTGCTCTCAACAGGAAGTAAGGCAGGTTTATCATTTTTGATGTTTAATTCACTGGCAATCTTTAATAATGAACTAGCAGAGGGTCTATCGGAAGCTATTGCTGATCTTGCGCTTGTAAATGCGGACTTTAGCTGATGTAGAATTTCCGAATCTTTTGCTTGTGCTTCGTCAGTGCTCGCATTTTCCGCAAGCTTTGTATCTATTAATTCTTTGAAGATTACTGCAATGGCATAGACGTCATCAGTAGGACTAAGCGGCTCACCACTAATTAATTCCGGAGATAGATAGGGTCCCGTAATAAAAGATTCTGATGTAGAACCTAATATAGTTATGTTTCGCATACCGGCATCAGATATCTTTAATTCGCCGGTTAGATTGAAGATGACATTTTCAGGTTTCAGGCCACCGTGAACTTTTCCTCTCTCATGGAGATGACTGATTCCCTTTAGCACCTCCATCATAATAAATGTTATTTGCGCAATGGAAAGCGATGAGTCTCGTTGCAACATTGCTCTAAGATCTCCACCTGCTAAAAATTCAGTAACGACATAAGGGACCTCGCCTGAGCCCCAATCTAAAATTTTGATTAAGTTTGGGTGGTTCGTTCGTGCAAGATCTTGGAGGCTTACCTGGAAACTTTTCTGAAAGTCTTCCCCAATGAGCTTCGAACCATCAAATACCTTTACAATCGTTTGCTTCCTTACACGTATGTCATCGGCAAGATATATCTGTGTAAAAGTTCCACTTCCGAATGGCGTTATGAGTCGGTAACGGTTATTGATAACTTTTCCTGCATACAAATACGTCGATGATTCCACATTTAGATCGTATTGCCCTTGTGACGATTTGCATATCTCATATGATTGCAGTTGCGTGATTTAATCTGGCAGAATAGGTCCATGGCAGAAAAAGTAAAGCCACAACGAGGCTTATTCTCAAGGATTCTTGGCCCGGCATTGGTGACCGTTGGAATCACAGGAGTTATTTTGGGTTTTGCTCTGTCAAATAGTGGGAGTACGGATATTCGTGTAGAAGGCAACCCAGTAATAGAGGCATTATTCCCTGAACCAGATGCAGAGGTACTCAGACAAACATCAATCGGCATTGACTTAATTGCTGGGTACGAGGCAGAGCTAACAATTAATGGGGTTGCTATTCCTCCTGATCAAATAAATGTGTTGCGAGACTTGGAGAATCCCAGAGAAAGCGCTCAAACTAGTGGAACTTTTGGGTCTACATTAAACCGGTTCCTGTACCAACCTCTTGAAGGCAGAGCAGTGCCAGAATTGCAGGGAGATAGAAACTGTGTTGTTGCAGTTTACTGGCCTCTTTCAGATGCGACTGCTAGGTCAACAATCGAGTGGTGCTTTACTGCCCTATAAGTAGATTTAGGATGCTAGCAATTTATCAAGTTGCTTGACTGCATCTAGAGGGTTAGGGCCAACGTGTATGCTCTTGATCCCTAATTCTTCAGCTACATGAACATGCTCTAAATAATCATCAAGAAATATTGTCTTATCTGCAGAATTATCAGCGATTTGTAGCGCCAACGTGAATATCTTTGGGTCAGGCTTTCGTATCCCTACTTCAGAACTGTCAATGATTCCGTCAAATACGTTCTCTGGCAACATTGATTTCCATGATGAACTGAATTCAAGAACATTATTTGAAAGTATAAATTGTCTAATCCCTAAATCTTTGTATCGGCGAACAGCGGCAAACATTTCTTCAGTTGTATCTCTTTTGCCTCCCATTGACTTAAAGAAATCTCTTATCTCGAAACCTTCAATTCCCCGAGCAATAGTCAATACCTCTATTTCTTCAAGAGCCTCTACCATTGTTATCTCGCCTCGCTCTAGCCGGTGCCAATGGTGATCACCATCATCTAAACCATAACCTAAAACCAATTCAACAAGCTCTTGAGATTTCACTCCCAAGTGGGCAGAATAGATGTCAATTGAGTAGAAAGGAGAGCCTGTAAATACCCCACCAAAATCCCAAAGAATACATTCAAAGTGAGACTCACTCATTATTTAATTTATTTCCCCTGATTTAAGCAGATTTTGAAACCCTGACTCATCCAGAATAGGAATTCCCAACTCCTCTGCTTTTTTTAATTTAGAGCCCCCTGGATTGCTCCCCACAACGAGAGCCGATGTTTTACCTGATACACTTCCCGGAGATTTACCTCCTCGAGATGTAATTGCCTCTGCGACTTGATCTCTCGTGAAGCCTTGCAAGGTTCCTGTCACGACAATCACCTTTCCTTGGA
>MDTD01076492.1_pt1 | contig 11589 bp, 16 predicted proteins | sample 811221 | NCBI WGS metagenome assembly MDTD01 (sample SAMN05326646, study PRJNA326480) | marine metagenome | isolation source: seawater | place: Pacific Ocean: South West | collected 2011
AAGCATTTCAATTTTTGAAGAAATTTAGATATAAACCTAGGTCTCAATGGACTAAGGAGGAAAAAAAATTTTTCAAAATATGTAATTTTATTATTTTGTCTAAAAAAAGAATCAACAGAATCTTTGTTGCTGTGAACAGCTTTTGCAAATTAAGTGACAAAAGTCACTACAGTTATAAAAACGAGGATATTAGGATAATTAAGGATATGATTCTCAAGCATTTCGAACAAGGACTTCAAAGGTTTGACAAAAATATCAAGACCCTTAAAGAAGCAGATATCATTAAATTGAAAGAGTATTTTGAAAATCTAAAAGAACAGAATTTAAACTTACAAAATGAGAATCAGCGACTACAATCATTAATAAAGAATTATATTACCGAAAAAAAACTAAATGAAATCAATAATTTAGAGGATGTTTTGAAAAGCAACAAGAAAGTTATCACAAAAAGTAAGACAAAAATTAAGAATTTTAATGAAAAAAAATTAAAGGAATTTGTCGAAAATTGGGATAAAGGTTTAACTGCAATAGATTTAGATAAAGATATAAAATCCATCTAATTATTTAGTTTTTTTTGTCGATTTCTTTTTCTCATACATACCCACAAAATCAACAGGGTTTAACATTAAGGGCGGGAAACCACCCTCTCTTGTAGAATTAGCTATTATTGACCTTAAAAAGGGAAATAGAAATTTTGGACACTCAATTAACAAAATCTTTTCTAAAATCTCAGTGTTGGCATTTTCGATTGTAAAAATTCCACAATAACTACCTTCAATTAAAAATAGAGCTTTTTCATTAAGTTTTGTCTCTCCCTTAACGACTAATTCAACTTCAAAAACATTTGGGCCATGATCTTTAAGAGGTTTTGTTAAAACATCAACATCTATGTTAAAGGTGGGGTTTCCAGAAAAGTTTCTCAGAGATTCTGGTGCACTTGGGTTTTCAAATGATAAATCTTTTAAATATTGGGCATTTATAAGAAACTTTAAATTGTTTGTGTTTGAATTATTTTTTTTATTTGCCATATTAATGTATAATAATTTTATTTAAGCAATATAATACTATTATATAAAAGAAGTAAAGACTCCAAATAATAATAGAATGAATAACATACCATATATTGACATCTTAATCTTAGGCATGATTGCAGTTTTCATAATTAATAGACTTCGCAATACACTAGGCAAAAAAACCGGGAATGAACATGACATTGTGGAAAAGTTTTCTAGAAATAAAGTAGATTTAAAAGAGTCAAATCCTGATAAGATTCATAAAGAAAATCCAGCTCAAAATAATTTAGATGAAATTAGCGAAATTTTTCACGAAAACCCCTCTGTTGCCCAAGAGCTTAACAAAATCAAAAGACGCGATCCGAGTTTTAACGTAGACAAATTTCTAGATGGTGCAAAAAAGGCTTTTGAATTTATAATTCAGAAGTATTCTGATGAAAATATTTCACCATTAAAGAAATTATTGTCCAATAACATTTTTAAAATGTTTGACGGGCAAATCAAAAAAAGAGCTAAGAAAAATGAAAATCTGGATGTAAGCATTATCGGAATCAAAAATGCAACAATTACTGAGGCATTTTTAAAAAGCGATAGTAAAGCATCCATAAAAGTTGAGTTTTCCTCAGAACAAGTCCAAGTTATCAAAAATATGGACGGTAGAATAATTAACGGTGACGGAAATCAAATTCTTTCAATCGTTGAAAACTGGTTGTTTTCTAAGAATTTAAAGAACAAAGATCCTAATTGGATTTTAGAAAAAATTGAAGAAAGTAAATAAACTACTTTTTTTAATACTATTTTTTTTTTTTTGCAAACAAAGCAAATTCCCAGAAATTAAATTACATTGATGATTTCCTTCTTAAGAACACTATTGAAGAGAAAAACCTTAGTTCTTTCTTTTATCTTCTAGACAAAAGTTGCAAAAACGGTTTTTTAGATAATCTTCAAAAACATAGATCTTATCCAAATTTAGGTAACAAAAAGAATTGGGAAAAAATTTGTAATAAATTAGAAAAAAACCCCAACTTAAGCATTGATTTTATAAGAAACCACTTTAGCATAAAGACTTATTCAGATAAAGAGGGGCTCCTAACTGGTTATTACGAACCACAAATAATTGTTTCAAGAAAGAAAACAAACAGATTCTCAGTTCCGTTACTAAAATATAACAATAATTATGATGGTAAGGAAAGAAAAGAAATAGAGTTAAATTTTAACCAAAACGATGTTTTATTATGGACTGATGATAAAGTTGATTTATTCTTTCTACAGATCCAAGGATCAGGAATCGGAATCTTTAAAAATAATCAAAAAATAAAGATTAACTATGGAGGAAATAACAAATTAAAGTACAGATCAATTGGAAAATTATTATTAAAAAAAAAAGTATTAAAAGAAATTAACCTATTTACCATTAAAGATTATTTATATAGTAACCCAGAAAAAATTAAGGAAATCTTAAATTTTAATAGAAGATATATTTTTTTCAAAATTGATGAAAGAAATATTGTTGAAAACGCAGTAGGTGCTTTTGGTTTGAATCTTAAACCTTTTTTAAGTGTAGCCGTTGATAAAAACTTTTACCCTCTTGGCATTCCACTTCTATTAAAAACAAATTCTAACAAAATAAATCCTGTTGTATCAATGGATAGAGGGGCGGCAATTTTGGGCAGTAACAGAGCTGATCTATTTTATGGTCGAGGGAAAAAGGCAGAAAAAATTGCTGGAATAATTAAAAAAAAATTGCTTATATATTTGCTTGTTCCTAAGGAAAAAAATGTCAAATGATGATTGGGAAAACTTTAAGAAAGATGTAATACCAATAAGCCAAAAGGCATCTTCAAGAAAGTTTAAAAAAAAGAAGCACGCAATAATTTCAAGAATACAAGAAAAAACAGAGACCATTGATTTAAATTTTTCAGAAAATAATTCTCCTAACCCAAGTATTTTAGAAAAAAATACTCTGCGAAAAATTAAACGTGGGAAAATTATGATTAATGCTACACTCGATTTGCACGGGTATACGGTTTCAGAATCTAAAGAAAAAGTTATTAAATTTATCTTAGATAATTACACAAAACAAAAACGACTTCTTTTAATTATAACCGGCAAAGGAACCAGACTTCCTACTTCAGGTGGCTGGAAAGGATTAGGAAAGTTAAAAAGAAATGTTCCCATTTGGTTAAAATCAGTAGGGTTATCTCAATACATATTATGGCACGATTTTGCCACACCAGAAAATGGAGGGGAAGGAGCTATTATGGTTTATCTCAAGAAACTAAAGAATGAACTTTGATAAGTCGTTATCTTTATAAATGTCACCTATTTGTTTTTTAACATACTCGTCGTCAACTTTTATCTCACCCATTTTTTTTTCTGAAGCTGAAAAACTTATATCATCAAGAACTTTTTCAAGAATTGTATGAAGCCTTCTTGCACCTATGTTCTCAACCTCATCATTTACTTGTGTGGCAATTTTAGCAATTTCAGATATAGCATTTTCAGAAAACTTAAGGGTTACACCCTCCGTAGCAATCAATTCAATATACTGTTTTATTAAATTATTTTCTGGCTCCTTAAGTATTCTTATGAAATCTTTTTGATTAAGAGCAGATAGTTCGACTCTATTTGGAAGACGTCCTTGTAACTCTGGAAGAAGGTCAGCAGGCTTGGCGACATGGAAAGCTCCTGATGCTATAAAAAGAATGTGATCTGTTTTAACGGAACCGTACTTAGTACTTACTGTTGAACCCTCTATTAAAGGTAGAAGATCCCTTTGAACACCTTCTCTACTGACTTCAGCGGTTCCTCTACTGTTTTTTCCACAAATTTTGTCGATTTCATCAATAAAGACAATGCCATCTTGTTCAACATTATCAATGGCTCTTTTTATTAAATTATCATTATCAATTAATTTATCTGATTCTTCATTTAATAGAAATTCGTAGGATTCTTTAACTGTAAGTTTTCTTTTTTCTTTTTTTTGTCCAAAACCTTTTCCAAAAATCTCTCCTAGATTTATCATTCCCATCATTCCTCCTGGCATACCTGGAATTTCCATTGACTTCATTGGAGATGAAGAATTGGAAAGTAATTCTATTTCAATTTCTTGCTTATCTAATTCACCATTTCTTAACATTTTCTTAAACTTTTCTTTTGTCTGTGCTGTTGCTGAAGAGCCTACCAGGGCATCTACAACTCTCTTTTCCGCACTTACCTCTGCTCTTGCTTTTACTTCTTTTTTTAAATTCTCTTTATTATTGCTAATTGATATTTCTAGAAGATCACGAATAATTTGCTCAACATCTCTTCCAACATACCCAACTTCAGTAAATTTTGTTGCTTCAACTTTTATGAAAGGAGCATCTGCTAGCTTTGCCAGTCTTCTTGCAATTTCCGTTTTACCTACTCCAGTTGGACCAATCATAAGAATATTTTTGGGAAGAACCTCTTCTTTGAGTGAGCCCATAATTTGTTGCCTTCTCCATCGATTTCTAAGAGCGATTGCAACTGCTCTTTTCGCAGAGTTTTGGCCAACGATAAATCTATCAAGTTCCGATACTATCTCTCGCGGTGTAAATGTTGTCATTTTATTTTTTCAATTGTAATGTTTTCGTTGGTATAAATACATAAATCGCCTGCTATTTTTAGACTTTTAATTGCTATATCCTCCGCAGATAATTTTGACTCATAAAGTGCCCTCGCCGCTGCTAACGCATAATTGCCTCCAGATCCAATCGCCATTAAACCATCCCTAGGTTCAAGTACATCTCCGTTTCCACTTAGAATTAGGCTCGTCTCATTATCAGCAACTAACATCATAGCCTCAAGCTTTCTGAGATATCTATCTGTCCTCCAGTCTTTTGCCATTTCAACACATGCTCTCATAAGATTATTTGAAAACTTTTCCAGTTTAGATTCAAGCCTCTCAAATAAAGCAAAAGCATCAGCTGTTGCTCCAGCAAATCCGGTAATAACTTTTCCCTCTGCAAGGGTTCTTACTTTTTTTGCGTTATTTTTGACAACTGTATCACCTAAAGTCACTTGACCATCACCAGCAATTACTACTTCGTTTTTTTTTCTAACTGATACAATCGTTGTTCCATACCAAGTATTTAATCGCTTATTCTCATTCATTAATTTATTACCTCAATTGATAATTTAATATTAATCTATATATTTTAGATTTAATATCCAATAAAATTTAATTTATGAGAAAGCATTCTACAACGAGAAAAACTAAAGAAACAGAAATTTTCGTAAAACTGTCAATTGACGGAACTGGAAAAAATAAAGTCAAAACTGGAATTGGGTTTTTGGATCACATGCTGGAACAACTTTCTAAGCACAGTCTATTTGACATTGATTTGGTTGCTAATGGAGATTTACATATAGATTATCATCACACAACTGAGGATAGTGCACTTGCATTAGGAACAGCATTTTCAGAATCACTTGGTGACAGAAAAGGAATAAATAGATTTGGCCAAGCTTTATCCGCAATGGATGAAACATTATCTAGAGTTGTTGTTGACTGTTCAAACAGACCTTATTTAGTGTGGAAGGTTAATTTTTCAAAACCTAAATTAGGGGAAATGGATACAGAATTGTTTAAAGAATGGTTTCAGGCATTTTCACAAACTGCTGGTATTACTTTACATATTGAAAATTTATACGGAGAAAATAATCATCACATAGTGGAGTCTTGTTTCAAAGGTTTGGCAAGGGCTTTAAGAGAAGCTGTTGCAAAAGACCCCAAAAGAAAAAATGAAGTGCCGTCAACAAAAGGAACTCTTTAATTTCTAAATGCAAACCTTTTTCATATTCAGTAAGAACAAGTATCCATTAAAAATTTCTGACAATGGTTTTTACGTAATTTCTCTAATTTTCGGTATGTTCTGGGGAGTTACTAAAGGAATTTGGGTCGCTTCTTTTGTTAATCTTTTATTAATTTTTATTACATATTTTTCTTCCACAAGTTTTTTGTTAATAACAATTATTAGTTCTAATATTTTTTGGGGATTTTTTGGGAAAGATCTCTATATTCAAAAAATTTTAAGAGAAAATTATATACCAAAAAAAATGCTAAATGCTTCTTCGAAAGAAAAAGCACTCTTGATATATCTAGAAAAAAACCAAAATGATGCAAATCTCAATAATTGACTATGGATGCGGAAATGTCAAATCCGTTTACAATGCCTTTAACGCAATTCGTAGGAATAAAAAATTTAAAATATTAGTTACATCAAACAAAAAAGAAATTACAAACTCAAGTCACATTGTACTACCCGGAGTAGGAGCTTTTGAATCATGCATAACAGGTTTAAAAAAATCAGATTTACTTGAAATTATCACAAAAAAAGTACAAGAAAATTTTACACCTTTTTTAGGCATATGTGTAGGAATGCAAATGCTTGCAACACGTGGATACGAACATGGAACCTTTCAGGGACTAGGCTGGATAGAAGGTGAAGTAAAAAAAATAATTAAAAAAAAAGATCTAAAAATTCCTCATATGGGCTGGAATAATGTTTCAATAAAAAAAGAAACCCCATTTGTTAAAAAACTAAAAACAAAAGTTAATTTAAACAAAGCAACCGCTTATTTTGTTCATAGTTATAATTTTTCGAATTTTAATAAAGATGAGTTAATAATGACAACAAACTATGAGCAACAGATTACTGCAATGGTTGGAAGAGACAATATTATTGGAACTCAATTTCATCCTGAAAAAAGTCATTTTTTTGGGCTTGCTTTTCTTGAAACATTTTTGGAGTATGAAAATTTATGATGAACTTTTATCCAGCAATCGACTTAAAGGATGGAAAATGTATAAGACTTTCAAAAGGTAAATTAGATAAAGTAACCTACTACAACGAAAATCCAATTAATCAAGCTATGGACTTTAAAAAAAAGGGTGCAAGGTGTATTCATATAGTTGATATTGATGGTGCTTTTAAAGGAAAAAACCTTAATCATCAAACTTTTATTGATGTAAAAAGGGAAATAAGATGCTTTGTACAAGTTGGAGGAGGCATTAGAAATGAAAAAACTATCAGGCATTTAATTGAAAATAATATTGATAGAATCGTGTTAGGAACAATTGCTGTAACAAAGCCGTCATTAGTAAGGAAAATTTGTAGATTATTTCCAGAAAAGATCGCAGTTGGAATTGATTCAAAAAAAGGCCTAATAGCAACAGACGGTTGGTCAAAAACCAAAGGTTTAACTTTTATTGAATTAGCAAAAAAATATGAGGATTCTGGCATTAGTAATGTTATATTTACTGATATAGAAAAAGATGGCGTTTTGGAAGGTGTTAGCTTTGAGCAATTGCAAAATATACTTGATTCAACTTCTCTTAATGTAATAGCTTCAGGTGGTGTGTCTAGTTTGGAAGATCTAAAAAGATTAAAAGAAATTAGTAAAAAATATAAAAATCTAGATGGTGTTATTGTTGGTCGTGCAATTTATGAAAAAATGATAAGTGTGGAAGATGCTATCAAAATTCTGGACGAAGTGTGAACAAAATAAGAATAATTCCATGCTTAGATGTTGATAAAGGGAGGGTAGTAAAAGGGATAAACTTTGTAAATCTCAAAGATGCTGGAGACCCAGTTGAACAGGCTAAAATTTATAGCCAAAATGGCGCTGATGAAATAACTTTTTTAGACATAACCGCTACACACGAAAAAAGAAACCCAATGGTAAGAATAATTGAAAAAACAGCAAACCAATGTTTCGTTCCTTTGACAGTGGGTGGTGGAATTAAAAAATTGTCGGACATGGATAAGTTTTTATCAGTTGGTGCAGATAAAGTTTCTGTAAATAGTGCTGCAATTAGTAACCCGGACTTAATAAAAGAGGGTGCTAAAAAATTTGGAAACCAATGCATTGTAGTAGCTATTGATGCAAAAAAAACTGAAAATAGCTGGAATGTCTTTATTAATGGTGGAAGAATAGATACTAAATTAAACGCAATTACGTGGGCCAAAAAAGTTGAATCTTTAGGAGCTGGTGAAATTTTGTTAACTTCAATGGACAGAGATGGAACAAAACAAGGTTTTGATCTTGAATTGACAAGCCTAATATCAAACTCGGTAAAAATTCCTGTAATTGCATCTGGTGGTGTGGGTAATTTAAATCATTTTGTAGAAGGTGCAACAGTTGGAAAAGCTTCTGCGTTATTAGCAGCATCAGTTTTTCATTTTGGAATTTTATCAATAACTAAAGTTAAAAAACATTTAATTTTGAATGATATTGATGTAAGAATGGATTATATCATCGAAAAGTAAAAATGACTGAAGATTTTTTTGAAGAACTTACCAGAGTTATAAAAAAAAGAAAGAAGGAGATGCCTAATAATTCCTATGTGGCAAAACTTTACAAAAAAGGGAAGGTAAAAATAGCCAATAAACTCGGTGAGGAGGCTGTTGAAACAATTTCAGCATATTTATATGAAGGAAAAAAAGAAATTTTAGAAGAATCAGCTGATTTATTATTTCACTTAATGGTTTTATTGGAAGATTCGAATTTATCTATAAAAGAAGTTGAAAAAGCATTAAAAAAAAGATTAAAAAAATGATTGATATTAAAAATTATAATGACGAAAATATATTTGCAAAAATATTAAGAAAAGAAATTCCTTCAGAAAAAGTTTTTGAAAATGAAACCGTCTACGCTTTTAAAGATATAAACCCACAGGCACCTATTCACGTTCTAATTATTCCTAAAAATAGCTTTTGTAGTTTCTCAGACTTTTCAAAAAATGCTGATGAAAAGTTCATTTCTAGCTTTTTCAGGTCAATAGAACAGATTGCTGAATTGATGAAATTAAATGATGGGTATAGATTAATTACAAATGTTGGAAAGTATGGTTGCCAAGAAGTTCCACATCTTCATTTTCATTTATTATCAGGCAAACCGATTGGTCGTATGGTTTCGGATTAGTCCATTTCAAATTCAAAAGTAACTGGAACATGATCTGATGGTTTAAATTGGGATCTAGTTTCAGAGATAATATTTGCATTTATGGCTTTTATCTTTTTATTATCAGTTACCCATATATGATCTAATCTTCTTCCCCTATTGTTTTTTCTATAGTCTTTTGATCTATAACTCCACCAAGTAAAAACATTTTCAGGCGGTGAAATAAACTTTCTAGTTGTATCAATAAATTTTCCATTTTTTAAAACATTCATCAATTTTCTTCTTTCTATATCTGTATGGCTTACAACATTTTTTAATTGATTATGTGACCAAACATCGTCTTGATAAGGAGATACATTAAAATCACCACATACAATATCTAACTTATTTCTTTTAAATTTATAAAAACTATTCATTTCATCCAAAAATTCCAACTTATGCTTGAACTTTTCATTTGTAAGCTCATCTGGAATATCTCCACCGGCAGGTACGTATAATGAATGAACAGAAATTTTATTTAAATGTATTTGGATATGCCTTGAATCATTCATTCTGCAAAATTTATGGATTGAGGTCTCTTCCGCCTTAAATTTTGAGATTATTGCAACTCCATTATAAGAGGGAATACCATTTGAATAAACGTAATAACCTAAGTTTTCAAATATATTTTTGGGAAAATTATCATTGGATACTTTTGTCTCTTGAAGACAAATTATATCAGGGGAGTGACTTTTTATAAGAGAAAGGGCTTGCTCTTTTCTTATTCTGATTGAATTAACGTTCCAGCTTAAGATATTCATTAAGACTTCATTGATTCAAAAAAATCTGCATTGTTTTTGGAGTTTTTGATCTTTTCAATTAAAAATTCCATTGAATCATTAACCCCCATGGGCATTAAAATTTTCCTTAGTATCCACATTTTTGACAAATCATCTTTAGATACCAATAATTCCTCTTTTCTAGTTCCAGATTTGGTTACATCTATTGATGGGAAAATTCGTTTATCTGACAGCTTTCTTTCAAGTATAATTTCTGAGTTTCCAGTTCCTTTGAATTCCTCAAAAATTACTTCATCCATCCTCGAACCTGTATCAACCAAAGCTGTTCCTATAATTGTTAGAGACCCTCCTTCTTCTATGTTTCTGGCAGCACCAAAAAATCTCTTTGGTCTTTGTAAAGCATTTGCATCAACACCACCTGTTAGAACTTTTCCAGAACTAGGAACCTGCGTGTTGTAGGCTCTTGCTAGTCTAGTAATAGAATCCAGGAGTATTACCACATCTCTTTTATGTTCAACAAGTCTTTTTGCTTTGGAGATAACCATTTCAGAAACAGCAACATGTCTACTTGCCGGCTCATCAAATGTTGAGGAAACAACTTCTCCCTTTACAGACCTTATCATATCAGTTACTTCTTCAGGCCTTTCATCTATTAGAAGGACAATCAAGTAAACCTCTGGATGATTGGATGTAATAGAATGTGCAATGTTCTGAAGCATTACTGTTTTTCCTGTTCTTGGTGGCGCAACTATCAATGCTCTTTGTCCTTTACCTAAAGGTGCTATCAAATCCATAACTCTATGGGTTATATCTTTTTCATTTGGGTTTTCTACTTCCATTTTTAATTTTTCTTCTGGATATAGAGGAGTTAGGTTATCAAAATTAATTCTTTGTTTTGTTTTTTCTGTCTGCTCAAAATTTATTTTATCTATTTTAGTAATTGCAAAATATCTTTCGCTTTCTCTTGGTGATCGCATTTCACCTTCAACTGTGTCTCCAGTTCTCAAACTGTTTTGTTTTATTTGTGATGGAGAAACATAAATATCATCCGGTCCGGGAAGATAGTTGGCATCTGAAGATCTTAAGAATCCAAAACCATCTTGAAGAATTTCCAAAACACCTTCCCCGTAAATTGCATCATTATTTTGTGCCATTTGCTTCAAGATAGAAAAAATCATATCTTGTTTTCTTAACGTTCCTGCATTTTCGATCTTCAGATCTTCTGCTATTTTTAACAATTCTGACGGGTTTTTGGATTTTAAGTCTTTTAAATGCATAATTTTTTTAGGAAAAAAAAAGAGCTTATTTTATAATTTATCTGCATAGTTTTGTCAAACAAATGGTTTAAAAACTACTAAAAAAACTATTGCTAAAAAGAGTATTGTTGGTATCTCATTTATAAATCTGTAATAGCGACTATTTCTGATATTGGTTTCTTTTTTAAAGTTTTTGTTTATTTGAATACAATAGATATGAAAAATAGACATGAAAAGTACACACAAAAATTTCAAATTAATCCACAACGAATTATATTCTTCTTGAACAATGACAAGAGACAACCCAAAAATCCATGTAAAAATTAGAGAGGGATTCATTATGTACTTAATTAATTTTTCTTCCATTAAAACAAACGTTCTATACTGATTTGTTCCTGCTTTTGAACCAGAATGGTAAACGAAGAGTCTTGGCAAATAAAAGAGACCGGCCATCCAAGTTGTCATAAAAACAATATGAAAATATTTACAAATTTTGTATAAATCAAATTGTTCCACTAATCCCCATCATTCCCTAAATTAAGACTTTTTGAATCATAATAAAGTTTAATTATAAATTATTTATCTAATTAGACTAAATATTTCTTAACTAAG
>MDTD01144937.1_pt1 | contig 11589 bp, 9 predicted proteins | sample 811221 | NCBI WGS metagenome assembly MDTD01 (sample SAMN05326646, study PRJNA326480) | marine metagenome | isolation source: seawater | place: Pacific Ocean: South West | collected 2011
CCGTATGTTTTCGGCTCATTAACTCTAGGGGCAGGACGATGTTCACCAAATCTTCCATTTCTTTCCCCACGCCATGCACCAATTTCAGTTAGTTTGGGTAGTGATTTAATTTCAATTCTCCACCCTTCATCGTCTGTAAGATGCCAATGAAATTTGTTGAACTTAAATTCAGACATTTTATTAATGTAGTCTTTAACCTCTGCTATGGTAAAAAAATGACGACTTACATCCAACATCAAACCTCTCCATTCAAATCTGGGTTTATCTATAATTTTACAAAAAGGTATTTCAATAGGTTCACTTGAAAGTTTAGTCGGAAGTAATTGTTTTACTGTTTGTAAAGCATTGTGGAAACCGCCAAAATCACTTGCGCCAATACTTATTCCTTTTGAATTAACTTCAAGGCTATATCCTTCATTGTTTTTTATTGAATTTGTATAGTTAAGTTCAATTTTTGTAGTTCCTTCAGTAGATATTTCAATGGACTTGAGGTACTCTATAAATATGGTTTTAGCATACTTAACCTTTTTTATTTTCGAGTTGTCTTTCAAGTGAAATCCATTACTAATTAATGATCCTTTCATTTCTTCATACGAAAAAGGTTCAGGAATTATAGAATGATTCGCGTGTGCAAAAAATGCAATAGAGCAGAATGTGAGTACCAGAAGTGTTTTCATAAGAATTAAAATTTTGTTCTTACAATATACATCACTATACTAAAAATGTCTACTTTTTTTACCGGACAAATTCAGTATGTATAGGCGGATAAACACAGGACAGTTATAGTTTGAATACTGCAGAAATCCAGTATATACGGCCTTCTGACGGAATTATTCCAGGTCCAGGATAAGAATTGGCTCTTTGGGTAAAGTAACTCTTGTTGGTTACATTATTTACAGACAATTGTAACGTGATGTTTTTGAAATTGTAGCCACCTTTTACATCGATTACATAAAAAGAAGGTATTAATCCATACACACCATTCATACTCTCTATTGCATTTGTTGCTTCTGAAAATTGAGTTGTTTGAAAATTAATCAAGCCGGAAAAAAGCCATTTTTTGTATTCATGAGTTAAAGAAGACTTAAGTGTAAAAGCAGGAACCATCTCGACTCGATTACCATAAACGATTGCATTTTCATCAATGTACTTAGCATAGTTCGTGGTAATATTTGTCATCAGATTTAGCTGGTGAATGGTATCGTTTAATGCAATCATTTTTCCCAAATTGATCCAGTTGGTAATTTCTCCTCCAATAGTTCTGGAAGCAGATATATTTGTTCTGTATTGATAGGTGTCAAATGTTAGATCATCAGTTTGCCAAATTAGGCCGATTCGATTGGCATAATGGAGTAAGTAGCCGGTGACACTTAAAAATGCTGTTTTGTTCCAACTTTTACTATATGTTATGTCTGCCGTATATCCCTTTTCATCTTGAATGTTAGGATCAACACGCAAACTAGGAACAACAATATTGATGTCACTGAAGTTTACTGATCTATAATTTTTGGAAAGATTAGCAATCCATTTACCATTTTTTGCAACATTGTAGGTAAGTCCTGTCCCAAAAAGATGTATATCTCGGTTTTTAGTGAAGTTTGTAGCTAAATTATTAATTAGAAGAGTGTCGTTGGCGTTATTAACTACATATTTATTGAAATACCCATCTGTTTTCGTACTTATGTATTCATACCGATAACCAGGCGTTAGAAATATTTTTTTTGTTAGAAACAGTGTGTTTTCAAAAAATAGTGACGCATTGGCACTAGGGAATTGATATTGAGAATGCTCTGGATTGTCCGGTATGGAAAAATCAGCATCGGTGCTTTTTGTTCCTAACGCTTGAGATGTTTCTGCCCATCCTTTATATAGTCTTAATCCACTTATTAAAGCAGCACTTTTATTTTTAATCGTATATCTCTTTATCCAACGCGTTTCATTACCAATATTTTCAAATTTACCAGCTATTATGTCTCGGTGACCTAAAGGGTCAGTTCTTTGAGGGTTTTCCATGTAGCCTACAGAATTTCTTGAGGCATTTACATAAAATGTTTTAGAATTAATCCATGAATTGGAGTTGAATTTGTAATGTGCAATTAAAGCAGCAATGTTCCAATCAATACTGAACCAATTTCTTTCTCTGAAGCTTTGTTGAGGATTTTCATAAAATTGTCTATCGGTTAAACCACCTGCTTGTTGAACATTGTAATAATATTTAGTTAATTGAAGTTTTAAATTGAATTTTTTGTTGGGTTGGTATGAGATGCTGGTATATCCTGTGTGTGAATTGTAACTTGAGTTGTGTCTCCATCCGTCTCCGATTTTATAATGATAGAAGGAGTATGTTTTTAATTTTTTACTTTTTGTAGCAATGCTATTGAATGTGTGAAATTGCTTATAGCTTCCATATTTATTATTAGAAATTAGTTCAAATTTCTTTTTTGGATTTGTTGGGCCATCTTTTAAAATGAAATTTATCATTCCGCCAAATTGAGGCCCAAATTGCAATGACGCTGCTCCTCTTAAAATACTTATTTCACGGATTGATTCACTTGAGGGGGTGTAATACGTTTCGGGATATCCAAGTGCATCTGCACTAATTTCATATCCATTTTGTCGCGTGTTATAATGTGCTGTTCTTTTTGGATTCAATCCTCTTCCGCCAATACCCAACTGAAGTCCTGCACCGTCATATTCAATAATGTTTACAGGCGCATCAAGTGTTCTATTTAAGGAGGAAGATGTTCCTTTCTCTGCATCTTGTTTGATCACAATTTTACTTTTTCCAATTGAAATTTGGTCTTCTGAGATTTCTTTCCCTCGGCTTATAGGGGCACTTACATTTATTTCAACATCTTCCAGTTCGGCTGCTTTTGCGAATAGGATAACGTTTATTGAAGTGATTTTTTCTTTAACAACGGTTACTTTCTGTAAAGATTCTCGATAATCTTTATGTGAAACAATAACTGTGTATAAACCTGCGGGGAGTTTTGGAAATTTAAAAGTTCCATTTTGGTCTGATTGAATGCTTTGATTTTTTTCTTCAATTAAAATTTTCGCGTTAGGTATTGGGCTGTAATTCGTATTTAAAATAACCCCTTTTAAGCCCTCAGCTGAAACAATGCTTGGAAGCGCTATACTGAAGAATAGAATGAATAAAAAATTTATTTTCAAAGAGGTTCTAAACATTTGGGCACAAAAATACTTCTTATAAAAATAGCGAACTGCTTTTTCTATACCCTATTTGTAGTATTCAATAAATTATTCATTAATTTCATTAAATCTTGCGAGCAAAAAGAAAACAGCTAAACCAATTTGAAGACCTAGTGGGAAAAATAAATTTTGGCTTTTGTAGATCTGATTAAGATTAAATGTAAAGTTGTCGCCTGGTTTTTTTTTATGGTAATATACCCTTATGCATTTGTCAGGGATTTTCTCTCTTAGATTCAAAGCTTTAGAAATAACATATTGCTTACCATGAATGTCGAAAACAACTGAATAATGTCGAAATGCTGATTTTCCATAAACATTTACTGGGTAAGCGATGGTAGATTCTCCAAAAAGAAATAAATACCAGTTTTTTGTTATAGGTGTTAACCAGCCCAGAGTGATAAGGCAGATGAAAAACCACCATTTGGCATAATATGGTCGATTGTTTTTTGTTAACTTCATGTAATCAACTAAAGTATTTGATACAATATTCAACGCATAAGTTCCTTGAATGTGTATAAATTAAAATCTCATACTGTAAAAACGTTACATCTTTCTATTCGAATAGAGGCATATTGTAGAGGTTTATTTGAGGAGCTTCCTTCAAACAAAAGTGTAAAGAAGTCAGTTTTAAAAGGAGCAATAAAAGTAAATGGTCAAAATATTTCATCGGCTTATTATGTGAAAGAAGGGGATGAAATTGAACTCTGGGAGCTCGAGGAAAATCCACCACTACCTTATGATCTCCCAATTCAAATTGTTTATGAAGATGATGATTTAGCGGTTGTTTTTAAGCCAGCAGGATTACCAACCTCCGGAAACTTTTATCGAACTCTTGAAAATGCTGTTCAAGGGAAATTATACATGTCATGCAATAATCCTTTGAGGTGGCCCAAACCTGTCCATCGCTTAGACTCTCCTACGAGTGGTTTAGTTATTATAGCAAAATCAATACATGCAAGAGTAAAACTTGGATGGATGCTCGAAAATCGAAAGATTCAAAAAACTTATTGTGCGCTACTTTCGGGTAGATTAACGGAAAATCTCCGTATCGAAATTCCACTTGATGGAAAAGATGCAATTTCTGAATTGTCAATTATTGAATGTAAAGAAAGTTTAAACAACAAATACATGACTAAGGTTTTCATGAAACCACATACTGGAAGAACCCATCAGTTGAGAAAGCATGCGGCTTTAATTAAGCATCCTATTATTGGTGATGCTAAATATGGTGAAAGAGGCAATGTCCTTTTGCATAAAGGTCTTTTCTTATGTGCAATTCAGCTAAAATTTATTCATCCAATCACATTCAAAGAAATACATATCCAATTGGAACCCCCTGAAAAATTTGATAAGCTAATGGATAGGGAGTTCAATCGCTTTATGAAATATAAAAATGAGTAGAATAAAAAAGTGAATTTAAAGTAAAACTGGGAAACAAATCCATAATTTTGTGCCGTGTACGAACTTTTAAAAAAATATAAAAAGCATACTGGACCTCTATATGCCGTTGCATACTCAAAAAGGCATAAATTGCTTTTTACAGGAGGTTCTGATAAGGTTGTTGCCACCTGGGATTTGGATAAGGGAGAGAATACGCCATTATCAATAAAAACAGATTCTGCAGTATTGAATTTTCAATTGTTAAATGATGAAAAACAACTTTTTATAGGTTTATTTAATGGGGATTTTCATGTCATAGATCTCGATACCAGAAAAGAAATTAGTTCTTTTTCTAGTCATAAATTAGGTGTATTTGCTTCGTGTTTTATAGCGAGTTCTAATTTGTTGTTTGTAGGTGCAGGAGATGGGGCGCTTTCAATTTGGGATACAAAAGATTTTCAACTTTTGGCCAGTCATCAACTCGGCAAGGGAAAGATAAGGGCCATTCAATCTGTGGGTGATGATGTTTTTATTGCCAATTCACAAGGTCAAATCTTTACAATTAATTTATTTACCATTGAAGAGTATACTTTGTTTACAACCATTGACTATCCAATTTTTTGTCTAAATAATTTTTCATCCAACAACTCCTTGTTGATTGGAGACAAGAATGCACATTTGACAGAAATTGAGATTGAAAGTAAACAAATTATTAAATCTATACCTGCTCATAATTGGCCAATCTACAGGATAGAATGGTTAAATTCAAAAGAATTTGTAACCTGCAGTAGAGATAAAATTTTAAAAATTTGGGATGCGACTTCAATGAAGGTCAAACAAAGATTGTCTTTTCCTGAATTTCAAGGCCATTTGAATTCTGTGAATAACTTGGTTTCAATATCTTCTACTAAATCTATTGTTTCTGTTGGAGACGATAAGCAAATTTGTCTTTGGAGGAAAAATTAAAAAAGGAATCTTAGTTAACCTCTAGTGTTTTCAAATTCTTGCATTACTTGAACCAAGGCTTGAACACTTTCAATTTCCATTGCATTGTACATTGATGCCCTAAAACCACCAACTGATCTGTGTCCTTTTATTCCATTTATACCAGCTTCGATTGATTTGTTCAAGAATGCTTCATTTAAAGAGTCATCACTTAGGACAAATGTTGGGTTCATTGTTGATCTATCTTCAATTTTTGCAGTTCCTTCAAATAGTGAGTTGCGGTCAATCTCTTGGTACAATAAATTTGATTTTGCTAAGTTTCTTTTTTTTATCTCTTCAATACCTCCAAGTTCTTTAAGCCACTCCATTGTAAGCATTGTTGTGTATATACTAAAACATGGAGGGGTATTAAACATAGATTCTTTATCTATCTGGACTTGATAATCAAGCATACTTGGTATTGATCTTCCTGTTTTTCCTAAAGCTTCTTTTTTTACTATAACCAAGGTAACTCCTGCAGGACCTAGATTTTTTTGAGCTCCTGCATATATTAAGTCGTATTTTTTTATATCGACTTCTTGTGTCATGATATCGCTACTCATATCACATACCAATCTTAAATCAGTATTTGGAATTTCTTTAAACTGAGTACCAAAGATGGTATTGTTTGAGGTATAGTGTAAATAACTCAGATTATTTGGAATGTCTATTTTTTTAGGGATGTATGAAAAGTTTTTGTCTTTACTGGAAGCTACTTCGTAAATATTACCCAAAAGTTTAGCCTCTTTTATCGCTTTTGAACTCCAGGTACCCGTATTTATGTATGCTGCCGAACCATTCTCGGGAAGTAAATTTAATCCACTCATATAAAACTGCATTGAAGCACCTCCTTGTAAAAAAAGAACTTCATAACCTTCTGGAACATGCATTAATTCTTTAACTAAACTTACTGCATTTTCCATTACATCAATAAAATCCTTACTTCTGTGGCTCATTTCTGCAATAGAGAGTCCTGTGTTGTTGTAATTTACTAAAGACTCAGCAGCTTTTTTAAATACAGATTTTGGCAAAATACATGGTCCTGCACTATAGTTGTGGATTTTCATTTGATAAAAGTTTTCGCAAAGAAATGACATTTATTGTAAACGCCCAATATGATTTATTGGTAATTTAAAATTTAGACCAACTCTTAAATTGTTTCCTTTTTTCTAACAATAATAACTAACTAGTCTAAATTATTTTTTAGACGTGTCTAAAAAATAGTATATTTGTAGTCTAAACTATTGGGCTTTGCGAAAGCTATTATTTTTACTCCTCACTTGTATTTCATGTTTTGTATTTGCCAAAACTGGTACCGTTTATGGCGTTGTTAAGAGCGATAATGGTCCTCTAGGTTTTGCTAATGTTTTTTTGGATGGAACGGGTTATGGGGTTTTTACAGATCAAAATGGAAAATTTGCGATAAAATCTGTCCCCTACGGAGAGTATATTTTGAGAGCTCAACTTTTAGGTTTTGCAAATTATAGTATTTCATTAATTATTAATTCAGATTCTGTTGCGGTAAACCCTATTTTAAAAGAGTCCGATAATCAAATTGATCAAGTGGTTGTTTCCGGAACCCTAAAACCAATAAGTAAATCGAACAGTCCAGTTCCTGTAGAGGTATACAGTACTGAATTTTTTAAGAAAAATCCCACTGCATCAATTTTCGAGTCAATGGCTAATATTAATGGTGTTCGACCTCAGTTGAATTGCAATATTTGCAATACTGGAGACATTCATATTAATGGATTAGAAGGGCCTTATACTATGGTTCTTATTGACGGAATGCCTATTGTTAGCGGATTATCAACTGTTTATGGTTTAATGGGTATTCCTCAATCCTTAATTAATCGAGTTGAGATTGTTAAAGGACCTTCTTCCACATTATATGGTTCTGAGGCTGTTGGTGGTATAATTAATATAATTACAAAATCTCCACAAAACGCCCCTCAATTTAGTGCTGATGTTTTTGGATCAACATGGGGTGAAATAAATTCTGATATTGGAGTTAAGTTCAAGGCAAAAAAAGCCTACAGTTTAATTGGGGTTAATCATTTTAATTACCAAAATAAAATAGACAATAATAATGATGGAATTACGGATTTAGCTTTGCAAGATAGAATTTCTGTGTTTAACAAATGGAGTTTTGATAGAAAAGACAACCGTTTGTTTACAATTGCTGGACGTTACTTATATGAAGATAGGTGGGGGGGTGAACTCAATTGGACTCCTGAATATAGAGGTGGAGATTCTGTTTACGGCGAATCTATTTATACAAATAGATGGGAATTGTTTGGTGTGTATCAATTGCCAGTTAAAGAAAAGGTGAATTTTTCATTTTCAGCAAATAGTCATGATCAAAATTCAGTGTATGGCACCACAGAATATATTGGGCATCAGGATGTTTTGTTTGGCCAATTAACCTATTTTAAAAAAATAAAAAAACATGATGTAACAACTGGAATGGCTTATCGATATACGTATTATGATGATAATTCAATAGCTACCGTTGAACCTAGTAAAATTCATTTGCCCGGAATTTTCATTCAAGATCAAATTCAGTTTTCTAAGCAATCTATTTTACTCTTAGGTGGAAGATATGATTACAATACAAATCATGGGAACGTTTTTTCACCAAGAGCGAACTATAAATGGATGTCCAAAAGCAAGAAAACTATTTTGCGTTTTACCGGTGGTAATGGATTTAGAGTGGTTAATATATTTACGGAAGAACATCAAGCTTTTACAGGGACACGGGAATTAATTATTCAAGAAGAATTAAAGCCAGAAAAGTCATGGAACGGAAATGTGAATTATGTAAGGAAGTTTTTGTTAAAAAACGATGTTTTTTTAAGTTTTGATTTCACAGGTTTTTATACTCATTTCAGCAATCAAATTTTACCTGATTATTCTGATCCAAATGCAATAATATATGATAATTTAGATGGATACTCTGTTTCTAAAGGACTTTCTGTGAATACAGATTTTTCATTTCCATATGGATTAAATGTACTTGGAGGAGCAACGTTAATGGATGTTTCTTTTACTGAGCAAGATATAACCGAACGTCAGGTTTTAACCGAAAGATTTACGGCTACATGGGGGATATCCTACACAATGAAAAAGAAGGGGTTAACGTTTGATTATACCGGAAATTTATTTAGCCCTATGTTGTTACCATTACTTGGTAGTCAAGATCCTCGTAATCCAAAATCACCGTATTGGAGTCTTCAAAATATTCAAGTAACTAAAAAAGTTAAGAAAAGTTGGGAATTTTATTGCTCTATTAAAAACATTCTCAATTTTACACCTCCTGAAAATAGTATATGGGCTGCTCATGATCCTTTTGAAAAGTTGAACAATTCAGAAACACCAGGCATTGACCCCGCCGATCCAAATGATTTAGGATTTGACCCGGCTTATATGTTTGCGCCCAATCAAGGGATTAGAGGGAATTTTGGAATAAGATATACATTTAAAAAATGAAGAAGTTAGTATTTATATTGTGTTTTGCGATGTCACAGCTTAGTGTGGCTCAGGATATTAATTGGGTTACTTTTGAGAAAGTACCGAAATTAATTCAACAAGAATCAAAACCAGTTATGGTTTTCATTCATACGGATTGGTGCAAGTATTGTTTAATGCAAGATAAAATAACCTTTCAAGATTCTTTGATAGTAAGTGAATTAAATCAAAATTACTATTGTGTAAGGTTAAATGCTGAAGCTGATCAACAAATTTATTTTTTGAATAGAATGTATACAAAGAAAGGAAATATACATGCGTTATCCTGGGTTTTAGGTGCTCAAAATAATGAGTTAACATTCCCAACCACTGTTCTTCTTTCTCCACAATATCAAATTACCAATAGGTGGGTTGGATACCTTTCAAAAGAACAGCTTACAGTTGTTAACTGACTATTGCACATTTATCGTTTTTTCACTCATGAGCATTAAATTTTTTGGGAGCTAGTTCTGGGTGCCTTCTGTAAAATTCATATTCAGTTTTATGAGGTATGTGTGTTGACTTTAAACACCAATCAACTAGTAATTCTTCTTTTTCATCCTCCGTTAAATGATAATTTATATCAGATTTCCTCAGTAGGGTTGTAATCTGATTCAGGCAAATTGCCGTTGATACACTAATGTTAAAACTTTCTGAGAACCCTACCATTGGTATTTTTACAAATTCATCAGCATGTTCCCTCACAATGCCGGATATTCCTTCTCGCTCATTTCCCATGATTAGAGCTATTTTACCTTTATTTATATCCAGTTCATCTAAATTAATGTCATTTGCGTGCGGTGAAGTAGCTACAATCCTATATCCTTTTGTTTTTAATGTATTCAGGCAATCTAGAGTATTGTTTTTTTTCTGATTGTACTTATGGATGTTTACCCATTGGTTAGCTCCTTTTAAAACAAGAGGGTTAATGGTATATTGGTATTCGTTTTCAATGATATGTGTGTCCTGAATTCCAAAACAATCACAGGAACGGATTACTGCACTGGCATTTTGAGATTGAATAATATTTTCTAATACGACAGTAATATATTTCGTCCGTTCTTTTAATACTTTATGGAATTTTTCTACTCTCTCTTCTTGTACGTAGGCTTGTAAGAACTCAATGAATTTATCTCGGGTTACTTTATCCATATTAACAAGATAGTAGCTTTTTTTCAATAAAATAACAAACCGTAAACTATATACGGTTTGGTATGGTATTATTGTATCATAACCTTAAAAAGTAGTTTGTTATGAAGACTGTTGTATACTGTAAAATAAATGGGAAAAAATTAAAAATAACGAATAATTCTGTTGAAATTGAGGATTCCTTTTTACAAGTAGAATTGGTGAAAAATTTAATCGAATGTAAATCAATTACTCCGATTGGAAAAAGTGTATTGCCTTTGTTTTTTAACAAGTATTTGAGAAGATATAAATTGTCCGAAGTTGTATTTAGTGAAGAAAAATCTCCTTTTGTTTTTGAGCTTGATTTTGAAGGAGCCTATATTGATAATTTAGTTGAAGGAATGGCAGCTTAAAAATTTAAAAGTAATTCATGAACTCTTTTGAATTGATCTTTGAGTAACCTTCTTCACAAAAATCTGTGTATAATAACATAGAACCCTAAAGTTTATTTTTTAAAAAATATTCTTTCTTTGTTAAGAGCCGGTTATGAAACTAAATCAATTAAATGCTTTAATTAAACTCTTGGATGATCCTGATGAAGGTGTGTATAATCACGTTCGAGAAAGATTTTTAGAGTTAGGTTTAGATGCTGTACCCCATTTAGAAACAAATTGGGAAATTGCTGAAGAGATTCTTGTTCAACAAAGAATTGAAAATCTAATTCACTCTATAAAATCTCAGGATGTTTTTCAGCAATTAAAAAGTTGGAAAGAAAATGGAGGACAAAATTTGTTAAACGGATCAATATTAGTCGCAAAGTATCAATACCATAATATTGATGAGGAAAAGATTCGTTCAAAAATAAATCAAATAAAGCAAGATGTGTGGATTGAGTTAAATGATGATTTAACTGCTTTTGAAAAAATCAAAGTTTTGAATCATATTATTTTTAATCTGCATGAATTTACAGGAGATCGCGAAGATTACCATAACCCAAAGAACTCCTTCATCAATCGAGTTCTTGATTCTAAAAAAGGAAGTCCGCTATCCATCGGTATTCTTTATGCAATAATTGCTCAAGGTTTGGATATACCGTTATATGGAGTTAATTTACCTCATCATTTTATTTTGGCTTACGAGGACGAATTCTTAGCTAATTTCGCGCCAGAAGAAATGGCCACGCCAGGAATTTTATTTTATGTAAATACATTTAGTCGTGGAGCAGTTTTTGGAAAACAAGATGTTATCGCTTTCTTGGAGCAAATAGAAGTAGAACCAAAAGATCAGTATTTTAAGCCTTGCAGTAATATTGCAATTGTTAAAAGGATGATAACAAACATTTGTTATTCGTATAAAAAAGTAAACAAGCCTGAAAAA
>MDTD01202817.1_pt1 | contig 11588 bp, 10 predicted proteins | sample 811221 | NCBI WGS metagenome assembly MDTD01 (sample SAMN05326646, study PRJNA326480) | marine metagenome | isolation source: seawater | place: Pacific Ocean: South West | collected 2011
AAGAGATTCTGTCTGCGACCGAGACGCTGGCGTCCGAAGGCGTTGGGGAAGAGGAACTCCCCCTGACTGTTGCCAGTCAGCCCCATGGACAGCGCCCGGATGCGCGGGTTGATGTACTTCTCCAGAGCGTCCGCAGACATGCCGTCCGCGTACACCTTGATGGTGAAGTTGTTGCCGACCAGGTGCCCCATGCCGAGATGCTTCTTCACGCGGACAGGGTCCTTGATGAAGATGCCGCCGCCCCGAGAGGTCAGCGCTTCGGTGTCAGGCATGCAGCAGCGGAGAACCTCCTCGAAGGTGATGTCCCCTTCCAGCACGACACGCTGCGCAGTGATTGCCCAGCGGTCTTTCAGGCCGGCGTAGGAGACACGCACCTGCTTGGTGGTCTTGCCGAGCAGGTCGAGCATCGCCTCGATGGCATGCTCGGTGGTCAGCTTGCATTTCACGAGAGTTACCGCGATCAGGTCGCCGCTGCCGCTTTCGCAGTACGGATTGTCCAGATCGCTTCCGGTGGTCGTGTTGCACCTCAAGCTAGGCGTCGATTGCTCTTCGACAATAAAATCAGATGGATCTTGCTTGATCCGAGCGCTTACCGTGGGAACGTCCGCGCCGAGGTATCCGATTACTCGGCTCGGCACAAAGGAGTTACCCTCGTCGGACAGCGCGGTCTCTAGGATAGCGTTCATTGTCGCACCCTTCTTTGCTAGTGCACGACCCGGCATTTGCTCAGAATGAGCTAACCCGGGTAATGACAGTGAGTGTTAGTTAGGTTGCATTCAACAAAACACGAGACGCTTGATGCATTGCGGCTCGCTTGATGACTTTCGCAAACACCTCAAATTTTCGGTACTACCAGGTGTCTGGAAGTCAGGTAAGCATCGGGACAAGCTCGGTGAGCTCGGACAGATGGATGATGCCCATGGGCATGTCCTCCTGCTTCAGCAGATGCTCTCGGTCGATGAGGGCAGCCTGCATTCCGATAGAGCGAGCTCCGACGCAGTCGGCCTGAAGGTTGTCGCCAACCATCAGAACATCTTCCGGTTCCAGCCCCACTCTCTGCAGGGCATCCAGAAAGATTTCCGGTTCGGGCTTCCGGTGTCCGGACTCGAACGAGTAGACACGATGGTCTCGGGGGAAGAACTCACCCAAGCCATGTGACGCCTCGAAGATGTGCGGCACGGGGAAAGCCCAGAGGTTGCTGATGATGCCCAGGGGAAGTCCATGGGCGCGCAGAGCCTCCAGGGTTTTTCGAACGTCGTAGAATTCCGCCACGCACTTGGTCTCTGCATCGAGGACCTTGTTGATGGCAGTCATCCTTTCGTCGTCGACGCTGCCACCGAACTTGTTGGCGGCTGCTTCGGCGAATCGACGGCGGTCTGAAATATTGGTTGTGAGGCAATGCCTCAGAAAAGCATCGTCGGGCGTGAAGTTGACTTCTTGCCCGTCTCTAAGTTCTACTCCGACTCCGAGCGCTCGCTGCACATTGTAGACAGGTTCTCTGCAATGCGAGGTTGTGAGCGTTTTCCAGAGGTCGAAGAATACAAATTTCACCGTTTTCATAACAACTCCGATATTTCTTTTTGGGTCCCCCGCATTGCTGCGAGGGTCCAGTTTTCGAAAATTGAGCGAACCCCCCGTCCGGAGACGAAGGGTTCGCCGCTACGCAGGTGATGACGAGGTCAGTCGAGCCAGGTGAACTCGGCTGTGACTCCGTCGTAGGCTTTGGTTTCGGTGGTGTTCCGCAGCAGGATGCGCTTCATCATGCTGTTGAGGTCCGCCGTCACCAGGGTGAATCCGTTCCGGAGAAGACCACGAATGGCCTTCGCCCGCTCCGGAGACACCGCCGCATGCTCGAGGATTGCCTGCATGTCCTCCGCTTCCGGGTCGACGGGGTCCGCGCTCATGCGGTCTACGTGTTGCGGAAGGTAGGTGAGCTTGATGCGGTCGTTGCGCTGCTTGGTCGAGAGCGAGAAGAGAATGGTCATCCTCTCCGCTTCCTCCAGCAGCGTGTCTGCGTGACCCTGGGCCACCGCGGCGACTGCCCGACGATTGTCGTCATCCGTGGGCGGGTCGGAAAAGAGACCTTTCTTGCCGACCCGGTAGACACGGTAGGTGCCGACGGGCTTGTCGTCGCTCGCGAAGTCCAGGCTGGTCAGTTCGAGCACCAGTCGTTGAATCGCCTCGGGCAGTTCCAGAACGGGACCGCGAAGCTCATGGGCGATTTCGCTGGTGACTCGATTGCAGTCGTGGCAGGACACCCGATGATCATCTCCGGGAACAGATGTGTAGGGGTCATGCCGATGGACAAAAGCAGTGAACATGGAGGCTGGGCAGGTAGTGAATCCCGGCAGCCTTCTACCAAGTTTTTCGTGCATTCGCTTTGAACTCCTTGAGTTTCATTGTTAACGAACCGGCCGATTGTGAGTTGCCGACCGTTGGTACGAAATCCCACAGACGAAGCAGCTAGCCCATAGCAGCACAAAACCACCGGTCGCCTGGACTGATGGTTGATACTGGAATGGATGTCTGGTTCTTAGATTGCTAGTGCTTGCGTCTCTGGAAAAGTGAAGTTGGGATATGACTTCACCCTATAGATCGCTTATCTTGACAAGCAAGTCCGTGGGTTTGCTTATTTACATAAGCTTTTATAAGGGGCTGTTTACAGGCGGCTGCCTGGAAATCCTTGCCGGGTAAGGATTCTTGGGCTTAGTTGTCGTCCCCGGCAGAGAGCTATCTGGCTAGCGCTATGGGGTTAAGGAGTTAGAAAGTCTATATTTAATGGCTTTAATAAACTAGCGTGGTTGCGCTAGGGTCTGAGGCCTGTTTAATCTTTCGGGGCTAGGCCGCATCGGGGAAATGGTTTAGCAGTCCAGCTTTTACAGGGCTTAGCTCCTTCGCCATAAAAATGAGAAAGCCTTTTTCTCTCGATAATAGATCTAAAAGTATTGTTCAAGAGCTTTCCCCTTGAAAGCTTAGATTAACTCTATGAATGAAGCTCTACTATTCTTTAATTAGAGACCTCGCGAAGATTCGCTAGCTTTTACATAACCATAGAGAGATTTATGCTTATTTTCCGTGTAGCTTTCAGATCACTTCCGGAAATTCTTTCAAAGCAATTTGAGTGGTTCGCAGGTGGAAAGAAGAGTCACTCGTCCGACACTAGGATAAAATTGTGTTTTGACGTTTTCATGGATGAGCTAATGAAGCTTCTCGTTTTCGACCTCGGTCACGTTCTAATCGATTTCGAGTGGATGGAAGTCTGTTATGCATTCTCTGAACGCTGTGGTTTACCTAACCATGAAATTTTGAGGGTTTTCTCCGAGATCGCAGAACTTGGCTACGAAAAAGGCAGGGTCTCAACATTTGAGTTTTTGAGCGACCTGAATAGACGGCTCGGCAGCGATATAGATCAGGACGAGTTCAAAGCTTTGTGGAACACCAGCTTTAGATCGAACACCGAGATGTTCTCTTTTGTTGACATGCTGTCTAAGAGCCACAAACTTTTTCTTCTCTCCAACACTAACGAATGCCACTATAACTACATTCAGGAAAATTTCGATGTGGAGAGACATTTTCTTGAGACGGTGCTTTCCTATCGAGTCGGCCACGCGAAACCTGAGGTAGAGATTTATAGAGATGTGGTGGAAAAAGCAGGAGTGCTGGCTGAAGATTGTCTTTTTGTCGATGACCTGGAATGTAATGTCGAAGCTGCCAAAGAATTTGGTATGGAAGCTCTTTTGTTCACTGACCCTGGGAAGTTGAAGTCGGACTTAACCGCTTTCGGTATCAAGACAGCCTGATCTGAGTCTCTGCGGGAGGCTTACCTGGATACTCTCGGTTTTTGTCCGTGGCAGGCCGAAGCCTGGTTAAGGATAGGGTAAGAGAGAATGAGTAATGTTTCATGTTGGCGATGGATGGTACTAGCCTTAGTGTCATGAGGGCTTCGATTTTATCGAATTGCAGTTTTTACTAGCCTTATCAAAGTCAGGCGGAGGTGGGGATAGAGGGCTTCTGTCGCTTCGCGAAAGAGGTCTCTTCCGGAAACTCTCTCAATATCGATGAAATTGGCATTTTTGACGATTGTCCCGGGAATCTGCGATTCGCTATAGTGGATATTTGCCGACTGACCATTTTGGTCTGTATATGTTGGTATCGAGATATATTCTTTCGCTGTAGCAGAGGTGGTTTCAGCGGACTTTGCATTCTGAATTCGAGTGATATACTGCAATTGACATGACTTGCCTTCCTCCCGGCACAAATTTTGAGAGTTCAGATTAGTGCAGGACAGGGAAGATAAAAGCAGTTAAGAGCTGACCAAGAGCCTTTGACGCAGTTCACCAAATCCAGCAATCAAAGCAATTTTGATGTCACGCGATTACTGAGTGTGCTGGATACCGAAGGCTCTTCAAGTAAGTCCAATGAGTTTTTAATTGATACCATATGTAGTATGAAGGGCAGCCCCAGAGCTTCTTTTCATATGCCCGGGCACAAGAGTCGGTTGGGATTCGTGAGTTCCGGCGGTCTTCGCCCGGGGGTTTTCGATCTGGATGTTACCGAGTTGGCCGGTCTGGATGACCTTACCGAGCCGGTGAGCCTAATCAAAAAACTGGAGTCCGAGTTTGCTCAACTATATGGAGTAAAAAGAACTTTCTTAAGCCTCGGAGGCTCATCTCATGGCTTGATTGCTTCTCTCATGGCTCTTTCCATTAAACCCGGATTTGTCCTGGTGCCGAGGAATGCGCATCGTTCAATCTTGAATGGACTGATTCTTTCCGGTCATCAAATAGTCTGGTACGAGCCTGAGTGGGATAATGAGTGGGCGCAGTGGGGAGCTGTCAGTCCGGACTCTCTCCAGGATGTTTTTAAGTCGCAAAAAATGACTGAATGCGTGGCCATGGTGGTGGTGAGCCCTACCTATGGTGGTGCTATGAGTAATATCAGAGCGGTCAAAGATTCACTGAGTGTTTTTGGAGAAATTCCGCTTATAGTCGATGAAGCTCATGGAGCGCATCTCCTGCCGCTGACGCAGGACTTGGGGTACCCGAGCTCTGCGGTGACCCAGGGTGCGGATCTTGTTGTTCATTCTCTGCATAAAACAATGCCTGGGCTCACCCAGACAGGACTGATACATATTCCCCAGGAAAGTCTTTTGGCTGCCGAATCTATCAAAGCTTCGCTCAGGCTTGTTACTTCGTCGAGTCCCAGCTATCCGTTGATGGTCTCCATGGAGCTTGTTGCCAGGCTCTGCAAAGACAGACAAATCGGCTCTTTGTTCGAGCAATTGTTGTTGAGTTGTGGGCAGGTCAAGGAAGCTGTTTTGAATAGTGAAAGCCTCGAGTTCTACGAACCGGGACTTCTAGCTGATCCGTTCCACCTTTTGGTTAAGTCGAAGGTGATGAATAGTTTTGAATTGTGTGAGTTCTTCGAGTCGAAGGGGGTGTTTGTAGAAGGAAACATAGGGAATGGAACTCTGTTGCTGGTCGGTTTGGGCACCGAATCAGGTGACATTGAGAGTCTCGCGAGCTGTGTGAGTGAGCTTTCAAAAGTGAAACAGGGCAAGAGCGCTGGGGCAATCAACCCTACGGTTCCAGTGAGACTCGAACAAGTGATCAGCCCAAGAGAAGCATTTCTCTCGGACTTTGAAATTGTGCCCATCGGTGACGCTGAAGGCAGAATATCTGCTGAATGTTTGTCGCCATGCCCGCCGGGAATTCCGGTGGTCAGTCCGGGGGCGTACGTCCCATCTGGTCTGGAATCGTCTGACTGTTTAGTACGGGGTGTGAGAGTAGTTAAGTGATGAATGTAACTTCAAGTACGAATTCGAGTATCGTGGTATATGAATCGAATCGGAGTAACCTAATGGCTAAAAAGCAAAATTCAGAAGATTTGAGTTGCTTCCTTGAGATTCTGCCCGTAGAAATCAAAGAGAAGCTGAAAGATGACACAGAAGGACTGTACGAGGTTGTTATGGACCTCGGTCGCCTGCCGGAAGCGCGTTACCAGAGTAAAAACGCGGTCAAGCTATCGGATCAAGTGATTACCCAGGCTGATCTTGATGCGGCGATAGATAAAATAGGCGAGTTTAGCGGAGACAATCGGGCTGGGATTGAGAGAACCCTGCACCGAATTTCTTGCATTCGCAACAGAACAGGAAAGGTGATCGGTCTGACTTGCCGTGTTGGCCGGGCTATCACAGGAACAATAACGATTATCAGGGATCTGGTCGAGTCGAACAAATCCATTTTGATCCTTGGACCTCCCGGGGTTGGTAAAACCACCAAATTGCGAGAGATGGCCAGGGTATTGTCCGACGAGCTTAATAAGCGGGTAGTCGTCATCGATACCTCCAACGAGATTGCCGGAGATGGTGACGTTCCCCACCCTGCTATTGGAAATGCCAGGAGAATGCAAGTTCCCCATCCAGCGCAACAGCACGCGGTGATGATTGAAGCCGTCGAGAACCACACACCGGAAGTCATCATTATCGATGAAATCGGTACCGAAGAAGAAGCCCAGGCCGCAAGAACCATCGCGGAAAGAGGCGTTATGCTGATCGGTACTGCCCACGGAAACGCGCTGGATAACCTGCTGAAGAATCCAGTTCTGGTTGATCTCGTCGGTGGTATCGAAACAGTTACCCTCGGTGATGATGAAGCCAGGCGTCGGGGAACCCAGAAGACGGTTCTTGAAAGAGCAAACTCTCCTACTTTCGACATCTGTGTGGAGATTCTGGACAGACAGACCCTGGCGGTGCATCGCAATGTTAGCGAAGCAGTGGATCAGCTGCTTCGGGGTTGGAAAATTCATCCTGAAATTCGTAAGAGAGATGACAGCACAGGGGAAGTATCGGTTCTCCAGAATCAGGAACCGGTTGCCACTAATGCCGAAGGTCTTCAGCCCATAGCATCAGACTGGGCAGGTCCTCGGGAGACGCATCTGAAGGTTTATCCTTACGCGGTTAGCAAAGGTCTTTTGGAGCGCGTGGTCAAAACACTTCAGCTGCCTGTAGAAGTAGTTAAATCCATTGACGAAGCTGACGCAATCGTGGCTTTGAAGAGCTATGCCCGTGCAGGAGCAAAAATCCACTCCCTGGCGGAGGCTCGCCAAATTCCCGTTTATGTGGTTAAGAGCAATAACTTGCCCCAGATTCAAAAAATTCTGAGGGAAGCTTTGCAGCTTGATTCCGAAGTGGGTGCGGTGGACATCGAGGGTGATATTGATGAAACCGAAGTCGCTCTGGAAGAAGCCAGGCAGGCTATCACGAAAGTGATGGATCGCCTGGAGCCGGTTGAGCTTGCGCCCAGGCGTGCTTATATCCGACGGCTTCAACACCAGCTTGTGGAGAGATTCAATCTAACCAGTCGTTCCATAGGAGATGAGCCGATGAGACGATTGAGAATACTGCCTCCGGCTGGCTCCCAGAAGAATGTCGGATACATTTAAACGGCTTGGCTAGACCTGGGATAGGTCTCGATTAGCTAATTTTTCCATATGTTTCTGCAGCGCAGCCAGTTCTTCCAGGTTGCGCTCCAGAGCTGCTTCGATCTCTTCGATAGAGCCATTTTGGATGATCTCTCGGGTCTGGGCTTCCATCTTGGAGATATTGTCGGCCACAGCTTGATCCATTCCCTTGGGATGGTGCATAAGCTTCTTGGCGTTCCAGTCTATGTCACTGCCATCGGTGGGACGCTCTTGAGCGTCTTCGGGAAGGTTGGGATTTTCTTTGTCTGTCATGTCTGGATTTCCAGAAATTCACCCGGGGAACTAAGTCCCTATATACACTAATACCACAACGATGTCCAGTTTCAACGCCCGGAGAGTCTGAAATTGTCGGTTATTGCAGGATTTTAGCTTATTTTCTTCGCTTCGGTGGCGGACCACTGCTGAGGTCATGCCGCTCTACGTCATCCTCAGGCTCTTCGTCTTCGTCATTGTCGGTGACCATGGATGAGTCCGGACTCTTTTGTTCCTGGTCGGAGTCTTCTTCTACCGTCTCTTCTTCCTCGTTCTCCGGTTCCTTGTTCTCCGGTTCCGGTTCCGTCAACTGGGTTGGTTCTTCCGCTTGCTCCGCATTTTCTTCCTGGTCATATGCAGATTGGTGGGCATTCGGCTTTGATGCTTCGTTTTCTTCTTCCGGCTCAGTATTTTCTGGCTCCAAATCTTCCGGAGATTCTTCAAACTGGTGTTCCACTATTCTGGTTTCTAGAGGGGCGTTCTCTCCGGTTTTCATCACTTCAAGAAGGGTGTCGTCCAGAAGGTCAGCAAGGGGATCGTCTTCTGATATGGGAAAAGAGTTGTGGTCATCTTCGAAAGACCCAAGACGGGGAGAGATTGAGAAGGCTCTGTCGGCCATCTCTTCGAGTTCATCGTTGGCTTCGTCCACTGCCGAAAGAACTTCTTGCATGTCCGGGCCCGAATGAGTAATCGCAGAGGCTTTTGCTTCTTCCGGGCTCTCTCCTTTTTCAAGATTGCTTGTGCTTGCCGTAGGTTCGGGCTCAGAGGTGATCTCTAATGTGTCTGCTTCAGCAGTTTGTTCGATGGGGTCGGAAATTTGTTCTTCCTGAACTTGCTGTTGGTCGTTCTCTCTTGAGGGGGCGGGTTCTGTGACAGGCTGCCTCTCGACCGGTTCTTCTTCTTCGAGGGGGATGTCCTTGACTGGTGCCCGCCAGATTATCTTTTCCCTGTCGTCGGTGTTGGTGGTACTGGTAGCGTATGTAGTGGTGTCTAATTCTTTGGGCTTGTTTTTGATTGTGGTGTCGATAGTAGTGGCATGATCTGATGCCCCCGCCTCCTCCATGGTTGCTCCTCTGGAGTCGGAAAAGTGCCCAAAATTATCGGTTTCCGGGAATTCATAGAAATCGTTTCCGGATTGATCATAGTTCTCTTCTGTTTCGTTAATGAAAACCTGCATTTCTTGTTGCATCTTCAGAAGTTCACCATCGATCTGGTGAATAGTCTCTAGCAGAAATTCAGGGCTGTCTAGTTCGCCGTCAGGATTATCGAGAAGGCTAACCACTTGCTCCCTTAGAAAGCTTGTGGCTGATCGGTAGCCTGCTTGTTTGGCCAACCTTTGAGCTTCATTGAACCGCTTTTTGTCCAGCTTGATGACGATTTGGTGATCAGGCATTTGTTTGTTTCAACCAGAAATTTGAACTCTTACCTTGGAGTTTACCAGGATCGGCAGGCGAAATTTAGTTCTTTAGCTTTTGTTATTAACATATACTATATAAAGCAGTAAAAGATAGTTCAAACAAAAGAGAAGCCGGCTTTCGGCTTCTCTTTTGGGCGTTGTTCTACGCTTTGGTTCAGGCGTAGTTGGCGAAGCCACCTTCTCCGTGCAGCCGGTTGAAGGCGAGCACGGTCGGGTCGGGATGAAGCATCGATTCTTCGCCGGCTTCGATGAAGAGTTCGAGCATCCCGTTCACTTCGTCCATGGAGTCGATCTTCTGGGCGAGCATCACGCAGAAGTCCGCCAGTCCGAGACCATGGGTGAGTGCTTCGCCGAACAGGCTCAGGTCGAGTCCGTCCGCAGCCGCTTCCACGAGAACCACCAGGTCGGCGCCATGGCTTTCGAGTTCCTGGGAGTCGGGGTAGCGGGCACCGTCGTCTTCTCCGTGGCGAGCCAGGGTCGCTTGCAAGCGATCCGGTTCACCGTTTTCGTCGACGAAGCGGTAGGCGTCGAGCGCTGTCGCTGCCACTGCCGATTTGAACGCTTCCGGAGTCCAGCCAAGGCCGAGTTCCGTGGAGTCGTTCACCATTGCGATTGTTGCCATCGTGTCTTTCATTGCTTTCATGTTTTTCTCCTTTTGTTGATTTGACGAGAGTTCTCGCCGGGCGTACCGATGTGGTTTCCCCAGTCGACCCCCATACCAGGGTCGACCAGCACCGGACCACATCCTCGGTTGAGGATGCGACCCGGCCTCCTCCGCAGGATGGTGCGGATTCAGGATTAGGCGACGCGTCCGAAGATGCGGCGCTCACGCTGCAGGTCCCAGGCCAGTTCGCGAGCGGCTTCGAGGGTCCATCCGGTGACGGCTTCGAAACGCTCGGCATAGGACATGCGGCGACCGCGGCGATGGGTGCGATTCCGGCGGCTGCCGAAGATGCGGATTTCGCGGCGGATTTCGCTGGCTTCGTCGACGGCGTCGCTCCAGGACCAACCGGTCTGGGCTTCGAATTCGGCGATTTCAGCGGCGGTCTTGGTGGTGGCGGTGTTTTCGTTTGTCATGGTATTGCTCCAGTTTTAGATTTGACGAGAGTTCTCGCCGGGTGTACCGATGTGGTTTCCCCAGTCGACCCCCATACCAGGGTCGACCAGCACCGGACCACATCCTCGGTTGAGAATGCGACCCGGCCTCCTCCGCAGGATGGTGCGGATTCAGGATTGTCGATCAGTCAGCGGTGCCGAAGTTGGCGGTGCGTCCAGCCCAGAAGGCATTGGGATAGCGGGCCGCAAGCGCATTTGCCGTGACACAGCGTCCGCCCTGGACGAAGCCGCAGCCCTCGATACGGGCGAAAGCGCGTTGGGCGGGGCAGGGTTCGGCCTTGGCTTCTTCGGCGGCTTCGATGAAGTTCTCGACCATGCCGTTGATTTCGTCCATGCTGAGGCTGCCCTCGGCGATGATGTCGCTGAACATGGCGATTTCGAGACCGAGGGTCATGGCGAAGCCGAGGCGTTCGAGATCGAGACCTTCTTCTTCCAGGGTGTCGGAGTCCGCATAGCGGGCGGTGGAGTCTTCGCCGTGGCGGGCCAGGATGGCTTCGACGCGGTCGGGGTTGCCGTTGGCATCTTCGAACCGGTGCTGGTCGAGATGATGGGCGGCGTTCATTGCAAGTTCGGAGTTCGTGTTGGTCATGTAGTTCACCTTTCAGGGTTAGTTAAAATGACCGTCACAGCTGGAATAGTTGCAACGGCATGGAAGAATCAACCGGAAGTGATTTCCGAGTGATCCAGGGAAGGAGAAGGGTTTCTCCGGGGCATTCACGGAGCGATTCTTGAGAATTTCTCCGCAAAAACTGAAGTCGGCAATCGTCCTATGCATCGAAATGCATTAATGGGAATTGCTTTGAAGTAATTAGAGAAGCTGTTTTGTGTCTGCTTTTCTGTGTTTCCTTGAATGAAAAGAATGTCCTTATGGATAACTCCACCCTATAGACGGCTACTTATTAGGAGCAAGTGTTTTCTAATGATTCAAGAAGCATGATTAGTATTGAGGACCTTCCAATCTGGCTTATAGCTTTGCTGGTCCGGGATGGTGGCATATAGAGGGTAATAAAAGGGGTAGAAAAAGGGGTATTAAAGTACTAGACCAAAAGCTAAACCCCATGGGAATTCCACGTAGTTTTGTCAAGAGTATTTTCTGTTAACTGGTTAGCGCAGCTAATAAGCTCCGTTTAATCTTTCTCTTTTAGTTAGTTAGTTAGTTAGTTAGTTAGTTAGTTGCGCTGAGGAGAATATGCCGGATTGGCATAGGATTCGGTGGATATGTAGGCCAAAGTGGCATAAACGGAGCAGGCAGGCAGAGAATATGCCGGAATGGCATAGGATTCGGTGGATATGTAGGCCAAAGTGGCATAAACGGAGCAGG
>MDTD01194857.1_pt1 | contig 11587 bp, 12 predicted proteins | sample 811221 | NCBI WGS metagenome assembly MDTD01 (sample SAMN05326646, study PRJNA326480) | marine metagenome | isolation source: seawater | place: Pacific Ocean: South West | collected 2011
AGCAATATATGCGGAAAAGTAAGTGACGCCAAACCAATAAAAATTACCTTATAAATAGCCTCATCGAGCTCATAAAGATTATTAAGGAAAAATATAGCAATTAAAAAACCTATTCCAGTAATTACAGTTAAAGGAATTGACTTATTAATAAATTTTTTAAGTCCTGATTTAAAAGACTTATCTAACTCAAAAATTAGCGTTATAGAATGCCTTATTGAATGTAAGAAACAAAAATAAAAAGTAAAAGCCAAAATAGGTGTTAAAAAAAAATTTAAAAGAATTATTGAAGAAAAGTCCATAATCATGACTCCTTTTAAGTCGTTATTTTTATGGTTAGAAATATAGATAGACGATAAAAAACTTAAACATAATAATACTATTAAAAATTGATCACTAAAAAATGAGGATTTGAAAACATCAAAATTTAATATTGTAAAAATTTCGTTTGTTTTATCTCTTTGCAATAAAAGAGGTGCAATAATTACTGAGGATCCTTTAAAAAAAAATAAAAATTCAGATAAAAAAAATCTTTTTTTGAAAGAAAATACAGTGTCCTCTTTTCCAAAATGGTAGGCAGCAACAATCAAAAATAAAAACAAAACAGTATTAGGAAATACTAACCAGCAAATCACTATTAAAATAGAAATAAATATATATATTATATAAAAGTTAACACTAGACTTATATCCAAACAATTTAAAAAGTTTTTTCCCCTTAATATTATCTAATGCTCCATGCGAAATTCCGAGTATTAAGATAAAAAATAAACATAGTATTATAGGTTCAGTATTAAGTAAAAGATAAACTGGACTTATTAAAATACAAAAATTAAAAAATATTACTGAGTGTTTAAAATTTATATTTTCCATCAATTTAATAAAGCTTTAATAAAAATTAATTTTGGCATTTTATTTATAATATTAATATCTTCAAAAAAATTACTTTTGTTTGATAAAAATTTAATAATAGTATTTGAAGAAGTTTTGAACAAATCAAAAAATATTTTTGGCATCTTTTCTGGATGTCTCTCTAAGACCTTCAAGAATATTTTATCCAAGAATAGATATTTTTTTCCTAAATTATATTTTTTTAATTTTCCAATATCATTTATGTGTTTAACAATATATTTACTATGTTCTTGAATATTTAAAAAAGTATATCCAGTACTTAACCTAGTCATGCCACCAGCTGATCCAATATTGATAGTTTTTTCATTATTGCTAGGTGATGGATAAAATAACGGAATTGCTCCTTTCTCTGTATAATTTATTTTATAATTCTTTATACCTAGATTAATTTTAATATAGTTGTCTAACTGAAAATCATAATCCATTAGGCTTTGATTATCTAAATTTGATAACCAAGTAGTTTCAACTAAAGCTTTTTTTTTACTTATTGGTAGAGTATAAAAAAAATGCACATCAGTTCTTTGATCACAATTGAAATCCATTAAATTTAATATTTCGTCATCGAAACAATCATTTGTTGTTTCAATTTCAATTCCTTGAAAGTGTTGCCAAAGCTCTGATTTATGATGCCCTCCTTCAAAAACACTATTAAAGATCAACGAATTTTTAGAATTGATTTCACTTAAATTTTTAAAAAAAATTATGTTAGGGTTTTTTGAAAGTTTTGAATTAATCTTTTCATAATATTTTCCACTATCTATACTTTGGTAAGGAAATTTTTTATTTACTAATTCGCGAGAACCCTCCGAAGTATTAATTGTAAAATTGTTCCAACTTTTAATCACACAATCCTCAAAATTATGATCTACAACTTTCCAGAAAGACCAAGTTTTGTCCCTTTTATATTCTTCACGTGACTCTATGATTGCTAATGTTTTATCCTTTAAATTATTAGTAGTCTCGAGTTCGTAAGCCAAAGATAATCCAGCACAGCCTCCACCAATAATTATATAATCAAATTCTTTCATCTATTTTTATTTCTTCATTTAAAATATTATGGTTATTATGATTATCGTAATTTAGTTCCTTAACAAATAGTAATTTTAAAAGGTCAAATATAGATAGGAAAGTTTGAAATATTTTTTCATATATTGGAACATATATCTTTCCGGCTTTATTGTAATTTATAGTGTTTTTTTGTTTCAGAATATAATCTCCTATTTTTTTATAAATACGTCTTGCTACGATGACTGAAAATCTTGACCTTAATGGTATACTACTTATTGAGGTAAAAGATTTTTCATAAAATAAATGTGACTCAATAATTATCTCCTGAATTGAAGAAAAATCTGATTTTATATATTCTCTGTTACGTTTTTTATCTTCACAAACATCTCTAGCTATATTTGTGAGTTGCATTGCAATACCAAGGTCAATTGCACCTTTTAAAGCCTCTTTATTTTTTACCCTTAATATTTTTGACATCATTAATCCAACCGTTCCTGCAACTCGGTAAGAATAAACTAACAAATCCTTTTTAGTGTTTATTTTGACCTCTTCCTCTAAGTCTGTTTCAACCCCGTCAAATAAATCTAACACAACTTTTCTAGAAATATTTTCACTTATTACTAATGACCACATTTCTTTTATAATTAGATTATTAAAATTTTTATTTATAAAATCTTCTTTAAATTTTTTAAAATTTATTTTTTTATTTTTTAAATCTTTATCACTATCTACTAGGTCATCTAAGGTTCTGCAAAAATTATATAAAGTTGAACATTTATTAAAAGTAGTTTTATTTAAAAAAAAACTAGCCCAATAAAAAGACTTAGCATGTTTTTTTAAAAGACTACTCTTCATTTAAATAAATTATCTAATACTTTTGCTGACGAGAGAACACCTGGCATACCTGCTCCGGGATGTGTCCCTGCACCTACAAAATATAAATTTTTAAAGACCTCTGATTTATTATGGAATCTAAAATAAGCAGATTGGGAAAATTTAGGTTGTATTGAAAAACCTGATCCATGCAATGTATCTAAGTCTTTTTCAAAATAATCAGGTGTTAAATAAAAATCATTCACTACGTTTTCTTTTATACCAGGAAGAACCGTATTATTCATTTTTTCTAATACTAAATTTTTGAATTTTTCACCTTCATTAGTCCAGTTTATTTTTGATAAATTATTTGGGACTGGTACTAAAACATAAAAAGCATCATGTCCATCAGGTGACATACTAGAGTCTGTAGACGACGGTCGATGTAAATAATAACTAATATCATCCGATAAAACTTTTTTTTCAAAAATTTTATTTAAATGTTTTTCATAGGACTCTCCAAAGCATATTGTATGGTGAGCTACATTTTTGTATTTTTTTCTAGAACCAAAGTAGTAAACAAACAAACCCATCGAATAGTCCATTCTTTTTATTTTTTGTTTAAACAAAAAATTATAATTTTTTTTTGATTTAATCAATTTTTTATAAAAAGATGGTGGATCAGAATTACAAATTATATAATCAGACATTATTACTTGAGAATTATTTATTCTAACTGACTTTACCTCTTTATTTTCTGTGATTACTTCCGTCACTTCAGCATTCTTAATAATCTTAATATTTTCTTCTTTCATTAGTGTTTCTAAGGCCCTGACAACATTCCCTGTTCCACCCATTGAATAGTGAATACCCCACTTTTTTTCTAAAAATAGTATTAAAGTATATATTGAAGTTGTGCTGAAAGGATTGCCTCCAACCAAAAGAGGATGCATACTGAAAACTCTTCTTAATTTTTCATTTTTAATAAAACTTGATACTAAACTGTAAACTGATTTGTAACTTTTTAATTTAATCAATGCTGGAATTTGTTTGACCATAAAATTAAAACTATTAAATGGTTTATCAGAAAGATCCGTGAATCCTTTATTGAATATTTTCTCGGTAAAATTGACTAATTTTTGATAACCAACTACATCTTTTTCAGAATATTTTTTAATTTGGCTTTCCATATAATTATTGTCTCCAGTATAGTCAAAAGTGCTCCCATCATTAAAAACAAAGCGGTACCATAAATTAAGTGGAATAATTTTTACATAATTAGACATTTTTTTTCCAAATAAAGTAAATAACTCTTCAAAAAGGTAAGGAGCTGTTATTACAGTAGGACCTCCGTCGTAAATAAAGTTTCCTTTTTTAAAGACCCTGGCACGACCACCAAGATCTGATTGTTTTTCGACTAATGTTACATCGTAGCCTTTAGCACGCATTCTTAGGGCCGCAGCAATACCTCCAAAGCCAGATCCAATGACTATAATTTTTTTTGCCATAATTCTAATGGACTATTCTAACTTGATTTTTTCTTAAGAGCTAATTTTGTTTCTTCTATACTTACTTTAAAAATCTTATCTAATTTAGATTTATCAACTGATTTTTTTAATAGCTTCTCTATCGATTGCAAAGCAATTGATATTGAGACATTTTTTATATCTTTTATAGCTTGGTTTTTCATTTGGACAATTCTTTGATCTGCTTCTTTTTTTTTATTTTCCATTAAAGAATGAAACGCAGCATTTGTTTTTAAAATATCTTTTTCAACATTTAAATTAGCATCCTCAACCATTTTGCTTATCTCTTTTTTTGATTTACTTAATTTTTTTTCCTGAATATTTAATAAATTTTTTGCTTCATCTTTTAGCTGTTCAGCATTTTCGATTTGATTTTTTATGTTTTTAATACTTTCATCCAAAATATTTTGAATTTTTTTTGGTACCTTAAAATAAATCAATAAACCCAAAAATATAAAAAAAGATATTGCTACCCAGAATGTTGCATCAAATGTCATAAATTTCTCTTAATTTCTTCTTTAGAAACTTCTCCTACCATTGCTTTAATACTACTTTCGTTTAATTTGTCTCCTATAACCTCCTCAATTATTTTAGAGGTTAATTCTTCAGAGATTTTATTAATTGATGTAACAGAATTTTTTTTTAAATCTTGGATTTCTTCTTGGGCTTTCTCAATTTCCAAATTTATTTGATTTTCAATATTTTGTTTTTTTTTATTTATCTCTCTTTCAAGACGAGATTTAGAATCAGAGAAAATTTTTAATACATCTTTTTTTGCTTTAGCAATGACTTCTTCATACTCCTTTTGCTTTATTTCTGATAATTTTTTTAAATTATTTGCTTCGTCTAAATCATCTTTTATCTTATTTTCTCTATCATCTAAATTCTTTTTGATTTTTGGAATAAAAAAATTAGAAACAGAAAAGTACAAAATGGCAAAGACTGTTATTAACCAAAATGCTTGCGAATACCAATATTTAGGATCTAGCTGAGGCATCCCAGCCTCAGCTGCGAAACAAATCTTTTCCATAGTCATAAAGACTATTAAAAATTTTAAACTCAATTTCATATTCTATAAATTAACTAAAATGCAAATAGAATAATTAATGCTACAACTAGCCCAAATAAACCCGTCGCTTCCGCTAGCGCGAAACCTAAAAGTAGATTTGGAAATTGCTTTTGAGCAGCTGATGGATTTCTCATAGCTCCAGACAAGTAGTTACCGAAAATAATTCCGATTCCAACTCCAGCACCAGCTAACGCGATTGCAGCCAATCCAGCTCCAATCATTTTTGCCGCTTCTAACTCCATTTATCCTCCTTTTTTTAATGTAAATTTAATGCATCATTTAAATAGATGCAGGTTAATATTGCAAAAACATAAGCTTGTAAAAACGCAACTAATATTTCTAAGCCAGTTAATGCTACTGAAAAACTAAGTGGTAACCAACCTCCTAGTATTCCTAAACTAACAACAAAACCTCCGAAAACTTTCAACATAGTATGACCCGCCATCATGTTTGCAAATAATCTTACTGATAGACTTACAGGTCTACTTAGATATGAAATTATTTCAATTACAGTTATAAGAGGCAGCAAGACTATTGGCACACCTTTAGGCACAAAAAGACTTAAATATTTAAAGCCATGTTTGATAAATCCAATAACTGTAACAGCTATAAATATAAACAGTGCCATAATCAGAGTTATAATAATATGACTTGTAACTGTAAAAGAGTATGGAAGCATACCTATCATATTGCATACCAAAACAAACATAAATAAGCTAAAAATAAAAGGGAAATAGGGTCTAGCTTTTGATCCAGCTGTATCACTAATCATTTTTGCTATAAAATTATAAAACATTTCAGCAATTAGCTGAACTTTATTAGGAACTATCTTTTTTTCTTTTGTTCCAAAATATAAAAAAATACTTATGATTATTAAACTCAAAATCATGAATAAACTGGAGTTAGTAAAAGAAAGATCTATACTCCCAAGTTTTATCTCAGGTCCAATTTTGTTAACGTTGAATTGTTGCATTGGATTTGCTGCCATTTTTTTAATCCTTTTTTTGCATATTTTTTGCAGTTTTTATAACATTTAACATTCCAGCTGTAGCTCCTAAAAAAAAGAAAATTATAATTAACCATGGTTTAGTACCAAACCAATTATCTAAAATAAACCCAATTATTGTCCCAACAACTACTGCTGCAACCATTTCAGTCCCTAATTTAAAGGCATTACCTAAAAATGAGCCTCTTTCCTTATTTTTAAAATTTTTATTGAACTCGAGTTTATTTTTTTCAATTTCTAGGCGAGTTTTAAAATCATCATTATTTGACATTTATTTAAGCTACTAGTTCTTCAGCTTTTTGCAAGTCTACAGAAACTATTTGACTTACCCCTTTTTCTGGCATTGTAACACCATACAATCTATGCATTCTAGACATCGTTAAAGCGTGGTGGGTAATAATTATAAATCTTGTTTGTGTTACTTTAGTAAGTTCGTCTAACAATGCACAAAACTTTGTTACGTTAGCGTCATCAAGAGGCGCATCTACTTCATCTAAAACGCATATAGGCGATGGATTAACTAAAAAAACTGCAAAAATTAAAGATAGGGCGGTAAGAGCCTGTTCTCCGCCTGACAATAAGGTAATAGACTGTAATCTTTTGCCTGGTGGTGAAACTAACATTTCTAAACCCGCATCAAGGGGATCATCAGAGTCAACTAATTCTAATTTAGCACTGCCGCCTCCAAAAAGTTTAATAAAAACATCATTAAACTTTCGGTTAACTTTGCTAAATGCATCTATTAACCTTTCCCTTCCTTTTTGATTAAGTTCCTCAATACTTGCTTTTAATTTAACTATTGCTGAATAAAGATCTGCCCTATCATCTTCCATTCTTTTAATTTCATCAGTAAATTTTTGTGTTTCTTCATCCGCTCTTAAATTTACTGAGCCTAAAGCGGCCCTTTGTGTTTTAATTTTTTCTATTTTATCTTGCTGTTGGCCTATTGTAGGAAGATTATCTTTTTCTAGATCAAATACAACTAAATCAGAAGATGATAGTAAATTTGTTTCACTATTTATATTTAATTCATTTTTTACAGTATATAATAAATCTTTTTTTCTATTTTCTATACCCTCTATTGTTGCTTCATTTCTAGCTTTATTCTCCCTTAAGATAGATAGCTTTTCATTAATTTCTTTTAAATTTTGATTAATTGCATTATATTTTTCTTCAGCTTGATTAAGTTCATTGTCCAATTCTTCAACTCTTTTTTTTGTATTTTCAATATTCTGAATATTTTGGCCTTTAGTAGTCGCAATAATTTCTGGGTTTTTTTGATTTTGGTCTATTTCTTTTTCTAATTGATCTCTCCTTTTGTTAAGATCTATCATCATTTTTTCTGAGTTTGATTTAAGACTTATCCAATTTTGAAGTTCGATATCTAAATTTTTAATTCTTTCCTTTCTTTTAATAGACTCACTTTTAATAGTTTCACTTTTACCGTAAGTAATCGCATATTCCTCTTGGGAGGTAGTGATTTTATTTATTAATTCTTTTAATTTTGAAAATATATCTTTTGATAATTTCTTATCCGAGTCTATATAATTTTCAATTTCATTAATTAAATCGTCCAACTGATTTTGAAGTTTCTTTAAATTTTCTTTTGAGTTATTTAGTGATAATATCGACTTCTCTTCTACTTCATAGAGTTCTTTTTCGGTACTGATTAAATTATTTTTTTCTTCTAAAATTCTTTTTTCATTTAAAGATGCATCCAAAGAAATACTTTTTTCTCTTTCTAAATCTGACTCCAAAGTTTCTTTTGATTTATTCAGTTTTATTCTTAAGCTTTTAACTCTTTCTTCCTCTTCTTCTAGATTAGTCATATCTAAATTAAGTTTTTGAAGTTTAGCTAAACTTTCCATTTTTCTATCTCTAAGTGGAGAAAGTCTCTTATTTTCATCCTCTAATAAGGAAGTGTTGTGGCTTAAATCAATTTTGATTGCGCTTATTTCGTCATCTTGCTCATTAAATTTTTCTTGAATATCTTTTTTATCTTTTTCTATTTCTCTTAGCTTTAAATAATAAAGTCCTGCTTCAATTTTTCTAATTTCTTTAGAGATTTCTTTATATTTTGAAGCCTCTTCTGCTTGTTTTCTCAAATTTTCTAGTTGTTTTTCTTGCTGTTTTTTAAGCTCGTCTGCTCTTTTTAAATTATTTTCTGCAGCATTTAATCTTGTTTCAGCCTCATGTCTTCTAGAATGTATTCCGGAAATTCCCGCAGCCTCTTCTAATATTGATCTTCTTTCAAAGGGTTTCGATGTTACTAATTGTCCGATTTTACCTTGACTTATAAGAGAGGGTGAGTGAGCTCCAGTAGATAAATCAGCAAAAAAAGTTTGTGCATCTTTAGCTCTAACTTCTTTACCATTCAAAAAGTATTTTGAACCTTTGTCTCTCTCAATTTTTCTTGAAATAGTTATTTCATCTAAATCTTTGTATTGTGAAGGACCATCCTTATTTGGATTTTGAATTAATAAAGTTACTTCAGAAATATTTTTTTGTGGTCTATTAGATGTGCCAGAAAAGATTATATCTTCCATACCTGATCCACGCATACTTTTTGCCGATGTTTCACCCATGCACCATCTAAGCGACTCTACAATATTAGATTTGCCACAACCATTTGGTCCAACAATACCTGTAAGCCCATCCTCAATTAAGAAAGTTGTTTTATCGAAAAAAGATTTAAATCCACTTAATTCTAATTTTTTAAATTTCATTATAGTTTTTTTTCTATTTCTTTTTTAAGATCTTTATAATTGTGACTTCCATCATATTTTTTTTTATTAATATAAATTGTAGGTGTGGAAGAAATTTTATATTTTTTTTGTGCAGAAATTCTTTCATTTAATATAATATCTTGTAAGTTTTCATCTTCTAAACATTTCAACATACTTTCTTTAGATAGTTTATGTTTAAATCCGACGCTCATTAAAGACTCATTTATTTTATTTATATCAGATCCTAGGGCCCATTGTTTTTGTTTTTTGTATATCTCACCTAATAATTGAAAACGTTTATTCACATCACCTGTACATCTAACTATTTTTTCTGCATTTAATGCAGCCATATCCAATGGGAAACTATGATGTTCAAATTTCACCTGTCCATTATCTATATAATCTTTTTTTAAAGTTTCAAAAATATTAATATGAAAATTTGCACAATGTGGACAGGTAAGAGATGAAAAAACTTTAATTGTGATTTTAGCATTTTCTTTTCCAACTTTAAGAATTTCATTTGAAACTCCAAAACTTTTCGAATGAATTAAAGTTATTAATAAAATAATAACTAAATGTTTAATAATTTTTATCATGATATGCCTTTAAAAATTTACTTAAAGAGTTTTTGAGATCGTTGTTTTTAAAGTTTTTTATTTTTTTTTCAAAACTTTCCACGTTTTTATTTACAATTTTTTTATCTTTATTAAACAAACTTTTTTCTCTAATAACGTTTAATTTTATTTGATTTATAAAATTATATCCTAAAAAAAAATTTATTTTATCAATTATATTTTTTCTTTCGTATTCTACCTCAATTTCTTTTCCATGTATTACGTTTAAGATTAAGGTATAATTCTTTATTTTATCCAACCTTATCTTAGTCGGGTAGCATTTACTTGCGATATTTTTTCCAACCATTTTTGTCCAATTATCAATTATACTTGAATAATTATAGCCATTTTTTCTTAAGACAGTTTTTAATCCCCTGGGTATTGAGGTTGCAAAAGGCCTTAACCCTTGAATGAAATTTTTTGATTTATTACTATTATTTTTTTTATGCATTTTAACAGCAACTTAACAAAAATTATTTTAGCTTGGTATGATAATAACAAGCGAAATTTACCATGGCGTGTTAGTAAATATTCGCACAAAAAGATTTATTATAGAATTCTAAGCGAATTTATGTTGCAACAAACTCAAGTAAAAACAGCATTACCTTATTTTAACAAGTTTGTAAAAAAATATCCTACATTGAAATCTTTATCGAAAGCAAAAGAAAAAGATATCATGAAGCTTTGGGAAGGATTAGGTTACTATCGAAGAGCTAAAAACTTATTAGCGACAACAAAAATTATTTCAAAAAGCAAAAACAATATACCGAAAAATTATGAAGATTTTAAAAAACTTCCAGGCATAGGTGATTATACCGCTAATGCATTATTGGCATTTATTTATGATAAACCAAGATTGGCTTTTGATGGAAATGTAAAACGTATTTTTTCCAGACTTTTATATAAAAAAGAAGACACTATAAACTTTAAAAAATTAGCAGAAAAGAATAAGGATAATTTTTTTAAATTTAAAAGGAATTCTGATCTTGCAGAAGCATTTATTGAATTTGGTGCGTTAATTTGCAAATCAAAAAATCCAGAATGTTTAAGATGTCCATTAAAAAACAATTGTAAATATTTTAAATCATCAAAACAAATAAACTTAAAAAGTATAAATAAATTTAATAAAGAAAAAGATTACGACATATTTTGCCACATTAACAAGAAAAAACAAATTGCATTAACCAAATCAAATCAAATTGGTTTTCTCAAAACATTTTTTTTACCTGTTGTTAAAGAAAAATCAAAAAAGAAAAAACAAGATTGGAATTATTTAGAAAGTTACAAACACTCAATTTCAAATAAAAGATTAAAACTAAATTTATATTATAAATTTTCTAATCAAATTCCTAGAAATTTTCAATGGCAACCTTTGAAAAACAATAAAGAATTTATTCCCTCGTTTACAAAAAAAATATTTTACAAATTGAGAAACTTATAATGACAAAAAAAAAGATAGCAATAATAGGAGCAGGAATAGCAGGACTCACTCTAGCAAACTTTATAAAAAAATATACTGATCACGAATTTATGGTATACGAGAGAGACGAAAGTCTATCACTTGATGAGGGATATGGTATTCAATTAGCAACAAATAGTATTAAGATTTTAAATCAGATAAATTTTGATAAAATAGATAATGAGAAAATATTTCATCCTACAACATTAGATTTTTATAATTTTAAAATCGAAAAAATATGTAATTTAAATTTATCTAAGTTTAATAGCACAGAAGCAAAATACACAACTCTTCAGAGATCAACTTTAATCGAATTCTTAAAAGAGGATATTTACACACAACATTTAAGATTTGGAAAAAAAATAAAAGAAGTCTCTGAACTTAAAGATAAAGTTCTTATCAAATTTGATGACAACACAAACGATCTAGTAGATTTCGTTGTTGCCGCTGATGGAATA